>ERZ773207.305-NODE-305-length-17932-cov-4.201040_pt1 | contig 17932 bp, 18 predicted proteins | sample MGYA00580997_ERZ773207 | MGnify/ENA primary metagenome ERZ773207 (study PRJEB29015, sample SAMEA2738170) | human oral metagenome | biome: human oral; feature: human-associated habitat; material: saliva | place: China | collected 2239 ... | reverse complement strand
TCGGTAGAACATATGACGAGAGAGTAATTATTTTAAATAGACAAGGGGCTCTAGGTAACTATCCACCTGCTGGTGGTCAAGAAGCTAGTCAATTAGCTACAACGTTTGCCCTTGAAAAAAATGATTTTCTTGTTCCTACCTATCGCGATATCCCTCCACTACTTATTCACGGCTTAACAATAGAACAAGCTTTTTTATGGTATAAAGGTCATTTAAAAGCTAACCAATATCCTGAATCATTATGTGCCTTCTCTCCTCAAGTTATTGTTGGTGGACAGATGCCACATGCTGCTGGTGTTGCCTTTGGAAAGCGTCTAAAAGGTGAAAAAAATGTTGTACTAGCATTTTGTGGAGATGGTGGATCTTCTCAAGGGGACTTCTATGAAGGATTAAATTTTGCTGGAGTGTATAATGCTCCTTTAATTACTATTTTGCAAAACAACGGTTATGGTATCTCTACACCAATATCTAAACAGACTAAGTCAATAACACTAGCACAAAAAGGGGTTGCTGCTGGTATCGCTAGTATAAAAGTAGATGGTATGGATCCATTGGCAATGTACGCCGCTGTATCTAAAGCACGTGAATATGCAATTGAACATGGACCTGTTCTAATCGAAGCATTTACTTATCGTCTAGGACCACACACTATGTCAGATGATCCAACTCGTTATCGTACTGATGAAGAAGTATCATCATGGCAGAAAAAAGATCCACTAATTCGATTAAGAAAATATCTTGAGAAAAAGGGATTATGGAATAGCGAAATAGAAGAAGAAACAATCGATGATGTAAAACGTCAAATTAAAGAAGCGATGGTTGCAATAAACAAAGCTGAAAAACAAAAAGTTTCAACATTTTTAGAAAATATGTTTGAAATTCCTACCCAAAACATTAAAGAACAAATCGAAATATACAAACAAAGGGAGGCGAACTAATATGTCTGAGAAAACTATTGCGCAAGCAGTCACAGAAGCACTTGATTACAAATTAAAAACTGATGAAAAAACTTTAATATTCGGTGAAGATGTCGGAGTTAACGGTGGAGTTTTTAGGATTACAGATGGTTTACAAGCAAAATATGGAGATAAAAGAGTATTAGATACTCCTTTAGCTGAATCAGGTATCTTGGGACTTGCTATTGGACTAGCAGCTGAAGGATTTAGACCTATCCCCGAAATTCAATTTTTAAGTTTTATTTTAGAAGGTTTCGATGCAGTATACTCTCAATTAGCTCGTTTTAGATATCGTTCAGGAAACACTCGAAACATGGCAGTTACTATACGTTCTACATTGGGGGGACCTGTTCATACTCCTGAATTACACTCAGATAGTTTAGATGGGATTTTAGCACAAATCCCTGGACTACGTGTAGTAATTCCTAGTAATCCCTATGATGCAAAAGGATTATTAATTTCAGCAATTCGTGACAATGATCCAGTTGTTTACTTAGAACATATGAAATTATACCGTTCATTCCGTGAAGAAGTTCCAGAAGAAAGCTATACAGTTCCATTAGGAAAAGCAGCTGTAACTCGTGAAGGTACAGATGTTTCAATTATTACTTACGGAGCAATGGTTCGTGAATCAGTTAAAGCAGCTGAAAACTTAGAAAAAGAAGGGATTTCTGTAGAAGTTATCGACTTACGTACAGTTTCTCCATTAGACTTAGATACAATTTTAGCTTCAGTTCAAAAAACTGGACGTGTTGTAGTTGTACAAGAAGCTCAACGTCAAGCAGGTATCGGCGCAATGGTAATGTCTGAAATTTCAGAACGTGCAATTTTACACTTACAAGCACCAATTGGACGTGTTGCAGCACCAGATACAATTTTCCCATTTGGTCAAGCAGAAAATGACTGGTTACCAAATGCAAGTGATATTGAAGCAAAAGTTCGCGAAACTTATAATTTTTAATTCGTAAAATCATTCACTAAAGAGCAAAAAGCCCTTCAAAGGTGATTTGCTCTTTAGAATATTTAAGTAAAAATTAAGAAGGGATGTACAAGCATGGCTTTCCAATTTAAAATGCCTGATATCGGTGAAGGTATCGCAGAAGGCGAAATCGTAAAAATCGACATTAAAGTCGGTGACACAATCCAAGAAGATGATATTTTATTCGAAGTACAAAACGACAAATCTGTAGAGGAAATTCCATCTCCAGTAAGTGGTAAAGTATTAGAAGTTAAAGTTCAAGAAGGAACAGTAGCTCGTGTAGGAGATATTATCGTAGTTATCGATGATGGTTCTGGTCCAGCAGAAGCAGCTCCAGCAGCTAGTCCAGCAGCAAGTGCACCAGCGGCTCCAGCAGCAGGTGTATTCCAATTCAAATTACCAGATATTGGTGAAGGAATTGCAGAAGGTGAAATCGTAAAAATTGATGTTAAAGTAGGCGACACAATCGCAGAAGATGACATTTTATTTGAAGTACAAAATGATAAATCTGTAGAAGAAATTCCATCTCCAGTAAGTGGAACAATTACTGCAGTTTTAGTATCTGAAGGAACAGTAGCTCGTGTAGGAGATGTTATTGTTGAAATCGCAGCAGAAGGAGTTGCACCAGTTGCAGCGCCATCAGCACCAGCGGCTCCAGCAGCTAGTCCAGCACCAGCAGCAGCTCCAGCACAACCAACTGGAGTTCCAGCAGCAAGCAATCCTGGTAAATTAGTATTAGCAATGCCTTCAGTACGTCAATACGCTCGTGAAAAAGGTGTTGATATTACAGCAGTTGTTCCAACTGGTAAAGGCGGACGTGTAACTCGTGAAGATATCGATAACTTCGGTGGTGCACCAGTTGCATCAGCTGCTCCAGCAGCTAGTCCAGCAGTAGAAGCAGCACCAGCAACTCAAGCGGCAGCATCTACAGCACCATCTGCACCAGCAGCTAAAGCAGAACCAGCTAAACCATTTGTAGGTTCAGCGGAACGTGAAGAACGCGTGAAATTAACTCCAATGCGTAAAGCAATCTCTAAAGCAATGGTTAATAGTAAACATACAGCTCCTCACGTAACATTACATGATCAAGTTGAAGTTTCTAAATTATGGGATCACCGTAAGAAATTCAAAGATGTTGCTGCAGCACAAGGTACTAAATTAACATTCTTACCATATGTTGTTAAAGCATTAGCAGTAGCAATGAAGAAATTCCCAGTATTAAATGCTTCAATTGATGACGCATCACAAGAAATTGTTTACAAAAACTACATCAATATCGGTATTGCAACTGATACAGATTTAGGATTATTCGTTCCTAACATTAAAGATGCAAATACTAAGAGCATGTTTGGAATTGCTGATGAAATTAATGCATTAGCAGCTAAAGCTCACGAAGGTAAATTAACTGCAGCTGATATGGGACATGGAACAATTACAATTTCAAATATTGGTTCAGTAGGTGGCGGCTGGTTCACTCCAGTTATTAACTACCCTGAAGTAGCTATCTTAGGTGTAGGTACAATCGTTCGTGAACCAGTTATTAACGAAAACGATGAAATCGTAATCGGACGTAACATGAAATTATCATTAAGTTTCGACCACCGTATCGTGGACGGAGCTACTGCTCAAAAAGCAATGAACGAATTAAAACGTTTATTAGCTGATCCAGAATTATTATTAATGGAAGCTTAATTATAAATTAGTAGTACGACGTAAACCGTTTGGTCTACGTCGTATCACTATTGAAAACTTTTAAGAGGTGAAAAAGATGGTAGTAGGCGATTTCGCTATTGAACTAGATACAGTCGTAATTGGTGCCGGCCCTGGTGGGTATGTTGCTGCAATTCGTGCAGCTCAAGAAGGACAAAAAGTTGCGATTATTGAAAAAGAATATATTGGTGGTGTGTGTTTAAACGTTGGATGTATTCCATCTAAAGCATTAATTTCTGCAGGACATCATTATCAAGAAGCTCAACATTCTGAAGTTTTCGGAGTAACTGCTAAAGAAGTAGTATTAGATTTTGCAAAAACTCAAGAATGGAAAGATAACCAAGTTGTTAAAAAATTAACTTCTGGTATTGAATACTTATTAAAGAAAAATAAAGTAGAAATCATCCGTGGGGAAGCATTCTTAGTAGATGACCACACATTACGTGTTGTGACAGAAGATTCTGCTCAAACATATTCATTCAACCATGCAATTGTTGCAACTGGTAGCCGTCCAATTGAAATCAAAGGTTTCAAATTTGGTGGACGTGTGATCGATTCAACTGGTGGTTTAGGATTAAAAGATGTTCCTAAGAAATTAGTTGTTATTGGTGGTGGAGTTATCGGTTCAGAATTAGGTGGCGCATATGCTAACTTAGGTTCTGAAGTAACAATTTTAGAAGGTGCTCCAAGCATTCTTTCAATGTTTGATAAAGACATGGTGAAATTAGTAGAAGATGATTTTGCTAAAAAAGGTGTTACAGTTATTACTTCAGCAATGGCTAAAGAAGCGGTTGACAATGGAGATAGCGTAACCGTTAAATTCGAAGTTGAAGGAAAAGAACAATCAATCGTTGCTGATTATGTAATGGTTGCTGTAGGACGCCGTCCAAACACTGATGAATTAGGATTAGACGTTGTAGGTGTTGAAATGACTGAACGTGGTTTAGTAAAAGTAGACAACCAAGGTCGTACAAATATTAAAAATATTTTTGCAATTGGAGATATCGTTCCTGGTGCAGCATTAGCGCATAAAGCAAGTTACGAAGGTAAAGTTGCTGCTGAAGCAATCTCAGGTAAACCAGTTGCTGTTGACTATCGTGCAATGCCAGCTGTTGCGTTCACAGATCCAGAATTAGCTTCTGTTGGTTATACTCAACAACAAGCAAAAGATGCTGGATTAAAAGTGAAAGCATCTAAATTCCCTCTAGCAGGAAACGGTCGTGCTATTTCATTAAATGCAACTGAAGGTTTCGTTCGTTTAATTACAACAAAAGACGATAACGTAATTGTAGGTGCTCAAGTAGCAGGGGTAAATGCAAGTGACTTAATCGCAGAATTAGGTTTAGCAGTTGAAGCAGGTATGAATGCAGAAGATATCGCATTAACAATCCACTCACATCCATCATTAGCTGAAGTAGTTATGGATACAGCTGAATTAGCATTAGGTATGCCAATTCATATTTAATAATATTTTGTTTGAAAGGCCGAGTTTTCTCGGTCTTTTTTGTGTTTCGATAATATTTTGAGTTGCGTATCCATTCTAATAGGTATAAAATAGAGAGTACTTTTTATAGAAGGAGAGATGGCATGGAAGAAGGTTTAGATCAGAAGTTTAATAAAACAGAATTAAGAATGAATATTTTTCATATTGTATGGCCTGTTTTTATTGAAGTTTTATTAGGATCTTTATTCGGAATGGTCGATATGATGATGGTTGGTCGTATTCCAGTACATGCAGCTCAAGCAGTTTCTGCTGTTGGTATGACGAATCAACCTGTATTTTTAGGATTAAGTTTTGTTCAAGCGTTAAATGTAGGAGGAACAGCGATTATTGCTCGATATTATGGAGCAAAAAAATATAAAAATATTAGTCTAGTCTTAAAACACGTGATGTTACTAGCAATGTTAGGATTTGTCATTCCTATTTCAATACTAATGATTGTATTAGCGCCAAATGTACTATCATTTTTAGGGGCGGATACTTCTGTTATTGAAGTCGGAGTCTCCTATTTTAGAGTGATTATGTTAGGGTTTATGTTTCAATCATTTTCATTTACGATAACCGCAGCATTGCGTGGAATTGGTGAAACAAAAATTCCGATGCGTAATAATCTAATTGCAAATAGTTTAAATGTTCTTGGAAATGCGGTTTTAATTTATGGTCTATTTGGTTTCCCAGTGCTTGGAGTAACTGGAGCTGCTATTTCAACAGCATTCAGTAATGTGATTGCGATGTCGTTAAACTTACGGTATGTGTTATCTAAAAAGAGTGTTTTATATTTGGATTTTAAGGAGAAATTTCAATTCCGATTTGAAATGATGAAAGATTTAATCCGAATTGGATTGCCGACTGCTTTAGAACAATTAGCATTAAGAGTGGGAATTATTTCATTTTTAAATATTGTTTCTGGATTGGGAACAAATATTTATGCGGCTCATCAAATTTCATTAAATATTTTAAATCTAACTTATTCACCTGCCCAAGCCTTTGGTATAACTGCCTCAACTTTAATGGGACAATCTTTAGGAGCAAAAAATGAACAATTGGCCAGAATCTATACAGGAATGTGCCAACGAATTGGTTTTGTGATTGCCATCGGGATGTCTTTATTTATCTTTTTCGGTTCGAAAACTTTAGCAGAATTTTATTCTACAGAGCCTGAAATTATTCAAAATACAATGATTGCCTTAACAATTGTAGCATTTGTTCAACCGTTCCAAAGTCATCAATTAATTACTTCTGGGGCACTAAGAGGAGCAGGGGATACCGTTTGGCCATTAATTGCTATTTTTGTAGGTTCGGTCTTAATTCGAGTTAGTTTGGGTTATGTATTTGTTAATCTATTATATCTTGGCTTAGCAGGAGCTTGGTATGCAGTATTTATTGACCAATTTATTCGATGGCTCATTATTCTATTTAGATTTAAATCAGGAAAATGGAAAAATATTCGTATTTCTCTAGATTAGTAGAGGAAAGGATTAGTCTTTTTATTTTAGTGAAAAAGGTGTATACTAAGTGGTGTACTTTTTTGAGGAGGGACTTATTTGGCAAATTATAGTTATCCATTAGACTTGGATTGGACTCACCAAGAAATGTCAACGGTTATTTCATTATGGAATGCAGTAGAAGATGCTTATGAACGTGGAATTGAAACTGAAGTATTTATCAAACGATATAAAGATTTCAAAACGATTGTAAAAAGTATTGGTGAAGAAAAAAGACTTGGTAAAGAATTTGAATCGGTTTCTGGATATAGTTTATACCGTGTCGTTCAAATGAGTAAAAATGCTTCAAAAAGAATTAAAATGGAACAGTAGAAAGGATGTTAGTTATGGATTTATTTGCAACACATTTATTAGTCAATGATTGGATTATGGAGGCTGGAAATAAAATTCGTCATAGCTTTGGTGAATCAATTACAGTGGATACAAAATCTAGTCGTAATGACTTAGTAACGAATGTTGATAAAGAAATCGAGCAATTTTTAATTTCAAAAATTCGTGAACAATTCCCAACACATAAAATTATGGGAGAAGAAGGATTCGGTGACGAATTAACTTCAATGGACGGATATGTATGGTTAATTGATCCAATCGATGGCACATTAAACTTTGTAAAACGTCAAGAAGATTTTGGAATTATGGTTGCTTTGTATAAAGATGGAGTAGGTTTATTAGGTTACATTTATGATGTAATGCGTGATCGTTTTGTTTATGGTATTAAAGATTACGGTGCTTATTGCAATGGTCGTCGTTTATCTAAACCAGAAGTTCACAGTATTGGTGATAGTTCTATTAACGTAAACGGATTTATGTTATTAGAAGCAAATGAAAAAGAAGCAGCTATGATTCGTAAAGCAATGGTAACTCGTACTTATGGAGCTTCTTCAATTGAACATATTCAAGTAGTATTAGGAAAATCTGTTGCTTATGTATCAACATTATTAGCACCATGGGATATTGCTGCTGGTATGGTAATTGCAAAAGAATTAGATTTACACTATAGTACAGTAGACGGAAAAGAAGTAGACTTCTTAGTACCAAACAAAAAGACTACAGGAGTTATCTGTTCAAAAGATATTGCAGAAGAAATTATTGCAGCATTTAAATAATAATAATCGAGTCTTAAGATTTTACGACTCTTTTTTATAAGGAGAATTTATGAATATTGCAGTTTATTGTGCCGCTAGTCAGAGTAGTCTTAGTTTTGCTGAAAAAACTGAAGAACTAGGACTTTGGATAGCGAATATGAATCACACACTTGTTTACGGTGGAGGAAATACTGGCTTAATGGGAGTGATTGCAACTTCTGTTATGAATGCAGGTGGACAAGTCATTGGCGTCATGCCACAATTTTTTGTGGATCGTGAAATCGCAAAAAAAGATATCACCAAACTTCATATTGTTGAAACGATGTCAGAACGTAAAAATAAAGAGATTGAATTAAGTGAAGTGTATATTGCACTTCCGGGAGGTCCAGGAACACTCGAGGAAATTGCAGAAGTCGTTTCATGGGTAAGAGTTGGTCAAACGAATGGAATTTGTATTTTCTACAATATGGAAGGCTATTATGATCATTTAGAGGCATTTTTTAATCATATGGTAACGACAAATCTATTAAGCAAGGAAGATAGAAATCAAATACATTTTGTAAAATCACTAGAGGAAATTGAAAAATTAATCGAAAACTATGAAAAGCGTTAGATAAGTGTCTGACGCTTTTTAACATTTAGTTAAAATGTTTGTATTATCACTCTTATAAACAGTAATGAGGTTATAATAGTAAGAGAAGGAAAGTTTAGAGTTATTTTTAGAGGTGTAAAATGGGGTGGGTATGTTATGAAAAAGAGTATTATTCTTATATTGATATTAGGTGCCTGTATTTTTGCGTTTAGTCATTTTGCTCAGAACAATAGAAATGAGCTTTCTGAATTAGAGTCTACTGTGCAAAATATAAAATTGGAGTATAAAAGTGAGAGAGGATTTGGCAACGACAGGTTTGATATTTACTCTTTTTCTATAGAGGGTGAAGTTAACTTTAATGATGATATTAGAAATCTTGAAGGGATTTATAAAAAAGAATTTAGAAGTATCCTAAATACAGAAAGTAAAAAGAATCAAGAATTAAAAGAAAAACAAAATCAAATAGAGAATTTGTTAGAGAAGAAGCGTTTTGTTTATAATTATGTTATTCAAAAAGGTACTAAAAAATTGTATTTGTATGATACGGTATCAAACAAAGGATATTATTTCATACTAACAATTTGATTTTTGTCGTATAATCATTAAAGTGAAATTATTAAATGAAGGAGACTATAGAGTGAGATACATTCTTTTGTTACGTGGAATAAATGTTGGTGGTAAGAATAAAGTAGTAATGAGTGAACTGAAAACATTATTAGAAGGATTAAATTTTCAAAATGTTCATTCGTATATTAATAGTGGGAATTTATTTTTTAGTAGTTCCGATACACTCGATATTTGTATTTGCAAAATAAAAGAGTTGCTAGAACGTCATTATGAATTTTCAATTCCTTTTGCTTTACTGACGAAAGAAGAATATTTAAAGGAAAAAGTAAACTTACCAGAGTGGTGGAATAAGGATTTGGCAAGAAGAGATGTATTATTCTTTTCTCATCAATTAGATAAAAGCTCTGTGCTAGAATTTCTTAGCCAAGCAAACTTTCATAATGAGAAAGTTCATATAGGTAATCATGCTGTGTTTTGGGGGAAATTTGATGAAGCAGAGTATTTAAAGACTACTTACCATAAACAGTTATTAAAGCAAGATTTTTATAAAAAGATTACGATTCGAAATGGGAACACTTTTGAAAAAATAGCTCAAATTTTAGAAACAGAAAAATAGTTCTAACTTTCATTGCAATTGGCATAAACGCTAGTTTTTGTTATAATTAGAAAGTGAGTTTAAGGACAGGAGGATGGCAATGGAAATTGAAAAGACAACGCAGATGAATTTGTTGTTAGAATTTTATGGCAAACTTTTGACTGAAAAACAACTAGGATATATGGAATTATATTACGGGGAAGATTATTCTCTTGGAGAAATTGCAGAAGAATTCGAGGTTAGTCGACAAGCCGTATATGATAATATTCGACGATCTGCTCAATTATTAGAAGATTATGAACAAGAATTACATTTAGTAAATGATTTTTATAAAAGACAAGCTATCTATGATGGAATTGAACAGCATATCAAAGAACATTATCCAAATGATCATCAATTGCAACAATTGATGACAGACTTACAAGAAATGAATAAATAGCCTAATTGAGGAGTGAGAAAATGGCATTTGAAGGATTATCAGATCGCTTGCAAAATGCGATGGGTTCGGTAACAAAAAAAGGAAAAATTACCGAAGCTGATTTAAAACAAATGATGCGTGAAGTTCGTTTAGCGTTATTAGAAGCAGACGTGAACTTCAAAGTTGTAAAAGATTTTGTACGAAAAGTAAATGAACGTGCATTAGGCTCTAATGTATTAGAAGCTTTATCTCCAGCACAACAAGTTGTAAAAATTGTTAATGAAGAACTAACTGAATTAATGGGGGGAGAACAAGCTCCATTCCAATTTTCACCAAAACCACCTACTGTTGTGATGATGGTCGGTTTACAAGGGGCAGGTAAAACAACAACTGCTGGTAAATTAGCTTCATTTTTAGCTAAACATGAAAACAAACGTCCATTATTAGTAGCTGCCGACGTATACCGTCCAGCCGCTATTGATCAATTACAAACGTTAGGAAAACAATTAAATTATCCAGTATTTTCATTAGGAACAGATGTCAATCCAGTTGAGATTGCTAGACAAGCGATTGAACGTGCAACGATTGAAGGTCGTGATTTAGTCATCATCGATACGGCAGGTCGTTTACATATCGATGAAGCTTTAATGGAAGAATTACAAAATATTAAAGCTGTTGCAAATCCAAATGAAATCTTATTAGTTGTCGATGCAATGACAGGGCAAGATGCTGTGAATGTTGCTGAAACATTTAATGAACGTTTAGATATTACTGGGGTTATTTTAACAAAATTAGATGGGGACACTCGTGGTGGTGCAGCTCTATCAATTCGTTCTGTAACAGGAAAACCAATTAAATTCTCTGGTCGTGGAGAAAAATTAGAAGATTTCGAAATTTTCTATCCTGAACGTATGGCTTCTCGTATTCTTGGTATGGGCGATATCATGACTTTAATTGAAAAAGCTCAACAAGATTTTGATGAAGCAAAAGCTCAAGAAATGGCAGATAAAATTAAAGCTAATACATTTGACTTTAATGATTTTATTGACCAATTAGATCAAGTGAACAAAATGGGACCATTGGAAGATATCTTAAAGATGATTCCAGGGTTAAATAAAATTCCAGGATTAAATGATTTAAAAGTGGATCCAAAAGATACAGCACGTATGAAAGCTATTGTCTTATCAATGACACCAGCAGAACGTGAAAATCCAGATATTTTATCTCAAGCAAGACGTAAAAGAATTGCAGCAGGTTCAGCTCGTCCATTAGCAGAAGTAAACCGTTTGATTAAACAATTTAATGAGTCTAAAAAAATGATGAATCAAATGTCAAATGGAAATATGCAAGCAATGGAATCGATGATGGGACAATTGGGTATGGGTGGAGGCCGTAATAAATTAGGTCAAATTGCTATGCAACAATATGCTCGTCGTCAAAAACAAAATAAATTGAAAAAATTAAAGAAAAAACGTTAATAAATAGAAGGAGAGTTTGCAATGTCAAAACAAGTATTATTCATTAATGGTTCATTAAGAAAAGAATCTTTTAACCAAACTATTATTGATTATGTACAAGAAAAATTAGTTGAAAAAGGCTATCAAACAAAACAAATTAGTTTTAAAGATGTACCATTTTTCAGTCAAGATATTGAATTTCCAGCTCCTGCTATTGTAGAAGAGTATCGTGGAGATTTTGAAGCATCTCAAGCTGTTTGGATTGTATCTCCTGAATATAACGGAAGTTTACCAGGAAGTTTAAAAAATGGTTTAGACTGGATGTCTCGTTCATTAGATATTACTTCTTATGCACCTCCGGCTTACATTGATAGCAAATTAATTGCATTCAGTAGTGCAGCTGGACATTCTGGTGGAGCAAATGTTTTACGTGCTTTAACAGAATTAGCCACTAAAATGCGCATGAATCCACTAGAAAAAACAGTGGGACTTCATATCGGAGCAGGATTCCAAACAGGTGTTTTAACTCTAACAGATGAAGATAAATCTGAATTAGAGAAACAAGTGGAATTATTAGTGGAAGCATTAGAAAAATAATGATTGAATGAATAGAAATGACCAGGCTTTTGTCTGGTCTTTTTTCTTTGTACCTGAAATAGTTTTCAGTGGCTTTTTATAAATGAATTATGGTAAGATATTTGGCTATGGATTTTTAGTGAAATGTATAGCAATAATTTGAAAGGATGTAACATGAATGAATAATGAAAAATGGCATGTATTGCCAGCAGTAATTGCGACAGCCATTATGAGTTTCTGTGGTGTATTAATTGAAACGGCAATGAATGTAACATTTCCGACATTAATGCAAGAGTTTCAGACAACTTCATCTGGAATCCAATGGGTTACAACAGGTTATTTATTAGCCATTGCGATTGTTGTGCCTATTTCTGCGTATTTAGTACGTAATTTTACAACAAGACAATTATTTTTAGCTTCGAATTTAATTTTTATTATAGGAGTTTTAATCAATTGTATTTCTCCAAATTTAATCATGCTATTATTTGGAAGATTTTTACAAGGGGTTGGTACTGGAATTGCGTTGCCATTAATGTTCCATATTGTATTAACTCAAGTACCAATTGAACAGCATGGTACAGTCATTGGATTAGGTTCTATGACAACTGCTTTAGCACCACCTATTGGACCAACTTTTGGTGGATTAGTCTCAGCAGCTTTAGGATGGAGATTTATTTATTGGATTTTAATTCCATGTTTGATCATTTCTTTAGTGATTGGTTTATGGGCGATTCCAAAAGAGAAAAGTATTCAAAAAGCACCATTTAATCTGCTAGCATTTTTCTTCTTAGCGAATTGTTTAGCTAGTTTATTAATGGCAATTGAACATTTATCTCTTGTATGGCTATTAAGTGCAGTAGTAACGGGTGGATTATTTGAATATTTCAATCGTAAAAATGCTTTATTATCTTTTGCACCATTTAAAAATCATACATTTAATGGAATGTTATATGTAGTGTTAGCATTCCAAGCAACAGTATTAGGTTTATCATTTGTTTATCCGAATTATTTACAATTAGGTTTAAATCAAAGTGCGACAACTGCAGGACTATTTATGTTCCCAGGTGCAGCAATGGTTGCTTTATTGGCTCCTGTTTCAGGTAAATGGTTTGATGTTAAAGGTCCATTGAAGCCTTTATTAACAGGTTTAATTTTGGCGAGTATTGGTGGAGTATTGATTAGCATCTTCTTTGAACATTTAGCGATTCTTCCATTATTAGCATTGAATATTATTTTAATGAGCGGAAATGGATTTGTGATGGGAAGTAATGTAACATTTTGTTTAATGCAATTAGACAAGGATGTTCAAGCGGATGGGAATAGTATCGTCAATACTTTACAACAGTTTACTGGGGCTATTTCTACAACAGTCGTGGCAAGAATTTTTTCTGCGAATATGGATCGATTACCATTTGCTGGAAAATATAGTTTAATGTTTATTACAAGTTTAATTTTATTAGCTTTAGTCATTTTTGTTGTTCAATATAAGAAGACAAGAAAACCTAGTGAAATATAATAATGATGTTTCGTATATAAAATTCAAAAAGGAAAAATTCCTTTTGTATGCTATGCCGCCAGCAGCCTCGCATAGCGAGTCTCATGGCTAAAATTCGAGCCTTGGTCTCGAATTTTGCCTGTAAAAAAATCCATCTTCTATGTACTGCACCCCAAAAGTTAGACATGAAAAATCTAACTTTTGGGGTGTTTTTAATGAAATTAACTTATGAAGATAAAATAGAAATTTATCAACTAAGAAAACAAGGTGAAAGCTTAAAGAATCTTTCACAGAAATACGATATTGCCGTTTCTAATATTAAATACTTAGTTCGATTGATTGATCGATATGGGATAGAAATTGTTAAAAAAGAAAAAAATCGTTACTATTCACCAGAGCTAAAGCAGGAAATAATGGATAAAGTTCTTTTAGAAGGTCGTTCACAATCAAGTGTATCTATTGATTATGCACTTCCAAATTGGGGTTTACTTTCGAATTGGCTAGCACACTATAAGAAAAATGGGTATACTATTGTTGAGAAAACAAAAGGGAGACCAAGAATAATGGGACGTAAACCAAAGAAAACAATAGAAGAAATGACAGAGTTAGAACGTCTTCAACTAGAGAATGAATACTTAAGAGCGGAGAATGCCATTCTAAAAAAGTTGAGAGAACTCCGATTGAAGGAGGAAAAAGCGAAAGAAGAAAGACTGAAATTGTTCAAGAATTAATCAATGAATTTCCATTGGATATTCTTCTTAAAGTAATTAAATTAGCTCGTTCAACGTACTATTACCATTTAAAACAAATGAACCAACCAGATAAGGATCAACAGATTAAAGATGAAATACAAGCCATTTTTACCGAACATAAGGGAAACTATGGTTACCGTAGAATTCATTTAGAATTGAGAAATCGTGGATTTAAAGTGAATCATAAGAAGGTACAACGCTTAATGAAAGTTCTTGGTTTAATGGCTCGTATTCGTCGTAAACTCAAGTATTATTCGCATAAAGGAGATGTTGGTAAGAGATCAGATAATCTGATTCAACGTGATTTTGAAGGGACTAAACCAATGGAAAAATGTTACACAGATGTAACTGAGTTTGCCATTCCGAGTAGCGAACAGAAACTATATTTATCACCAGTTTTAGATGGATTTAACAGTAAAATTATTGCGCACAATCTTTCACGCTTACCTAACTTACAACAAGTAAAGACAATGTTGAATGAGGCATTTACAGATGAAAAGTAGGAAAACACAATTCTCCATAGTGACCAAGGGTGGCAATACCAACATGATTCTTATCATCAATTTTTAGAGAGTAAAGGTATACTACCATCTATGCCACGTAAGGGAAACAGTGCAGATAATGGTATGATGGAATCTTTCTTTGGTATTTTGAAATCAGAAATGTTTTATGGATTTGAAAAGGAATTTAAGTCTCTTGACGAATTAGAGAAAGCCATTATTAATTATATTGATTATTACAACAATAAACGTATAAAAATCAAACTGGATGGACTAAGTCCAGTAAACTATAGAATGTGTCATTCAAACTCTTCTTGTAGTGCTTAGCTAGTAGATTTATTTGAAAGTTATAATAATATATCCAAGAAAAAAATCGCCAAAATTTTGGCGCGAACCCCCTAGGGGGTTATTCATACATTTTGTTTTATTAATCAAAAAGAGACGACTTAAGTCGTCTCAAAAAAAGTCTAACTTTTTGGGGTCACTTCATTACATAGCCTTTTTTGTTTTATCAAAAATATTTTTAAAATCAGACTAAAGTCTGAGAGTTTTATTATTGACTTACTTTGACCAATATGATAAATTATACATGTGGTTAGCACTCGTCTTAGTCAAGTGCTAAAGAGAGGTGACCAAAATGTTAACCGATAGACAATTGCTAATCTTACAATCGATTATTCAACTATATACGGAAACATTAGAACCAGTTGGATCAAAAAAGTTGATGCAGCAAACGGGTTTAGCAGTTAGCTCTGCAACCATTCGAAACGAAATGATGAAACTTGAAGAAATGGGATATCTTGAAAAGAACCATTCCTCTTCAGGACGAGTTCCATCGAATCAAGGGTATCGATATTATTTAGATAATATTTTACCTGCTCAGAACAGTCCCGTTTCATTAAGTATTCGAAATCAAATCCGTGAAACTTTCCAACAATCGACTATGGAAATTCAAGATGTCTTTAAAGTTTCGGCAGATATTTTATCGACACTAACGAATTACACAACCATTTCCATTGGACCCGAAGTTAGGAGTGCTACATTATCCGGATTTCGACTCGTTCGATTAGGGCTAAACCAAGTGATGGCGATTTTAGTCATGAGCAATGGTTTAGTTGAAAATAAAGTTTACTCGATTCCAAGTGCGATTGATGATTCTGACTTAGATAAAGTTGTTCGAATCATTAATGAGGAATTGATTGACTTGCCACTAGAAACAGTTCTCCAACGTTTGAAGTCTGATTTACCAGCTTTAATGAATCGATATATGAATTCTCAAATTCAAATTGTTAAAGTGATTCAAGATATGATGAACCAATTTGAACAAGATAGACTCCATGTTGCAGGAAGAAGATATTTATTAAACTACTTCGACTCACATGCCAATGTCCATCATTTAAAAGAGATTTATCGATTAATGGATGACCAATCGAAGATGCACGAATTAGTGATGCCTTCTAACCGAGATATCCAAATTCGTTTAGGGTCTGAGATGGATGATCCATTATTAGGAGAATTTAGTATTATTACAGCAAGCTATGAAACTCCAAAACACGATAAAGGAATCATTGCTTTATTAGGACCTAAAAATATGCCGTATTCGAATGTCCTATCGATTGTCAAAGGATTACAAGAAGAGCTCACAACAACAATGGAGCAATATTATAAAAATTTATAAAAGGAGATGGAAGCTTGGAAACAAATGAAGAAAAAGACGTTCAACAAACTCAAGAAGTAGAAGAAGAGAAATCTCCTGAAGTAGAAGAGTTTGAAGAAACTGTCGAAGAAACCGAAGAAGTTGAACCTTCTGTTGAAGAAAAATTACAACAAGAAGTTTCTCAATTAAATGACCAAGTATATCGCTTATCTGCAGAAATTGCGAATATTCAAAAAAGAAATGCAAAAGAAAGACAAGATGCAGCGAAGTATCGTAGTCAATCTCTAGCACAAAACTTATTGAATGTCATTGATAATCTAGAAAGAGCGATTGCTTCACCTAGTGAATCAGAAGAAGCGAAAAATCTAAAAAAAGGGATTGAAATGGTATATGAAGGTTTCTTATATGCCTTAAAAGAAGAAGGTATTGAAGAAATTGAAGCATTAAATCAACCATTCGATCCAAATAAACATCACGCTGTTCAAGCAATTCCAGCTGAAGAAGGACAAGAAAGTGATGTTGTTGTTCAAGTATTTCAAAAAGGCTACATGTTGAAAGACCGTGTATTAAGACCAGCAATGGTTATCGTCTCTCAATAAGCCAAGTAAAAAATTTAAAATTTAAAATTATAGGAGTGTATGAATTATGAGTAAAATTATTGGTATTGACTTAGGAACTACAAACTCAGCAGTTGCTGTATTAGAAGGAAATGAATCTAAAATTATTCCAAACCCAGAAGGAAACCGTACAACACCATCAGTTGTAGCGTTCAAAAATGGTGAAATTCAAGTAGGGGAAGTTGCAAAACGTCAAGCTGTAACAAACTTAAACACTATTTCATCTATTAAACGTCATATGGGTGACGCATCATATAAAGTTGAAATCGAAGGTAAACAATATACACCACAAGAAATTTCAGCAATGATCTTACAATACTTAAAAGGCTATGCTGAAGAATATTTAGGAGAAAAAGTTGAAAAAGCAGTTATTACTGTACCAGCTTACTTCAATGATGCTCAACGTCAAGCAACTAAAGATGCAGGACGTATCGCAGGGTTAGAAGTAGAACGTATCGTTAACGAACCAACTGCAGCAGCTTTAGCATACGGTTTAGATAAAGTAGACCACGAAGAAAAAATCTTAGTATTCGACTTAGGTGGTGGTACATTCGACGTATCTATCTTAGAATTAGGAGATGGCGTATTCGACGTATTATCAACAGCAGGAGACAACCACTTAGGTGGGGACGACTTCGATAACAAAATTATTGAATTCTTAGTTGCTGAATTTAAACGTGACAACGGAATTGATTTATCTCAAGATAAAATGGCAATGCAACGTTTGAAAGATGCAGCTGAAAAAGCTAAAAAAGATTTATCAGGTGTAACTTCAACACAAATCAGCTTACCATTCATCACTGCTGGTGAAGCTGGACCATTACACTTAGAAGTAACATTAACTCGTGCTAAATTTGACCAATTAACATTAGATTTAGTAGAACGTACAAAAGAACCAGTTCGTCGCGCATTAAGCGATGCAGGATTATCAGCAAGTGATATCGACCAAGTAATCTTAGTAGGTGGATCA
>ERZ773207.304-NODE-304-length-17998-cov-8.499749_pt1 | contig 17998 bp, 12 predicted proteins | sample MGYA00580997_ERZ773207 | MGnify/ENA primary metagenome ERZ773207 (study PRJEB29015, sample SAMEA2738170) | human oral metagenome | biome: human oral; feature: human-associated habitat; material: saliva | place: China | collected 2239 ... | reverse complement strand
CAAAACCAGTTGTTGGTTATAACAATGGGGGAATAGCTGAAATGGTAGTAGATGACAAAAGTGGTTACTTAGTCAAACCAAATCGTCCTCAAGAACTTTCTAATGCCATTTCTCTATTACTAGATAGTTCTGAAAAAAGAGAAAAATTTGGGCGAGTAGGATATCAGAGACAAAGAGAGCTGTTTTCTTTGGAGAGTTACATCAAGAACTTCTCGGAATTTTATGATAATTTACAATAAGGGGTATAATGGAAAATTTAATCATTTTAGACAGTGAGCTACAAAAAAAGAATGAAGAGCATTATCAATCTCTTCATGGCGGGAGCCGAGTAGTTTATACCAACTATGAAAGTCCACTTATAAGAAGAGTACGTAATTTCAAATACATCGGTAGTGCTTTGTATCATTTTTTAATGTGGAAAATGTCCTACGATTATGCTCGGAAATTCATAAAATATGATGTCAAGAAAATTATTTGTGTAAATCCTCTTGTAGGTATCTTTTTAGGAATTTTAAATAAAAGTGGCAAGGAAATTACATTAGCAGGATTTTTGTTTGAGAATAAGAAAAATAAAATCTATTATTATTTACGAAAGCAACTTGTGAAAAAGTCTTTCCAGAATATCAGAAATATCATAGTCTATGGTTCAAAAGAAATCCATTATTATTCGAAACTCTTTCCAGAATTTCAGGAGAAATTTAAATTTATTCATTACGGCTTAGATTATGATAATCAACTAACTTATCAAGGTTCTTTACCAACTAAGTATATCTTTTCAGGTGGAGGCAGTAACCGGGATTATGAGACACTAGTTAAGGCAGTGGAGGCTTCAAATCTTTCAATGCCGTGTGTGATTGCAACTCAACCATGGAGAGTTCCTACGCATGGTTCAAACATTCAAGTTTTATCTGATGTAGTAGTAGAAACCTTTGGAGATGTATTAGCTAAGTCTGATTTTCTTGTCCTATCGTTAAAAGATATTGATTTATCCGCTGGTCATATGGTTATGCTTCAAGCAATGTCTTTAGGAGTTCCTATCATTGTAAATGACATCCCATCTGTTCGAGATTATGTTGATGAATCCTTGGTGACTTTTTATCCTTCAGGGGATTTTGAGGCACTAGCACAGCTAATGGAACATTTCAATCCTATGGTTGATGATATTATTCAAAAAGTTGATAAAGCAAAGGCACTATACTTTGAACAATATACCTCTATAAAATTGATGGATAGACTATTAGAATTTTAAATAGGAGAGACTGAATGGTAGAAAAGATTGACTTTGTTGTCGCATGGGTTGATGGGAATGATTTGGTTTGGAGAGAAAAGAAAGCCCAATACGATGGCTCAATAAACACTTTTAAAGAGGGTATGAACTCAGAGAAATCCTATCGTGAATGGGGAACTTTTAAGTACTGGTTTAGAGGTGTGGAAAAATTTGCTCCTTGGGTCAATAAGATCTACCTTGTGACTGACCAGCAAAAGCCAAGCTGGTTAGATATAAACAGTGAAAAATTGGTCTTGGTAGATCATACAGAGATTATCTGTAATGCCTATCTACCAGTTTTTTCTGCCAATCCTATTGAAAGCAATATTCATCGAATCCCTGGACTCTCTGAGCACTTTGTCTTTTTTAATGATGATATGTATTTGACGGCTCCAGTTGAGCCGATAGACTTTTTCTCGGAGGATGGTTTGCCAAAGTATGTTACAGCTTTAGCTCCTATTACAACGGAGAGATATGGAACTGGTCATTTCCAAATGAATGATATGGGAATTATCACTAGTCATTTTTCGAAGAAAGAAATTTTAAATAATGGTCACTTTTTTTCCTTTAAGCATGGGATTAAACAATTAATCAAGACTTTACTTTATGGGACTACTAAGTTTATCTGTGGTTTCTGGGAGAGTCACCTGCCCTATCCCCTACTAAAATCAACAATGGACTTGGTATGGGAAAAGGAAAAAGCAGTTTTGGAGACAACCTCAGCGAGTCGCTTCAGAAGTCCCTCTGATACCAATGTTTGGCTCTTTAAATATTGGCAGATCGCTAGTGGTCAATACGCTATCGGAAATCCTAAGTTAGGGGGACTCTTTTCTTTGGATAATGCCGGACCAGATTTTTGGAAGCTACTGAATTCTGGTAAATACCAAATTATGTGTATCAATGACGGACACAACGTTCAAGATGAGGAACAGGTGATGACAGACTTCGTCAAGGCTATGGACCAACTGCTTCCAGATAAAAGCTCATTTGAGATTTAAACTGAAAAAATAAGTAAGAGAAAGAAAAAATAGATGATTTCGGTAATTGTGCCTGTTTACAATGTGGAGGACTACCTTCATTATGCTATGGAGAGTTTGGAACATCAGACATACAAGGATATGGAGGTCCTCTTGATTGATGACGGATCGAGTGATGGCTCAGGACTCTTGTGTGACCAGTATGCCCAGCAGTATGATTGGGTGACGAGCTACCACAAGGTCAACGGTGGTTTATCTGATGCTCGCAACTATGGGGTCTTGAAAGCCAAGGGTGACTGGATCACCTTCCTAGATCCGGATGACTATTTGGAACCTTGCGCCTTGGAACTGCTAGCAGAGCTACAAGGTCGTACCCAAGCAGATATAGTTAGTGGTAAAGTGGAGCCGACAGCCCACTATCATCGTTATCAAAATTTTCGCTTGGATCAGCTTGATCTAGACCAGGTTAAAGTCTATGATAAGGCGAAGGCTCTGACTGAAATGCTCTACGGAGACCTTGTGACGGTCTCTGCTTGCGGGAAACTCTATCGGAAAAAACTTCTGGAGAAAGCTCCCTTCCCTAAGGGGCGCATCTACGAAGACCTCTATGTAATCAGTGAGCATCTCAACCAAGCCCAATCAGTTGCCTTGTACCATCTTCCGATTTACCATTATTACCATAGACCCGGTAGCATTACTGCATCGGCTTTCACGCCTAAACAATACGAGTTTTATGAAGCAATTGATCATTTAAAAGAGGTTGTGAATGCAACCTATCCTGAGAGTTCAGAACTCCAAGAAGCCATTATTTCTCGATTCTTTACAGGAAGTCTTCTTATCTTTACAATGATTCATGATGGAAATCCAGCAGAGTTCAAGCGACTTCAGGAGAAGATGAGGCCATATTTGCCTCTTGTCTTGAAGAATGCTAGAGTTAGTAAGAAACGTAAGATTCTCTATATTTTGATTAGTAGGTATCCACGCCTCTATTTTTACTTTAAAAAGTGGAAGAAATAAACGACTGAATGAAAAAAGTTCAGAAATTAGAAAAGGAAAATGAAGATGTTAAAGATAGAACGTGATAAATTGCTCGTGACAGCAGTTTTATTTGTGATAATTTCTATAGATATGATAAACACTTCAATGTTAGCACCTGTATTACCTAGTATACCTAATTTTGTTCCTTTCTTTGCAATCATGTTACTAGCTGTGCGTTTTTTATATATTCGTAGCTATTCTTTGAGTTTTTTAATATTTGCACCTACCCTCATTTTAGTTGGAAGTATGGTTTATTATAAGGCAGGAAACTTAAATGGTTTAATGTTTTTGCTGTTGATTGTTTTTCTTTATAAAGCAGATTTAGAGTCTATACTTAAAATTTATACTTGGACGAGTTTATCTTTTATAGTGCTTATTATTTTACTATCGTTAGTCAATGTTATTCCCAATTTACAGTTTGTTCAAACTCGTCCTGTGGGTGTAGTTGTACGTAACTCTTTTGGTTTCATCTATCCAACAGATTTTGCCTCGCATTGTTTCTATCTCTTTACTGCTCTGTCCTATCTTCTGAGAAAGAAGTTTATCTTACTAAGAACCCTATCAGGTGTAGCCTTGGCAGCCTTTATTATTTATTATTGTGATGCCCGTTTAAATGCAGGCTCCATCTTAGCAGCAACAGGAATTTTTCTATACTTTTATTATCGTAACAAGACTGAATGGCGTTTATTTTCCCTACTGCCTTTTTCGGCTGGTATCGCTTCTTCGGTCATGATTTATCTATCCAACAAGTTTAGTTGGTCTCATCCAATATATGTTTCTCTGAATAACTTTTTCGGAATGCGATTGTATTTGGGACATGAAGCGCTTAAGAAATATGGCGTACAGTTATTTGGAATTCGTGGAATTTCCTTTGTTGGATATGGAGGAAAGACAGAAACGGTTTTGAACTATGACTATGTAGATTCGTCTTATGTACAAATGTTATTTACTTACGGTTTGATTCCAGTTGTTATGTTGGTATGCCTATACATGGTTCAGTCTTGGACTCTCTATCGTAGGAAGAACTATTTATTGTTAACCTGCCTGGCCTTAGTAACAGTCAATTGTATGTTTGAGGCCTTCTGGGTTCGTCCATCATACAATATTTTTATGTTCCTTCTTTTTGCTACCATCCCAGCGATGGAATTTGAAGGAGAAAAATCTGAGATGGGGGAAGCCGTGTGAGAGTTTTAAAAAATTACTTGTACAATCTGTCCTATCAGTTACTTGTCATCGTCCTACCAGTGATTACAACTCCCTATATCACCCGAGTTTTCTCTTCGGATGATTTGGGGTCTTACGGATACTATAACTCTATCGTGACTTATTTTATCCTACTAGCGACGCTGGGAGTAGCCAATTATGGGACCAAGGAAATTTCCGGCCATCGTAAGGAAGTTGAAAAGACCTTCTGGGGTATTTACAGTTTACAAGTCCTTTCAACCTGTTTAGCGGTTATACTTTATATAAGTGTTTGTTTGCTTGTACCGTCAATGAACAATCCAATTGCCTATATACTTGGCTTTAGTTTGCTGTCTCGTGGTTTTGATATTTCTTGGCTTTTTCAAGGGTTAGAAGATTTCAAAAAAATCACAGCTCGTAACACAATGGTCAAACTTCTAGGAGTTGTTTCGATTTTTCTCTTTGTCAAGAAGCCATCCGACTTGTACTTGTATATCATCCTCTTGGTTGCCTATGATCTACTAGGTCAGTTGAGTATGTGGCTTCCTGCTCGGGAACACATTCGTAAGCCACATCTGGATATAGCCTATGCCAAAGAGCATATCAAACCAGTCATTCTTTTGTTTCTGCCGCAGATTGCCATTTCGCTCTACATCACGCTAGATCGCACAATGTTAGGTGCCTTGTCTTCGACCAAGGATGTCGGGATCTATGACCAAGCCTTGAAATTATTGAATATTTTGTTGACCTTGGTAACGTCGCTAGGTAGTGTCATGTTGCCTCGGGTCTCCAACCTCCTCTCATCAGGGAATCAAAAGGCGGTTAACAAGTTACATGAAATGTCCTTTCTGGTTTATAACTTGGTTATCTTTCCGATGATTGCGGGGATTTTGATTGTCAACAAAGATTTTGTTCAATTTTTCTTGGGGCAAGACTTCCAAGATGCTCGCTATGCGATTGCCATCATGGCCTTTAGAATGTTCTTTATTGGCTGGACCAATATCATGGGAATTCAAATCTTGATTCCTCACAATAAGAATCGTGAATTTATGCTATCAACAACGATTCCAGCTGTTTTTAGTGTGGGCTTGAATCTCCTCTTAATTCCACCTTTGGGCTATATTGGGGCGTCAATCGTATCTGTTGCAACGGAAGGTTTAGTCTGGTTCATCCAGCTCTACTTTACACGTTCGTACCTAAAAGAGGTCAAGATCTTTCCATCTATGTTGAAAATACTTCTAGCAGCACTCCTGATGTACGGCGCCTTGTATTCTGTACAAGCTTTCATCCACTTCTCATCTGTTGTGAATGTCTTGATCTATGCTGTGCTTGGTTTCCTAGTCTACGGTGGCTTGATTTTGCTCTTACGAGTTTTGGATTTTCAAGAACTAAAAAGTGTTTTAAAAAAATAAGGAGAACTTATGTACGATTATCTTATCGTTGGTGCTGGCTTGTCAGGTGCAATCTTTGCCCACGAAGCTAACAAACGTGGCAAGAAAGTCAAGGTGATTGACAAACGTGACCACATCGGTGGAAATATCTACTGTGAAAATGTTGAGGGTATCAATGTCCACAAGTATGGGGCTCATATCTTCCATACATCCAATAAAAAGGTCTGGGACTATGTCAATCAGTTTGCAGAGTTTAACAATTACATCAATTCCCCTATCGCCAACTATCAAGGGCATCTTTACAATCTGCCTTTTAATATGAACACTTTCTACGCCTTGTGGGGAACAAAGACACCTCAAGAAGTCAAGGACAAGATTGCTGAGCAGACGACTCACATGCAAGATGTTGAGCCAAAAAACTTAGAGGAACAAGCCATTAAGTTGATTGGTATGGATGTCTATGAAAAGCTAATCAAGGGCTATACCGAAAAGCAATGGGGACGTTCCGCTACTGAACTGCCACCCTTTATCATCAAGCGTTTGCCAGTTCGATTGACCTATGATAACAATTATTTCAACGACCGTTACCAAGGAATTCCAATTGGTGGTTACAATGTCATCATCGAAAAGTTGTTGGAAGGAATCGAAGTAGAGCTCAATACCGATTTCTTTGCAAATCGGGAGAACTTGGAGGCTTCAGCAACTAAGCTTGTCTTCACAGGGATGATTGACCAGTTCTTTGACTATAAGTTTGGTGAACTAGAGTATCGCAGTCTCCGTTTTGAGCATGAGATTCTGGACCAGGATAATTATCAAGGAAATGCCGTTGTCAACTATACTGAGCGTGATATTCCCTATACGCGTATCATCGAACACAAACATTTTGAGTTTGGGACTCAGGCCAAGACCGTTATTACTCGTGAATATCCAGCAGATTGGAAAAGAGGAGATGAACCTTATTATCCAATCAATGATGCCAAAAACAATGCTATTTATGAGCAGTATCTAGCAGAAGCCGAGAAAAATGGACGCGTGATCTTCTGTGGTCGCTTGGCAGATTATAAATACTATGATATGCATGTGACTGTTGAACGTGTATTGGATGTGGTAGAAGAAGAACTAGGGAGCATCTAAGAACTTCACAGATAAAGGGGAGAAAAGGTGAAATATTATCTGAAGGATTCATTTCTGCATAATGCACACGAAAAGAATGCAGGGAGTAAGGCACGGAATGACGTGGAAGCTATTCTAATCTCAGAGGGTTATGAGGGCTTGGAGCTCAAGGTTGAGAATTGGTATAAGATGAATTTCTTTAAAGCTCAACAACACAAATATCGGGCGACCAAGTCTGTGTTTGATCAGTTGGGGGCTGGAGATGAATTGCTGATTCAGTTCCCGATTATCCACCATACATTTTTCATCTCACAACTCATCAAGCAGGCGCAAAAAAGAGGAGTTAAATTCTATCTTTTGATCCATGATATTGAAACCTTGCGTCATGCAGCAGGTTCAGAAGTGAAATTTCGCCATAAAGTGAGAAATTACTTCCAGGAAAAGAAAGCTTTGATGTTAGTGGATGGGATTATCGTTCATAACGATATCATGAAAAATGTTTTAGCTGGTCAAGGATTTCCGTCTGATAAAATGGTAAGTCTAGAGATTTTTGATTATTTGATTCCAGACTTCCAAGAAAAATCTCTTCCTCAAAAAGATCAACCTATCATAGTTGCTGGGAATTTGAACCCTGCAAAGTCAGGTTATCTTTATAACTTGCCAGAACAGCCAGCCTATAACTTGTACGGAGTGGGCTATGATGAAAGTCGTGCATTGAAAAACACTAGCTACTTTGGTTCCTTTATGCCAGATGACCTCCCAGCTGCTCTTGAAGGTAGTTTTGGTTTGGTCTGGGACGGAGACAGCTCAGAAACCTGTCAAGGTTCTTACGGAAACTACCTACGCTTTAACAACTCGCACAAGGCTTCTCTTTATTTGGCGTCAGGTTTCCCACTAGTAGTGTGGAAGGAATCGGCTCTGGCCCACTTTGTACTGGACAAACAGTGTGGAATAGCAGTTGATTCTTTACATGACCTCCAAAAGTCACTAGACGATTTGACAGATCGAGATTACATGAAACTGTCAGCTAATGCTAGACAAGTAGGAGTAGCGCTTCGAAATGGTGATTATCTGAAATCGGCTATTTCTAAATTGAAGTAAGAATTTGAAGCTACTCATTAATCAGTTCGTTAGAAAGGTTACTTCATTATGAAAGGTATTATTCTTGCAGGTGGTTCGGGAACACGCCTTTACCCACTTACTCGGGCAGCGTCAAAACAGCTGATGCCTGTTTATGATAAACCCATGATTTACTATCCTTTGTCAACCCTGATGTTGGCTGGAATCAAGGACATTTTGATTATCTCAACACCACAGGATTTGCCCCGTTTTAAGGACTTGCTCTTGGATGGTTCCGAATTTGGGATCAAGCTTTCCTATGCGGAACAACCTAGTCCCGATGGACTTGCTCAGGCTTTTCTTATCGGTGAAGAATTTATCGGTGACGATAGTGTTGCCTTGATTCTAGGCGACAATATCTATCATGGACCTGGATTGAGCAAAATGCTTCAAAAGGCAGCCAAGAAAGAGAAGGGTGCGACTGTTTTTGGCTACCAAGTGAAGGATCCAGAGCGTTTTGGTGTGGTCGAGTTTGATACAGACATGAATGCTATTTCCATAGAAGAAAAACCGGAGAATCCTCGCTCCAACTATGCAGTGACAGGTCTTTATTTCTATGATAATGATGTTGTGGAGATTGCCAAACAGATAAAACCAAGCGCACGTGGTGAGTTGGAAATCACAGATGTCAACAATGCTTATTTGAAACGTGGAGATCTTTCTGTTGAGGTGATGGGCCGTGGTTTTGCTTGGTTGGATACTGGGACACACGAGAGTTTGTTAGAGGCTTCCCAATATATCGAAACGGTTCAACGAATGCAAAATCTCCAGGTTGCAAATCTGGAAGAAATTGCCTATCGAATGGGTTATATCAGCCTTGAAGATGTACTGAAATTGGCGCAACCTCTTAAGAAGAATGAATACGGACAATACCTGCTCCGTTTGATTGGAGAAATCTAGATGACAGATAATTTTTTCGGCAAAACACTTGCAGTGCGTAAGATTGATGCCATTCCAGGTATGTTAGAGTTTGATATTCCAGTTCATGGTGACAATCGTGGCTGGTTTAAGGAAAATTTCCAGAAGGAAAAGATGGTGCCACTTGGCTTTCCTGAAAGCTTCTTTGCTGAAGGGAAACTGCAAAATAATGTCAGCTTTTCTCGTAGAAATGTTCTTCGAGGCCTCCATGCCGAACCTTGGGACAAGTATATCTCAGTAGCAGACAATGGGAAAGTTCTGGGTTCTTGGGTTGACCTACGTGAAGGTGAGACTTTTGGAAATGTTTATCAGACCGAGATTGATGCAAGTAAGGGAATCTTTGTCCCTCGTGGCGTAGCCAATGGTTTCCAAGTACTCTCGGATACAGTTTCTTATAGCTATCTGGTCAATGACTACTGGGCACTTGAACTCAAGCCTAAATATGCTTTTGTCAACTATGCAGACCCAGTTTTGGGCATCCAGTGGGAAAACCTAGAAGCAGCAGAAGTCTCAGAAGCTGATAAACATCATCCCCTACTTAAGGATGTCAAACCACTAAGAAAAGAAGATTTGTAAAAAAGTTAAGGAATAAAAATGACTGAATACAAGAATATCATCGTGACAGGTGGGGCTGGTTTTATCGGTTCTAACTTTGTTCATTATGTTTATAATAACTTTCCAGATGTTCATGTGACAGTACTGGACAAGCTGACTTATGCGGGTAATCGTGCTAATATTGCAGAAATTTTAGGCGATCGTGTTGAGTTGGTCGTTGGAGATATTGCTGATGCAGCCTTGGTCGATAAGCTAGCTGCTCAAGCAGATGCCATCGTTCACTATGCGGCTGAAAGTCACAATGACAACTCACTTAATGACCCTAGCCCCTTTATCCACACCAACTTCATCGGGACTTATACACTCTTGGAAGCAGCTCGTAAATACGACCTTCGTTTCCACCATGTGTCAACTGACGAAGTCTATGGGGACCTGCCTCTGCGTGAAGATTTGCCGGGGCATGGAGAAGGTCCAGGTGAGAAATTTACCGCTGAAACAAAGTACAATCCAAGCTCGCCTTACTCATCAACCAAGGCTGCTTCAGACTTGATTGTCAAAGCTTGGGTACGTTCATTTGGTGTCAAAGCGACTATTTCTAACTGTTCAAACAACTATGGTCCTTACCAGCATATCGAGAAGTTCATCCCTCGTCAAATCACCAATATCTTGAGTGGTATCAAGCCAAAACTCTACGGTGAAGGTAAGAATGTCCGTGACTGGATCCATACTAATGACCATTCATCAGGGGTTTGGACGATTCTGACAAAGGGTCAAATCGGTGAAACCTACTTGATTGGTGCTGACGGTGAGAAGAACAATAAGGAAGTGTTGGAACTCATCCTCAAGGAAATGGGACAACCTGCTGATGCTTATGACCACGTGACAGATCGAGCTGGTCACGACCTCCGCTATGCCATCGATGCCAGCAAACTTCGTGATGAACTAGGATGGAAACCCGAGTTTACCAACTTTGAAGCAGGTCTCAAAGAGACCATCAAGTGGTACACAGACAACCAAGACTGGTGGAAATCTGAGAAAGAAGCGGTAGAGGCTAACTATGCTAAAACGCAACAAGTGATTAAATAATCAGATACTAAAAAGCAAGAGAACTTAAGGTCTCTTGCTTTTTATGTATGTCGTAATCTTTTATTTTCTTATTTCTTGTTTATAGAACTCTTTAAGGGCATCCTGCCAGGTTGGAATGATGAAACCAGTCGCTTTTGCTTTTGCCAAACTCATGGTTGAGTTGAGGGGACGTTTGGCCTTTGCAGGAAACTTGCTGGAGTCTACAGGAATTACTTCGACATCACTGTCTTTAAGAATCTCGACAGCAAAGTCATACCAAGTGGTGTCTTCAGCTGCGTCATTTGATAAGTGGTAGTAGCCAAATGCTTTTTGATTTTCAGTCAAGTAGGTCATGAACTCAGCCAAGGTACGTGTCCAAGTCGGACGACCGTGTTGATCGTTGACAACAGTAAGCGTTTTATGGGTTTTGGCCAGATTTTGCATGGTAAAGACAAAGTTTTTGCCATAATTTCCAAAGACCCAAGCAGTGCGGATGATATAATGCTGTGACGTAAGGTTTTCAACAAGTTCCTCACCCATTCGCTTGGTACGTCCGTACTCTGTTTGCGGATCCGGTAGGTCATCGACTTCCCACTCTTGTCCAACGGGTTTCTTTCCATCAAAGACGTAGTCTGTTGAGATATAGACCAGAGTAGCTCCATATTTTTCAGAGGCCTTGGCTACATTTTCAGTTCCAGTTACGTTGATGGCAAAATCCAGTTCTTTCCCCTCATCTTCGGCTGCATCCACAGCAGTGTAGGCTGCACAATGATAGACCAGAGTTGGTTTAACCTCAGCAAATACTTTCTCAACCATTTCAGCATTCGTGATATCCATTTCGGCCACATCCACTGCAACATAGTCCACATTTCGTTCATCTAGTAAATAACGTAGTTCAGTACCGAGTTGACCATTCGCACCTGTAATTAATATCATTGTCTTCTCCTTCACTTTTCTTCTCTCTAACTAATCATAGCAAAAAAATGATAAAAAATCTGTTATCCGGTCTTATTTTAAGAATTTGTGCTAGAAAAAATTGTGTTAGGAAATATGAATGTGAGGTAAATTTTTTAATAGAAAACCATTTTATCAGAATTTACCAAATTAAGTAAAGAATTCAGAAAATTCTGTTGACATCTCTCTAAAAAGAGTCTATAATGGGGAGAAAGTTTTAAAGGAGAAATAAATGAAAAGTTCAAAAATATTTGCCCTTGCGGGTGTAACCTTATTGGCGGCGGCGACTCTAGCTGCTTGCTCTGGATCAGGATCGAGTGCAAAAACTGAGAAAACATTCTCATATATCTATGAAACAGACCCTGACAACCTCAACTATTTGACAACTGGTAAGGCGGCTACTGCAAATATTACCAGTAACGTTGTTGATGGCTTGCTAGAAAATGACCGCTATGGTAACTTTGTACCGTCAATGGCCGAGGATTGGTCAGTATCCAAGGATGGATTGACTTATACTTATACCATTCGGAAGGATGCAAAATGGTATACTTCTGAAGGAGAAGAATACGCAACGGTTAAAGCGCAAGACTTTGTAACTGGTCTAAAATATGCTGCTGATAAAAAATCAGATGGTCTTTATCTTGTTCAAGAATCAATCAAAGGATTGGATGCCTATGTGAAAGGAGAAATCAAAGATTTCGCTGAAGTAGGTATTAAGGCTCTTGATGACCACACTGTTCAGTACACCTTGAACAAGCCAGAAAGCTTCTGGAATTCTAAGACAACGATGGGGGTAATGGCTCCAGTTAATGAAGAGTTCTTAAACTCTAAAGGGGATGATTTCGCTAAAGGAACAGATCCAAGTAGCATCCTATACAATGGTCCATTCTTGCTAAAATCTATCGTAGCCAAATCTTCTGTTGAGTTTGAAAAAAATCCAAACTATTGGGATAAGGACAATGTTCATCTTGATAAAGTGAAATTGTCCTACTGGGATGGTCAAGATACTAACAAACCAACCGAAGCCTTCAAAGATGGCAGCTTTACAATGGCTCGTCTCTTCCCAACAAGCGCTAGCTACCCAGAGACTGAAAAAGAATATAAAGACAATATTGTTTATACACAACAAGACTCATCAACTTTCTTAGTTGGTATCAATATTGACCGTCAGTCTTATCAATATTCATCTAAAACAACTGATGAACAAAAAAATTCTACCAAGAAAGCTCTTCTAAACAAAGACTTCCGCCAAGCACTTGCCTTTGGTTTCGATAGAACGGCTTATGCCTCTCAAGTTAATGGTGCAAGTGGTGCTACTAAGCTTCTTCGTAACTTGTTTGTACCGCCAGCATTCGTGCAGGCAGATGGAAAGAACTTTGGCGAAATGGTCAAAGAAAAATTGGTGACTTATGGTGACGAGTGGAGCAACGTGAACTTGGCCGATGCTCAAGATGGACTCTACAACCCAGATAAGGCCAAAGCAGAATTTGCCAAAGCTAAGGCAGCTCTTCAAGCTGAAGGTGTGCAATTCCCAATTCACTTGGATATGCCTGTAGACCAAACCAATACAACAAAAGTTCAACGTGTTCAATCCTTCAAACAATCGCTTGAAGCTACTCTAGGGGCAGAGAACGTCGTTGTCGATATCCAACAACTTCAAAAAGATGATGTCTTGAATATCACTTACTTTGCTGAAACAGCTGCTGGAGAAGACTGGGATATCTCAGATAACGTTGGATGGTCTCCAGACTTTGCAGACCCATCTACTTACCTTGATATCATCAAGCCATCTGTAGGGGAAAATACAAAGACTTACTTAGGATTTGACTCTGGAACAAACAACGCTGCAGCGAAGCAAGTTGGTTTGGAAGACTACGAAAAAATGGTTGTGGAAGCTGGTGAAGAAGTGAATGACGTTTCAAAACGTTATGAAAAATATGCTGCTGCCCAAGCTTGGTTGACCGACAGCGCCTTGCTCATCCCAACAACTTCTCAAACTGGTCGTCCAATGTTGTCTAAGATGGTACCATTTACACTTCCGTTTGCATACTCTGGTAACAAGGGTATGAGCGAAGCCCTCTTGTATAAATACCTAGATGTACAAGATAAACCAGTAACAGCAGATGAATACCAAAAAGCTCAAGAAAAATGGTTGAAAGAAAAAGAAGAGTCAAATAAAAAGGCTCAAGAAGATCTCGCAAACCATGTGAAATAACTTTTTAAAAATAAAGGATTTAGCCATTGAGATGATGGTTAGGTCCTTTTTTATCATTGCTATAAGACTCTGTAAGATGAGAAACAGAATTTTTCAGAATAGAGAAGAAATTCTTCATTTTTAGTTTTTCCCTATTGCTTTCTTTCTCATTATTTGTTATATTAAAAGTACAATTATTTTTTTTATTACGCTTAAGCATTGCACTTTCGGAGGAAGGAGTATTTTTTAAAAAAGAAATGTAAACGCTTACGTGAAAACGAAAGGATTTAGGAGTTCATGGATAAACGATTTTTTGAAAAACGCTGTAAGTTCAGTATTCGTAAGTTTACGCTTGGAGTAGCTTCGGTAATGATTGGGGCGACTTTCTTTGCTGCTGCTCCAGTCTTAGCAGATCAAGCAACTGTTGGCTCAACAAATAATTTACCGAGCGAACTGGCTGATTTGGACAAGCGGGCTAGTAATGAGGGGCGAGATTTTGATCAGGAAGCTGCTGCTCAGAATCCTGGTTCTGATGAAATAACTGACGGACCTAAGACTGAAGAGGAATTGTTAGCTCAAGAAAAAGAAAAGTCAGAAAAACCAAGCAATCTTCCAAAAGAACTAGAAGATAAGTTGGAGAAAGCTGAAGACAATGGACGCGAAGTTGACAAGGATCAATTGGCGCAAGATACTGGAAAACTTGTTCCAGAAGATGTAGCTAAAACGACTAACGGGGAATTAAACTACGGAGCAACTGTTAAAATCAAGACGCCATCAGGAGAAGGTAGCGGTATTGTTATTGGGAAAGACCTTGTTTTGACTGTTTCTCATAACTTTATCAAGGACAGCCAAGATGGAAATATCCGTAAGGTTGTTGACAATGACCAAGGGGATGGAGATATTTATAGCATTTCCTACCCAGGTATGCCGGATGTGAAGTTTGGCAAGAAAGACGTCATCCACTGGGATCGTGAGGGCTATCTAAAAGGCTTCAAGAATGATTTGGCGCTTGTGAGATTGCGTACGGTTCTTGAAAACACTCCAGTAGAAGTGACTAAAAAGCCAGTTGTTAAGAAAATCGGAGATAAACTCCATGTCTTTGGTTATCCAGAAGGGAAATTGGAACCGATTGTCAATACTACAGTTGATTTTGCAGAACCATACGGAGAAGGTGTTCAAGGAATTGGTTACCAAGGAGGAAAACCTGGTGCTAGCGGCGGTGGTATCTTTGATACAGAAGGAAAACTCGTCGGTGTTCACCAAAATGGTGTAGTTGGAAAACGTAGTGGAGGCATTCTCTTCTCGCCAGCTCAACTAAAATGGATCCAAGACCACATGCAGGGAATTTCAAGTGTGAAACCAGCAGACTTGGAAGAGAAAGAAAAACCGGCTGAAGAAAAACCAAAAGAGGACAAACCCGCAGCTGCGAAACCTGAAACACCTAAGACAGTGACTCCTGAATGGCAAACAGTAGCGAATAAAGAGCAACAAGGAACCGTCGCTATTCGCGAAGAAAAGGGTGTTCGTTACAATCAATTGTCTTCAACTGCACAGAATGACAATGGCGATAAACCAGCCTTGTTTGAAAAACAAGGATTGACAGTTGACGCTAATGGAAATGCGACTGTTGCTCTAACCTTCAAAGAAGATTCGGAAAAAGGCAAATCACGTTTTGGTGTTTTCTTGAAATTTAAAGACACCAACAACAATGTTTTTGTAGGATACGACTCAGGTGGTTGGTTCTGGGAATACAAAACTCCAGGAAATAGCACTTGGTATAAAGGCAACCGTGTAGCAGCACCAGAAACAGGTTCTGTAAACCGTCTATCAATCACTCTTAAGTCAGATGGTCAGCTCAATGCCAGCAATAACGATGTCAATCTCTTTGATACAGTGACCTTGCCAGGGGCGGTCAATGATAATCTGAAAAATGAGAAGAAGATCCTTCTCAAGGCAGGAACTTATGGCAATGACCGTACGGTTGTCAGCGTTAAAACAGACAATCAAGAAGGCGTAAAAGCGGATGATACTCCTGTGGAGAAGGAGACAGGTCCGGAAGTAGATGATAGTAAAGTAACTTATGATACGATCCAGTCTAAGGTCCTCAAGGCAGTGATTGACCAAGCCTTTCCTCGTGTGAAAGAATACACTTTGAATGGCCATACTTTACCAGGGCAAGTTCAACAATTCAATAGAGTCTTTATCAACAAACACGAAGTGACACCCGAAGTTACTTACAAAAAAATCAATGACACAACTGCCGAGTATTTGATGAAACTTCGTGATGATGCTAACTTCATCAATGCAGAAATGACGGTCCGTCTGCAAGTTGTAGATAACCAGTTGCACTTTGATGTGACTAAGATTGTCAACCACAATCAAGTCACTCCTGGTCAAAAGATTGATGATGAAAGAAAATTGCTTTCTACGATTAGTTTCCTTGGCAATGCTTTAGTCTCTGTTTCAAGTGATCAAGCTGGGGCTAAGTTTGATGGGGCAACCATGTCAAACAATACCCATGTCAGCGGAGATGATCATATCGATGTAACCAATCCAATGAAAGACTTGGCCAAGGGTTACATGTATGGATTTGTTTCTACAGATAAGCTTGCTGCAGGTGTTTGGAGTAACTCTCAAAACAGCTATGGTGGTGGTTCGAATGACTGGACTCGTTTGACAGCCTATAAAGAAACAGTCGGAAATGCCAACTATGTAGGAATTCATAGCTCTGAATGGCAATGGGAAAAAGCTTATAAGGGCATTGTTTTCCCAGAGTACACCAAAGAACTTCCAAGTGCTAAGGTTGTTATCACTGAAGATGCCAACGCAGACAAGAAAGTCGATTGGCAAGATGGTGCCATTGCTTATCGTAGCATTATGAACAACCCTCAAGGTTGGGAAAAAGTCAAGGATATTACAGCTTATCGTATCGCGATGAACTTTGGTTCACAAGCACAAAACCCATTCCTCATGACTCTAGATGGTATCAAGAAAATCAATCTCCATACAGATGGTCTTGGACAGGGTGTTCTCCTTAAAGGATATGGTAGTGAGGGACATGATTCTGGTCACTTGAACTACGCAGACATCGGACAACGTATTGGTGGAGCAAAAGACTTTAAGACCTTGATTGAGAAAGCTAAGAAGTATGGTGCCTATCTTGGTATCCACGTTAACGCTTCTGAAACTTATCCTGAATCTAAATACTTCAATGAAAATATTCTTCGTAAGAATCCAGATGGCAGCTATAGCTATGGCTGGAACTGGCTAGACCAAGGTATCAACATTGATGCGGCTTATGACTTGGCACATGGTCGTTTGGCACGTTGGGAAGATTTGAAAAATAAACTTGGTGAAGGCCTCGACTTTATCTATGTGGACGTTTGGGGCAATGGCCAATCTGGTGATAACGGTGCCTGGGCTACTCACGTTCTTGCTAAAGAAATCAACAAACAAGGCTGGCGCTTTGCGATTGAGTGGGGCCATGGTGGTGAGTACGACTCTACCTTCCATCATTGGGCAGCTGACTTGACCTATGGTGGCTACACTAACAAAGGTATCAACAGTGCCATCACACGCTTTATCCGTAACCACCAAAAAGATGCTTGGGTTGGAGACTACAGAAGTTACGGTGGTGCTGCTGACTACCCACTTCTAGGTGGTTACAGCATGAAGGACTTTGAAGGCTGGCAAGGACGAAGCGACTACAATGGCTATGTAACCAACCTCTTTGCCCATGACGTCATGACTAAGTACTTCCAACACTTCACTGTAAGTAAATGGGAAAATGGTACACCAGTTACCATGACAGACAACGGTAGCACCTATAAATGGACTCCAGAAATGAAGGTTGAGCTAGTCGATGCAGCAGGTAACAAGGTTGTTGTGACTCGTAAGTCAAACGATGTCAATAGCCCACAATACCGTGAACGAACAGTAACGCTCAACGGACGTGTCATCCAAGATGGTTCAGCTTACTTGACTCCTTGGAACTGGGATGCAAATGGTAAGAAACTTCCTGCTGATAAGGAAAAGATGTACTACTTCAATACGCAAGCTGGTGCAACAACTTGGACACTTCCTAGTGATTGGGCAAAGAGTAAGGTTTACCTTTATAAATTAACTGACCAAGGTAAGACTGAAGAACAGGAAGTGGCTGTGAAAGATGGCAAGATTACCCTTGATCTTACTGCAAATCAACCTTATGTGCTCTACCGTTCAAAAC
>ERZ773207.303-NODE-303-length-18020-cov-5.430504_pt1 | contig 18020 bp, 15 predicted proteins | sample MGYA00580997_ERZ773207 | MGnify/ENA primary metagenome ERZ773207 (study PRJEB29015, sample SAMEA2738170) | human oral metagenome | biome: human oral; feature: human-associated habitat; material: saliva | place: China | collected 2239 ... | reverse complement strand
CACACCATGGAAGTGCGGCATCGTTTAATGTAAACGTCCTTCACACGGGACGTTTCTTATGTCCTATGTCTGTAGGAAACACAAATCCTTACGGACACCCTTCTCAAAGAGTTATTGCTGAAATTCTATCAAATAGATGTTTTCCTATACTTATAACAGAGGATGCTGATAGTACTTACATTGAAATAATTGACCAATTGTAGCTGAAAGTCATGAATGATAAATGAACGAATATATTGTGTTTTTTTTGCTTGTCGTTCCATAAAAAGAAAAGCGTCCCTCGCTCATCGCTCTAGAAGGAGGATAAGCGAGGGACGCTCTGTGGGGAGTGGAGGGAATTGCACCTCAATAGGGAATTACACCCCAATAGGGTTTTATAGCTCAATATAGATTTACACCTCAATGTTGTACCATCCGTGCCAAGAGCCGCCTGGACTGGCGTGCTGCACGTGCGGACGGTCTTGCCATTCGCCAGAGAAACCTTGTGGATCGGGCAAACCATACCACGGTTCGCAGCAGATGAAGGGCGCAGGCTTGTTGGTCGGAGCCCACACCAGCCAAGCCGGAGCGGAGGACACCACGCGGGCAAAGCGTTGTTCCTTGTCGTCGAGCACGTGAACCGCTGTCACTTGGTGCTGGTCGAAGATCAAAGCCTCATGGGCAAAGGTTTCGATGGTGAGGGGCACGAGCGCATTGAAGTGGTGATTGCTCGCCAAGGCGCGTGAGGTAGCCGCATCTTTGTTCCAAGGGATGTGCACGCGTTGCGGTTCGGTGCAACCTTGTGTTGAGGCGCGCAACAAGCTGTGTGGCGTGCCCTCAAGGCGCAGATAGCCCACGGGTTTGTGGTTGGTGGAGGCAGGCACAGGCACAAGGGAGAAAGGATTGACCTCTTGCACCACCTGTTCGCCTTCGTGTCGCAAGGGAGCCGGGAGGATGATGGAGGGGTGTCCGCCCAGTTGGAACCACATGGTTGAAGCTGAGGAGAGATTTTTGACGGTGAAGTCCACGTGGAGTGTGCGATGATGGAGCGAGTAGGTGACTTCCAATCGGAAGGGCCAGGGAAAATGTTCCAGGTCTTCGGGTGTGTTTTGCACAGCAAGGGTCACACTGTCTTGGTGTTGCTCCACCACAGTCCACTGGCGTTTGCGCACGAGCCCGTGTTTGGGGATGTGATATTCGCGTCCTTCGTGTCGGAGGGTGCCATTCCACGCACTGCCCACGATGGGGAAGAGGATGGGAGAGTGTCCGCTCCAGAAAGTTTCGTCGCCATGCCAGATGATGGCTCTTCCACTGTCGATGAGGTGGAGTGAGTGCATCTCAGCACCTAGTGTAGAGATGGTGGCTCTGAGGTGGGTGTTGTGAATGGTCAGCATAAGCATAAAGTCTTATGGTGTGGCACATCCACCGCCAAAACGATGGAGAGCCTCAACCTGAAGTGAAACAAAAAGGAGAGCTCCAACGAGAACCGTGCTAGAAGGGGGCTAGTTGGTAAATCGTTTTCGGTAGTCGAGGGGTGAGAGTCCGGTGACGTTTTTGAAATAGCGTCCCATGAAGCTCTGCGTGGTGAAGTTGAGTTGTTGCGCAATTTGTTTGACGCTCATGTCGGTATTGCGCAGGAGCGATTTGATTTCCATCACCACCATGATCGAGATCCACTGTCCAACGGTGCGTCCGCTCACGGTTTTCACCACTTCCGACAGATATTTAGGGGTGAGCGAAAGTTCTTCGGCATACCATGCCACTTCGCGTTCATCCATATAGTTGGAGGCGAGGAGCTGCATGAAGTGGTAGAAGAGATTGTAGGTGCGTGAGTTGTAGTGCTCCTCTCGTGGTGCGCGCTTTTCCATCATGCGGCAGACATCGAGATAAAACACCTGCAAGATGGCTTGTATGAGTTCTTGTCTGAAGACCTCCCCGTCGGATGCCAATCGATGTTTGAGGAGCGCATATCCGTCTTTGATGATTTTCCTCTCCTCTTGGCTGAGCGACATGATGGGATGTCGCATGAGATAGATGAGATAGGGCCATAGATAGCGCATGGTCATGAGCGACTCTTGCACGAATTCCTGACTCTGGAAGAGCGCGATGCCTTGAAAATCTTCGCTTTTGTGAAAGTGATCGATAGTTTGTCTGCCAAAGGTGATGAAGAGGTCGCCTTCGGTGACGTGGCATTCTTTGCCATTGAGCACAAACTGTGCAAAACCTTGTGTGCAGGCTGCAATGGTGAAGAAGGAGGTGCGGATGGCCACCTGCGATAGATCCACGTCTCCGAGTTTTTCTACGATGAGCAGGTCGTCGCCGTGCAAGGTGATTTCTTGGGCGTAGGGACGGAGGTCGTCAAATCTGAGGTTTTGAAGGGTGTTGGCCAATTCTTTCATAGTTACAAATCACTTTAGTAGGATGAAAACTCCAAGGATGTGTTGCTGGCAAATTTATACGATAAGTTCGAAAGTGCCAAACTTTTTTCCGCAAATTTCCACGAATCGGGCAAAATATCAGCAATTTTCTACTAATGCCGCATAAATATGCGCGAAAGTCCCCGTTTCTTTTATTGAAACTAGGGAGTTGAAGTGCCGTAAGTGACAAGTTGAAGCGCAGAAAATAGATGAAAATGAGGGAGTTTTTGGGGCATATCGGGAGTGACAGCTCAAAAGAATGTTGACGAAAATACAGAAGTTATCACCGCATGTGCGTCTGTAAGGAGCGAAATTGCCAAGTAGGGCTATCGATTTAGTGCTTAGTTTCTTAAAAAACACACGTTTAGCCCAAAATTACCGCAGGACACACCGCTGAAGTAAAGAGAACTTCGTAAATTTGCATCGTAAACAATCCAAATACTCATTTACAACACCCCAAAATGAACAAGCAATTCTTACTCGCCTCCATTGTAGCCGTAGCTACTCCCGTGAGTGCAATGGCGCAATCGGCAGTGATCAAGGGCACAGTGGTCGACAGTCAGAACAACGAGCCTATTGCAGGCGTGACCGTTGTGGTGCAAGGAACTAAAACGGTAACAATCACTGATGCCGATGGTAAGTTTTTCCTCAAAGCTCCCAAGGGCGCAAAGCAAAATCTCCAATTCTCTTGCGTAGGCTATGAGACACAATATCTCAATGGCACGCACGTCACAGGCGACCGTGACCTCGGTTTTGTGCCTATGAACCAAGCCTCTGTGGCGCTTAAGGACGCTGTGGTGACCACTCGCGCGGTGGCACGCAAAACTCCTGTGGCGCTCACCACTCTCGGATCGGTAGTGATCGAAGAGAAAGTGGGTACTGCTGACTTCCCCAAGGTGCTCGAATCTACCCCTGGCGTATATGTGACTCGCGAAGGTGGTGGTTATGGTGACTCCAAAATCACGATGCGTGGCTTTAAGAGTGAGAATGTCGCTGTCCTCGTCAATGGCGTTTCTATGAACGACATGGAGTGGGGTGGTGTCTATTGGTCCAACTGGGCTGGTCTTTCCGACGTAGCCTCTAGCATCCAAACCCAGCGCGGTCTTGGTGCTGCGAAGGTGTCTACTCCCTCTGTGGGTGGATCGGTGAACATCGTGACCAAATCTACCGATGCTAAGAAGGGCGGTTACTTCTCTTACGGTATGGGTAACGATGGTTACAACAAGCTCACCTTCAATCTCTCTACTGGTCGCACTAAAGATGGCTGGGCACTCAATATGTTGGGCGCGCGCGTTTGGGGCGATGGCTACATCCAAGGTTCAGACTTCCAAGGTTGGAACTATTTCCTCTCTCTCTCTAAAGATCTCGGTGAGCATCACATGATTTCGCTCACTGCATTTGGCGCACCTCAATGGCACAACCGCCGTACCTCCTACGATGGACTCACCGTGCAAGGTTGGCAAGACGTGCAACAATATATGCCTTATCAGCAGAACTATCGCTACAACGCTACCTTCGGTTATGACAACCAAGGCCGCGTGCGCCATTCTGCTCAAAACGTTTACCACAAGCCTCAAATCCAGCTTCAACACCTCTGGCAAATCTCTAACACCTCTTCGCTCAACACCGTGGCTTATCTCTCTCTCGGATACGGTGGTGGTGAATCAGGTCTGGGAACTGCTGCCTACAACTCTTCATGGTATGGCACCAACAATGGCGTGTTGAATATGAGCTTCCGCCGTGCCGATGGTACTTTCGACTATGGCAAGGTGCAAGACCTCAACGAAAAGAGCGAAAGTGGCTCACAAATGGTGATGACCATGAGCAACAACCAACACCGTTGGTATGGCCTCGTGTCTACTTTCACCAAGGAGTTGAGCCAACGCCTCAATGTGTATGCTGGTCTTGACCTCCGTTCTTATGTGGGAACGCACAACAACCGCATCACCGACCTCTTCAATGGTGCATACTACATCGATGCTTTTCGCGCGAATGTGAAGGCTGCCAACAACAGTGCTGCGGCTGATCCTCTCTTCAAATACCAAAAGCTCTCTGTGGGCGACATCGTGCGCCGCGACTACGACGGACACGTGAACCAAGGTGGTGTGTTTGGTCAAGCTGAATATGACTACAACAACCTCACTGCCTTCCTTTCTGGTTCGCTCAGCTACACCAACCAATGGCGCTACGACCGTTTCTACTACGAAAAGTCTAAGGCAGAAAGTGACAGCCACGGTTCACTCGGCTTCACCGTTAAGGGTGGTGTGAACTACAAGTTCCCACACATCGACGGATGGGGCGGACAACACAACGTGTTTGTCAATGGTGGTGTGATTTCTCGCTCACCTTACCTCTTGAGCAGCCTCTTCCTCTCTGGCGACGTTTCCAACGAAATCAACCCCAACGCTGTCAACGAGAAGATTTACTCTGTAGAAGCTGGTTGGACTTACCACACTGCTTCGTTCAACTTCAATCTTAACGCCTACCACACCATCTGGAAGGACAAGGCAATGGCTCGCTCGCTCGACATCACTGATGCTGCTGGCAATGCTGACCGCGGTTTGATCAACATGCAGGGTGTAAACTCCCTCCACCAAGGTGTTGAAGCTGAACTCGACTACAAGCCCGTGAAGTGGTTCTCCGTGCGCGGTATGCTCTCTTTGGGCGATTGGCACTGGACCAACAACGCTGTGGGTTACTTCTACAACTCACAAGGTCAGCCCCTCGCAGATGCTAAGGGTAAGATTGCTTCTGGCATCTACGCTGATGACCACGCCAAGATGACCCTCAACCAAAAGGGCGTGAAGGAAGGTGGTTCTGCACAGTTCACCGCTAGTCTCGGCCTCACCGTTTATCCCATGGAAGGTCTCCGCATCGGTTTGGATTGGAAACACTTCTCCAACTACTATGCTGACTACTCCCTCAGCGGTCGCGATCTCTCCATCAATGGCGTGAAGAACTTTGAGACACCCTGGAAGGTGCCTGCATATAACTTGGTAGACCTCTCCGCTGGCTACACCTTCAACATGGGTGGCTACAAGACCACACTCTCTGGTAATGTGGAGAACCTCTTCGACCAAGAATACATCAGTCAGGCATTCGACGGCGCAGGTCACGATTGGCAAACCGCTTATCGCGTGTTCTACGGCTTCGGTCGCCAAATGTCGCTCAAGCTCAAGGTGAACTTCTAATCGCCTGAGTCTCAGAGTTCATATTCTCAACTATATTTCATCGACAATAATGAAACATTTATATATCGCTCTTCTCGCTTCAGCAGCCCTCACCACGGCTTGCAGCGACTACAACGACCAATTTGAAGGTCTGAAAGAGGGACATCACGCTGTTGACGTTAAGAAGATTAACTACACGCTCACCGCTGATGACTACAAGGCCATCGCAGAAGATGCCACCAACAAGGCGCTCGCGAAAAAGAATGGCGAAGAAAAGGAATTGGCTGCTTTGGCTAAGAAGCAACAGTTCACTGAGAAAATCACCGCAGCTGAATACATGCCTGCTTTCATCGCCAAGAAGTGGTTCACTGCCGATAATGGTAGTGCAGTGATTGTTAACTACAATCGCCACGAAGTGACCGGTCCTCTCGATCTCTATCAAGACTTTGAAGGCACAGAAAACAAGGCGGTGCAGCCTGCTGCTGTGAAGGATTGGCAAACGCTCACCACGCTCGGTGGCGACAAGGCGGCTTGGTCTACCCAATTCCGCAACAACGCACACTACCTTCAGGCTTCGGCTTACAAGCAGAAGGATTCTGTGCAAACCTATCTCGTTTCGCCAATCTTCACGGTGAGCAAGGGTTCTAAACTCACTTTCGATGCCCTCTATGGCCACTACGTGGAAAAGGGAGGACGTCTCAGCGTGTTCCTCTACGATGGTACTAGCCTCACACAAGAAACGGTGGCTTCTCGCCAACCTCTTGCCGACCTCACCAAGCAAGTGAAGATTGAAGTGCCTGCTGCAGGTCAGTCTTTTGGCACTTTCAAGCAAGCCATCAATGCGGATCTCTCCAAGTATGCTGGTCAGCAAGTGCAACTTGCCCTCCGCTACGACGGTAATGGCAAGACCGGTGCTACAACCACCGTGCAACTCGATAGCCTCGTGGTGGGTAACCAAAAGGTGAACATGGAGCCTGGTAAGGATCAATTTGTGCTCAACAACCACAAGTGGGTGTACGATCCTTCCACTACCGTAACCCTCGGTGCGCAAGGTGATGCAGAAGCTAAGGCATTCTACCAATCTATCGTGGAATGGGTGAAGGCGAATAAGGGTGCAGACTACATCGAAGGTCGCGGCAATGCTGAAAGCTACTCTGGTATTTCTTCTCACTACAGCAACGTAGACTTCAGCGCAGCTACCGTTCGCAAGAACACCCCTGCAGCATTTAAGGACGTGGCAGATGCAGATATCCCTGCTTTGCTCCAAAAGAATATCTACGAAACCATGGCAGCTGGTCTCACTTTGAACTATCCCGACGCAGTGCCTGTGGAAGGTGTAGAAGTGATTTACACCGTGAAGTTCACTGTCTATGACAATGGTGCGAAGAAGATTCATGAAATCAAGTACAAGGTTACGGGCAAGGGCAAGTTTGAAGCTGTGCCTAATAGCTTGAAAGAAGTGAAGTAATCCCTCCAGAACTTGATATTTTGGTGGAGCCTATCCACCAGTATGCGCAACCCCTCCCCCTCGACTTCGAGTCGAAGGGGAGGGATTTTTGTGTGCCTACTTGAACTTGGTTTTGATCTTCCCTGAGGGTTGCTGCGACTCTCCTTGGACTACTCGAGATTTGGGATAGAATTTGTTGCGCCACTGCAAAAGAAGAAGAGACAATAAGACATGGGATAGGTGACGACAATACATGAAATAGGATGAAATAGGGCATGAGAAATGCGACAACAAGGCGTGGGATAAGAGAGGACAAGGCATGAGGTCGGATGAAATATAGCGTGAGAAATGAGACAACAAGGCATGAGATAGGGAACAATGCGCGAGCAGACATCGCCTGTGTCGCGAGCAAAGGTGGCATTCTTCCACAATTTCGGGGAGAAACGTCCACAAGAACGAAAAAAAAGTGGTAACTTTGCTTCATAATCTGCGCTGATGTCTAGAGGCATCCCTTAGGGGCACGGCGCGACAACTCAAACTATGCGCCAATTCTTTGCATTTTTCAGAATAAAACGGCTCGACACGTTCATCCTCGGCAAGTTCCTACAACTCTTTGTAGGCGCATTCTTCATCTGCCTCTTCGTGTTTGTCATGCAATTCTTGTGGCGCTACGTCGATGACCTTGTGGGCAAGGGCTTGACTATGGACGTGCTCGGACAATTCTTCTGGCACGTTTCGGTGTATCTTGTTCCCACCTCGCTGCCACTTGCCGTATTGCTGGCTTCCCTCATCACCTTTGGTAACATGGGAGAGAACCTTGAGCTCCTCTCGATGAAGGCAGCTGGTGTGCCCCTGGTGCGAGTGATGCGCCCCATCCTCCTGCTCATTATCCCGCTCTCGGCGTTCGTCTTCTATTTTCAAAACGAAATCTCCACGAACGCCCAAAAGCAGCTCCGCGCACTCCTTGTTTCCATCAAAATCGCACAACCTGCCGTGGAAATCCCCGAAGGGGTGTTCTACAACATGCGCGATTTTAACCTCTATGTGGTGAAGAAAAACGCGCAAACCGGTATGCTCTACAACACCATCATCTACAAGATGGACCAAGGTTTCGACCGCGCACAAATCGTATTGGCAGATTCTGCAAAAATAGAAATGACTGCCGACAAGATGCACATGAAACTCACCCTATGGTCGGGCGAACAATTCCAAAATCTCAAGTCGGAAGACATCAATGTCTTCAAGAGTGAGAGTGTGCCCTACGACCGCGAGACGTTTATGTACAAACAGTTGCTCATCGACTTCGATGCCAACTTCAACCAAATCGAAGCTAACGAACTGGCTTTCCTACCGCAGGCGAAAAACTGGACTGCGCTGGCGAATTTTATCGACTCGATGAACCTGCAAATCGACTCTGCCGCGCTGGCATCTTCGAGCGACTACGCCGGACGTGCGTTGCCCACCACCAAAGCTTTTACGCGCAAGGATTCCCTTGCCACACTCCGTGCTCTCTCACGCGTGAAGTTGAATTTTGACAGCCTGATAGCCAAGATTCCCAAAGAGAAGATGGAGCGCGCACGCAACCGCACTGCCTCCACGCTCCAAAGTTTTTCCACCGAAATGACGTGGCGCAACGAGGCTGTGGAAGATCAGGAATATTTCGTCCGCAAGCACGAGGTGGAGTGGCACCAACGCATCACCCTGGCTTTGGCTTGTCTGCTCTTCTTCTTTGTCGGTGCGCCCCTCGGTGCCATCATTCGCAAGGGCGGATTGGGCATGCCTACGATCATATCAGTCGGTATCTTCATCCTCTACTACATCATCAACACCTCGGGCATGAAGATGGCGCGCGATGGTAGCATCAACATGGTGGTGGGAATGTGGATGTCCACCTTCATCCTCACACCAGCTGGAGCCTATCTCACCTTTATGGCAAACCGTGACTCGGTGGTGTTCAACCTCGATGCTTATATTGCCTTCCTCCGCAGGTTGCTTGGCTTCCGCACCAAACGACATCTGTTCCGCAAGGAGGTGATTATCACTCCGCCAGACGTGACAGCCGATTTGCAACTAGCACAGTCCATTCGTCAAGAAGCCGAAGACTACCGTCAAACAAAGCGTTTGTGGCTCGCGCCCAACTATTTCCGTCTCTTCTTCCGCACTCGTCCCGATCAGCGCATGGAACAACTCAGCGACCGCATCGAAGAGTTGGTGGAAGATTTGGCAAACACCAGAGATATGCACGTGCTCGACACGCTCAACCGTGTGCCCTTCATCTACGCTCACGCACACACCACGCCTTTCTCGCGCCAATGGATCAACTATGTCTTTGGGGTGCTCTTCCCCTTGGGCTTGATTATTTGGGTGAGAGCTTGGCGCTTCCGCCTGCGTTTGGCACGAGATTTGCGACAGACCATCAAGTGTATGACCACACTCGAAGAACAGTTAGACGTTAGACATTAGAGGGTCGCGGACCCTTTTTCGCTCGGCTTCGGCTTCGCTCGCCTCGGGGAGCAAATAGACGTTAGACATTAGACGTTAGAGGGTCGCGGACCCTTTTTCACTCGGCTTCGCCTTCGCTCGCATCGGAGGCAATTAGACGTTAGAGTTTAGACGTTAGACGTTAGAGGGTCGCGGACCCTTTTTCGCTCGGCTTCGGCTTCGCTCGCCTCGAGGAGCCAATAGACGTTAGCGATTAGGCGTTAGTCCCTTACTGCTCGGCTATGATGCTTGGGTTATAGGCACGCCACTAAGCATACCACACAACAACATAAAGACACCATCACATGGCAGACATTCAACTTTCCACTATAGAAGAGGCTTTGGAAGACTTCAAAGCCGGGAAATTTCTCATCGTTGTCGATGATGAAGACCGCGAAAATGAAGGTGACCTCATCACCGCAGCGGAACTCATCACGCCCGAAAAAATCAACTACATGCTCCAAAAGGGACGTGGCGTGCTGTGTGCACCCGTCACTAAGGAGCGTTGCCGACAACTTCACCTCGAACACCAAGTGCAAAGCAACACTTCGGTGCTCGGCACGCCTTTCACCGTGACCGTCGACCTCCTCGAAGGCTGCACCACAGGCGTTTCCACCCACGACCGCGCAGCTACTGTCCGCGCTTTGGCTAATCCCGAAGCACGCCCCGAATGGTTTGGACGTCCTGGACACATCAATCCCCTCTATGCGCAAGATCGTGGTGTACTCGCACGCGCTGGACACACCGAAGCCGCTGTTGACTTGGCGCGCTTGGCAGGACTTCAGCCCGTGGCTTGCCTCATCGAAATCCTCAACGAAGACGGCACCATGGCACGTATGCCACAGCTCAAAGAATTTGCCGCTCAAGAGGGACTCAAAATCATCACCATCAAAGACCTCATCGCCTATCGTTTGAAGGAAGAATCGCTCATCGAGCGCGGCGAAGAAGTGAGCATGCCCACCGAATATGGCGATTTCCGCCTCATTCCTTTCCGCCAAAAAAGTAACGGTTTGGAGCACGTGGCACTCTTCAAAGGCGATTGGAAACCCGGTGAACCCCTCTTAGTGCGCGTGCATTCTAGTTGCGTCACGGGCGACATCTTCGGCAGTTGCCGTTGCGACTGCGGAGCACAGCTCCACAAGTCGATGGAACTCATCGAAAAAGAAGGCAAAGGTCTTGTGCTCTATCTCAACCAAGAGGGCCGTGGCATCGGACTGATGGCAAAAATCGCTGCCTACAAGCTACAAGAAGAAGGTCTCGACACGGTAGATGCCAATGTGCATTTGGGTTACGACCCCGATGAGCGCGACTATGGTGTGGGAGCTCAGATACTCCGCGACCTCGGTGTGACCAAGATGCGCCTTATCACCAACAATCCCGTGAAGCGCGTGGGCTTAGAAGCCTATGGCCTTGAGATCGTGGAAAATGTGCCTATGGAAATCCAAGCCAACGACCACAACCGCCGCTATCTCCTCACCAAACAAGAGCGCATGCACCACGCACTCCACGTGAAGAAATAAGCTGCTGGACATTGTGAAATAAGCCGCTGACGTGGTTACTCGCAGTTGGCACGGCAAAGAGAGTGGGGCAGTCAAACTGAAAAACTCTGACCTGTTCCAAAAAACGTTGGAGATTTTCCAAAAAACGTTGGAGATTTTCCGAAAAACGTTGGAGATTTTCCGAAAAACGTTGGAGTTTTTTCTAACTCTCGGAGGTTATCTCTCCACCACTTCTTAATAGTCTGTCAGCTTCCCTTGAAAATCTTGCGGCTCTCCTTGAAAGTCTTGCCAAGTGTTCTTGCACTTCTTGGAGTTAGCCTGGAAGATTTCCCCAAGACTCGGAAATGCTTGCAGTGCTCTCTGCAATATGCTCTCTGCAATGTGCTAGCCGATATGGGAACTTTGCGCTCTCGACACTCAGCAATCATTTACTTCTAAATAATATATTCTCTCATGTATCAACCTCAAACCAACTACAACCGCACCTATGCTCCGCAAGGTAGCGCATTGTCCTTCTCTGCTGTGATGCAGAAGGTCTATCTCTGGATGACTTTGGCACTCGCCATGACCGGACTTACGAGCCTGGCTATGATCACTCAGCCCGCCCTGATGAACATGGTGTTCGGTTCTTCCTTCGTGTTCTACGGTCTCCTCATTGCTGAAGTGGCGATGGTGTGGTATCTCTCTGCGCGCATCCACAAACTCTCGTTTATGACTGCTGGAGTGCTCTTTGCTCTCTATGCCATTCTCAATGGTGTCACCCTTTCGTGCATCTTCTTAGTCTACGCACAAGCCGATATTGTCAACGCCTTCTTCATCACGGCAGGCACCTTTGGCGCGATGTCCGTAGTGGGACTTTTCATCAAGAAAGACCTCTCCATGATTGGTCGCATCCTCTCGATGGCAGTCATCGGACTCATCATCGCCCTTGTGGTGAACATGTTCCTCGGAAGTTCCACTTTCGATCTCATCATCAGCATCGCTGGTGTGCTCATCTTCACAGGACTCACGGCTTATGACACCCAGAAAATCAAGCGCCTCGTGCATGAGTTTAGCCAAGCAGACGAAGAGTCTACCATGAAAGTCGCACTGATGGGTAGCCTTATCCTCTATCTCGACTTCATCAACCTCTTCCTCTACATCCTCCGCTTGTTGGGCCGACGCAAATAATCGTTCTGCTTCGGTGCAAACCTATCACGGCTCGGAGGTCTCCCCATCCTCCGGAGACTTTCGAGCCGACACTATTTTTTGCAGTATTTGCAGTGGAAGCGCAACTGTTGCTTTAGCCTTTCACCTTTTCCATTTCACTTTCTCAATTTTTCCCTCACCTTATGCAACTTTCCGATCGTCTCAATCGCCTTGCCCCCTCTGCCACTTTGGCTATGTCGCAAAAGAGTGCTGAACTCAAAGCTCAGGGCATCGACATCATCAACCTCTCTGTGGGTGAACCCGATTTTAACACGCCCGATCACATCAAGGCTGCTGGGCAACAAGCTATTGCCGACAACTGGTCGCGCTATAGTCCTGTGCCTGGTTATCTCGATCTTCGTCAAGCTATCTGCGCTAAATTGGAGCGTGAAAATGGACTGCACTACGAACCCACACAGATCGTGGTGGGCAATGGTGCCAAACAAGCGGTGTGCAACGTGCTGCTCTCTGTGGTGAATCCTGGTGATGAAGTCATCATTCCTGCGCCTTACTGGGTGAGCTATCCCGACATGGTGCGTTTGGCAGACGGTGAACCCGTGTTTGTAGAAGCCACCATTGAACAGAATTTCAAAATCACCCCCCAACAGTTGGCGGCTGCCATCACGCCTCGCACCAAAGCCATCATCCTTTGCAGTCCTTCCAACCCCACAGGTTCGGTGTATAGCCTCGAAGAATTGGAAGGTCTTGCCGACGTGCTCCGCCAACATCCCGAGATTGTCATCATTGCCGATGAAATCTACGAACATATCAACTATGTGGGCAAGCACGCCTCCATCGCCACTTTGCCCGACATGCAAGAGCGCACCGCCATCATCAATGGTGTGTCTAAGGCTTATGCCATGACGGGATGGCGCATCGGTTTTGTGGCTGCTCCTCTCGCCCTAGCTAAGGCGGTGAACAAGCTCCAAGGTCAATACACTTCTGGTGCGGGTTCTATCTCGCAAAAGGCTTCTGTGGCTGCTTTCAACGGCGATCAAGCTCCCGTTGAGGAGATGCGTCAAGCCTTCCTCCGTCGCAAGAATCTCATTGTCCGTTTGGCAAAAGAAATCCCTGGATTTGAGGTGAACGATCCCGAAGGAGCGTTCTATCTCTTCCCCAAGTGCTCTTCTTATTTTGGCAAGACCGATGGCACGACTACCATTCACACTTCCGACGACTTCGCTCTCTATCTCTTGCAAGAAGCTCACGTGGCTTGCGTGGGTGGCGACAGTTTCGGCAGTCCTCAGTGCTTCCGCATGAGCTATGCCACTAGCGATGAAAACATCGTTGAGGCGATGCGCCGCATCAAGGAGGCTTGCGCCAAATTGAAGTAAACTAGACATTAGACGTTAGAGATTAGACATTAGGGGTCGCAGACCCTTTCTGCTCGCCACAAAGTGGCTCGGGCAAAGAAACGTCTTGTAGAAGTAGTTTAGACGTTAGAGATTAGACGTTAGACGTAAATGCCATGCGGACATGGGCTGCGCTAGCTTTTTAATTTCTAACGTCTAGCTTCTTCTCCCTAAGCTCCTACGTCTAATGTCTACCCTCTAACGTCTCCCCCTCTATCGTCTATTCTCTAATTTGCCCGAGCCACGCTTGCGTGGCGAGCAGAAAGGGTCCGTGACCCCGAGCAGAAAGGGTCTGCGACCCTCTAACGTCTATTATCTTTGAAACCACGTATTCTCATTGACCTTCGTCATTACAGTAAAGCTCTGTTTTCTGCCGATCTCATGGCAGGACTTGTGGTGGGCATTGTAGCATTGCCCCTTGCCATCGCCTTTGCCATCGCCGCCTCACCGGGCGGAGATGCCGAACACACCATCGGTCCCGGCATCGGCATCATCACCGCCATTGTCGCCGGTTTGATCATCTCCCTTTTTGGGGGCAGTCGTGTGCAAATCGGAGGACCCACAGGTGCCTTCATCATCATCATCTATGGCGTAGTCGTCAAGTTTGGACTGTCCGGTTTGTTGGTAGCCACCATCTTAGCAGGCGTTATGCTCGTCTTGATGGGAGTTTTTCGACTGGGAAGTGTCATCAAATTCATTCCCTATCCCATCGTAGTAGGCTTCACCTCCGGTATCGCCCTCACCATCTTCACCACGCAGGTCAAAGACCTTCTAGGACTCACCCTCGAAGGAGGAGCACCAGCAGCGTTTATCGACAAATGGATGTGCTATTTTCGCAACATCACCACCTTGCAGTGGGATGCCGTTGCGGTGAGTGCGGTGAGCATCGCCATCATCGTGGCTTGTACGCGATGGATGAAACGACTCCCTGGTTCGCTCATCGCCATCATCGTCACCACGGCAACGGTGTATTTCACCAATCAAAGCGGACTCACCCACGTTGCCACCATTGGCGACCGATTTGGCAGCATCACAGCTTCCTTGCCTCACATCAATGCCTTTCACCTGGATTGGAATTCGCTCTTCACTGACGCACAAGGACACTTCACTTTCAACACACTGAGTGCTTTGTTCCCCTCGGCTTTTGTCATAGCCATCCTAGGTGCCATCGAGAGTCTACTCTCCGCCACCGTGGCAGATGGTGTGACCGGTGATCACCACGATTCCAACCAAGAACTCATCGGACAAGGCATTGCCAACATCGTGGCGCCATTCTTTGGAGGAATTCCTGCTACGGGAGCTATCGCGCGCACCATGACCAATATCAACAATGGTGCTCGCACGTGTATTGCAGGGGTGGTGCATGCACTGGTCTTGCTCATCATCTTCATTGTGGCTATGCCGCTGGCAGCCTACATCCCCATGCCCACACTTGCCGGTGTGTTGGTGGTGGTGAGTTACAACATGAGCCAGTGGCGCACCTTTGCGCAACTCACCCACCGCCCCAAGAGTGATGTGGTGGTGCTTCTCGTCACCTTCGTGCTCACTGTAGTGTTCGATCTCACCATTGCCATCGAACTCGGTCTGGTGCTTGCCTGCTTGCTCTTCATGCGCCGCATGGCAGAGGTGACGCAGTTGTCGATTTTCACCAAAGAGATTGACCCTAATGCCGATCCAGTGGCAGACATACCCCTCCACGAAGAGGCACTCGCCATCCCCGATGGAGTGGAGGTGTATGAAATCAATGGACCCTTCTTCTTTGGGGTGGCGAATCGCTTTGAGGAGATGACGGCAGAGATGCAAGACCATCCTGCCATTCGCATCATTCGCATGCGCCGTGTGCCCTTCATCGACTCCACGGGGGTGCACAATCTCGAAAATCTCTGCTTGATGTCGCAGCGCGATGGCACGCAAATCATCCTTTCGGGGGTGCAACCTAAGGTGAGAGCTGTGCTGGAACGTGCTGGATTCCCTGCCCTCATCGGAGAGGACAACATCTGTTCGCACATCACTATCGCGCTCGAACGTGCAGCAGCCTTGCGCGCGAAAGCCTAAAACCTTTGTACTCCTCGTAGGGTACACTCGGCAGCGAAGCAGGGGGCTCATCGCTTAGTGTGCGAAGTGGGCCAACTCGTTGCTCCGAATCGCCTCATGTAGTATCGTGAATAGCGTGACTTAATGGTTCGTAGTACTACAAGAGCTCCTCGAATCGCTTAAACAATTCCGCAGAATAGCTGAAAAAGAAAAGAGTGGTTGACTGGAAAATCCGGTCAACCACTCTTTTTCTCGTTCCGCACAGCAGGGGAGTGGAGGAGGAGAGAGGGGACATCGCGCCTTTGTGCATAAGCATTTTGAGGAGTGTGAGAGGAAAAAGGGTGGTGAACAATGATTTATTAAATGTAAAACCTTGAAACAAGGTTCAAAATTTGGAAAAGCACAGAGAAGCTCGTAATTTTGTAGTGTAGTAGTTAGCGGACTCGCAATCTTTTATTTCTCAAGAGCCGAGGAACGCTTGCCAACTATAGGTTTTTGAGGAAGAAAGATATAAGAGGCTTTGCGTGTAAAGTCGCGATTTCTTCGGAAAGCCTGGCTTAATCACAAAAACACGCAGACGAGACTGTGCGCTTCTCCGATGGGGGCATCGCAAGAGTTGGTTCAGCTTTCTTACGACAAAACACTTCATAGCATTTGCGCGCCAGAAGGTGCGTGGAAAGGTCACAAATTTCACCACTATGAACTCGCATACCGCCTATAATCTTTGGGATTCGGTCGAAAACACCGCGGATTTTTGGCAAATCCTCAGCAATGAACAGCGCGCTATCCTGGATAGTGCGAAGGAGGTGTTGTATCTGGAGAAAGGTGAAGTAGTCTTCCGTCAAGGCGAAATACCGCAACAGCTCTTTTATGTGCAGGCGGGCACGGTGAAGATCTCGCGCACGGGCGGGGCAGGGAAGTATCAGATTCTCCGCTTCGTCTCGCAGGGTGAAATCTTCGGTTATGGTGCTGCGCTGGCAGACGAACCGTATGTGGTGTCGTCGGAGGCGTTTGAAGATTGTGAAATCTGGGCGATTCCCCTGAGTTGCGTGCGCCACACGTTGTTGCACTCTTCTGAAGTGGCACACTATGTGTTGCGTCGGCTGGCACAAGAGTTGTCAACGGCCGATTGCCGACTAGTGAGTTTGACACAAGGTCATTTGCGTGGGCGCATGGCGGAAACCTTGCTTTTCCTGAGCCGCATCAACAGCAGAGAAGAGGGACACCTAGATGTTCTGGCGCATCTCACGCGTCGCGAACTGGCTGCACTCAGCAACATGAGCACTGCCAATGCCATTCGCACCCTCACTCAGTTTGCCGAAGAAGGACTCATTGTTGTAGAAGGTCGCCACATCCGTCTGCTCGATGTCCATCGCCTGCAGTTTGTTGCCCTGCAAGGATAGCCCCCTGCGTTGCCTACTGCAGCGATGTAGCACGGTCTCAACATTTCGTGTAGCACCATTGGGTAGTTTCCTCCCAAACAGTAGGTGAAACATCGGAATACCACAAAATTTGAAGGAAAATCAGAAAAAAGTTGCCCAGAAATTTGGAAGTTAAGAAATAAAGTAGTACTTTTGCATCACATTTGAGCCACGCACTTCGGTGCAGGATTCAAATCCTTGCAAATTCAGTGCAAAATGCTTGACTTCAATGGTCATTATTTCGCACCTTGCAACAGGAGAGATGGTAGAGTGGTCGATTACAGCAGTCTTGAAAACTGCCGTACCGAGAGGTACCGGGGGTTCGAATCCCTCTCTCTCCGCAAACAAGGGTGTAAATCAACGAGTTACGTGATTTACACCCTTTATTACACCCAAAAAGTTTCTCGGTATTTCTTGTATGGTTTATTGCGGCACGATATCAGGGATTCTATTCTTACGTATCATTCAGAGCTACTAGAATAAGACTGTCATCAACTACTACACTATTGCTCTTGGTCGTAACAAAACCTCCCACCAACGAGTAGGATTTTCGTGGTGATCCACGAGTTTGAATGCCACCGCTGGCAGGTAGAAGTGGGTCATCTAGGCAACCCAATGCGTTTCAACGAGCAGCACCAGCTCATCGGTCAAGGGCTTCGCTGGCAAACAGCGCTGTCCTCGCCGAGAAGAGTTATGCCTATATGATATGGGGCGTGAATGATGATACCCATGAGATGGTAGGGACTACCGTTCGTTTGAAAGAGCTGAAGAAAGGCAACAAACAAGAACTGGAGAACTGGCTACGCTATCTGCTTTCCAACAATGCAGACTTCGAGTTTCACAGCACGGAGATTGACGGCAAGCATGTGGAATTTATGATTGTTGCAAAGACACAGAATATCCCTGTAACCTTTGAGAAGGTCATTTATATCCGTTCAGGCAGTTACACAAAGAAACTCCAAGAATTTCCAGTATTGTAAGCCCAACTGTGGGATAGGTTGCGTTATGAGCGTTTTGAAGACACCTATGTTG
>ERZ773207.302-NODE-302-length-18027-cov-5.592533_pt1 | contig 18027 bp, 12 predicted proteins | sample MGYA00580997_ERZ773207 | MGnify/ENA primary metagenome ERZ773207 (study PRJEB29015, sample SAMEA2738170) | human oral metagenome | biome: human oral; feature: human-associated habitat; material: saliva | place: China | collected 2239 ... | reverse complement strand
GAACATTCGCTTTCTTAGAGCACGTTGGAAACACTCTTTTTGTAGTGTCTGGAAGCAGCCCGGCGCCGTCGTCGAGCCCGCAGCCAAGCGCTGCCCCCACTGCTAGCCCGCAAAAATGCCAGGCCAGCGCCACAGCCCACCTGGTTTACCCGGCAGGCCAAACTAAAGACGCCACCACCGGGCCGCGCTACAACTACGGTGACAAACTCATTTTGGCTGGTAGCGGCTGGTGCCACCCCACTCAAGGCGGCTCAAAAATCGCCGTTAAACTTGACGAAGGCGGCTACTCCCATCGCGCCGGTGAAACCGTGGCCCCCAACGCCACCATTTGGGCCATTTTCGAAGCCGACGCTAACGGTAACTTCCAGGTAGAAATCCCCCTACCCACCGCCGGCGAAACCAAAGGCGGCACCAGCCCCGCCTTCAAAACCGGTGTCCACAGCCTGCGCCTACTAAGCGGATCCATCAAAGCCGGCGACAAAGGCCGCACCCTACTGGTCAAGCCCTTCACCGTAGGCGACTACACCCCCAACGGCGTGCCCGCACCCATCAGCCCCAGTGAGGATCTAAACGCCGCCAACTCTGGCTCAATGCAAGCCTCCCTGAGCGCTGCGGACATTAACGTGAAACTGCCACAAGCCAAAGTCGGCAGCTGGGTGTACCTATCCACCTACCTGCCTGATGGCTCGCGGCGTATCCCCTGGCAAGGCCAGTGGTACCAGGTGGGCTTAGACCACGGCGTAAGCCTGGAGCGGCCAGCGGATCTGCCCAGCGGCAAAGTGACCCTGGTGGCCCAAAACCCAACCGGCACAGTGATCGGCTGGAGCAGCCTGCAACTGCCGGCCAAAATCAAAATTATTTCCCCCGCCCATCACGGCGTAGCCCAAACAGGCACGGCGCTAACGGGTCAGCGGGCCGTCACTCAGCGAACGCTCACCCAGCTAAACCCATTTACCACCAGCTTTAGCCGCGCCAACACCACCAGGCTAGGCGCAGTTAGCGCGCGCCGTGGCTATGCGGCAGTGAGCCTGCGCCCCGCAGCCCGCGCCCTAGCCAACACGCAGGCCAAGGCCCTTAAACCCATGCCCGCCGCCATGCCAAACTCGGTTGCGCGTGATCTAAAAGCGCTAGCCAAGAGTCCCACTCAGGGCTTTAAAGTCGCCGCTAAAGGCAAAGAAATTACGGTAAGCGTGCCCGCCAGCATCGAAACTGGACAGTGGCTATTTATGTACCTCTACGACCCGGCCACCCCGGTGGGTTGGGTGCAGGTTGACGACACCCACCAGATCAAGCTGGAAATCAGTGGCTTAAGCGGTGGCAACTATGCGCTCGCGGCCATTGGTGAAGACGGCAAGCAGCTGGGTTGGTCCAGTTTTGTGCTGGCTGGGGGCGCCCCGGCTGCGGCTGAGGCGGCCCCCGCGCAAAACGTCAGTCAAGTAGTGGTGCTTAAACGCGCCCAAAAGGCTGGCTGGCTCAGCCCCGACGACGTCTGGCTGCTAGCTGCCGCCGGAGTCATTTTGGCTTCCAGCGCCACTGTGGCCCTGCTGCTGCGCCGCAAAGCCTAACGCCTCGAATTTAAGGAAAGTAAATGCGTAGAGTGACCAAGGTTTTTAAGACCCTAGCCAGTGCTGTCATGGTTTCTGGCGCCGCCCTGGCCCTGGTGCTGCCTAGCGCTGCAGCTTTGCCGCCAGGGGGTGCAGACGACTCCACTGAAGGTACCAGCTCAACTGTCACCGGCTCGGTGGAGGCGGGCGGTACCCTCAGCTTCAGCCTCAGCGGCTTTCCTGCTGGTGAGACTGTAAGTATCAAAATTGACGACGGCGCCCTGGATGGCTCAGACAATTCAGTAAGCGGCACCGGCGTGGTGCATCAGCAAAAAATTGGTGCCAACGGCTCAGTTTCTGGCTCGTTTGTGCTGCCCAGCTATGTTAAGCCCGGCACTCACTGGCTACGCTTCTTGGCCAGCCAAGAAATCCCTGAATCTCAAGGTGGAGGCACTAAAGGTTTCAGTAACCGCTCCCCGCAATTTACCGTAACCGGCTCAGCCAGTGACTCTGGTGATCAGGGAGGCGCAGCAGCCGCTGGCTCTGGCAGTGGCGCTTCTGGCGCTGGTGGCTCTAGCAACGCTGGCGGCGGCTCTGGCAGCTCTGGCTCTGGCAGTGATTCAGGGGCGGGTGCTAATGGTGGGGTTGGCGCAGCAGGCGTTGCTGGTAGCCAGGCCACTGCCAGCGCGGGCGCCTCGGCTAAGCCCACCTCAGGGACCTTGAAGGTGACCGCCTCACCTAGCGCTAAAAAGAAGGCCCAGCCGGCGGCCACCACCGTGACCACTATTGTGGCCATGGAACAGAGCCCTAAATCAGCTTTCCCGGTGCTCGGCGTTAGCGTATTTAGTGCTGCGCTGCTTATTGGTGCGGTTGCTATCGGCGCGGTGCTGCTGCGTAACCGCCGTCGAGCTGGCGCTGCCGGGGCTGGCGCTGCTGGGGCTGGCGTTGCCGGGGCTGGCGCCGGAAAGTCAGCCGGAGCTGGGGCAGGCCTTGCTGGGGCTGGCGCCGGAAAGTCAGCCGGAGCGGGCGGCGTCGGCAATTCCTCGGGGCCTGCAGCCTAAAGATGCGCCTAGCTAAACCAATATTTTTTACGCTGGCGCTGTTAGCCCTGGTCGGAGCCATAGTTTTGAGCCTATTTGTGGGTTCTAAAGCTTTGGATCCGGCCTTGGTGTGGCAGGTTTTGCGGCTCGGGCCAGACACTGTCAACTTACCGGCCCGGGGTGTGCAGTCGGAGCAACATTCGCAGCTAGCTAGCGCCGCCACGGTGGTGTGGCAGCTGCGAGTGCCACGCACCTTAATTGGCCTTAGCGTGGGGGCGGCGCTGGGCCTGGCCGGGGCGCTGATGCAGTGCCTTACCCGCAACCCTTTGGCTGATCCGGGCATTTTGGGGGTGAACTCGGGCGCGGCTTTGGCGGTGGTGCTCAGTGTGGCCCTGTTTGGCTTAAGTGGCGTTAACACCTATATGTGGGCGGCTTTTATGGGGGCAGGTGCAGCGGCGGTGGCCGTATATCTGCTGGGCGCCACTGGGCGAGCCGGGGCTAACCCGGTGCGTTTAGCCTTGGCGGGAGTAGCGGTTTCAGCGGCCCTGGGCGCACTTACCCAAACGGTTATTTTGGCTGATCAAGAGGCTTTTAACGAGTTTCGCTATTGGGTGGCTGGCTCGCTAGAAGGGCGCGGCATGGATATTGCTATGGCGACGACGCCGCTAATCGTTCTGGGGGCGGCGCTGGGCTTGGTACTTTCACCTAGCCTGAACGCACTGGCTCTGGGGGAGGAGGCCGCTAAAGGTTTAGGGGTGCGTGTGGAGGCTACCCGCACACTTACCGCCCTGGCAGTGACACTGTTAGCTGGCACGGCTACGGCCGCCGCTGGACCAATTTCTTTTGTGGGCTTAGCTGTTCCGGTGGCGGCGCGTACAGCGCTTGGCCCAGATCAGCGCTGGGTGGCTTTAGCTAGCCTGCTACTAGGCCCGGTGTGGGTGCTGGGCGCCGATGTTTTAGCTCGCGTAATTATTGCCCCCCAAGAGCTACAAGTTGGGGTGGTGGCGGCTTTAGCTGGCGCTCCCTGCTTTATCGCCATGGTGCGCACTAAAAAGGTGGCGGCGCTATGAAAAACCTAAACCAGAGCAGGCTTTCGGTGCAGCAGCCACCGGCTGCAAACCAGCCTGTACCGGCCAAGCTGGCTAAAGCAGCGGCCAAGCTGACTAAAGCAGCAGCTAAAGTGGCCTGCCAAGCGGCGCCCGGATCTCGCCGGCACATCCTATTGCGTCTGGGCCCCTACCGGCTGCTGCTGGGTAGGCGTTCACTGGTGGTGGGTTTCACGCTGCTGGTGGTTTTAACCGTGGTGGCGGTAGCCAGCGTAAGCACCGGCGCCTACCCAGTTAGCCCCGCCCAGGTCAGTGCCGCCATCTTTGGCTACGGGCAGGAAGATAGCTACGCACGCTACTTTGTAACCCAAGTGCGGGCCCCACGAATTGCCACCGCCATGTTGGTTGGAGCTGCCTTGGGTGTGTCTGGAGCTTTGTTCCAGGCAGTGTCAGGTAACCCTCTGGGTAGCCCCGACATTATTGGTTTCACCACCGGCTCTGCCACTGGCGCCCTGGTAGCCATCATTTTGGTGGGGGCCTCCCCGCTAGGGGTGTCGTTGGGAGCCATTGCGGGCGGCGTCGGTGCTGCGACCCTGGTATACCTACTGGCCTGGAAAAACGGCATCACTGGCAACCGCTTGGTGCTGGTGGGTATAGGCCTGGCCGCCGTAGAGCATGCTCTTAACGAGCTGCTGATCGTGCGTGCCCCACTAGCTAATGCCCAGCAGGCTGCCCAATGGCAGGCGGGCAGTCTTAACGACGCTAACTGGGCTTGGCTAGCTTGGCTGGCCCTGGCCCTGGCGGCGCTAACCCCAGCACTGGCCTGTCTGACGCGGCCCCTGAGCACCCTGGCTTTAGGTGATGAGCTCGCCCATGGTCTGGGCACGCGCGTGCAAGCTACCCGCTCAGGGGCGCTGGCGGTGGGGGTGACCCTGGTGGCTTTGGCGACGGCGGTAACCGGCCCGATTGCTTTCGTGGCGTTGGCAGCCCCGCACTTGGCGCGCCGAGCTAGCGGCGCGGCGGGCGTGAATCTAACCAACAGCGGCCTGATGGGGGCCACTTTGGTGGTGGTGGCTGATTTTGTGGCCCAGCGTGCCCTAGCCCCCACCCAGCTAGCGGTAGGGGTTGTGACGGCCACGTTAGGCGGGCTGTATTTGGTGTTGTTCTTGGTGTTGCAGTGGAGGAAAGGCATATGAGCGGGCAGGTCACTTTGGCTGGTAAAGGCCTGGTGGTGGGCTATGGGGGCGCTCCGGTGCTCGACGGCGTCGATTTCGCGGTCCCCAGCGGCCAGTTCACCGTGATTGTGGGCCCTAACGCCTGCGGTAAATCCACCCTGCTTAAAACCCTATCTCGCGTGCTGCGTCCCAGCAGTGGCCAGGTGGAGCTGGGTGGGCGTCCAATCAGCTCCTATAGCCCCAAACAGGTGGCCAGGCAGGTGGCTTTGCTACCCCAGTCTCCCCAGGCCCCTGAAGGGATCAGTGTGGCCGACTTGGTGGCGCGTGGGCGTCACCCGCACCAAAGCCTGCTGCGTCAATGGTCCCCAGCTGATGAACGCGCCGTGCAAGAGGCCCTAGAGCGCGCCGGGGTGGCTAGCCTAGCTAGCCGCCGGGTTGAGGAACTCTCCGGTGGACAGCGTCAACGCGTATGGATCGCCATGGCCCTAGCCCAAGACACGCCCGTGCTACTGCTAGATGAACCCACCACCTACCTAGACATCAGCCACCAGGTTGAAGTTTTAGAGCTAGCCGCCGCCCTGCAGCGCCAAGGCCGCACGGTGGTAGCCGTACTGCATGAGCTAGCCCTGGCTTTCCGCTACGCCACCCACCTGGTGGTGATGCACCAAGGCGCCATCGTGGCCCAGGGTAGCCCGCGTGAAATAGTCACCGAGCAGCTCATTGAAAAGGTGTTTGACCTACCCTGTCAGCTTTTACATGATCCCCAAACCGGCGCCCCACTAGTGCTGCCACGACCTAGAAAGCAGGCCCTATGACGGCGTCGACCAGGCCCACCCCACCAAAGCTACCGCGCCCCCAGCGCGCCCCGCTGGCCACCAGCCCCACCCTGGCCGCTATGCACCAGCGCCTACTTGAGCGCCCGCAACTGGCCAGCCAGCTGCAAGCACAGCTGTGGCAGCAGGTAACTTCCACGCCCCTGCTGGAGGCGGACCCCACTCAGGAAGGCAAATACTTGGTTACTTTCCTGTGGCGGGGCACGGCACAGCGCGTGTTGCTGTTCGTTAACCGGCTTACGGACGAGAAAAACCTAGCCGACTCCTATATGCGGCGACTGCCCGGTACGGATACTTGGTACCTGACCTACCGCATGGATGGCGATTGGCGCGCCTCCTACTGTTTCCTGTCGGCCCCCGCCGCTGCCCAGGCGCCCTGGCTACAGGGCAGTCAGGTGCGCTTGCGTCAGGCTCTAGACGGCGGCCTGCCTGACCCCCATAACCCGGTTACCTGCACTAATCGGCGTGGTTTTGTGCAGTCTGTGGTGTCGCTGCCCCTGGCGCCGGCCTGGCCGCTAGGGGATTGGCCTGTCTTTAGTGACGCCGCCGCCGGCGCGGGCAGCTTAGATGCGGGCAGGCTCGACGCCGTCGCCGACTTAGACACCCTGGGACGCCAAATTTGGGTTTACACCCCCGCCCCGATTAGCCGCGCGCAAAGCTGGCCGGTGCTGCTGGTACTTGACGGCGAAGTCTGGCTTAAACGCCACCACCTACACCTGGCCCTAGCGCAGCTCATGGACGCGGGCCTGATCGCTCCGGCCTATATCGTGTTCATTGATTCAGGTGGCACCGAGCAACGCTGGCAGGAGTTGGGGGAGAGCGATTTTGGCCGCTATTTAAGCGGGCCGTTACTTAACTGGCTCAAAACCCACTATGCCATTAGCCCTAACCCTGCTGAGCGGGTAGTTATTGGACAGAGTCTAGGGGCACTAACCGTGCTGCGCACCCTAGTGGCTTACCCGCAGTTAATCGGGGCGGGCATAAGCCAGTCGGCATCACTGTGGCAAGACGTGCTCTTTAACGAGCTAAACGCACTAGATGCCAGGCAAGCGCCCCTAGCTGGCACCCAATCTTGGATAGAGGTAGGTAGTCAAGAATGGATTTTGGCGCCCCTGCAACCCAAAGCAGTCCATCAGCTACGTCAGGCTGGGATGCAGGTTAAAGACATGGTTTACAACGGCGGACATGACTATGCCTGCTGGCGCATCAACCTCGCCAGTGCGCTGATGCAGCTACTGCCCGGGCCTAATGCACTGCCTGGGCCGGGCGCATACCCGGCCGGAAATCTTTCTTGAGGTGAAAGCGGCCAGAGATACTTTTTAAAGCGGCCAGGCCAAATGATTTTTAAAAATGCGGCAGATAGAAATCCAACCAGCCCGAACAGGCGGCAAAAGTGTACAAACACACCGCCAGCAACATCAGCAGCGAGTAAGGGGCAATCTTACGCAGCACAGTGGCCTCAATACCCGGCGCCTCAACCGCTGTGGCTGCCACCGCCAAGTTCTGGGGCGAAACCAGCTTGCCGATACCCCCAGCCACGGTGTTAGAAGCGAGCAAAGTGGCGGTGTCGATGCCAATCGCGTGGGCGGCGCTAGCCTCCATAGAGCCAAACAAAGCCCCAGAACTGGTAGTAGAGCCACCCACGGCTGTGCCCAGCCAACCCAAAATCGGGGCAAACAGGGTGAAAGCATGGCCAGTTGACGCTAACGCAGCGCCAATAGCGGTGGTTTGCCCCGAAAAGTTCATCACATAAGCCAAAGCCATCACGGCCGCAATAGTTAGCAGCGTGTAACGCAAACCAGAAATGGTGTGCCACAGTGCCACCAGGGAACGCAAAACCGGCAACGCAAAGCGGGTTTTGCGGCCATACCAGGCATACAGGCCAGTAACCACAATGGCAGTAAAAATGATTGGTGTGCCCGGGTTAGACAGCAGCGGCAGCTGGTAGATCGTGGTCTGGTTCACACTACCGTCAGCGTTATGCAAGTGCCCATACAGGCCCGGCCAAGGAATATTGATGTCGGTGGATTTAAGCAGAGCATCTAAATCCACCCCCCACTTCCATAGTTTGGTGGTGGCAATCAGGGTTACCACCAGTAGGTAGGGGGTGAGGGCCAGCACTACGCGGCTAATGCTTAGGCCCTCAACGGAAGCTTTAGAGTGCTGCTCGGGCGGCGTCGTCGGAGTCCAAAACAGCAAGAAAATATAGGTGGCTGCCAGGGTAAAAAGCGCCGTGGCCACGCCGGTAAGTTCAAAAGAAAGCAGCGGCATAAAAAGATGACCAAGTGCGGAAGTAACGCCGGTAACCAACGCTAGCGGCCACAGCTGACGCACACCCCGGCGCCCGTCAAGCATAAGTAGCAGTAAAAATGGGACCACCAGTGCCAAGGGGGCAATCAGGCGTCCCATAAGTAGAGAAATGTGGGCAGGATCCACCCCGCCCATACGGCCGGCGGTCAGCACCGGCGTGGCCATGGCGCCGTAAGCCAAATAAACCAGGTTACCCAGCAAACACAGCAGCACGGCCCTAATCTTGGGTAGCCCCAGCGTAGCCAGCATGGCACAGGTAATGGCCACCGGCGCCCCAAAACCAGCTAAACCCTCCAGCAAGTTACAAAATGTGTAGGCCACAATCAGGGCCTGAATACGGATGTCCGCCTTACCGATACTGGAGAAAACTGCACGCAAATCCTGTGAGCGGTTAGAAAACTCGGTTAGGTTATACAGCCATACGGCCCCCACCACGATAAAAATCATGGGCATAACCGCAAACGCCAGCCCCTGTGAGGCCGACAATAGCGTCATAGACACCGGCATTTTAAAGACCGTTATAGCCAGCACAACTGCCAGGCCTAAAGCCAGCAGCGCACAACGGTGAGTTTTAACCTTAAACCCACCCAGTAGCGCAAAAAAAGCAATCAGCGGGGAGGCTCCCACCAGGGCGGACAGGTACACGTTGCCAGCCACTGCAGTGGTTGAGGGGGTAAATGTAAGCGGCAGACTAGCGGCGACAGTGGCGTTTGTAGCCCCGTGCGCAGCTGCCAGTGCAGCGACACTAAACGGCATGAAGGACCCTGGCTAAATACAACAATTTACTTCAGTGATCATAACAAGTTTTAGACGGTTACTTACACATACTAAGGGCGCCACCCAAACAGGTAGCGCCCTTAGCCAGTATTAGCTAACTCAGACCTGGCCTAGGCCGTCCAGGTGAGCGGCTGCGGCGGCGTCCTCAGTTTCCTTCTCGGCCTGCGCCAGGGCGGTGCAGCGGCGAGCGTAGGCGGCGATCTCAGCGGCGACGTCGTCCTTGGACCAGCCCAGCAGCGGGGCGGCGATCTCAGCAATCTCGTCAGCAGCAGCCAGACCGTGGTCGCGGTGTTCCAGGTCTAGGCGCACGCGGTGAACGATGATGTCGTCCAGGTGCAGGGCGCCCTCGTGGGTGACGGCCCAAGCAACCTCAGCCTTCAAGAAGGCGGGTGCGGACTTTAGCGGCTGGCCGTATTCAGGCTTAGCGTCGATCAGCTCAAGCAGGTCCTGGGTCTCAGCGCCGTAGCGCGAAAGCAGGTGGTCAACGCGGGCCAGGGTCCAGCCGTGGGCGCGGGCAATCTCACCGGAGCGGGCGGTGACCTCGTCCAGGCCTGCAGCACCCACCAGAGCCAGGCGCTCGGTGCAGGTGGGGTGTACCTTGGTCTGCTCCACACCGAGGGCGAAGTCGACGGCGTCGGCAGCCATCACGCGGTAGGTGGTCAGCTTACCGCCGGCGATGGAGGTTAGGCCGGGGGCTACCTCGGTGACGGTGTGCTCACGTGAAACCTTGGTGGAGGCGGTCTCGCCGCTCTCGCCTTCCTTCACGCCAGGCTGCAGCAGCGGACGCAGGCCAGCATAGACGCCAATGATGTCCTTACGGCTAATGGGCTTTTCTAGCACCGCGTTGGCGTGCTCCAACACATAGTCGATGTCGGCGCTGGTGGCCACCGGGTGATCGATGTTCTCGTGCCAAGCGGTGTCGGTGGTGCCGATAACCCAGTAGCGCGGCCATGGGATGATGAACAGCACGGACTTCTCAGTGCGCAGGAAGATACCGGTCTCAGCCTCAATAGCCTCCTTGGGAACCACAATGTGGATACCCTTACTGGCCAGCACCTTTAAACCGTTGGTGACGCCAGCTAGCTCCTGAGTCTGCTCAGTCCACACACCGGTGGCGTTGATGACGCGACGCGAGTAGATGTCGCGTACAACCTTCTTGCCGGCCTTGGCGCTGGCCTCAAGGTCCTCCACGCGGGCACCGATAACGCGGCCGTGGTCGTTCTTTAGGTACTCCACAACCTTGGTGCGGGTGGCAGCCAGGGCGCCGTTCTCGACGGCGGTACGCACCAGGGAGATGACCAGGCGGGAGTCATCCACGCGAGCGTCGTAGAACTTGATAGCGCCAGCCAGGCCAGAGGTGTCTAGCGAGGGGGCTAGACGCTTGGTGCCCTTGGCGGTCAGGTGGTGCTGCACCGGCACAGTGGCCTTACCGCGTGCACCTAGCAGCGCCAAGGCGTCGTACATACCCACACCCACGGCCGAGTAGGCGCGCTCAACCTCGTGCTTTAGCGGCCATAGGAAAGGCTGGGCCTTAACTAGGTGCGGGGCGGTCTCAGTAAGTAGGCGGCCACGCTCTGCCAGAGCCTCAGCCACCAGCGGGAAGTCAAGCTGGTAAAGGTAGCGCAGACCACCGTGCACTAGCTTGGAAGACCAGGAGGAAGTACCTGCCGCCCAGTCACCCATTTCCACGATACCGGTGCGCAGCCCACGGCTGGCGGCATCCACAGCGATACCTGCACCAGTGACGCCACCGCCGACAACTAAGATGTCTAGACCTTCAGCGTCAGTCATTGCATCAAGTGCCGCCTGGCGCTTTTCGGCATTGAGAGCGCTAGATGGCAAAGAAGTGTTTGCGGACATCTCTATCCTCCAAAATTAAGGAACTGTTCAAACAGGTAACAGTTTGGTTCATGTAGGTGGGCCTGCCAATAGTCGTGAACGTGCGTGCAGTGAGCTAACAGACCCTCCAAAATATGCCCAGTTAAGCCAATAAATTGCGCTTTTATATGGCCATAAAACCCATTAAAGCGCTATAAACACATAAGGGCGGGTCCACGTAAGACCCACCCTTATGTATTGTGTTTCTAACCGTAGGGGATGACGGTTAGAAAGCCCTAAATTAGCCTGGCTTATATGCGGCTAAGCCCGGCCTAAAAGGGACGAATCACTCCAGCTCAGCATCGACGTCGGCGTCGACCCAGTCCAGGGTCTTGGTTACGGCCTTCTTCCACAGACGGTACAGGCGCTCGCGGTGCTCCTGCTCCATGGCGGGCTCCCAGCGGGCACCCTCAGCCCAGTTGTCCACCACGTCCTGCGTGCCGGACCAGAAGCCGACGGCGATACCGGCCGCGTAGGCAGCGCCTAGAGCGGTGGTCTCAATGACCTTGGGGCGAACCACAGGTACGCCGGCTACGTCAGCCTGGAACTGCATCAGCAGACGGTCGTTGGTCATGCCGCCGTCAACCTTGATTTCGGTTAGCGGCACGCCAGAGTCGGCGTTCATGGCCTGCAGCACGTCCAGGGTCTGGTAGGCGGTGGATTCCTCGACGGCGCGAGCAATGTGGGCCTTGTTGACGTAGCGGGTTAGACCCACCAGGGCGCCACGGGCGTCGGGACGCCAGTAGGGGGCGAACAGGCCGGAGAAGGCGGGCACGAAGTAGGCGCCACCGTTGTCCTCCACCGAAGCAGCCAGCTCCTCAATGTCGCGGGAGTTGGCGATCAGGCCCAAGTTGTCGCGCATCCACTGCACCAGCGAGCCGGCCACGGCAATGGAGCCTTCCAGGGCGTATACCGCCGGCTGGTCACCGATCTGGTAGCACACGGTGGTCAACAGGCCGTTCTTGGAGGGGACCGGGGTGGTGCCGGTGTTCATGAGCATGAAGCAGCCGGTGCCGTAGGTGTTCTTAGCCTGGCCCTTGTTGAAGCAGGCCTGACCGAAGGTGGCGGCTTGCTGGTCGCCGAGGATACCGGCGATGGGGGTGTCAACTAGTAGGCCGTTCTTGCGTCCGTAACCGAAGATGCCTGAGGAGGGCTTAATTTCGGGCAGCATAGACATGGGGATGCCCATGTCGGCGGCAATTTCCTCGTTCCAGGACAGGGTGTCCAGGTTCATCAGCATGGTGCGCGAGGCGTTGGTGACGTCAGTGGCGTGCACGCCGCCGTCGACGCCGCCGGTGATGTTCCACAGTACCCAGGTGTCGGTGTTACCAAAGAGCAGGTCGCCAGCTTCAGCCTTTTCGCGGGCGCCGGGGACGTTTTCCAAAATCCAGGCGATCTTGGGGCCGGAGAAGTAGGTGGCTAGGGGTAGACCCACCTTGGCCTTGTAACGGTCGGTGCCTAGCTCGCTGCCGGCGGCTAGACGGTCGCAGATCTTCTGGGTACGGGTGTCCTGCCAGACGATGGCGTTGTAGATCGGCTTACCGGTGGTCTTGTCCCACACCACGGCGGTTTCACGCTGGTTGGTGATACCGATGGCGGCCACCTCGTGGCGGTTGGTTTCAGCCTCAGCTAGTACCCCGCCAACTACGGAGCGCACGTTGGCCCAGATTTCTTCCGGGTCGTGCTCAACCCAGCCGGGCTTGGGGGTGTAGTTGGTGTGCTCTAGCTGGTTCATGGCCACGATAGAGCCGTCGTGATCGAACAGGATTGCCCGTGAGGAAGTAGTGCCCTGGTCAATGGCGATTACATATTTCTTCTCGGTCATAATTCATCCCTTCCACTTCGTTGTGACGCACAAAGATTCTCCAAGGCGATTTGTTTGGCTTGGCGAACCCTGGCGCTGTCGGACCTCTAAGTCCGACGCGTTAATGCTTGGACTTAACCTAACCTCCCAGCTAGGCCCACAGACCTCTTTTTCCCGAAAGCGGTAAAAGGGGCCAAGCAGTAGTGTAATGCGCGATACAATCGTTCAAGAATTTCCATGCATGGCCCGACGCGGCGCTAGCTTGGGGCAAACTTTACTAAACCGAAGAAGGCAGCTTAGATGGTTGAACGCGATGACATGGCCTTCCAGGCCGCAATGATGTATTACCTGCAGTCTGAAACTATGGATGGCGTTGCTCGTCACCTGGGGGTATCGCGTTCAACTGTTTCACGTCTGCTGTCGCACGCCCGTGAGGCGGGTTTGGTGCGTATTAGCCTCAATGAGCCTAGTCGCCCTGACGCGCTGGCGTCGCAGATGAAGAAGGCTTTTAAAGTGCATGCCCGTGTGGTGCCGGTGCGTGAGGGGGCCACGGAGATTAACCGTCTCTCCCAGGTGTCTGCGGTGGCTGCCGAGATGATCAGCCAGAAGGTAGAAAACGGCACTATCATGGGTGTGGCCTGGGGTAACACGGTGGCGGAGATAGCTCAGTCGTTGCCTCCACGTGAGTTGCAGCGGGTGCTGGTGGTGCAGCTAAACGGCGCTGCTAACTCTTCACAGACCGGTTTGCCTTATGCGGATGCAATTTTGAGTCAGTTTGCCTTTGCTTTCCGGGGCCGCACAGTGCATTTCCCGGTGCCGGCGTTGTTTGACTATGCCTCTACCCGTGAGGCTATGTGGCGTGAGCGTTCAGTACAGCGAGTGTTAGCGATTCAAGAACGTGTTGACTTGGCTGTGTTTGGGGTGGGGTCGCTACGCAGCCCGGTGCCTAGCCAGGTTTATGCTGGTGGTTACCTAAATGAGGAAGATCGCCGCGCACTGGATGCTGAGGGTGTAGTGGCTGATGTGTGCACTGTGTTTTTGCGTGCCGATGGTTCTTATCGTGATATTTCGCTAAATGCGCGTGCTTCTGGGCCTACTCCGGCACAGTTGAGTCGTATTAAGACCCGTGTGATGGTGGCTTCGTCGGCTGCTAAAGCTCCGGCTATTTTGGCGGCTTTGCGGGCTAGAGTGGCTACTGACGTGGTTTTGGATGTGGCTGCGGCCCAGGCGGTGCTGGCTTTAGCGGGACGTAACCGCATGGGCATTGGGCTAGGTAGCCATAAGCCGGTAGAGTCTTAGGTATGGCCAGAGGTGACAACAACAACAACCGTACTGGCGGTGGGCGTAAGTCACCTTTCCCGCCGTTAAGGCTGGTTCAAGATCTACCTGATAGCGACGACGTCGCCCCGCGTAGCTCTAGTGGCGCTGGGGGGCGTGCGTCTGCTGCCCGCTCTGGCTCACGTGGCGGCGACGGCGCAGCTAAAGCCTCCCGTGCTAGTGGCGTTGGTAAGGGCACTGGTAGCGCGCGCCCCACAGGGGGGCGTAGCACTGGCTCAGCTCGCGCTAGCTCTCATGGCCAGCAGGTGCGCGGCGCCAAAGCCCGCACTAATGAGCTGCGCGTAGAACACTCTGGTGAGCGTGCGCAGGCTAGCTCTACTCAAGCGCGTAAGGCTCACTCAGCCTCCGGGGTAGGCCAGGGGGTAGCGGCGTCGAGAAATACGCAGCCGCGCCCCGCCACAAAGGGCGCTACCCAGAAGGCTGCTGGGCAAAAAGCAACTGGTCAAAGGGGCTCTGCGCAAAGGGGCTCTAATGCCTCGACGCGAGGGGCTCAGCGCGGCACTGGTCGAGCTGACCAAAGCGCAGGTCAGGTGCGTAGCTCTCAGGGGCGTAGTGCTCAAGCTGGCTCCGGCCAGGGCCGTAGTGGGCAAGCTAGTAATGCTCAGGGACGCGCTCAGGGGCGGCCGACTGCTCACACAGGCCAAGCCAGTAATGCTCAGCGCGGCACCAGTCGAGGCGGCCAAAACGCGGGCCGGGCGCGTAGTTCTCAGGGACGTAGCGCTCAAGCTCGCACTAGTCAGGGCCGTGATGGGCAAGGGGGCACTACGCGCACCGGCACCGCTAGCACGGCCCGGCGTGGAGCGGCTGCTGGCCAGCGCCAAAATCCGCGTAAACAGGCGCAAGGCGCCCCCGGCAAACGTCGCGTTAATACGCCTGGTGCGCGTCCCTCGCGCCCGCAATCGCAGGCACCCGAGCGGCGTCGTCCACCCGCTAATCGCCCTAAGAAGCCGCCGCGCCAGCCAATGGACCCGGCGCTTAAAGCCTCCTTGATGCGGCTGGGACGTAACGTATTTTTGGTAGTGCTCACAGTGGTGCTGGTGGTGTGGGGCTTTAACTACGTCACTGAGACTGTGCGCGTGCAAAACTTGCAGGCGGAGCGCCAAAACCAGGGTAGTGGTATGCCCACCCCGCTGGCTTGTGACACTAAGAATCTGGATGTCACGGTTACTTTGCCGGCCCAGGTGGCGCGCGGTCAGGCTTTAACTGTCAACTTGAAGGTGGCTAATAAAGCCAATATTCCCTGCATATTTGATGTGGGCTCTGAGCATCTGCAAATGCGGATCACCTCCGGCACAGACACTGTCTACGACGCCGCCACCTGCAAGGCTGAACCAAACAGCCGCAAAATGCTACTGGCGCCGCTGACAGCTAAGGCTGCGGGGGAAGCAGCTTATGTATCGGCTAACCCTACCCCTGACTCTTTCACTACTTCAGTTAGCTGGAATGGGCAGCGTTATAAAGCTGACTGTTCTTCAGCGGGCCCTTCCCAGCCGGGCACATACGTGTTGCGTTTGAACCTGGACGGTAAAGATCTCATTGGCCAGCAAGTTTTTATCGTTAAGTAGGTAGATAGATGAACAGTGTTTTTAAAGTTTTGGCGATTATTTCTTTTGTGATCGCCGCACTTGGCTTAGCGGCAGGAATCTGGTCTGGCTACAACCTGTTTACGCTCAGTAAAGAAGCTAGCCAGAACCGGGTGATTACCTGGCATGACAACTCTGGCCCTTTCAACGAGACGTTTACAGACAGTAAAAACGTACTGTGGGCGCGCCTAGCTGATGGGGTGCAGGCTGATCAGGTGGCTAAGCCAGTTTGCAGCGTGAGCACCGCTGACGGCGCGCAGCTAGAGGTGAAGCTGGAAAACTCCAAGTACCGCCTGGAAGAGGATGGCACGGTGATTGTTGGTCACGTGTTTCCTACTAGCACCACTAATGCCACCGTAAAATGCGACACCAGCGCTGTGGCGCAGGTGGGGATCAGCCATGTTAAAGATGGCTCAGTGGCCACCTTCTTTGCGATTATTTTTATCCCCGCAGGTATTGCCCTGGTGGTGGGGCTGATGGCTGGCGTGCTGTTCCTAATTATTGGCGCAATTACCGGTAAGAAAGCTGTGCGTCGCTACTGATCTAGTGGCGTTAGCGCGGCACCTACCGCCTGGGCTAGGTGAGCTACCGGTAGCACCTTCATGCCTTTAATGGGGCGCAGCTCAGCGGATCCAGCCAAAGGCACAATTGCGCGGTCAAAACCAAGCCTGGCAGCTTCAGCTAAACGTCGCTGCACCCCCACCGTGGCGCGCAGCTCCCCGGTTAAGCCCACTTCACCAAAAGCCACCAGGCCTGGGGGAGTGGGTAAATTACGTGCCGCAGACACCACCGCAATGGCTAAGGCCAGGTCAGCGGCTGGTTCAATGGCTTTAGCCCCACCCACGGTGGAAACATAGACATCGCTGGAGGAGGTGTCCACTTTCATGCGGGCCTGCAATACCGCCAAAGCCATGGCGGTGCGTGAATAATCTAGGCCCGAGGTGGTGCGCCGTGGCGAGCCGGCATGGGTGGAAGCCACCAAAGCCTGAATCTCAATAGCCATGGGGCGCCGGCCCTCCAAAGTGACGGTAGCGCAGGTGCCGGGAACCTCAGAGCGGGCCTGAGACAAAAACAGCCCAGAGGGATCCGCTAGTTCCACAATGCCGCGTTCACCTAGCTCAAAGCAGCCCACCTCATCGGTAGGGCCATAGCGGTTTTTAACTGCCCGTAGTAGACGCAAACGGGCGTGGCGCTCGCCTTCAAACTGGCACACCACATCCACTAGGTGCTCAAGCACGCGCGGACCGGCAATGCCACCGTCCTTGGTTACGTGCCCTACCAGCAACACTGGAATATTGCGTTCTTTAGCTAGGGCAATGATTGCCGCCGCCACCGCCCGCACCTGGCTGGTACCACCAGCTGAGCCTTCAACATCAGCTGAGGCAATGGTTTGCACAGAGTCCACTATCAGTAGTGCCGGATTAGCCTGTTCCACTTGGCCAAGTACCGCTCCTAGCTCAGTTTCTGCAGCTAGCAGCAGGTTGTCAGCTAAAGCATCAATACGCGCGGCGCGCAGACGCACCTGGGAGGCGGACTCCTCACCAGTTATATATAGGACGCTGCCAGCGCCAGTTAGCTCAGCTTGCCTGGCCGCATTGGCGGCCACGGTCAGCAGCAGGGTGGATTTGCCGACGCCGGGCTCGCCCGCCAGCAAAATTACGGCCCCTGGTACGATCCCTCCACCCAGCACCCGGTCAAGCTCGCCCACCCCGCTGGGGCGGGCCTGGGCTGACTCGGCACTAACTTGAGCGATGGGCTGAGCAGCCTGAATAGGGGTGCGCACAGCGGTTTTAGCTAGGCTAGCGCTGGCGCCAACTTCTGCCAGGGTGCCCCAAGCCTGACACTGGCGGCACTGTCCCTGCCATTTCGCGCTGAGCCAGCCACATTCACTACAGCGATAGCTTTCCTTTTTTGCCACGATCTCACTCTAATGCGCCTATACCACGGCGCTAGTGGCGCAATTTGCAAGTTTCCAAAGCCCCAAATTTACTGAGATAAACCTAACCTTGCTAGCTTTGGAGTTCTAGGACACACTTTTAGGGGTAGAACCATTTAAAAGGGGATAAAAATGATGCTTTCACGTCGCCACCTACTGGGCGCTAGCGCCGTCGTCGCCATTGGAGCCGGGCTTAGCGCCTGCGGCACCAAAACCGCCGGCAGCCAGGCCACCTCCGCCAGTAAGGCCACAGACAAATTCCCGGTAAACGTAGCCCACGTCTACGGCACCACCACCATCAAAGCTGAACCTAAGCGGGTAGTGTCCATCTCCTCCGGTAACGAAGAAGCCATCATTGCCCTGGGGGTAGTGCCCGTAGCCATGCCCGCAAACACCTGGGGCGGCAACAAAAACAAGTCCCTGCCCTGGAAGGATGAGGCGCTAACTAAGCTCGGTGCCACCCCCGGCAGTGCCAACTACCCCAAGCAGTTCACCTCCACCGACTCCCTGCCCATCCAGGAAATCGCCGGTTACAAGCCGGATCTGATTGTGGCGGCCCTTAGCGGCATCAGCAAAGAAGAATACGAGCAGCTGAGCAAAATCGCCCCCACCATCGCCTACTCCAAGACCGGCGGGGCCTGGACCACCCCCTGGAATGAAGTAACCACCATGGTGGGCCAAGCTTTAGGCCGCAGCGCCAAAGCCAAGGAAGTAGTAGACGCTGTCAACGCCCAGTTTGCGGCAGTAGCCAAGCAGCACCCCA
>ERZ773207.297-NODE-297-length-18302-cov-11.819368_pt1 | contig 18302 bp, 4 predicted proteins | sample MGYA00580997_ERZ773207 | MGnify/ENA primary metagenome ERZ773207 (study PRJEB29015, sample SAMEA2738170) | human oral metagenome | biome: human oral; feature: human-associated habitat; material: saliva | place: China | collected 2239 ... | reverse complement strand
CCGGTCAGTTTCCCGGGAGGCGCGGGCCTGTGTCTGCGCCCGCATAAGGGCTGAGTGTGGCAGTCAACAGTCCCGCGGTTTTCGTTGTTATTACTGGTGTGCGCATACTTCATCTGGATATGAGCACCCTGCGAGAACGGTGAGAATAAATCTTCCAGTAGGTACGCGGTAATACTTCCTGGGATCATGTTTGACGGAAAACTGTGCGTATGGCTGCGCAGTCGTTCTTCACATGCTTGTCGACACAGGGAGTTATGGTGCCCCATCGAACACACGTGGCGCTGTCATTTGCGCTGGCCGGTGCCCTCGCCGTGACCGCGCTCGGCGTCACCGGTACCCGCGCGGTCGCGGCTGACATGGCCGCCCAGCAGGGCAGTGCGCAGTCCGGCGATCTTGCTGGATCGAACCGCGACACCGACACGGCCGTCCTGCGCCTGTGGCCTGGGAGCACGGCTCTCGTGCCCGGGCAGAGTGTCGCTTACACGGTTGAGTACGACACCGCGCCCGCCGTCCTGCCCGACCTGACGTGGGCTTCATCCGACACGTCGGTGTTGACCGTGGACGACAAGGGGACCGTGAGCGCGGTTGGCCCGGGCGAGGCGACGCTGTCCGTGCGTGATCGCTCAGATCCTTCCCTCAATACGGCCGTGCCCATCATCGTTCGCGCTGTCACGGAGGAACGCGGGATCGAGCTGTCCGCCGCGTCCCTGGTCTCCATCGCCGGGGAGCCCTTCTTCCTGAACGCGCTCTTGGCCCCCTCGCTGCACGGCGGTCACGTCCAGTGGACGCTGAGCCCGTCCACGCTGGGCACCATCGCCCCCGACGAAGGCGCGCCGACAGCCGTCTTCCACCCCGCCGGGAGCGCGGGAACTGGCACCCTCACCGCTCGCGTCACGACCCCGGCTGGTCAGAGTAAGACGATGACGATCCCCGTTGAGGTCCTGGCCGACGCTTCGGGCGACTTCGTCATGGACGGCAGTGGCGAACTGATCTCCTATCGGGGGACCGATACGGACGTGAGCATCCCCGAGGGTGTCACAGCGATCGGGGATCGCGCCTTCTCCGAGGCCACCGTCAGGACGGTTCACATCCCCGCGAGTGTCCGTCGCATCGGCAACGAGGCCTTCTATGGCAGCGGTCTTGAGGCCGTCACCTTCCAGGATGACGCGGACGTGCCCTCCCAGCTTGTTGAGCTCGGAAGCCGCGCCTTTACCCACACGAGAGTGTCCGCTCTGACGCTGCCCCGCTCACTCACCACGATCGACACCAACGCCTTCGTCGACATGGTGAACCTGGCCTCGATCGACCTGGGCCCTGCTGTTGAGCAGGGTCAGCTGGTGGGTGCCTTTGCTTCCACCCCCGCGCTGGGTAGCATCCGTGTCGACGCGGGCAACCCGCACTACGAGAGTGTCGACGGCGTTCTCTACTCCGAAGACCGCTCGCACCTGATTGCCTTCCCCGCGGTGAAGAACGCGGGCGGCTCCTACGAGGTCGTCTCGGGGACCACAGACGTCGACGACCTGGCGTTCCTGGGTGCGCAGGTCAGCTCCGTGACCTTCCCCGACACGCTGCGCCGCGTGGGCAAGCAGGCCTTCGAGGGCGCTGCCCTCACGTCGCTGACGCTGCCCGACGCGTTTGAGACGATGGGGGCCTCGGCCTTCTGGCAGATGCCGAAGCTGGCCCGCGTTGACCTGGGCGGCGCCACCGCCGTCTCCTCCAACGCCTTCCGCTACGACGCGGCCCTCAGCGACGTCACCTTCCGCCCCGACCTGGGCACCCTGCGGACCGTGGACGAAGGCGCTTTCGTTGGAATCTCAGACCCTTCGATCACCTTACCGGACACGGTGTTAACCGTGGGCGTGGAGGCCTTCTCCCAGAACGGTGCCCTGGCCTCGTTCCACGTGGGGGCATCCCTGTCCTCGATGGGCGACTACGCGCTGGGCGGCGACGACGCCCTGGCGACCCTGAGTGTCAGCCCCGCGAACTCCTCGTTCTTCGTCGAGGGTGGCGGCCTCTATCACACGGACTCCTCGTCCCAGGCCCTGGTCCGATTCGCCCCCGCCACCCCCGCGAGCGCGGCCACGGTGGCTCCGGGCACGTCGACGATCGGGGCGGGTGCCTTCGAGAACAGCGCCAGGCTTGAACGCGTCACGCTGCCCGACGGCCTGATCGTCATCGACGAGGACGCGTTCAGTGGCTGCGAGAACCTGACAGACATGCCCATCCCGGACTCGGTGCAGGTCGCCCGAGGCCTGGTCGGCACCGGCCTGGACACCATCGACATGGGCACGCAGGTGCGCGAACTGTCGATGGTCGCCCACGGCCAGCGCTTTGCGCGCCACATCATCGTACGCGGCGGCGTCAAGGGCTCCTTCCGCTCCGCCGGTACGAACACGGGGGATCGCCCGGACAGCGCCTTCTTCGGCGACGGGATGACGTCATTCTCTTTCCAGCAGGAGGTGCCGCGCGTCCTCGTCCTGCCTTCCAGTGCCGAGGAGGTCACGCTCGCCGCGAGCATGGACGAGGCCCTCAAGGCAGACACGACCATCTACGTGGCCGGCCCCGAGGGTTCTTCGGCGTGGACGGTCACGCGCTCCGCGATGGAGGCAGCCGGCTACGAGGCCTCGCGCCTGGTGTCGCTCGAGAGTCCCACCTTGTCCCTGTCGGGCACCGGCATTGCCGAGGCCGGGGAGGGGTACGTGCTCACCGCGTCCCTCGGTGCGTCGGCGAGCGTCGATATCGCCGTGAGTGGAGGTGTGCCCTCCGGGCGTGAGGTGCGCGTCGTTCGCGTCGGCGAGGATGGTGGTGAGACGGTCTTGCAGGACTGGAGTGCGATGGTGGCAAGCACGGATGGGCGCTTCGCTACCGCGTCCTACGCGTGGACTCCGGCCCCCGAGGATGCCTTGGTGCGCGTCGACGCCCGCGACGCCACCGGCCTGATTCGATCGGTGCCGATGACAGTTGTCGTCACCCACGTTCTGCCGCCCATTCCGCTTCCGGTGCCCAACGAGGAGCCCGATCCTGCGAACGAGGCGAAGCCCGCCCCGGCCTTCGACGACGAGCCCAGCCCTGAGCCAGTGCCGAGCCCCGCGCCGACTCCGAGCCCCGAGCCTGCTCCCGCTCCTCAGACGGGGGAGTGGGTGTGGGGCGCTCGCGGCTGGTGGTACCGCTATTCCGACGGCTCCTACCCGGCCGGTGCGGCCGTGACGATCGCTGGCCGGGTCTACCGGTTCGATGCCGAGGGGTACATGCGTGTCGGGTGGGTCTTCGAGCGTGGCGCCTGGTACTTCCACCAGCTCTCGGGGGCCCAGGCGACCGGCTGGATCCTCGATGGCGTCTCCTGGTACTACCTTGCCCCGGGCACGGGTGCGATGGTGACGGGCTGGCTCCAGGAGGGTGGCTCCTGGTACTACCTGAGTGAGACGGGTGGCGCGATGGTGACCGGGTGGAGTAAGCAGGGCGCCTCCTGGTACTACCTGACGCCCGGGTCCGGCACGATGGCTACCGGCTGGGTGCTCTCCGGTGTGACGTGGTATCGATTCTCTGAATCCGGCCAGTGGGTCGAATAAAACGTCGAATGCGACGTGGGCGGGGTTGACCGTATGGTCGGCCCCGCCCTCCTTGTCGGAGTGAGGCCTGCACTGGTGTGTTGCGACGATCCCGCAAGGGCACTTGTTAAGCCGCTTGTGACGGCGTGATGGATTGTTATCAGCTGGGCGAAAAATGCCGAGTTTAAACGCATCACATGTTTGACACATGCTGAGAAAATGTCTCATTATCGTGCCCGTTTGAGGGGAAGCCATACTAGTGTTAAACGAGGATTTCGCCACAAAGCAGCGCGCGTTTTCCTTCATCCATTAGTTAACTCAGTGAGGTCCAGATGTCCCATCGAAAGTTCTGCGCGGTGGCGCTGACGGCTGTCGGCGCCCTGGCGCTGACAGCGCTCGGCGTATCCCCAGCATCCGCCGCAGGGGCTGGCGCGGCGGCCGCGACCAGCTCCCTCCAGCCCACGACGACGCTCGCCCCCACGATCGGGGTGCCGACGACGGCGCTGTACGTATGGCCGAAGTCAACGGCCGTGGCCCTTGGCCAGTCCTTTACCTTTGATGCGTCCTACGACTCCGGCCCCGCCTATCCCAACCACGTCGTCTGGACGTCCTCGAATCCCTCGGTTGTGACCGTGGATCAGGAGGGCCACGTCAGCGCTGTGGGAGTCGGTGACGCAACGATCACCGCGACCGACAAGGACGACGCAACGCTGACCTCCACGGCCGCGGTCCAGGTCCGGGAGGTCTCCGAGGATGTCGGCATCGAACTGTCCGTCCCCGAGATGACGATGATCTTCAACCACGTCGAGTCCGTCAACGCGCTCCTGGCTCCCTCCCTCCACGACGGCGACATCACGTGGAGCTTCACCCCGTCCTCGCTGGGAAGGATCGACGAGGCCAAGAGCCCGACGGCTATCGATCTGGTGGCCTACGAGCAGCCCGGCACCGGCACGCTCACCGCGAAAGTGACGAACTCGTCGGGGCAGACGAAGACTGCGACGATTTCCGTGACCGTCCAGCCCGATCCTCGCGGCGACTTCATCACGGACGACAACGGCGTGCTCACCTCCTACAAGGGTAAGGACAAGAACGTCGTCATCCCCGAGGGCGTAACTGGTATCGGCCCTGATTTCTCTTCCATATCGCTCGACACGGTGTGGGTTCCCGCCAGCGTGCGCTCGATCGACGATAGGGCCTTCTATGGCAGCGGCCTGAAGGAGATCACCTTCCAGGATGACGAGCAACACCCCTCCCAGCTCACCGAGATCGGTGACCAGGCGTTCGGTGGAACGGCTATCGAGCACCTGACGCTGCCTCGCTCCGTGCGCACGATCTACGAGTCCTTCCAGAACATGGGAAGGGTGAAGACCATCCACCTGGGCCCCAACATTGACGAGGGCCAGCTGACCGATGCGTTCCTGGGCTCCTACCAGCTCGAGGCCATCGAGGTGGATGCGGCGAGTACGAACTACTCCAGCCATGACGGGGTCCTGTACACGAAGGACCATTCGCACCTGGTTGCCTACCCCGCTTCCAAGGCGCCCGGTGGGACCTACACGGTCCTGGATGGGACCGACACGATCGAGCGCCAGGCCTTCTATGGCGCGAAGCTGTCGACCCTCACGCTGCCCTCGTCGCTGCGTCACATCGGTGCATGGGCTTTTTCGTATGCGGAGCTGACGTCTCTGACGCTGCCCGATGGTGTTGAAAGCGCCGACACGTGGGCGTTCTCCAACATGGAGAAGCTGACCAGCCTCGACGTGGGTGGCATCAAGACCCTGCCCGACGGCGCGTTCATCTACGCGAGGAATCTGCGCGAGCTGAACCTGCGTCCTGACCTCGGCCGTCTCACGACGATCTCTCAAAACGCCTTCACGGGCGCCGCCCTGACCTCCCTCACCCTGCCCGATAGCGTCACCTCCATCGGAAACTCCTCGTTCTCGAACAACACCTCGCTCACCGAGGTACACGTGGGAGCGGGCCTGGCCACCATTGGAAACGCGGCGCTGACTGGAAATACGGCGCTGGCCACCATCACCGTCAGCCCCGCCAATGCCTCGTTCAAGGCGGTCGACGGGGTCCTGTACGACCAGGGTGGGCAGCGCCTCGCCCTCTACCCGCCGGCCAGGCCCGGCGCCGAGTTCGAGGTCCCCGCGGGCACGAAGGAGATCGGTTCCCTGGCATTCGATGGGGCCAGCTCGCTCTCCCGCATCACCCTGCCCGAAGGGCTGACAACCATCGATTACGCGGCCTTCTACGGCTGCACGAACCTGGTGGACATGGACTTTCCCGAGTCCCTGGAGGTCGTGCGTGGCGTCCAGAACACCGGACTGGACACCGTCATCCTGGGTAAGAACACGCGCGAGCTCTACATGCCCACGCGCGAGAACCTGGCGCCCCGTCACCTCATTGTGCGCGGCGGCATCAACGGCGAGTACTACACCGATGGCGAGCCCTCCAACGGGCGCATCGAAACCGCGTTCTTCGGCGAGGGGATGACGCGCGTCGACGTGCGCAGCAAGGGCCCCAGGATCATCGTCCTGCCCTCGACCATCACCACCTTCCAGCTCGACCCCTTCTCCTCTGAGGGATACAAGTCCGACGCGCAGGTCTACGTGGCCGCCGCCGAGGGGTCGCCCGCCTGGGAGGTCGCGAAGGCTGAGCTGGTCAAGGAAGGTATCGACCTGTCCCACCTGCATGCCTACGTGCCCGCGTCGATCTCGCTGTCCGGCACCGGTATTGACGAGGCCGGGGATGGGCTTCGCTGGAGCGGCGCCGTGGGTGCTCCTGTGCAGATGACCGCCACCGTGAGCGGCGCCATCGCTCAGGGGCGCGAGCTGCGCGTCATCCAGGTCGGCACGGGCGGCGCCGAGACCGTCGTGCAGGACTGGACGGCGATGGGCGGCGACGGGGACGAGGCCTCGTCCCTGACCTTCTCCTGGACGCCCACCGGGGCTGCCAGGTCCCTGCGCGTTGAGGCCCGCGACGTGACCCAGGTCAGCGCCGAGGTGAGCGTGGCGGTCGAGGTGGGAGGAACCCTCGACGTCAACGCGGCCAAGGGCGTTGGCACGTGGAAGCACAACATCTTCGGATGGTGGTACGCCTACCCGGACGGCACCTGCGCCCGCAGCACCTCAGTTGTCATCGACGGCAAGATCTACCGCTTCAACGGTGACGGCTACATGCACACCGGCTGGACCTACTACTACAACCACTGGTACTACCACTCCTCCTCGGGCGAGCAGGTTACCGGCTGGGTGCAGGACAAGGGTAACTGGTACTACTTGGACCCCGTCAGCGGCGCAATGGTCAAGGGCTGGTTCAAGGACGGCTCTCACTGGTACTACCTGGGCGACACCACCGGAAAAATGGTGAAGGGGTGGTACCGCGGCAACGACGGTTGGTACTACTTGAACCCCGCCGACGGCATCATGGTCACCGGCTGGGTCAAGATCGGATTGACCTGGTACCAGTTCTCCGAGAGCGGCAAGTGGATCCACTAGTGACCCGCGCCAACGCATAATCCCAGCGTTTTCTCAGGACACTCCAGTGGTCTCCACAGACTCGATCCCTACAGTAGGTGTCATGACAAGGGAATACGGCACGGGCCAATCGGGTCCGGGAGATGCCGACGAGAATCGTTGTGAGGAGTCATCTGGGAGAACGTGAACTGTGTTGATGGGATACGCCGAGGGGTCGACCGCACGGTCGGCCCCTCGGCGTCTGTGTGTCGACGACCGACCCACGTTGAACGCGGTGGTTTTCGGGTTATAGGACACTACGTGTTGGTTTTGTGGTGACTTTTCGGCTTTTTGGTGCGGAAAACTCGGTATCGAAGATCGTGGTGACCAATGTGGGGCGTGGGCAAAACGTGTTGGTCGAACGACTTGTCGCTGGGCGGGTGGTTCTGTGCTGACTGCCGGTGTCACCTGGGCCCGAGATGTGGCAGTACTAGCCCGATGATGCACAGCTGGGCCCTATAGGTGGAGCGTGGGCGGCCCTGCCCACGCTCCACCTATCGGGTTAACCTGCGCAGTAAAGGGGCCCAGGCATCCACCTGTACGGCCAACAGCGCCACCTTGAAGCCGGTTATGCCTGTCTGCCACGCGGGGGACTGATCCCTATAACCCTGGTTTTCCGCAACGCATACGGCACAACTGGGAGAAATTGCTGATAATTGGCAAGGCGCACCACGCGCCTGGCTCGTATCACACAGTCACGAACGAAGTGAGACTCATATGACCCACCGCCATGCATCGGCACTCGCGCTGATGACCGCCGGTGCCCTCGGCATGTCAACCCTCGCCGTCCCAGCTGCGCTCGCAGCGGACGGAACAGGCCATGCACCCGTCGGTACCACTGCCTCCGCGCAACCTGCGAACCCGGCCCAGGCCTCGTCGGCCGACGAGCAGGCCACCATCATCGTCCAGCTTCAGGACGGGACCAACCGCGCCGAGGCCCACGACCGCATCGCCGCTTCCGTCGCGCAAGCCCTCCCCGGTGCCACCGTCACGACGCTTCGTGAGTACAGCCATGCGATGGACGGCTTCGCGCTCCAAGCGCCCGCCTCCGCTCTCGGCACCATCCAGGCCACCAGCGGCGTTAAAGCAGCCTTCGCCTCGCGCACCATCGCAGCCATGGCGGAAGGGGAGGAACCCGCCGGCGTCCCCGTCCTCAAAAACGCCGCTGCGCTCGAAATGACCCGCGCTAACCAGACCACCCACAAGGGTGAACACCAGGTCATCGAAGTCATCGACTCCGGACTGGACATCACCCACCCCGCTTTCTCCGGCGCCCTCGACGCCTCCGCCATCCGCATGAACCAGGCGGACGTCGCATCCCTGACGCCCAGCCTGCCCCACGGATCCGCCGGCGCGTGGGTCTCCGACAAGATCCCCTTCGCCTACGACTACGCCGACAACGACGCCACCGTCGTGCCCACCTCCACCAAGGACATGTCCCACGGCACGCACGTCGCCGCCATCGCGACCGCCAACGGCGGCGAGGTGCGCGGCACCGCGCCCAACGCCCAGCTCATCGTCGCCAAAGTCGTCCACGACGCCGACGGCGCCATGTCCGACGACGCCCTGCTGGCCGCCCTCGACGACGCCCTCATCATCAAGCCCGACGTCATCAACATCTCGCTGGGCGACGACTCCGGCATGAGCAGCGAAGCCGGCTCGATCTTCGCCGACGTCTACAAAGCGCTCGCGCACGCCGGCATCACCGTCAACGCCGCGTCCGGCAACGCCTTCTCCAACGCCTACGGCAACAACTCGGGCCAGAACAAGCCCTTCGCCTCCGACCCCGACACGGGCACACTCGGCGAACCCGCCTCCTACAAGTCCAACCTGGCCGTCGCCTCGGTCGACAGCCAGGACACCCTGCCCTACGTGCGCCTCGGCGACCACAAGATCCCCTACGCCACCGCCATCGACGGCAACGGCGATCCCGTGCCCAGCCTGCGCGACATACCCGAAAAGACCTACCGGATCGTCCACGCATCCTTCGGCGGAAGCGACGAAGTCCAGCGCTACTGGGGAACGAACCGCTACGACCTGTCCGACGCGATCGTCCTGGAAGACAAGGGCGGCATCGACACCCACGGCGACATCCCCATGACCGACGAGCTCAAGGCCGAGAACCTGCTCAAGGCCACCCCGCCGCCGGCCGCCCTGATGATCGCCGACACCGAGGAGTCTGGCACCCCCTACCAGGCCATCACGGGGGCAGCCCGCGACCTGCCGACGGTGACCATCACCAAGGCGAGCAAGGACCTGCTCGACGAGGCGGTACGCGACGCGAAGGGCGGCGACATTTACGTCACCGTCACCCACTCCGGCATCGTCCTGGCCTCGCCCAACCCCGCCGCCTCCGAGTTCTCCGCGTGGGGCGTCTCCCCGGACCTGACCCTCAAGCCCGAGGTTGCAGCCCCCGGCGGCAACATCACCTCCGCGATCCTGGGAGGCGAGTACGCGAGCCTGTCCGGCACCTCGATGGCCTCCCCGCAGGTCGCGGGCATCTCCGCCCTCGTGCGCCAGCGCATCGCCTCCGACCCGGCCTTCGCGAGCATGAGCACCGCAGACAAGAACGCGGTCGTCACCAACCTCATCATGGGAACCGCCCACCCGTTGGTCGACATCGAGCTCGGGGACGGCACCTTCTACTCCCCGCGCAAGGTCGGCGCAGGTGAGGTCGACGCGGTGGCAGCCACGACCTCGTCCGTCTACCCGAGCGTCGTTGGTAGCGCCAACCCCTCGCGCCCCAAGGCCGACCTGGGCGACGGCACCACGGGATGGACCTTCCAGGTGCAGCTGACGAACCTGTCCGCGCAGGCCCACACCTACACGCTCGGCGGCCAAGCCCTCTCCGAGGTCGTCGAGGAAGGCCTGTTCATGGAGCACTCGCAGAACTGGGCGGGACGGGGCATCACCCTGGCCTTCTCTTCCGACTCCGTGACGGTCCCCGCCTCCTCCAGCGCCACCGTGACCGTCACCGTGACCCCCGAAGCCGAGTTCGCCTCGTACGCGTCGGCTCATGCCCCCGAGGGGACGTTCATCGATGGGGCCATCACCTTCACGAGCGCCGATGGGGCCCCCGACCTGACGGTTCCCTACCTGGGCTTCTACGGGTCCTGGGGCGCGCCCGCGATCTTCGACGAGCTGTGGTCCGACGAGGAGACTCGCCCCGCGCACGTCTACCGTTCCGCGCTGATGGACACCGAGACCGAGATCCCGCTGGGCGGGCTCAACCCCCTGGCCGAGAAGCAGAACTACAACTCAGTCGTCAGCGTCGACCCGACGCGACTGGTCGCCTCGCGCTCGCAGGCCCCGGGCGCGCCCAACACGATCGCCCCGCGCACCGGCATGCTGCGCTCCGTGCCCCGCATGAGCGCCACCTACACGAACGAGGCCGGGGTGAGCGTGCGCTCCTACGAGCTGACCCGGGTGCGCAAGTCCCTGTACGACCTGGAAACCGGCTACACCAAGCCGGGCGAGTTCACCGGCGAGGACCCCGTGTTCGACGGCGTGGACGAGGGCGGCAAGGAACTGCCCGACGGGCGTTACACGCTCACCTTCGAAGCTGCCACGGACGGCCCCTCGTCCACCACGCAGCAGATGCGCTACGAGTTCGCGCTCGACACCCGTGCGCCCGTCATCTCCAACGCGACGGTCACCGGCGAGGAGGGGGCGCGCACGCTCTCCTTCGACGTCACCGACGCCTCGCCGCTGGCCGGCATCGAGCTGCGCGCTGACACCGACGGCGCGTGGTACTACCGCCAGCTCCTTGAGGGCGACGGCGAGATCCAGGCCGACGGCTCCCGCCGCTACCACGTCGACGTGCCCGTCGCCGACCTGAACCGTGCCTGGGCCGAGAAGGGCAACGAGGGCGAGGCCCCCGTGTCCTCTCACCTGATCGCCTGGGACTGGGGCCTGAACCCCGCCCAGCGCGAGGTGGCCCTGGATGGCTCGCCTATGCCCGAGCCGGAGCCCGCTCCCGAACCCGCGCCGAATCCCACCGTGCCCGTCGGCACGTGGGTGAGTGACGCGCAGGGCTGGTGGTACAGCTACGCCGATGGCTCCTACCCGACGGGCGTCACGCTGGCGATCGACGGCGCCACCTATCGCTTCGATAGCTCCGGTTACATGCGTACCGGCTGGGTCAAGGACGCTGGTTCCTGGTTCTACCACACCCCCTCGGGCGCCCAGGCCACCGGTTGGGCCTCCGTTGGAAACACCTGGTACTACCTGGATGCGACCACCGGTGCCATGCGTACCGGCTGGTACTACGACCGTGGATCCTGGTACTACCTGCGCCCTGCCGACGGATCGATGGCATCCGGCTGGGTGCGCGACGGGGCCGCGTGGTACTACCTGACCCCCGGCCGCGGCACGCTCGCCACGGGCTGGGTGTACGCCGGTGGATCCTGGTACCACACGGATCCGGTCAGCGGCGCGATGACCACCGGATGGTTGGTCGATCGCGGAAGCTGGTACTACCTGCATCCGGCCAGCGGCGCAATGGCGTCCGGCTGGGCCAAGGTGGGCGACGAATGGTTCTACTTCAACCCGGTGCTAGGCACGATGGCGACGGGCTGGATGCAGATCAACGGCACGTGGTACTACTTCTCTGACTCCGGTCAGTGGCAGCGCTCAGTGAGCTAACCCCACAGGCCGCCTGCAAGGCTCGCGCCCCCGGACAGTAGTCCGGGGGCGCGATCGTCGTCAGTGTCATGGCTGGTCGAAATTATCGTCGCGGGCAATAGTTTGTCGATGTGATACCGCTCTTGCATGGTGCCCCTCAAAATACCTTGTAAATAGGAGGAGGTGTCAGTTTGTTGGAAAGTGGGCCGCGCGTGACTATATGGCAATCTGTGTGCCTAAACGGTGTTTGAAGGTGTGTCTCAATCCTTCTTAAAGCCCATCATGTCAAGCATTATCGCTTATTGAATAAGCTCATACGTCTTATGATTGACATGTGAGAATCGCATCGGCGCGATCCTCGCATCCACCCAATTGTCGACCAAGTGAGCCACAGATGTCCCGACGAAAAGTCTCGGCACTGGCGCTGATAGCGGCAGGTGCCCTCGTATTTACCCCGGTCACAATCCCAACAACACACGCGGCAACCGTCAACGAAGATGCAACGCATCACCACAACTTCGCCCTGCGCGACGACGCGCAGTCCGGCGACGACCCACAGTCCGGCGACGACCCCCAGTCCGGCAACCCGCAGGACGCCACCACGGCCTCGGACGTTGACGAACATGTCAACGACGACACCCCAACCACAATCATCGTCCAACTCGAGGACGGCGACGTCGGCATCCCCTGGGACCAGCGCGTCTTCGGCCTGAGCACGGACACCAAACACAAAGAAATGCAGGCGCGCATCGAGGCATCGGTGACCCAGTCCGTACCCGACGCGACCGTCACCGTCCAGCGTGAGTACAGCCACGCCCTCGATGGGTTCGCACTCCAAGCCCCGGCCTCGTCCCTGCAAGCTATTCGCAACACCGAGGGCGTTAAAACCGCCTTCGTTGAGCAGACGTACGACCCAGCGCCGATCAACGAGGACAGGGACGAAGCCGAGGCGATGACCGCAGCCCTGAGAGCCGCCGATCCCACCCTGCGTAACTCCTCCTCGCTCGAGATGATCCGAGCCAACCAAACCGCCTACAAGGGCGACCGCCAAGTTATCGAAATCATTGACACCGGCGTGTCGACGGACCATCCCGCATTCGCTGGATCGATGGACGGGATCGACGTGCGCCTTCGCGAGGAGGACATCGCCGCCCTCGTGAGCAAGCTCCCGAACGGATCCGGCGGCGGGTATGTGAGCAAGAAAATCCCCTTCGCCTACGACTACGGCGAGCGCGATGACGACGCGCGTCCCGACTGGGGCCCTAACGTCGCGCATGGGACACACGTCGCCGGCATCGCCGCCGCCAATGGCGCAGAGTTGCGAGGGGTCGCTCCCAACGCCCAGATTATCGTGGCGAAAGCCTCTGTGGCGGGCCAAGGCATTGTTGACAGCGCCGTGCTCGAGGCCCTTGACGACGCTCTCATCCTCAAGCCAGACGTCATCAACCTGTCCCTCGTGCGTCACGGCGGCATGAGCAGTGAGGCAGGAAGCGTGTACGATCACGTCCTTAAGGCTCTCGCGGAACAAGGAATCAGCGTCAACGCGTGTGCCGGGAACGAAGGCTCTATCGCCCATGGATCGCTCAACAATTGGCCCGCACCTTATGCCAGCGACCCGGATACAGCCACATTGACCGAGCCTGGATCCTTCAAACCACCCTTGACCGTCGCCTCCGTCGACAACGTGGTGGCCCTGCCGTACCTGACTGTTGGTCAACGAAACATCTTCTACCTCGCCGCCAAGAACCAGTACCTCCGTACGAGGGCCGACTTACGCGCCATTCCAGAAGGAACCTATCGCCTGATCTACGCCGGCTGGGGTAGCGAGGAAGATCTTGACCGACTCGTCGCAGATCATCCCGGCGACCTCTCCAACGTGATCGTCCTCGAAGATCAAGGAACGAACTCGCAATATGACCCCGGGATGAAGACGACCGATCAGGCGCGCAATCTCGAATCTCTCGGGTCCAAACCCGCGGCTCTCATCCTTGGTGACACCGAGCCGGGAGCGCTTCCCAGCGTCGCAGTGGTAGACGACACCGTGAGTCTGCCGACCGTCACCATCACGAAGAAGGAACGTGACGCCCTCGTTGAAGCGATCAACGCCTCTGCCACGGGGAGCATAGAGATAACCCTGACGCACACCGACCCGCGTCCGGCTACCTCCACGCCGGTGGTGAACCCCACCTCCTCCTGGGGTGTCTCCCCGGACCTCACCCTCAAGCCCGAGATCACCGCACCCGGCGGCAACATCGTGTCCGCTGGCCAAGGAGGCACCTACATCCTCATGACCGGTACCTCTCAGGCCGCCCCGCATGTCGCCGGCGCCTCCGCGCTCCTCCGCCAGCGCATCGCATCGGACCCGCTGTTCGCGCGAATGAGCCCGAGTGACAAGGATGCGGTCGTCACGAACATTCTGATGGGAACAGCGCACCCTCTCCCAGACGCAGAACAACTCGACGGTACTTACTACTCTCCTCGCCGAGTCGGCGCCGGCCTCCTCGACGTCTACGCGGCGACCACAACCGCCGTCTATCCCACCGTGGAAGGAGCCCTCGACCCGTCGCGCCCAAAGGCTGACCTAGGGGACGGCACTCAGGGATGGACCTTCAAGGTGACGTTGACAAACCTGTCCTCCGAGGAACACTCCTACCGGCTCGGCGGGCAGGCCCTGTCCGAAATCGTTGAAGCTAAGTACTTCACCCAGCACTCGAAGAACTGGGCGGGGCAGGGCATCTCCTTGACCTTCTCAGCCAACACGCTGAGCGTTCCAGCCAAGTCCAGTGCAACCGTGACCGTCACCGTCACCCCTCAAGCCGAGTTCGCCTCGTACGCGAAGTCGCATGCGACCAAGGGCACCTTCATCGACGGCGCCGTCACCTTCACGAGCGTCGACGGGCAACCCGACCTCACCGTTCCCTACATGGGGTTCTACGGCTCTTGGGGTGCCCCCTCCGTCTTCGTCTCGCCTGGTGATAAGGCGTATCCGGACAGTTCGGCGCTGATCAACCTGTCGACGTCAGCTCCGCTCGACATGCAGCGCCAGGGCCTCGAGGATGCACGCTACGTCGTCTCGCGCTCAACGCTTGCGGGAGCTCCGACTAAGGTTGCGCCTCGCACCATCCTTCTGCGCAACGTGCCGACCATGACCTACACCTATAAGAATCATGAAGACGCAACGGTACGCTCGTACACGCGTGAGCGTGCGCGCAAGTACCCCTTCGAGGGCAAGGCGCAGACACGAGATCTCCTCCGCCCGGAAGGCTCCGACAGCCCGATGTTCGACGGTCTGGATGCCGACGGGAAGGAACTGCCCGACGGCAACTACACGCTCACGATCGAGGCGGCCACGGACGGACCGAACTCGACCGTGCACAAGCTAGAGTACAAGCTCGCGCTTGACACCCACGCTCCCGTCGTGACCAATCTGGAGGTCGCGGGTGAGGGCGACAATCGCACGATCATCGTTGACATCACCGACTCCTCACCCCTGGGCGGATACGGATTCTCCGCGACCACCGAGAGCGAACCCATCTACGCGGTGACGAAGGGCCTCACGGATGAAGCCCAGAGTGACGGCACATACTCCAGCCACTACGAGATCCCCTGGAAGGACCTGCCCGAGTCACTCAGAGCCTCCAACCCAACGGCTCTGACCTTCTACACCTGGGACGCGGGCAACAACCGGACGACAGTGCAGGTGAGCTTTGCGGGGATCCCGATGACCTCGCTGTCCCTGATACCGGAGTCATCCTCGCTCGTCGTGGGACAGAGTATGGTCATGCTGACGAACTACGAGCCTCAGAATGCGACCATCACGGACGTCGTCTGGTCCTCCTCGAATGAGGCCGTGGCCACCGTTGACGACCAGGGACACGTGCGTGCCGTGGGAGCGGGAAGCGCAACCATCACTGCGACCGACGCTTCCCAGCCGAGCGTGTTCGCGAGCGCACAGGTCAGTGTCCGGGCTGTCTCCTCGTGGACGGGCATTGAGCTGTCGGCGGCGTCGATTACTCTCGCCCCGGGCGAGTCGGTGCCGATCGAAGCGTTCCTGGCCTCCACCTTCCGGGGACGCCCCGTAACGTGGACGCTGGAGCCCTCCTGGCTTGGGACCGTTCAGCCGAGCTCCGATACTCTTTGGGCAGACGTCACCGCGTCGAGCCGGGAAGGAACCGGCACGCTGCGCGCGACGGTGAGGACTCGGTACGGGCGGGCGCGGACAGTGTCCATCCCGGTCGAGGTCAAAGCGGATCATTCCCGCGACTTCATTATTGATAGTGACGGTGTTCTCACCAGCTATGAAGGGGCCGCATCAGACGTTGTGATCCCGGATACTGTCACCGCGATTGGGAGCTCGGCCTTCTCGAAGGCTGGCTCGCTGATCCGCAGCGTCCATATCCCCGCGAGTGTCAGGGAGATTCAGGACGGTGCGTTCATGAATACGTCCCTGTCTTCCGTGTCCTTCCACGATACGCGCACCTATCCCTCGCAGCTGCTTACCGTTGGGAACAATGCGTTTGCCAACACAAAGCTGGAGTCGATCACGCTGCCGAGCAATGTGAGTTCGATTGGTCAGGGTGTCTTCAAGGGGGCGGCATCCCTGACGAGCATCGACGTGGATCCTACTAACGCGACATTCGTCAGCGTTGACGGGGTCGTGTTCACGAGCGGCCAGACGCGCTTGGTTGCTTTCCCTCCGGGCAAGGCGGCGAGTGGATCATATGCTGTGCCCGATGGCACGGTTGAGATCGGGATCGAGGCCTTTGCGACCGCGCAGCTCACGTCCGTGTCCCTGCCCGATTCGGTCACGACAGTCGGCGGCGGTGCGTTTGCCAACATCGGCTCGTTGACGGATGTGCATCTTGGTGCCTCACTTGCCTCCATGGGCGCCGGCGTGTTCGTCGGCGATGCGTCTTTGGCGACGCTCACCGTTAGTTCGAAGAACACGGTGTTCCTCGCGGATAGCAACGTCTTGTACAGGAACGATGCTGACGGGCTGCACGTGGTGTTCTCCCCGCCGATGAACGCCACAGCCGATTACACGGTGCGATCCGGTACCGTCGCGGTCGAGGCCGAGGCATTTGCATCCAACGCGTCGTTGCGCCGCGTGGTGCTGCCGGAGGGGGTGACGACCATCGGTGCCAACGCCTTCGATGGTGCGACGTCGTTGACGGAACTGGTCATCCCAGATTCCGTGCAGTATTCGGACAATCTCGTCAACACGGGACTCGAGACGATCGAGTACGGCACGAAGATCAGAAAGATCCAGGTGGATAACTATGACGGTCAGGTTCCCCCGTATCTCATCGTTCGTGGTGGCGTCGAGGGTTCCTACCGCTCCAACGCGGCGTCGAGTGGTGAACGCGGGCTTGAAAGCGCGTATTTCGGCGAGGGGATGACGAACATTACTTTCGAGCTGCGTAATCCGAAGGTCGTGGTGGTGCCTTCCACTCTGTCTGATCTGAGGCTCGCCAACGGCGCGCCCGGTAGTCAGAAGCACCAACTCGACGTATACGTTGCTGACGTTGAGGGATCGACCGCGTGGAGAGAGGCTGAGCGTGCACTGGATGATGTATTCCTCGACGGCACGAGACTACACAGGTACACGCCCGCTGTCGTGTCTCTGTCTGGCGCGGGCATTGCCGAGGCCGGGGCAGGGTATGAGCTGACGGCGCCGACGGGCGCTCCTGTCCAGTTCACCGCTTCCGTGACCGGCGGTGTCCCGGGCACCTACCAGGTGCGCGGGACGCAGGTGGGAGCCGATGGAGTCGAGAGTATCGTGCTCGATTGGGCTGATATGTCGACCGCGGCTGATCGGGCCGATGCAGCATCGGCGACTCTCACGTGGACTCCGCCGAGCGCGAGCACGACGCTGCGCGTCGAAGTGCGTGACGTCACTCATCTGCGCACTCCGGTGACTCTAGCGGTCAAGGGTGGCCCGAGTCCCGAACCCACGCCCGAACCAACGCCGGATCCCACTCCCACGCCGAAGGTTGGTTCGTGGACGTGGAGCGGCGGCTGCTGGAAGTTCGCCTACCCGGACGGAACCAGCGAGCGCAGTACCACGACGAGCATTGATGGCTCGGTGTATCGATTCGATGCCAGCGGATGCGCACGGACCGGGTGGGTCAACGAGGGAGAATCGTGGTACTACCATTCCTCGACTGGGGCCCAGCAGACCGGATGGCTGACCTTGGGCAGGTCCTCGTACTACCTGGATCCCGCCACCGGTGTGCGGGCCACGGGGTGGACGAAGATCGGGAACTCCTGGTACTACTTCACCCCCAGCACTGGTCAGATGGCCACCGGTTGGCTCAAGGATGGCAGCTCCTGGTACTACCTGCAGCCGGGCAGTGGCACCATGGCGACGGGTTGGGTGCGCATTGGAGGGAAGTGGTATCACTTCTCCGCCAATGGAAAGCTCCTGTAGTGCCCAGGCAGTGGCGATAAGCCACGTCCAACGCTCGCGCCCCCGGACAGTAGTGTCCGGGGCGCGAGCTGGATAAATCCCAGGGTTTTCTCAGGTTGCCTCGGGGATCCCACAAGGTTGGCCTCCTAGAGTAGACGTCATTACAAAGGAATACGGCACGGGCCAATCGGGTCCGGGAGA
>ERZ773207.295-NODE-295-length-18347-cov-19.271047_pt1 | contig 18347 bp, 14 predicted proteins | sample MGYA00580997_ERZ773207 | MGnify/ENA primary metagenome ERZ773207 (study PRJEB29015, sample SAMEA2738170) | human oral metagenome | biome: human oral; feature: human-associated habitat; material: saliva | place: China | collected 2239 ... | reverse complement strand
CATCGTGGTTGAAGATTCTGCGCTGCTGGTGGAGTACCTTGTGGCGACCGGCGAGGCGCTCGCCGACTACGCGCAGACGCTGAGCGAGGCTGATTTGAGTGAGATTATTGACCGTTCGTGGACTCCGCCGGTGACTCGCGGTGTGCGCCTGGTCAGCATGATTGACGACGCGGTACAGCACGTGGGTCAGGCGGCGTACGTGGCGGGTATCCTCGCCGCGCAGGGTTAGGAGCGGCGAGCTAAACCGCGCCCCAAGAATAGGCACGAAAAAGCGGTGGCGCCTCGGACACAACCGTCCAAGATGCCACCGCCTACACGTATAAAGGCTGCTACTGCCTCTGCAACAGCACCATCACCTCGTAGTGGTCCGTATGCGGGAACATATCCAGCACGCGACCCTGCACCGGCGCATACGAGGGCATACGCTCCAAATCCTTCGCCAAAGTCACCGCGTTACAGCTCGAATACACCACACGGTCAATACCCGAACCCTCAATCCACGAGCACAAGCTCTCACCAATACCGCGACGCGGCGGGTTCACCACCAGCATCTGCGGCACCGCACCCGAAGACACCGCGAACTCCGGCGCATCCTGAGCCGAAAAACTCACGCCCTCCAGACCGTACTCAGCAACCGTGCGCTGCGCCGAAGCGACCGCCTCCGCACTAATCTCGATGCCCGTCACCGAGCCGCCGTCCATCACCGACGCGGCGTGCAGAGCAAAACCACCCACACCGCAGTACAGGTCCCACAGCGAGCGCGGCGCCACCTCACGCACCCACTCACGGCCCTGCGCATACATCGCCTCAGCGACCTTCGTGTTCGTCTGGAAGAAGCTCTGCGGGCGCAAATGCAGAGTCAGGTCATTCACCTGCATCGGCAGAGTCTGACGCTCCGAGAGGATAATCTCCTCGTCACCCTCAACGCGAGCCACCGGCTCACGCAGCAGGTTCACCGACAGCACCGCCAGGTTCGGCAGCCGCTCCTGCAGCCAGTCCATCTGGCGGCGAATCGGCACCAGAAGCTTCTTCGAACGCAACACAAAACGCACCATCAGCTCGCCCGCCGCCGAAGCAGTCACCAGAATATTCTTCAGCTCACCGCGACGATTCGGAATGTCATAGGGGGTCAGGTCCGCGCGCTGAATCAGCTCACGCAGCACCGGAATAGCCGCCTGAATCGGCTCCATATAGAGCGGGCATTCGCCAAGATCCGTGGACGCGCCCGTACGATAATCCACAATGCCCAGGGTCGGGTTCTTCGCCGAACCGCCCACCACGAGCTTCGCCTTGTTGCGGAAGCCCGCCTCCGCACTGGTCACCGGATCCAGCCACTGCAACTGCGGGTACGCGGCGAGCAGGGCGCGGGCATGCTCCTGCTTCGCCTGCACCTGCGCGGTGTAGGCGGTCTCAATGCTGGGGCAGGAGGAGCAGAGGTCATCACGAAAATAGGCGCATTCCATAAGGAGCCATTCTACCGCCTCCACCGGCAGGCACGCCGCCGACCCGTCACAGACGCAGGATGCTCGGCTACTCATGGGCACAGAAAAAGCGGAGGCGGCCACCCCTCATGGGTAGCCGCCCCCGCCTCATACGGATGTGTGGACCTGTGCCGGCTCAAGTACCAGCGTTAGGTCACCACCGTGTCACGCTTCGCGTGCCACGGATTCCATAGAAATTTACCCCATCAGGGATAAATTTCTACTACATCATTCCTGCCATGCCGTCCGCACCGGGAGCAGCCGCACCAGCGGGCTCCGGCTTGTTCGCAACAACAGCCTCAGTGGTCAGGAACAGACCAGCAATCGACGCAGCGTTCTGCAGAGCCGAACGGGTCACCTTCACCGGGTCAGCAATACCAGCAGCCATCAGGTCCTCGTACTCGCCGGTCGCAGCGTTCAGGCCGGTACCAGCAGGCAGGGAACGGACACGGTCAACCACAACGCCCGGCTCCAGGCCAGCGTTAGCAGCGATCTGCTTCAGCGGTGCGTCAATAGCCACGCGCACAATGTTCGCGCCGGTAGCCTCATCGCCGGTCAGCTCCAGCTTGTCGAAGACCTTCACGCCAGCCTGAATCAGAGCAACGCCACCACCGGGGACGATACCCTCCTCAACAGCAGCCTTAGCGTTACGCACAGCATCCTCAATGCGGTGCTTGCGTTCCTTCAGCTCAACCTCAGTTGCGGCACCAGCCTTCAGCACAGCAACGCCACCGGCGAGCTTAGCCAGGCGCTCCTGCAGCTTCTCACGGTCGTAGTCGGAGTCAGAGTTAGCGATCTCTGCGCGAATCTGAGCCACACGACCCTCGATAGCTGCTGCGTCGCCTGCACCCTCGATGATGGTGGTCTCGTCCTTGGTCACAACGACCTTGCGGGCGGAACCGAGCATGTCCAGGGTTGCTGCGTCCAGGGACAGGCCAACCTCTTCGGTGATGACCTGGCCACCGGTCAGGATAGCGATATCAGCCATCTGAGCCTTACGGCGGTCACCGAAGCCCGGAGCCTTCACAGCAACAGACTTGATGGAGCCGCGCATCTTGTTCAGCACCAGCAGAGCCAGAGCCTCACCCTCAACGTCCTCAGCAACGATCAGCAGCGGCTTGCCGGACTGCATGACCTTCTCCAAGACGGGGACGAGGTCCTTAACGTTCGAAATCTTCTGGTTCACAACCAGGATGTAGGGGTCCTCCAGGACTGCTTCCTGACGCTCCGGGTCGGTCACGAAGTAACCGGACAGGAAGCCCTTGTCGAAGCGCATACCCTCAGTCAGTTCCAGGTGCAGACCGAAAGTGTTGGAGTCCTCAACGGTGATGACGCCTTCCTTGCCGACCTTCTCCATTGCCTCAGCAATGAGCTTGCCGATCTCAGCGTCGCCAGCGGAAATAGATGCGGTTGCAGCGATCTCTTCCTCGGTCTCAACTTCCTTCGCGGAGGAGAGCAGAGCCTCGGTCACAGCCTCAACGGCCTTCTCGATGCCGCGCTTGAGGCTCAGCGGGTCAGCGCCAGCAGCCACGTTGCGCAGGCCCTCGCGGACCAGTGCCTGAGCCAGAACGGTAGCGGTGGTGGTACCGTCACCTGCGATGTCGTCAGTCTTCTTAGCGACTTCCTTGACGAGCTCCGCACCAATCTTCTCGTACGGATCCTCCAGCTCGATTTCCTTCGCGATCGAGACACCGTCGTTGGTGATGGTGGGGGCGCCCCACGCCTTCTCCAGCACAACGTTGCGGCCGCGGGGGCCGAGGGTCACCTTCACTGCATCGGCGAGGGTGTTCAAACCGCGCTCAAGGCCGCGGCGTGCCTCTTCGTCAAAAGCAATGAGCTTTGCCATAAGTGTCCTCCTGGACGATCGGATTTTTTCCTTCACCCTTGCGGGTTCGGTACATCTAAAATCGGGTGGTTGCCCCTCCACAACACCCCCGTTACGTAAGGCGCGGGCAGAGTAGGGCGTAAAGCACCCGAATGCTACATCAATTGTGGCACCCGCACCGGCATGGAGCAAACGTTTAAGCCCAAGGTTGAAGGGTTAATCGCCCAGTGCTTAATCTGCGCTCATTAAGCCCGCCAAAAGGGGCGTTAACGGTGTACCCGCCGGGAATGCGTGAGGGGCGTTAAAAGCATCAACCCCACCCGGCGGATCAGTAGAATTGCGCGGATGGGGTTGAGACAGGGTTGAGCAGAAGTCGTTATGACAGAAACAGTCGGCGCGGGCTCAAATTCACGGGCTCAAATTCACGGGCTCAGATTCGCGGGCTTGGAATCACCCCGGCAACCGTCTGAACCTATTCCGCTGCAGCAGCGGAGCCGGTGTAATCCGAGGACAGAATCACGATGACCTCGTGGTTGCCCATCTGCACATCGGAGGTTGCCTGACGCACCTGAGCAATACCCAGCTTCGAGGCGATACTCTGCGCCTGCGACTGGTAACCCTCAGCGTAGTAGACCACGCTGGTTGCCGGTGCCGCACCCGTGTAGTTTGCCGTCTCGCTGATGGTGTAACCGGTCAGCAGTGCCGCCGCACCGGATGCGCTACCCGCCGGAGCCGCGGCATTGTAGACCGCCACGGAGATGGACTCAGCCAGACCGGTCTTCGTAGCGCTTGCCGATGCGGAAGCCTTAGCCGGCGCAGAGGACGCCGACGCACTTGCGGGGGCGGAGCTGCTCTTCGCGGTGGACGCCGAGTACTGCGGGGAGGCGGTGCGCGGCGCGTACACGTACATTGCGCCGCCGATGAGCAGACCGACTACGCCTGCGGCTACCAGGGGGATAGCGCCCTTGGGGCTCTTTGCCGGGTCAGCATTGACCGCGCGGTAGGTTCCGCGGCGGGCGGTATTTTCGTCTACCTCATCAAATTCGTCGCGGGGGTAGCTCATTTATCCTCATTTCACGGGTCTCTGTTTACCGGCTGGTACCGTGCCTCCCTGCCTGGCGCGCGGGCGCGGCTACGGAAGGTGCGGTCTTGGTGTTCTAGTACCTAGAGTACCGGCTCAATTAGCGAGAACCAACGTGAACGCCCCGCAACCGGCTGTGAAAGAGACGAATACCGCACAGTGTTCAATCTCTGGTTGAACCTAAGGTGTACGAGGTTGGATGCAGGAGTTGGAGGGCTCGCACGACTCCCCCAATTCGAGCCCCTAGTCAGCGTCTCGGCGGGCACGCAGAACGTCGATAATCTGCGGCGCTGCGGCGCGTACCCGCTCATCATCGAGCATCACGTTCAGACGCTGATAGTAGGCAATCGGGGTGAATCCGGCGGCGATAATCGCCTTCTCTTTGGAACCCTGGTGCTTGAAGCGGCGGCGCTCCACCTCAAGGATGCGGCGCTCCACCGGGGTCAGCCCGCCGGGGTGGCTCTGCGCTTCCAATTGGCTCTGCGCTTCTGGCTGGCTCTGCGCGGTTTCAGCGCGTTCCTGTTCTGACACGTTCCCTCCTGTCTGTAGTTCGCCTGCCGCGGCTGGCGTCTCCTAGCGTGTGTATTCGTCATCCCCTAGTCTAGAAGAGAAACCTAGTTTAGAAGAGAACCCTAGTCTGGAGGATAACCTCAGCCTAGAGGAGAAGCATTCGTCCCGCGCCGGCCCCGTCACCGTCCGGGTCGCATCAGCACCAGGAGATTCCCCGAGGAGATTCATGAACCAGCCCCTCAGCAGCATTATGAGCGAGGATTGGGCGGCAGCACTCGCCCCCGTCGAAGAGCAGATTCACGCCATGGGCGCTTTTCTGCGTGAGGAGCACGCGGCGGGGTACCGTACGTTCCCGCCTGCCGCCGATATTTTCAATGCGTTCCGCCGCCCGATGAGCCGGGTGAAGGTCCTCATTATTGGTCAGGACCCCTACCCCACCCCGGGCAATGCGATGGGTCTGTCGTTCTCGGTGCACCGCGGCATGCCGCTGCCTCGTTCGCTGACCAATATTTACAAGGAGCTGCAGGACGACCTGGGTATCGCCCCGGCTGATCACGGTGATCTGTCCTGTTGGGCCGATGAGGGCGTCATGCTGCTCAACAGGGTTTTGACGGTGCGTGAGTCTGATGCGGGTTCGCACCGCGGCAAAGGTTGGGAGGAGATCACCGAGTGCGCTATCCGTGCGCTGGTGGCGCGTAACCAGCCGCTGGTGGGTCTGCTGTGGGGCGCGGATGCACGCAAGTGCGCACCCATGTTGCAGCCGTACCCGAGCGTGGAGTCGGCGCATCCTTCGCCGCTGTCTGCTCGTCGTGGTTTCTTTGGTTCGCGCCCGTTTTCGACCGTGAATTCTTTGCTGGTGCAGCAGGGTGCGGAGCCGGTGGATTGGACGGTTCGCTAGAACGGCTCGCTAGGCGCAGTACAAGAGCCGGTGTGGGAGCTGGCTCAATGGGCGTAGCGAAGGGGCGGTAGCTTGTGAGGTGAACTCGCAAGCTACCGCCCCTTCCCTACATCCAATATATGCAATATTGGCTATATACCCTTGAAGGAGGGCTAAGAATCTGCCGGTTCCACATTCCGCGGAGTCGTAAAATGCTGCAGTGCATACTGCATCGTGTAATTACCCAGAGCAACACCCGAAGCCATCGCCACCACAATCGAAACCGCCGTAATCATATTCTGCATACCCAGAATCACATCCGTCTCAACCGTCAGCAGATACATACCGCGGAAGAACGACAGACCCGGCAGCAAGAACGTAATCGCAGGAATCGAGAAAATCGCCTGAGGCACATGCAGACGGTACGCAAAATACGTGCTCAACGCACCAATCACAACCGCAGCACACGCCGTCGGACCACGACCAGCACTCGGACCGGCAAGCAACTCATAGCCGTAATACGCCGCCAAACCGCAACCCGTAATGACCATCAGCCAACCGACCTTCACCAGCTTCGTCTGCAAGGTAATTGCAAAGGTTGCAATCGCCACCAGGAAGAAGAAAGATGCCGCCAGCGGGGTTGTCGGTTCAAAACGTAGCTGCTCAATATCCAGGGTCGGGCCGTTGAAAATATTGATCGCACTCACCGCGGTCGCAATGCCGACCACCAGACCCAAGAAGCTCATACCCGTCGACACGAAACGACCCGCAGCCGTCACCGGGAAGCCGTTAATCGCATCCTGCACGGCACCCACCAGACGCGGAGTCGGCAAGAACATAATCATGCCCGCAGCAACCACCAGAGGTGCCGAAATCGGCTCACCCTGACGCTGCAGCACCGAAAGAATCGACCCTTCACCGCCCAGCCAAATCGCCAAGAAGGTCATCAGACCCGCACTAGCGGCCATACGGAAGAACGCCGGAATACCAATCGAACTCAACCACTGAATCAGCAGGTACACCGGAATAAAAATGATCACCGCACTCAACGCCGTCGCAAAACTCGCCCCCAGCGCCGCCGTCAGGGTTCCAGCACACGCCAGATTCGCCGCCCACACCACCAGAGGCGGAAACGGCTTGGGTCGGTGCGTAATCTGGCTCAGCTTCAAATCGGCGATTTCCAGGGTCATGCCGCCACGAGTGATCTTATAGATCAGGCCGTACACCTCAGAAAGCGCCTCATAGTTCTCAGTGGAGGAACGCACCACACGCACCAGGGTGTGAGTGAAACGCTCGTCTGCGTTCGCATTGCGCTTGGCGATGCGGGACTCCATGTAAATATCGGGGTCCGAGGTGTAGTTGATGGTCACCGACTGGTTCGTAATATCGACTTCCACCGAGTCCAGCCCGTACGCCGAAGACACCGCAATAATCGCCGAGTCCACGTCCATGGCGTCCGCACCGTAGTGGAACATCGCCTCAGCCAGGCGCAGGGTGAAGTTCAGGGTATCGCGGGCGTACTCCTTCTCACGGCGGAATGCCTCACGACGCTCATGCTCGTCAGTGCGGATAGTCGGCACAAACTGACGCTGAGCGATACGCTGGGCACCGCGCGGGGCGGCGGGTGCCGCCTCCTCAGTGCGCACGAAGGAGCGGAGGCGACGCGAACCCCAACGGCCGCCGCTACCGCGCCCGGGGAGGCCCTGAGCGCCCCTATCAACCAGCGGAACGGAGGCGGTGGGCATCGAGACGGGCCCGGTCTTCGGCATTGCGGCAGGATCCGCGCCGAAACGGCGAGCAGCGTGCGAGTTCGGTACCTGCGGAATCATGCCGGTCATGGGCACCGGTTGGGAGGGGCGGGTCAGCGCCTCCTCGGTCACCATATTGCTGGAGGTGGTGGGGTGCGGGTCCTCGCGGTATGCGTCTAGGTCGTCGTCAGGTACGAGGGAGGGGTCAATGACGGTGCGCGCACCGTGACCGTTAGGGCGCAGCTCGGGGTCGCAGGCGGGCTCTACCTCCTGCGCGGGGATGCCCATGTCCGCTACGGCCTCCTGTAGCACCTCACTGACAGCTTCTGCTGCGACGGTACCCTCCTGAGCCTTCGCGGCAGGGGCCTGCTGAGCCAACACACGGCGCAATTTCTCGTCGGTGACCTGGTCTAGTGAAACCAGGGGAAAACCGCGCTTACCGGCAATGTAGCCCGCGGTAGTATTCTGCTCGCTTCCTTCCGTTGCGGCAGTGTTTGCTTCGCCTGCATGCGAAGCTTCCCGCGAGGTGGAGGCCGCGGGGGTGTTCCTCGATTCTGCCAATGTCCCTCCCAGATAGACAGTGCCTTTTTAGTCTAACAAGGGCGCGATTCTGCGGTAGCACCGGGGAGCAAAAATACTGTTTTTCTAGGTGTTGTTTTCTGCACTAACGGCACCATGTGTGACCTGCGTTGGATAGCTTCATTGAAATGATGAGAAAGCGGGGTCGCTACTGTACAGAAAATATTGTGGTGAATATTTTTTGCGGGTATTTCCAAGGAAAAATAAAGGTTGTTTATACATTAAGATTTAGCGGGAAAATAACCTCCTTATGCCTCCACCCATAACGCAATGAAATATGAATTATTCATAATAAAAAATATCCCGCCACCGAAGTGACGGGATATTCACGCTTTAAGGCGGTAGCCTTCACAGCATCCGAAGCGCACCGCTTAGGGGCCCACCTCAGAGGCGAGAGTCAATTATTCAGCGTCGTGGTCGGTCTCGAGGATCTTAACCAGCGAGTCCAGAGCCTCTTCAGCACCTTCACCCTCAGCGCGCAGGACAACAACGTCGCCGTGCTTTGCACCCAGGGACATCAGGGACAGAATCGATGCAGCGTCCATAGCCTCATCTGCGGGCTCACCCTTAGCAGCGATGGTTACCTCAACGGGGAGGTCGCCAGCTGCCTCAGCGAAGATAGCTGCCGGACGTGCGTGCAGGCCAACACGGCTTGCAATAGTGGCTTCGCGCTCTGCCATTATGTTTCTCCTTTGATTAAGGAACCGAAAATATATCAGTACCTATTCTAAATGAACGGGGCGCTTCAGGACCCGCCCTTACTCTATAAATTGTACCGTTCAGCCATACGCTAACAAGTACAAAAATGCCGGATGCAGAAATAAAACTCTACACCCGGCATTTTCATGGACTCAGGCACCGCCCAGCACACCCCACCAAGGGGCGGCGGGCAGCCCCGGAATTGTTTTAAGGCTTAGAGGCCCAGCTCGTCCAGAATCGGCAGAGCCTTGCGTGCGCTTTCCTTCGCCTCAGCAGAAGAAATCTGCTGCAGAGCGATAGCCGCAATCTGCTGTGCCTTCTCCTTGGTCACGGACTTCAGAACCGCAGCCACAGCGGGGATAGCGCCAGCGTTCATGGACAGGGTGTCAACACCCAGACCAACCAGAACAACAGCCAGAGCCGGGTCAGCCGCAGCCTCACCACAGACGCTCACGTACTTCTTCTTACCCGCGGTGACCGATGCACGCTGAGCACCCTCAACGGTCATCTTGATCATCTTCAGCACTGCAGGCTGCCAGGGGTTGTTCAGGTGCGCCAGGTCGCCCAGCAGACGGTCAGCCGCCATGGTGTACTGGGTCAGGTCGTTGGTGCCGATGGACACGAAGTCGACCTCGCCCAGGATAGCCTCAGCGTTCATCACAGCTGCGGGGGTCTCAACCATCACACCGTGAACGGGCAGGCCAATCTCCTTGAGCATGTTCGCGAAGTTGCGTGCCTCGGAGGTGGTCGAAATCATCGGAGCCATAACCCAGATGTCAGCGTCGGAGTTCTCCGAAGCAGCCTTAATAGCCTCCAGCTGGCGGGTCAGAACGCCCGGAACGGTCCAGTCGGTACGGAAACCGCGAACACCCAGTGCGGGGTTTTCTTCGGGGTTCACGTTCAGGAACGGCAGGGGCTTGTCAGCGCCAGCGTCCAGGGTACGGACCACAATGTGCTTGCCGGGGAATGCGTCGAACACGGACTTGTAGGTCTTAGCCTGAGTCTCAATGGAAGGCTCAGCGTCGTGGCCCAGGAAGCCGAACTCGGTGCGGAGCAGGCCAACACCCTCAGCCTTCAGGCTTGCAGCCTTCTCAGCGGACTTGCCGTCACCAACGTTTGCGTACAGCGGTACGCGGGTGCCGTCAGCCAGCACGCCCTTACCGTCGAAGTCAGCGACGGGCTTGCGGTTTGCGTACTTGATTGCTGCTTCGCGGTCAGCGTCGGTGGGCTCGGTGTCAACGATGCCTTCGTTAGAGTCCACGTAGACGATGGTGCCATCAGCAATCTCGGTCACGCCCTTAGCCGCAACGATAGCGGGCAGACCCAAGCCGCGAGCCAGAATAGCGGTGTGCGCCTGGGGGCCACCATCAGAGGTAATCAGCGCGATAACCTTCTCGGGGTCCAGGGTTGCGGTATCAGCCGGTGCCAGGTCAATAGCAGCCAGGATGAACGGCTCGTCAGAAACGGGGATGCCGGGAGCCTGCTGGCCAGTCAGCTCAGCAACGATGCGGGCACGCACGTCGTGGATGTCGGTGACGCGCTCAGCCATGTAGCCACCCAGGGCAGCCATCTGGTCTGCGAAGGAGGTTGCAGCCTCCCAGATTGCGCGCTCGGGAGCCATCTCCTGAGTCTCAACCAGCTTAATAGCGCTCTTGATGAGTGCACGGTCGGTAGCCATCTGAGAAGTGGACTTCAGAACAGCCTTACCGTCACGGCTTGCGTTCTCTGCGCGAGCCAGCAGGTCTTCCTTGACGCGGACCGACGCGTCCTTGATTCGCTGTGCTGCAGCCTCAGCGGTCTCACCGCTCAGACGCAGACCATCCTTGGGTTCCTCGATGGGCTTAGGCATCTGAAGAACGGGGCCAATAACGCGGCCGGCATATACGCCGACGCCCTTGTAGGTAGTCATAGAGTTCATGTCCTATCTGTGGTTTGTCTACAGTGTAACGTGTTTTTTCACGTTCACGCCTGCAAACAGACGATCAAATGAAGGTGAGGTTATACGGCCTTTATGCGGACGCCTTAGAACGGGCACCCAGGGACTTCAGCACCACGTACAGCAGCGCCGAAACAACGGTACCGGCAACAACAGCCGCCAGGAACATCAGCGGGTTCTGCGCCAGACCAATAATCCAAATACCACCGTGCGGAGCCGGAGATGCCACGTGCGCACCCATGGAGATTGCACCGGCGATAGCACCACCAACAATGGTCGAAGGAATCACGCGAGCCGGGTCAGCCGAAGCGAAGGGAATAGCACCCTCAGAGATGAAGGATGCACCCAGCAGCCACGCAGCCTTACCGTTCTCACGCTCGTTCTCGTTGAACAGCTTGGGGCGCAGGGTGGTTGCCAGTGCCATAGCCAGCGGCGGAACCATACCGGAGATAATGACGGCAGCCATGATTTCCTGGTTCACGGTCGCACCCGAAGACAGGCCAGCGGTTGCGAAGAGGTAAGCAGCCTTGTTGATGGGGCCACCCAGGTCAGAAGCCATCATGGCGCCCAGGATCAGACCCAGCACCAGAGCGGAGCCGCCAGACATGGAGGTCAGCCAATCCTGCAGGGTGGTCATAACCCACGCCAGGGGCGCACCGAGCAGCAGGTACATTGCCAGGCCGGCAACCAGAGAAGTCACCAGCGGGGTGATGACCACGGGCATCATCGAACCGAGCCAGCGGGGCAGCTTCAGGGTACCCAGAGCGTACGCAATCAGACCGGCGAGAATACCGCCAACAATACCGCCGAGGAAGCCCGCGTTCACGGCAAGAGCCACCGAACCGGCGATGAAGCCCGGAGCGATACCGGGACGCTGAGCCAAACCGTACGCAATGTACGCGGCAAGAGCCGGAACCATCAGGCTCAGACCGAAACCACCGATGGTCTGCAAAACAGCACCCAGGTACAGGGTCCAGTGCACATCACCGAGGTTGAACAGGGTTGCCGAGTCGAGAATCGCCTTGGTGTTCACATCACCCAGGTTCGGCACCGTAATTGCCTCGAAAACGAAGCCCAGGGCGACCAGAATACCGCCGGCAGCAACGAACGGAATCATGTAGGAGATACCGGTCATCACGGCCTTGTAGATGCGCGAGCCCCAAGCGCCTTCGGTAGCGCCTGCGCTGTCTTCACCGCTGGATGCGGCAGCGGCAACGCGTGCACCGTTGGGGTTCTCGGCCTCAGCCAGAGCCTCCGCAATCATTTCCTTAGGCTCGTCAATACCGCGCTTGACGGGAGACTCAACAAAGGGCTTACCCGCGAAGCGGTTACGCTCACGCACATTCACGGACACCGCAAAAATCACGGCGTCTGCGGCATCAATATCAGCCTGGGTCAGCTTCTCATTACCCGAAGAGCCCTGAGTCTCAACCTTCAGGTCGTAGCCGACCTCTTCAGCAGCGTACTTGAGGGCATCCGCAGCCATGTAGGTGTGAGCGATACCGGTGGGGCATGCGGTCACAGCAACAATCTTCTTCACTGGAGCCGAAGCAACGGGGGTTTCCTGAGCGGAGGCGGCAGGTGCAACGGCGGGTGCAGTCTCGGCGGGCTTAGCCTCTGCCTTCTTCTCGCCCACGCCGAGTGCACCGTTGACCAGCTCAACGATCTCTTCAGCCGAGGAGGCTTCGCGCAGGGACGCGGTGAAGCTCTTCTTCATCAGGGAGCGTGCCAGAGTGGAGAGCAGCTTCAGGTGAGCCTGGTCAGCGCCATCGGGTGCAGCGATGAAGAAAATCAGGTCGGCGGGGCCGTCCTTTGCACCGAAGGAAACTGCCGGGTTGGGGCGTGCCATTGCCAGGGTAGGCTCGGTGACGGCGGCGCTACGGCAGTGCGGAATCGCAATACCGCCGGGGATGCCGGTGTCGGTCTTGGATTCGCGTGCCTCGGCAGCCGCGTAGAGCTGCTCGAAGTCGGTAGCGCGTCCGGCATTTACGACTGCCTGAGCGAGCTTGGCAATTACGTCGAATCGGGTCTCGCCGAGATTCTCGTCCAGCAGGACGAGATCTGCGGTGATCAGATCAGACATATTCCCTCCTCGGGTATGTGTTGGGGTGGGGATTCGCTCAGCGGTGCTGGGCTTCTCCCCTATGAGTTCAAAGTGTGTGCTGTGTGTGTTGCGTTCGTGTGTGCGTGTGGCTGCTGGGGTAGCGCCCCAGCTTATATTCCCTTCAGGGAATAAAAGCTGGAGGTGCGGAAACAGCCCGAATTAGAGCTTTAGAGCTGCAGCTGACGAACAGTGACCTTCTCAGGAGTGGTCTGCTCCAGCGAAGGCATACGGGTACCCGGCAGAGCAGCAGCAGCCGAACCGTGAGCTACCGCCTGAACCAGGCAACCGGGGGCGTCCTCACCACGAGTGTGAGCGATCAAGAAACCGGACAGCGACGAGTCACCTGCACCCACAGTGCTACGAACCTGAATCGGCTCATGCACAGCGTGCCAGATACCCTGCTCAGTGACCAGCACTGCGCCGCCGCCGCCGAGGGTGGCAAGCACATACTCGATGCCGTCGCCGAGCAGCTTCTGGGCGGTGCGGGCGGTCAGCTCGGGGCTAGCCTCCAGCTCCTCCCAGTTATCACTACCGGTCAGCTGAGCCAGCTCCTCCGAGTTGGGCTTAATCAGGGTGGGCTTGTGCTCACCGGCGACGGTAGCAATCAGCGGTGCCTCAGAGGTATCGATAGCGATTTTGCCCTCGTAGCCACAGGCGCGCAGTGCCGCCACCAGCTCGGAGTAGTAGGTCGGCTCCAGGCCCGGAGGCAGCGAACCAGCCAGAACCACCCAGTCGGCACCCTTGGAACGCTCAACCACCAGCGCATCCAGCTTCTGACGCAGTTCGGCATCAAAAACGGTGCCGGGGGCGTTCAGCTTGGTGGTGGTGCCATCCGGATCAACCACGGTGACGTTCGAGCGAATCGGCTCACCGGTGGGCAGGTTAGCGAACTCAACATCCACAGCCTGCAGTGCGGTCAGCACCGGGTCGGTGGCTTCACCGGGCACAATGGCGAGGGTCGGCACGCCGGAAACCTGCAGAGCACGGGAAATATTTACGCCCTTGCCACCGGGATCCTGTACGGCACCGACAGCACGCTGCACGGCACCGTGAGCCAGGGGTGCACCGAGTTCAATGGTGCGGTCCAGGCTGGGGTTGGCGGTCAAAGTAATAATCATTAGGCAATCACAATCTCAACATTTGCGGCCTCGAGTGCCTGGCGGAGGGCACCTTCGGGCTCGCGATCGGTAATGAGGGTGTCAATATCCTCAAATCCGGCGAAGCGGACCAGGGATTCCTGACCGAACTTCGCGGAGTCACAAAGCAGGACCACGCGGCGGGCTGCCTTGCAGATTGCGGTCTTGACGATGGCTTCGTTCATGCCGGGGGTGGAGATGCCGAAGTGGGATTCAATGCCGTTGGCACCAATGAAAGCAATATCGGGGCGCATGGTGCCGAAGTGCTCTGCGGCGCGTGCACCAACAGCAGCCCAGGTCATCTTGCGCAGCTGGCCGCCAACCAGTTCAAGGGTGACGCCCTCGGCTTCGGCGAGCTTGACTGCAATGTGCAGTGCGTGGGTGATGATGATGCGGTCATTGCCGGTCTTGAGACTGAAGTTCTCAGCACCGATGTGGTCGGCGAGAATTTCGATGGTGGAGCCTGCGTCCAGGACGATGGAGCCTGCCTCGGAGTCGCGCAGCATCTGGTATGCCTTGGTGGCGATGCGGCGCTTCTCGGGAGTGTTCATGCCCTGTCGGGAGGAGATGGAGGACTCCAGGGAGGTGGATTGCTCAATGGTGACGGCACCACCGTGGACACGGCGGAGCTTACCTGCTTCTTCCAGTGCGGCGAGGTCACGGCGCACGGTCTCCATGGTCACATCGTAACGGCGCGCAAGGTCAGCGCCGTTGACACGACGTGCGGAGGCAACAAGCTTTGCAATTTCGGCACGGCGTTCTTCTGCGAACATAAATCTGGTGTTCCTTTGGACTAGTGGGAGGAAATCTGTGCGTTCTTTTCTGCGTTCTGCTCGGCTTTTTAGGACCGTGAGAGACATGGTTTCAGTGAGCCGGCAGAGCGCTTGAGGGTAATACTTGATTTTATGTGGGTTTTTGTGGGCAAGTCAATATAAAACGCTGTATTTACCGGAATATTACCCGATTGTTCCCTACCGAAACCACACCCATTTGCGAGCTGTTGCCTGTTTATGTCTGTTTGACCTAATGAGCTGTTGGGTTTTCCCACTCCCCACCATCCGCACACTGCCAAATACCTACGCTGCGCCCTCATGAGGGCAAAAAGTGGAGGCGCCGGCTCCGAGAACCCTCGACGAAAACCCTCGCCGAGAACCCTCGAAACCAGCGCCTCCACCGGGCACAGAACCTTACTTACCTTGACGTTCGCGACGCACGCGACGCCAGCGATGCACACCCAAAGCACCCGCCGCGCCCAGCAGGGCGCCAGAACCGTTCATCAGCACATCCACCGGGTCGCCGGTGCGATCAGGCATGAAACTCTGAATCGTCTCAATGCAGGCGCTGACCAGGAACCCCGCGTACAGCACGTGCGGACGAGCCTTCGGCTTGAGCAGCAGGGCGAAAAGAAAACCGCCCGGAATGAACATAATGACGTTCGAAAGCTGCTCGATGCTCGAATAGGTGATGAACGCAGGCAGCCAGCCCTCGGCGTGGCCGCTATCCAAAAACTGTGCCAGGCGGCCGCCCATCTCGTTATCGTCCACGTGCACGGGGGCGAACACGATACTCGCCACCGTCGCGCAGTACAGCGCCGTGACGGGCCAGAGAATCAGCCGCCACACGCGAGCGCCGAAGTGACCGCTACCGGGTTGTGCTTCACCAAACAAGGCGGCCCACCTCGTCGAACTGTTTGGTTGAGTCCCACGCGAACAGGCCCGGCACGTCAATCGTGAGCGGTTCAGCGTTCGGCACGGTCACGGTCCACTCTTCACCGGCTGCGGCAGAGAGGGCACGGCGGATAAAGCTGCCGTGGCTGACGGCAATAATCTTCTGGTCGCCCGAGGCTTCAGAGAGTTCACGCACGATATTGCGCAGGGTGCGCACCGCACGAATGTACACGTCACGTTCGGATTCCACGTTCGGGTAGTAGCGTTCCGGGGCGCGGCGTTCGGGGGCGGGAATGTCCAGGCCCTCACCGGCACCGTAGGCGCGTTCCACCAGTTCGGGGTAGGTTTTGTGCACCTGCAGGTCGAAGTGCTCACCGACCAGCTGCGCCGTCTCGTAGGCGCGGGATAGCGGCGAGGACACCAGCACGGTGAATTCCAGGCCCATGTCGGCAAGCTTCTTGCCGGTGGTGCGTGCCTGCTCGCGACCGGTGTCGTTGAGCGGGATGTCGGTGATGCCCTGCATCAGGTTCGCCTTGTTCCAGTCGGTCTGGCCGTGACGAATCAGGGTGAGGGTCGTGTTCTCGGCACCCGCCGGGACCTCTTCGGGGCCCAACTCGGGTTCCAGGTGCTGCACGAGCAGGCGGTCGATTGCGTCATCCAGGTACTGCAGGGGCACCTCGGTCAGGGAGGCGTTCACCGGGATCGGGTAGATGCCGTCCTCGTTGAGCAGTTCGGGGTGGCGCTCAGCGACCAGGGCGGTCATGGTCATAGCGATCAGCATGCCGTGCGCGGCGACCACAACGGTCTGACCCTCATATTCACGGCGGACGCGGTTCAGCGCCGCTAGGGAACGGGCGAGGAAGTCCTTCTTCGGTTCCACGTTGAAGGCGTTATTGGACTGACGGGAGGCGAGAATCAGCTCGCGGGTAGCGACCTGGCCCTCCAGGTCGCCAAAGGAGCGTTCCTGGAAGCCGTCAACGGCACCGCGGTAGGGTACGCCCAGGCCTTCGGCTACGATTTCGGCGCTTTCTACGGCGCGGGAAAGGGGTGAGGAGACGATAGCGTCCACGGTGGTGCCCTCAGCTGCTGCCTGCTGCAGGGCGCCGATAGCGGTGCGGACCTGCTCCCTGCCGGTGTCGTTGAGGGGGATGTCGGTGCCGCCCTGGAAGCGGTGGTCGATGTTCCAGTCGGTCTGGCCGTGGCGCAGGAAGATGATGCGGGTTCCTGCCTCGGGGTCGGCTACCGGAGTGATGATGGGGGTGTTCTGTGCGTCGGTCATCCTTCTAGTATGGCACTGCCTCCATGCAGTTCAAGGCCTCCGCGCAGTTCAAAGCCTCCGCGCAGTTCAAGGGGTGTGTGGCTTACTTATCCCTTCTGCTGAGGCGTGCTCATACCGGGGTATCGCTCATACCGCGGTATGAGGTGCGGGGCGGTTGAGCGCCCGGTCGGGCGAATTTTTTCAGGGTTTTCCCATATTTTTCAGCCCCCAGACGGAGGGGTGAGCCGCCAAGAAGCTGAGATGATAGAGGTGTACTTCCGTTAGTTCATACCCAATGAAGGTTGTCATGACGCAGAATCCTCAATCCCAGAACCCGCAGTTCCAGGCTCAGAACCCGTACTCAATGACCCCTCCGCAGGCGGCGCAGCCTGCCGGTCAGTATTCCGCTCAGCCCGGTCAGCAGAGTCAGCCCGGTCAGCCCGGTCAGCCTAACCAGCAGGCGGGCTACTATCAGGGTCAGCAGGGCTACCCGGCTCAGGCGCCTCAGCAGATGCAGCAGGCGCCCTTCGCACGCGGTGCGATTATTTCTGCCCGTAACCTGCACAAGTCGTACGGCAATAACCCGGTGCTGCGTAACGTGAGCCTCGATATTTACCCCGGCGAGTCCGTGGCGATTATGGGTCCTTCCGGTTCCGGTAAGACCACCCTGTTGCACGCGCTTTCGGGCATTATCAAGCTCGATGCCGGTTCTGTGCTGTTCAATGGCCCGACCGGTCAGGTGGCGGTGGAGTCCCTCAGTGAGCGTGAGCGCACCTCCCTGCGCGCTAACTCGTTTGGTTTCGTGTTCCAGCAGGGTCTGCTGGTTCCCGAGCTGACCGCGGAGGAGAACGTCTCTCTCGCAGCGATGATTGCCGGTGTTCCCCGCCAGCAGGCGCGTTCCATTTCGGCTGATCTGCTGAACCGTCTGGGTTTGGGGCAGATGCTGGACCGCCGTATGGGTGAGATGTCCGGTGGTCAGGCTCAGCGTGTGGCGATTGCCCGCTCCCAGGTGAATGGTGCCCCCGTGACTTTCGCGGATGAGCCGACCGGCGCGCTGGATTCGAAGACCGCGCGTGAGGTGATGGCTCTGCTGCTGACCATGATTCCGCAGCAGGGTAAGACTCTGCTGGTGGTGACTCACGACCCGAACGTGGCGGCGGCGTGCTCCCGCGTGGTGTACCTGCAAGACGGTCAGATCGTGAGCGATCAGCGCAATAGTCAGGGCGGTGTTCCCGCGCAGAACGGCTTCCAGAACCTCGGCGCTCAGTCTCAGGCAGGTGCATAATGCAAATCTATGCTCTACTCGCCAAGCGAACCCTATGGAGTTCGCAGGCGATTCTTCCCGTGCTGGCTTTTGCCGCCTCCTCGGCACTGTTTTTGACGGTTGCCGGTGGTGTTCAGGCGCTGAGTACGTGGCTTGAGCACGCCAACGTTGACCACGAAATG
>ERZ773207.294-NODE-294-length-18377-cov-4.530564_pt1 | contig 18377 bp, 23 predicted proteins | sample MGYA00580997_ERZ773207 | MGnify/ENA primary metagenome ERZ773207 (study PRJEB29015, sample SAMEA2738170) | human oral metagenome | biome: human oral; feature: human-associated habitat; material: saliva | place: China | collected 2239 ... | reverse complement strand
CAGTAAAGTAAAGGCTGGAAGTTTATTTCTTTTCAACAGCAATCACAACCTTTCCCTCATGATAGACCTTTAAGGACTTGGCAGATTTCTCCACTTGAACACTAACCTTGTTGATGGTCAATTGATCCTGCCTTGTCTGGATAGCCATTTTTGCGACTCGCAAGACTTCTGCCTTCTGTAACTCCTCTAGTCTTCTTTGACGAGATTGACGTATTTCTCCCAGCAAAAGTGTCGTCAGAGAGGCAAAAATGGCTAGAGCAATCAAACCTTCAAACAAAAGACTAGCGCGGAGTCGTTGATTTCTTAATTTTCCCATTCCCAATCGCCAACTGATAGGTCACCACCTCTTTCTCCGTTTGAAATTGAATCTTAGTCAAGGAAGAATTTCCTCCCGCTCCATCAAAGACAATTTGCCTCTCTTTGATAAGTTGAACACCCTTCGGAAGGGAAAGTTCTTGATAAGGGCTACGGACCCCCTTCTGATCGATGGTGAGGATCCCTTTCTCCTCTCTTCCTATACTCATCTTTTGCGTCTCTTGGTAGACCCGCTCAAACTCAGAAAAAAAGAGCTTTTCTTCCACCTGATCAAAGGCTTGATAGATCGATCCTGATAAAAGCCAGCAGGCAAGACTTACAATTCCCAATGTCAACAGGCTTTCTAGCAAGGTGAAGGCCTTAATCTGCAACCGCACGCTGATCACCTGTATTCTTTTTGTAATGGGCTCGATAAGCCTCTGCTTGTTTTTGGGTGATCTGCCCTTCTGCCACCAGCTTAGAAAGGCTGGCTGTTTCATTGGTATGATTGAGTTCGTAGAGTTCAGCCTGACTCTCTACAACTTTGACCACCGCACGATTTCCTGTATCTGTTACCGAATCTTTCTGCTTGGTCAAATTCGGAACAAAGAGCAAAAGAAGAACGCTGATAATCAGCAAAACAACAAGCATTTCAATCAACGTCACTAAAATTCTTTTTTCCGTTGTAATAGACAATCTCAACAATTGCCGTTATAAACACAATAAAAAAAGCCCCCTCAAATAGAGGGGGGTTGTGTGTCTTATATGTTTATAAAATTATAAAGTTTCTGGCCACGGATCATCTGTGGTATAGGTCATATTAGTAAATCGTAAATCTCCAATGTCGCGATCCGTAGGTACGTCATTCAGGAATTGTAAGCGAACATGACTACCATCTGTACGACCAGAAACGTAGAAAGTTCCTTGAGTAATACCCGCATCATTCATAATATATCCGAGTTTTGATCCATTAGGAATGAATCCTGATTTAATATTTCCTGATCGAACGATTATTACGAATTTTTCTTTGTTTGACGGATGTGGTTCGTATCCTACAGCGCCTCGACGTTTGATACCAAACCAGCCCCACGTCAATCCTCCCCACGTCAATTCAACGATATTGTTGATTCGACGGAATGTAAGTGTCGAAGTGTTTAAAATAGAACCTGTCATGGGCATTCTAACATCCCCAGTATCACCAAATAGCACTCGCCAACAATTTTTAGCTTGATCACGAGTAGCGTTAGCATCATACATCTGGGTTTTGATCCATTTGACAGCTCCATTTTTCTTCAAACGGTCGACATATGTAGATCCAACTGGGATGTTTCGAAGCATGTTGATATTGTCACCATCATAAGGATAGTTATCACCAAATGCAGTAGACCCACCAGAACCAGATCCTACCGATCGCTTTAATTCTTCCAAGTCGTTCTTGCTTGCAAGCTGGCTTGTGTCAATAACTGGGATTTCTGATTTTGTAACAAATGGATTCCCGCCATTTTTTAATTTGTCATCGATCAGAGCATCAATCCCAAGCTCAAGATGTTTATTTTTGATGTTGCTTGTCATTTGAGATTGCAACGCAGAATACGTCGCGAAAGTCTGATAAGCCTTATCTGATGTCATATAGGCGCTCAAGTCAACTGCTGGTGCTGTTGGTGCCGGCTTGTTTTCTAGCTCTTGGACGCGTCGCTCTAACGGCCCGATGTCGATAGTTGTAGCCTGTGGACGTGCTTCAAGTGCTTCAATCCGTTTGGTCAAAGGTGCGTCATTATATGCTGATACTGTATGGTTTGCCATATAAGACGCGATTTCTTCGCGAATGTTAAGACGGCCAAGCTCAATCATTTCGATTGGTTGGTATTCATCCGCTGACTGTGTGACTTCTAGCGTGGTTCTACGGTCACTAGGGAATACATAGCCACCCGCTACAACTTCGACTGTGTATAGCCCAATAGGTAGTGGTTTAGCAAGTTTAAAGGCGATACAAGAGTTAGTAACCGTTGTATCTATACTTACCTTACCACTTGCATTATATAGCGTTATTTTGGCATCTGTGCCGTTTAATTCTTCTACTGGCTTGTGGTCTTCGTCAAGTAGCTTGTACTCAAAAAGAGAGGCGCTATCGCCTTGTTTAACGATACGCCCACCGCCCACTTGCTTTAAGTTTGTTGAGTTTAATCTCAATTTTCCACCTCACAATCTAGGCAAAAGAGCCAAAGTCTGTGATGCGTTTACCATTTTGTGATTGACCCACTGCTACATATCGACGATTGCCAGATGCGCCGATGTATGTTATCCAAATGTATCCGTCATTATCTAGCCATCCGTCATAGTTGATAACTTGACCAGCGGTATAGACTGCTACAATCTCTCCCAGAAGCCCTGCAGAAGCCCGTACATTGAGTGCGGATACTTCTACGGTAAATGTACCCTCTTCTGGGTTAAACTCGCTAGAATTGACTGTGAGAGGCTCTGATGGTGTGATAGGCTCTACTTGTGCTGGCTGACCATCCACTGGGAAATAGAACCATCCAACAATAGCGGTAAAATCACGGGTATTATATCGTGCTGGACCGCCAACATACAAAGCGTCTGCATTACCGTCAATATTCTGTTCGATGGTACGCATGGTGTAACCGTCACTATCTTCGATGACTAGGCCAGTATGCCCGTAAGAATGGCCAAATAAGTAAGTGGTCTCTTGGACGAATACTGCACCAGCTCGTGGTTTGCTATTAACGTTTCCGGCCTCGTTATATTCCACCTCGTAACCTAAATCACGGGCAGAGTTGAGCAAGTCAATAGCGTTGCCCCAGAGGGTTTTACCAAAAAAGTAAGTAGAGATAGCATTAGGTAGTGCAGCACACTGCATACCCCACTTGCTCATAGATACGCCAGTTCCAGCATCTGCCAAACCCTCTGCATATCCTAAAATGTCATTTAAAGTAGCCATTTACTGCTCCTTTCTTAAATCAAAAGCGACTACCCAGAAATAGATAGTCGCTAGTAGAAATATGTTAATCTTGGCTAGGTTCTTTATAGCCCAAAGCTCGTGTGCTATCGCCCAACCCAGCGGTAGTAGGGTCTGGAACGATATTCAATGCGTTGAATACTGTTAAACCTACAAGGTAAGGGTTTGAAACAAACTTACCAAGTAGGGCAAACACTGCCCCCCAACTCGTCAAATCTTCGAATTTGATACCAAAGTAAGCCAAGATAGGCAATACCAAGGCAAGCGCAAAACGTGTTACAAATGCACGGTTTTTAAAACGTACTGTCCAGTTAATTTTATTCATATTTTAGTTCCTCACTTCTAAATAATTAAACTTGGCAAATAGGCTATCTATGCGGCCGTTACCGCCAAGTTTTTTGTAATTCTCATGCATTCTATGCACAATATCAGACTCATGTACAGTAGTGTACCCTCGGTTGATTGCGACGGTCATATCACGCTCTAACCGTAGATACATCGTGACTAAATGAGCCTCATCATGGACGATTAGCTTGTCATTGACCTCACTAATCTTTTTGTTATTATCTTCTCCTACCTCTCGGATATCATTGACTGAGTGCTGGATTGCTCCAAGTTCGTCCTTTAACTCGTTAAACTGTTGTTTATTGAGATTGCCAGACCTACCAGCAAGCAATCCAAACCAGCTGGAAACAATGAGTCCGATTGTAGGGCCTAATTGAGATATTTCATGTATAATCCTCTCAAATACATCAAGCCATGTCATAGTCCCTCCTTTGTAGTGAAAGTGATTTTATTGAACGGGTTGAGTTTCAAGGTCGCCCGTTGTTTTTGGCTCGTCTTCTTTTGGTTCAGTCCACTTCCAGATCCCAATCTTTCCGTTTTGGTGCAATGCTTCGAGCTGTTCCAAGGTTTCGCCTTTGTAAGTGAATGGCTGGTTCACTTGGACCATGACACGTTTACCTTCCTGGAATTTTTCGGTATGGTTTGGATCTTCGAGCGCAAAGATAGCTTGTGCTGGATAAGTTACGCCTGTTTTACCAAGGTCAACTAGCTCAAGGCCACGTTTAAAGACTGTTGGATCAAGTGGACGATCGACGTCAGTTACGCGAGCGAGTACGCTCCATTCTGCCACGTCTTTCACCTTTTGAATTTCTTCGTCTTTTTTGGCAAGTTTAGCTTCATAGTCTTGGGCCTGTGTGTGCAAGTCCTCTTGCAATTTCTTCACGCCTTCGGCTGGGTTTAGCTCGGTTGTTACTTGTCCAAGGACTGCTTGGATCAATGCTTCGTCTGACTCGTTGGTACGATCACCAACCAAAACGCGTTCAAACGCTGTATAAGGGCTTGAACAGCGAATTGACACGAAGGTACGGCCTTCTTCTTGTAAGTATTTGTTAATAACTTTAAATTCCATAAATTTCTATTCCTCTTATCCTTCTAATTTTTGAGCTGTTTCATCAAACAACTCTTTGAGTGCTTGGTCACTATCTAACACGTTGTTAAACTTGGTTAATAGCTCATTTACGCGCTTATATTCGTTATCTGCTTCCTCGTATAGGATCTTATAATTAGAGCCTTCTACGATTGCATTTGCGAGTTTTTGCGCGATGTCATTTACAATCTTATCTACTGTGTTCATTTACTACCTTTCTTTATAATGAAACATCAAAAAAGCCGGGCGAACCTTCTTTGTACTGCACACGAAAATCATGCAATCTCTTAAAGTTATCGTTTATTTTATTAAAAAGATCCACTAAAGATACGTAAGGTGCGTTTTCGTTAACGGAATCTTTAACAATGTGTACGTCTCCGATCAATACGATTTTTCTGTGTGCGGGTTGGTTAAAGATTTTAAATCCGACAAAATTTTTATTCGAGTTCGCTTCCCCTCGATCGTTAATTCCAAACGCAAAAGCGGGATAACTCGACCCGAGTGAAATTGTCGGGGCTAAAAACGCTTTCCGTCCATTAGAATTAAATTCTAGTGTGTTGTGAGGAGATTTAAACTCAATCTTAGCTGTACCGTTATACGTTGTGACGTTGTCGTTCAGATTGATTATAGTATTCCCGTTATTCCCTCGAATAATTCCACCTTCATACGTCAAACCTGTAAATGTACCAGAGGTAACGCTTCTAGCATTTACGTTAATCAGATTAATCTCACGAGCGTCGATAGTCCCAGCGGTTAGCTTGTTAGCAGATACCTTCTCAATCATGCCATCTTTGATAACCGCGTTATCGATGACGGTCTGTCCCGTGATGTGCGTCAACCGTCCATCAATTCGGTTCGTACCGTTTGCAAGCAAGTTGATAGAGTTGAGCACGTCACCGCTATTAGTAAGATTACGCACTGCCCACGACCCCGCAAGCTGTGTGACTTGCGTTCGGGTAGCCTCTACGGCTTTATCAACTTCAAGCGTCGAATCTTCTGGTGCTGGTTGCCATAACCTATCATTTGACCCTTCGTACAAGTCGAACTCTGTCAAAAATACACCCGACCACTTATCTGACCCGTTGTCAGGGCCGGCATTTTCAATGTAAAGATAACCTTCATCAAAATCGCCCGTATTAAATTTAATAGACTTCTTGACAGCCTTGGTGGTATCTAAAATAGGTTTGGCTGACTTATTAAACAAGGTTTCACTTGCTGTGTAGTCGTTCGTTTGCCCCTTTTTTCGTTTTCGGATAGAGATTTTCAGGTTTTTGGTGTTACCAGAATTAAAACCGAAAAAGTTTAACATGTAGTCAGTATTTTTTTTAAGCAAAAATCTAGGCGATTTCATCCATGAAACCTGTTTGAGCATAAACATGTATTTTTGCCCGTTGAAATAAAATTCGTGATCCCAGCGCTCTAAATTAGAGCCTTCCCAATATTTGAACATATCATCGGCCCTTGAATTACGAATCATGTTAGGCCCACCAGAAGTTGAATACTTACCGACTTCTGTCTGGAAAATCTCGCTAGACATGACAAGTCGTGATAGTTTGTCGGGTGCGCCCTCTTCGGTTGTACCTAAAATTCGTTCGAAGAGTTTGGTTGACTCTCTAACTGCATTAAAATTAGTTACTTGCACCTCAATTTGACGCTTGTTCTCTGCCACTTGAGCGTTTGTTGTTGCTAAATCACGATTAGTCTGATCAACTTGTGCGTTGGTAGCCTCTAAATCCCTGTTGGTCTGGTCGATTCGTCCGTTCGTCTGGTTGACTGCTTTGTTCGTATCATTGATGCGACCGTTTGCTACTATGACACTTTGATCTGTTCTATCTACACGACCATCCACGTCACTGATTTTCCGGTTAGCTTTATCGATTTTCTCGTTAGCGTCTCTAATATATAGTCTACTGTTACTAATATCAGTCTTGGCTTGCATCACATCCGCATTAACTTTGGTGACCATCCTATTGGTCTGTGATACTTTCTCGCTTACGTTCGAAATTGCATCATTAACCTTACGGTCTACTTGTTCGGATGCTTGCCTAAATCTACTATCAGTAGCATCAATCGTGATGAATTTCTTTTCAATCTCGCCTGAAATTTTATTAAAGATTTCCGTTCCGTTATTGTTTTCAATAAAGGTTCGGTTGATTTTATCATTTAAATCTTTACTCTTTAAAATTTCTTCCTTGATTTTAGCTGATAGACTTTCTGTGTTTGGAAGCGTGCCAGCTTTTTTCAAAGCCTCGTCTGCTTGCTTCTTAGCTTCTGCGATGGCCTTGTCAGTAGTTGTTTTGGCTTCTTCTAGTCGCTTATCAACTTCCTTCTTGACCTTGTCCACATCCTCAGTGTCAATGCGCTTTTCCCACATTGACCCGTTCCAGATATACATGCGGTCATATAAGCCATTTTTTTCGAACCAGATATCGCCGACTTTATGCTCGGCATTCTCGTCTGGACGGTTATACCAGACCTTGTTACCTTGAGCATTTAACAGATAGTCTGGTAAGCTATTAACAAGTTGTTGCTGATTCTTGGCAATATCCGCTACTTGTGCGGATAAGTTACCAGTCATAGCTGATTTGATGCCACTGCCAATTTGGCCAAACTCTACGCTCGTATTACGCTCTAATACTGGGTTGTACACAACACGGACTACCTTAGCGTCGTTGCTGGTTATGCCAAGCGGTGGGTAGTAGACAGGTATGATATCACATAACTCAATCTCTTCCATCACTTGTTTAATTGCACTGTCTAAGGTGCTAGCCAAATCTACATATTCAATTTTGACATTCAGCTTAGGCTTGCCAATCTCATTGTTGTTCATGTAGTCAATGGCCAGTTTGCGCAATTTATCTGGTGTTGGGATTTCTTTCTCTTTAAAACTGCTTGAAAAGTCTACGACCTTAATTTTCTGATGTGTGTATAGCGGTCTGTACTTGCTATCTACGACCTTTTCAGGGAGCTCAACCACTACAGGTTCAGGAGACCTACCGTCTGCATTTCCTTGGGTTTCTGGCGTATAAGAAGCAAAGGGGTATACTGTTGTATACACCCCTTCAATACTTTCATCGCTTTCAACAGATAAGATATTTCTGCCGTACTCTAGCACGGTCGGTGCGGTACGGCCTAACTGCTTATGTAGTCTAATAGTACGGTTGTCAAATTCGTACTCACCGCCATAGATATCAAGGATAGAGCCTTCTACACCACCCAGAGCGGAATGGACGCTTCCCATTTTGGAAATGTCGAATACACCTTTACCAGTGGTTGTAATATCGGATGCCACATCCCAATTATTGTCCCCAACAATGACATTTTTCAAAGTTGCTAAAGCGGTAGATGCAGAACCACCGAAGGCTTGTCCGTTCCGAAATACAATCTTCTCTAGTCGATGCTTGATATGACGACCGTATACCTTGATAGTTTTACCGCTATTCTTAACGACACGGGTTATATCAAATGTCTGATTCTTGGTTCGTGTCCCAGCGTCAGCTTTTATTTGCATGCCATTTTTAAAAACGCTAGCAAGTGGGCCATTGGCTGGGTACTCAAAATAAATTGTATAATTGCCATTCCGGATGCGTTCGATCTGGATATTCAATACATCGATCTCACCCAAACCATAGGTGTCAAAACGTGTCTCATTTTCGTTAAATAGGATAGGTTTCATGCTTTAACCCCCCAAAATGGCGTAATCTCGGCTGTGAAGTTCCCTGTCCAGCTAATCAGATTGCGTCCAGCATCCAAGAATGGCATAACAAATTCTGGCGAACGTACTACTTTATTCCAAGCTGACAAGTTCCCGGAATACACTTGGTTAGACTGCATATCTAGCACGATATTCCCTTGGACATCTTTCAACTTGGTCTTACGGCCATTGATAGTTAAGATTGTTTCACCGCTCCCTGTCAACTTGATAATAGGTTTTGCTTTGACGTTTCCTTTTCCGTTTAAGGCTAGGCCATTAGATAGGTTTTGCCTTTGCATGCCATCTTTAAAATATTTGACCGGTTGGGCTAAGAAATTAAGTTTGATCGTGCCAAATTGTCGCATAATGCTAGCGATTTCAAATGTCTCAATAAAAGCTACTCTGTAAATATAATCGCTATCCCATGAGAGTGTCATATCCTTGTAGCCTTCGACATTGAGCCAATTGCTAATATCCGTAGAGAGGGCTTGTAGCGACTTGTTGGATTTGATTGTACAAGGCAATTCAATCGATACAGATTTCAATCGGTTGTTACTGATAAGTAAATCACCGTCACGACCATCGACCGTTACTGTATCAACATCGTTACCAGTTGATACTATCTTGTAGTCATTGGTTACACGTAAGCCAAAGTCAAGGCTTGATTTCCCGTTAAATGTAAAATATCCCATCTATGCCATTCGCCCTCCTTCCAAATTAGTATAATAAGCGAGTTCACGTAGCAATCTACGCATATTTTCTGGGCTAAAGAAATTGTCATTTGCTGTTCCGTTAGCATTAAGAGTGTAATTGTTGGTAACATTTGAATTAGATACGCTACTAGATCCAGTCGTTCCAAACCGTCCAGCGAGCGAACCAGTCAAGCCTAACGCACTTTCAGGGCTAAATGAGACCCGTCCGGCTAAGTCCTTACCCATACTAATTACATCTTTACCGAGGCCAGTCATACTATCGTCCACGTAGTAGCTAAATTTATCAATACCAACTGCCATACCTTCTGGGATTGCCCGCCCGATTTGGTCACGGAAAACCTTTGAAGGTGAGTTAATACGTAGCACAGAGCGTGCCGATGCAACCGCTACGCTTGCAATGGATGCTGCAGCATTAGCTACATATCCAGCCATAGCAGAGATACCAGCACCAAGGCCCTCACCAATTGATGTACCAGCGCTATATGCACCGTTATAACCGCCTTGCATGCTATTGGTAGCGCTATTTCTCAAATTAGATGCAGAACCACTGACTGCTCCTGTTTGACTACTAATACCACTGCTAAGTCCAGAACCAAATTTATTACCAGCACTCTGTCCATCACTACCCATTGATGATGTGCTTCGTTTCGCTCCCTCATTAAGACCTTTGGCAGAAGAATCTACCTTGCCTTGAGTCGCACCAATACCGCCAGACACGCCAGTACCAAATCCAGTACCTGACTTATGTCCACTTGATGCCATCGTGGCCATCTGTGCGATTGCTCCTAACGTCATTGTTAACGATTGAGCGTTAACGATAGCTTGTGTAGCGCCAATACCACCAGAAACACCAGTACCAAATCCAGTACCGAGTTCTGTACCTTTACCTTGGGCCTCACCCAGAATCGAATTGAACACGCTCATAGATGACGTCTTGAGGTAGTCAGTGGCTATTTGTGCACTTGGCGTGCCTTCTGTGACGCCTTGAGCATATCCGCTACTTAGTTGTCCTCCGCTATACTTAGCTTCTGTAGGCAAGTTGTTAAACGCTTGCTTAGATGCTTCTGTCATTTCTGATGTCGCTTGCGCTACATCTTGTGCGCCGGAACGAATACCTTCTGCCGTCTTTTGAGGGATTTCACGACCTTTGACTTCAAAGCCTGCGTCTACAAGGGCGCTTCTAAACTCATCGCCAATAGCCGTTACCATGCTTTGGATTTCTGGCGGTAGCTCTTGACCTGTTGCCCTAATTCCACGCAAAAATCCTTCTTTAGCCTTGTCGCCGGCTTCCGTCCATTTGGTGTTAAGTGCGCCTAGCTGTTCATCTGATGCATTGACAAGAGCCTGCGTTTGGTCTGCCATTTTAGGGCCGGCTTGGCGCATTTGTTCGATAAGCCCTTGGTCAAGTCCGCGTTTAGCTAGCGTTTCAAGGTTCTGCGACCACTTATCTACTGCGTCAATGTTCTTCTGAAGATTAGCAGTCATCTGATCTGCAGACAAGGCCGTCTGTTGCTCGATAGCTTGGAATGCGTTTTGAACTTCGCCTTTGAGATTAGCAAACTCTTGTTGCATCATCTCTACAGCCTTACGCTGGGCTTCGTTCATGTTCTCCATCGTATAGATCATACGACCAGAAGCATCTTCTGTAGATTTGGCCTTAGTTTCGTTGTTCTTAACGATTGTGTTCGTTAATTCGTTATCAGACTCTTCAGTTTTCTTGATATCGTCCTGGAGCTTCTTGACTTCTTCGTTGTATTTTTGTTTAGCTTGGCTCTTGATACTATCTCGTACCGAAGAGTTATCAAAGAAACCACCCTCTGCCTCATCGGTTTGTTTGATAAGATCCTGGTACTTCTTCTCAAGTTCAGACATCTTATCCTTGATTTCGAGGCGCTTTTTGGCGTTCTCTACCATCTTGTCGTTGGCAGCCTCAATTTCAGCCGATGATTTGGCAATCTCAATCTGCTTACGGATCGCTTCCGTTGTCATGTTGATTGTTCCAGTCGCTTTATCGTACTGGATATTCAAACCCTCAATACGTGAGTTAAGGGTTTCTGCTGTTGACGCAAGCTCTTTTTTCTGGCTCGCGGTCTTGTTTTCAACCGCGTTTAGTTCGTCGATCTTTCTGACAAGTCGTTCATTATCCTCGGCCGTCGCTTGGATTTCGTTTCTGCGATCCTTATAGGCTTCATTGCCTTTGTTTACACTTTCATGCAAGTCGTCAAGGGAACGTTTAAACTCTTCATTCTTGGCCTTGACCTTTTTAGTGGCCTCACTCTCTTGTGTGAGCCATGATACTAACCCAGCTATAGCACCAGCCACTAGCACGATACCGCCTGTGGAAAGAGAAGAAAATGCCGTTCCGAGAGATAAGGTAGCCCCTTTTGCCACTGTTGCGGTTGAGATAAACTGTAATAGGCTTTGGACTAAAGAACCGACCCAGCTACCAATCCCCTGAATGATCGTTAGGCCTAATAAAGCCCCTTTGTAAGCCAAAACGGCAGTCGTTGCTCCCAAGAGAATCCGAGCGAGTGGCTCAATAATAGGTTTCAATGTCCCTAAAATTTGAGCAAATGTCTTGATGACTGGTGTCGCCCCTTGAATAGCGCCTACTATCGCCTTAAATACACTATTAACAACAGCCTTGATGCTATCCAAGTTTTGAGCAATGCTCTTACCAGTAACTTCTTTACTCAACTTGTTGAAGGCATCAATAACGTTAGCAACACCTTTCGCTACTGCATTTACGATGTTTCCAAACGATGTCTTAATACCTTCACTATTCTTACGGGCCATTTCAGCGAAGCCGTTAGTGCCTTGGTTGAGTTTAATCAGACGCTTGCTAAAATCATCAAACGAAATTTTCCCATCTTGCAAGGCAGAATAGAAGTCTTTTTGCGCTGATTTTCCAGCAAAACCAAAACTTTCGGCAGTCTTCTGCAATGCGTAAGGCATGGTCTCTTGTAGTGTCTTCCAAGATTGCATATCAACCTTACCAGCAGATAGCATCTGGGTATATTGTTGCAGTCCACGACTTGCATCTTCTGTAGACGATCCAGAGGCCAAGAACGCATTATTAAGAGCGATTGTTAACTTGGTTGAGGTTTTCAAATCGCCCGTCATAGAGGTTAGTTTTTGAGTTGTTGCTACAACCGTATCTAGTGTTGTAGGCAAGCCCTCAATGCCCTCTGACAGCGTCTTAGTTGACTGTGCTACATCTCGGGACGAATGACCAAGCGACTTCATCACTTTTGGAAAACGTTGCAAAGTATCAAAACGATCGATAGCCTTGTCTAGCGATGCAGTGACTAAGTCAAGTCCAGCGTTGACTGCCTTGAATGCAACCGCACCGACGGAGAAGTTTTTAATACTGTTTTTTAGTTTATCCAAACTACTGGCCGGTTTTTGAGCGCTGCTCTCTAATTGTTGCAAGCCTTTCGACAAGCTAGATAGCTTGTTATCATTGACTTGCACGTCAATAACTATTTTCCCGTCTGACATTATTCCTCCTCTCTATCTAATCTGTATTTATTCTGTAGTTTACGCATATTAGCTTTGTATTCTGCCGGATCGTGTGGCTTTGGCTTCCAGTCTCTTATCTGGATCAAGCGTGCGATTGGTGTATTATCTGGCATTCCGTTTAGCAATGCAGAAAATTCTTGCCATGTCATTTTCCCTTGTTCTTCAAAGAGGTTGATACCATAAGCCATTCTAAAGCTAGCGTAGATATCGCTTGCGTCTTCTTCGATGTCCAGTAGTCTCACCTTGTCTATTTCTTCCTTTGGTACTGGCATAGGATTTCCCTGTCTATCAAGTACGGGTTTTTCTTTTTTCGTCTTGATAAAATGCTCATCTATGTATTCCCAGACCGTTAGGAAGGTAAGAGCGTCTGTGATGTGCTCCCCAGTCATGATTTCTACTGCCACCTGGAATTTTTCTAATTCATTCAGCAAGTCATCACTAAAGACCTCGAACACATCTAATACCGTGTCAAATGAGCAGTCGATATCATACTCGATACCGTTCAATTCAAAGCTATTTAATAGTGGCTCATTTAATTTCATGAGCGTGTCCTACTTTTTTGTTTTGCGTTTCTTTTTTTCTGCCTTCTGGAGATACTGACTAGTACGCTCATTAACCTTATTAGCACGCTCTTCTTTGATTTTCTTGAGTTCTTCACCGATTAAGATGTCAGCTTGATCTAGTGCATCATCAAGTGCTAGGTAGTCTGGGTACTTTTCGTACAATTTAGCAAACGTACCGTCTCCGAATAAGGTATCGTATTTAATTTCTACTTGCTTTCTCTCCAGTTCGATAGCTTGCCCAATGACTTTCTCTGTGATTTCACCTTTTTTAGCATCATCAAATTCACCCTTTGCAGAACGCTCCGAAATTTCCGCAAGATAGGCATTGTATCTGTCATTTACAATTTGATCAATGTTGATAAAGTGTTGCATTGCCTCGTTCGAGGTATCAAACCAAAACTCAAACTCTCCAATTTTTACGGGAAAGCCGGAGCGTTCAATGTTAATGTTAATAGTCATCTTTAAAATCTCCTTTTCAGTACAAAAAAAGAGCGCTACCTAAACAGATAGCGCTTTGATAGGGAATTACCCCACAACTGCGGTAGTCTCCGGAAGCGTATTGTAAGAGATTTTGCATCCAAATTCTTCGTAGTCTGCAGCAGCACCAGAACCCGCTTTAATATCTGAAACAGTAGCAATACCGACTGTCTCATTCTTGTTGTCAGCATCTACAACTTTATGCCAAACCAAGCGATCATTACCGAGTTTGTATTTAAGTCCAGCGATGTGCTTCATAGCTGGGTCTTCTTTGTCGTAAGTGCCTTTGAAAGTGTAAGAGCCTTTTACAGATGTAACCGTAGTTTCTTCTGTACCGTCTCCATCGTAATAAGCTACTGATGTAGTAGCCTCGTCTGTGTCATCCGTTACATCTTCAATCCATTTAGCCAACTCCAAGTATGCAGATTTCTCTGGCTTTTGTTTTGGATCAGTAACGGGTGCGATAAAATGCCCACGTAGGGCGTTTTTAAAACGTGCCATATTTTAGTTATGTTCCTTTCATTTTGAAAATACCGTGATATTCGCTTGAATATCTTGCAAATAGATGTAATATCCTTGATCGTCTCTGTCGTTTAAGAACGGCATTGTGACTGTTAGGTTGTCAAACTCATATGAGCCATTCTTACTTGGTAGTTCCAGATTAAATTCTGAAAGTGCCTCGTTAATAGCCCAAATACAAGTGTTTGCTTTGCTGTGACTTTTCGTTTTGATTGCAATTTCAAAAGGCAGTGTGACATCCTTGGCCTCGTCCATATAGAGCGTATTGACTTTTCCCCCCGCGAGGGGATAACAGACTAGGCTCTCGTCCTCGTTTAAGTAGTCCATACGGCAAGAGATAGGAAGATTGAGCGTGTTGATAAAGCTATTAAGTTGTTCTAAAAAGTCATTCTTTCCGATGTTTTTCGTCATAGACCCATAGCCTCCTTACCTTTATCTGCCCACTTGCTACCATACAGAGCAGTAGCTTTTAAATCCCATCGCTTGCCAGTGCCAGCGGTACTGTACTTCTTAAAAGTAAAACTGCGATACTTGTTATAAGACGAGCCGTAGAATTGCGCTCTTGCATATACTGTGTCATAGATAATCTTGTTACCCGATACGTGGCCAGAGCCTCGCAGATTGCCATCTCTCAATGGCACAAACTGCTCCATGTCTAGCATTGCTTGGTTAGCGATTGCGTATTCTGCCTTCTTGGCATTCGCATTGGATGCTTTCTTGTAAGCCCCACTTAAATCAACCTTAATAGTGATACCCATTAGATTACCTCGATTTCATAAGTCAAAATACGCTTATTTAGAGGGTGTCTATTTGGGATAATCCGACTAATAATATAGGCTTGATTGTCCACAATCAACTGGCCGTCAATATATGAGTTGTCAATCTCTACATTGCAGTAGTCTGTATCAATGTACAGTACACCCACATAGTTAACTGTGCGGTTCTTACTAGCACCGGATTTTTGTGATTGTACGTGGTTTGTGCTCTGGTCAAATCGGCAAGGACGGATATACAAGTCTTCACTAAACAATTCAGCGCCCCACTCGTCCATACCTACCTGCTTCTTGATGATAGCTTCATCTACTAGCATTCGTTTATCGATCATAGCAGACCCCACTATAATTAAAACCGACCATATTCAGCCAGTTTTCAGCATCAAGGCACAAGTTGTAGTGCTTGCCACTAGAAGCGTTCTGTGAGCCATTCTGATAGCTTACAGTGGTACGTCCGACTGTTACGCTGGAAAGTGATTGCTTCTCTTCTGCACTCATTATTCCAGTGCGTTCGAGATAGTTAATCTGGTTAGCAATCGCATTCTTAACTGCTTGTTTGCGTGGTTCAAAGTCACTGTCAAATTCTCTATATGCGTAGAAATTGCGAATATACAAGTTAACAGTCATTTCTGCTCGCTTGTATAATTCGTCAAATCTATCTGTCACATCAAATCCCAAGTCAAGGTATTCATCGTAAGACAAATAGGTCATAATCATTCCCCCTTTAAAATTAAAAGAGGCTGATTATGCTTCAACCTCTTCTGTCTCTTCTTTTTTGTTGTCCACCCGTACTAGGAACGGGCTTAATTCTGGGTGCGATAATGCACCACGGTTATTCAAATCATCTGCAGTCTTAACTGGCAAGTCGTAGATTTCACCTTCAATAAAGGATTGATCTAGTTCTTTACCCGTGAAGACCACATTTGATGTTGCTTTATATTTAGCCATCTAATTTACTCTTCCTCATTACCTTTTACTAAAAGGGCTGTGAGATCCTTTTTAGTAACTTTTCCCTCTGGAAGTGGAATAGAACGTTCTTCAAGAAGGGCTTTCAATTCATCCACAGTCATTTTACTGTAAGGGTCAGAGATAGAGTTTTTTTCCTCCTTTTTCTCCTCGAACCCATCAGCAATCAATTGGATTTCAAGTTCACTGCCCTCCTGAACAGTGTAGACTTGATTGTTTTTCTCGTACTTCTTCATGTTTCACCCCCTATTAAGCTGATTTATGAGATACATAGACTCCATCTTTTTTAGTGTCCAATACAAAAAGATCGTGATAAAGACGGTTTTGGTACAGATAGCCATCCCCCTCTGTATGTTGACCAGGTGCGAAAAGATAGATCGAGTTGAATTTAGCCTTTGCAATAACTGCTGGCTTAGCAACGATCAAGAAATTGATATCTTTACCATCTGACGCTTTGACAAAACCTGTCGTAAAGTCAAACTTAGTCTTGAAACGTGCATCATCCCAAACTTCGATGATTTGAACTCCATCAAGCGAAGTTACACGGGTGTCAATGCCTTGAGGTGATGTAGTAGCGATTGAGCGTGTGAAGTCTTTAGAACGTTCTAGGAAGTCCATTACTTCACTTGAAACGTACATAACGATATTTTGGGCTCCGTATTTACGAACTGGCAAAAGGGCAGCTTTCAAGCGTGAGTAGATATTCACTTCTGACAAGTCAGTCTCAGATTTGAAGTGTGTACCTGTGATAGCTTCTGTTGCAAGTTTAGAGAAGCGGTATGCATCTACTTCAGGAGTTGCGTGCTCTGTGATGAATGTGTTAGATACGTTAGCAGCTGAAAGTTCTTGGTTTGTTTCATCTACGTCTGCAGAGTCTACAAAGAACTCAACGTCACGGTCAAAGCCGAGAGTGTAAACTTTCTTGTCGTTTGAAACTGTACCAGCATTGTAGCCCTTAGAGCGTGTGTGTGCCTTATAGCCTGTTACAGAGATTGTCGGCAATTCGAACGAATTAGCGCCCAACCAGTTTACCTGTGGTGTTTCCAAAATGCTTGTGAGGGCACCTTGCATCAATTTCTTTTCAAACGTGCCCTCATGTTTAGTGATGTAGTTAATTGTCATTGATTATTCTCCTATCAATTTGTTAGTCCTAGTGCCTTCAAAAAGGCATCTCCTTGATTTGTTTCAGCTATTGGATTTCCTCCGACTGAAAACGTTGGTTTCTTCTCCTCAGCTTGCTCTGCGTGACCAAATTGAGGATATTTCTGCAACACTTGGCCGATAGCATCTTCAATAGATACCTCGTCTGTCACCAAGCGAGCAGATAGAGTGATGACATCGTCAACAGACTCAGCATTTACTCCCAAAGTCAGAGCTGACAGTTTTGCTTCTAGGTTCTTTTTATCCGACAAAGCAAGTTCTAGCTCTTTCTCTTTGACAGCAAGCGCCTCTGACTGTTTCTCGACCTCGCTTTTTTGTGAGTCTTTCCACTCTTTGAGCTGCTGGAATCCTTCCTTAGCACTCTTGAAATTTTCAAACCCTAGGTCTTTGAAGATTTTTTCTTGTGCTTTCTTGGACTCTCTAGCGACAAGGCCAGTCACTTCTTCCTGAGTGAATGTCTTGATAGATTGCTCTTGAGTTTGTGACTCAACGGTTTCTCCAGCATTTACTGACTGGTCAGTTTGTGTTTGAATGTCTTCCGCCATTCTTAAATTCCTCCTAAAATTAGGTATTATCTTCCGTTCTTTACCGACTGCGGATAAAGTCAAGCAAAAAACCGCATCGAATTTTTTGCTTTTCTTGTAAAAATGTTGTATACTTAAGTAAATAAAGGAACTGGTTTGGCACCCAATGGCCTATTTTAGGTCGGCGCCTAAGTCAGTTCCTTTTTTTCATGACATAAATCAAACGATTTTCTCTTTTGACAATCGCAATATCAAGGCCTCTTCGACCGAATTTGTATATTTCTTCAAGTTGCTGCTCTATTTCTTTATCACTCAGAGCGGACTTGGTAACATCGTAGACTATATTTTCAGCTTGAGTTTTGGCTTTCCTAGTGTTTTGGTCAAGCGTCCCTTTTCCTGCACCAGTTATCTCTTTCAGGTCAAATTTCAAACCATCAACTAAATAGTCTGGGCTCGGTATTTTTTCTGGGTAGTTAACTCGTGGCGCCATTTGAACATGCTTCCCAAATGTTTTCGATAACCATTCTCCTACTTCTTTCTCTTTTCGAGAATGATCTAGTACTACATGCTTTCCATCGACATAATATTTCTGGCCGTTATGTTCCCAGAAATTCATTTCTGAGACCTTAGCTTTGCTAGGATTTACATTCGATAACCATTCATCTTTTACAGAACGATAAGACCCTGAATATAGCAGGGTCTTATTTTTATTGCCTGTATTCTGTTTTGGTCTATCCTTGAACTCAGGATCAACACTATACC
>ERZ773207.292-NODE-292-length-18424-cov-15.530023_pt1 | contig 18424 bp, 33 predicted proteins | sample MGYA00580997_ERZ773207 | MGnify/ENA primary metagenome ERZ773207 (study PRJEB29015, sample SAMEA2738170) | human oral metagenome | biome: human oral; feature: human-associated habitat; material: saliva | place: China | collected 2239 ... | reverse complement strand
GGGGAGGAATCCAGCAGCCCTAAGCGAGTGTGAATTGTGTGCTCTTTTTTCGTGCACTTTAAAAACCCTTTAAAAATCAACACTTTAAGGGTTTTTTGTTTGTCTTGTATAAGAAAAAGGGGCAGACGAGGGGCACAATTTAAAATTTTATCTTGTCTAACTTGCTAGATATGTCTGATACCATTTTTTGGGTAACGTGAGAATAAATCTCTAGTGTGGTCTTTGAGTCGCTATGCCCTACTCTGTCCATGATAGCAGTCAAGGGGATACCTAATTCAGCAAGTAGGGATATATGAGAGTGTCTGAACATATGTGTAGTGATATTCTTATCTATGCCAATTTTCTGGCCATGTCTTTTCAATGCACCAATAACCCGGGCATTTGTTATTGGCTCTCCTAAAGTATTTATAAAAATAAAGTCTGTATCAAATCCATTTGTCGCGTTCTCTATTATCTGCTCTTTGATGATGTCTAACACTTTTTGAGGTGCTGTTATAACCCTATCAGACTTGATTGTCTTTGGTGTAGTTCTCTCTTTTTGTCTGAAATCGTATGTATGTTTGATGTGAATGGTCTTTTTAGAAAAATCTATATCCTCCTTATAATTTAAAGCAGCAAGCTCTCCATATCGCATGCCAGTAAGAAAAAGAACTTTAGCTATTCGGATATACTTTGTGATTCGATAATCACAAAGGGCCTCTTCTTTTAAATTTTGGATGAACAACTTAAACTCTTTCTGATCTAAGTATTTTGTATTTTTCTTTCTGAGATCTTCAGTTGTAATTACCTTTCTAGGCATTTCAACAAATAGCATTTCATTTGTATCAATATAATTCATTCTGACAGCGAATTTCATTATCTGATTAAGCTTGAACTTGATTTTAGAAACATAGTTATGAGACCTTCCATCTTGTAATAGCTGATCTATCACTTTTTGTAATAATCGTCTATCAATGTTTCTAACTAAATAGTCGCCCTCTATCTGCTTTAAAATCTCTTTTTTAACATTCTTTGAAGCGTAGACGGTTGAGTTTTTAACACCGTGTTTCCAATTTTCCTCAAATTCCTCATATAGTTTTTCAAAAGTTATATCAGAAACAAAATGTTGTTTTTCTCCTAATTTTTGATTTATTTTCTCTTGTAACAAGATGGCAGCTTGATTTCTTGCCTGGGGAGTTTTCTTCTCCATGGTTACTGAAACTTTTTTTAATTTCTCAGTATATGGATCTTTGTATCGCTCAAAAAATTTGTATTTCCCGTTGGGAAGTTCTTCCATCCACATTGATTTTACCTCACTTTTTTGATAAAATGGGTATAGTAAAAAGGGCTTTTTAATGCCTTTTACTATACTACCTAATCCTCACACTCTCCTCGACCAAAATTTGAGTGTGGGGATTTTTTGTTTTTATAGTTATTCTGATGAACTATCCTATCAATTCATAATATTCGTCAATTACCATCAATTCGTCCGTGACTGTTCTAAGCTCATGTTTTTGCATGAACTGGATATAGTTGAAAGATTGATGGTCGTCTGATAGTGCGAGTTCTTCTTCTAGCAACTTATGAATCATGTGCCTATTAGCCTCATTCTCGCATCTGGTGTGGTTATTTTTATATAGTGCAGTAGAATGTTCCAGATGTCCTAATTCGTGGTATATGACCCGTTTTTTTGCGTTTTCTGACAGCTCACGGTTTATGAAAATAATATTGATTTCTTTGATGTAAACTCCTGGTCTATGCCAGAGGTCATTATCAAAGTAAGCGAGAGTGACACCGTGCGAGTCTACTAGCTCTTCAATAGTCATAGGCTATCATCCTTTTTGTGTTATTTTGTTGTTAAAATGGTTACGATGATTGCTAGTATCCCCAGTAAAGTACTAACTAACAATCCGATAAACCAATACATGAACTCTTTTTTGCTTTTAGCTTGCTCTTCTAATCTCTTATTCTCTTGAGTTAGAAACATAGTCTCTACACGTTTCTCGAAATTATCAAATTTCAAATCAACTTGTTCAAATTTTAAGTCGATTTTTTCAAATCCGCTACGCATTTCTTGTCTGAGTTGATCAATTTTTAAATCAATTTTCTCGAATCCATGCTGGGTGTCAGAATTAATTTTATCAAGTTTTAAGTCGATTTCAGATTTGCTGTAAGTATCTTGTGACATAATATTTTCCTCCGATAACATTTCTGACTCCATTATACCACGATTTTGTATGGGTACAGTTTTCAATGAAGATTTAGAAGCGTGAATTGAAGAAACATTGGAAGGGGTAGGTTTGAAATTATCTTGTGTCTCCGGCATTGTTTACCCCCACTTTCCAAAATGATGATAACTATATGCTGTATCTACTTCCTGACCGTTTTCGTCCATCAAGACGAAGAAAAAGAAAAAATCACTTGGGTTCTGTATCGTAAAATTAAAGCTGAAATTTCCAGTAGCCATCCCAAAGCCATCTTCTAGCAAAACAAAGCCCTGTCTTGCAATATTTATTCTCGTAGCATGAACAGGGTAGGACGTACCGTCAGGGAAGTGGGCAGTTAGAGATAAGATATAGTCTGTATCGGGTCTTAGATTAAAAAAATCTAGAAAAGCAATCAAAGATGTTGAACCGGGAAACATATCAAAGTTAGTGATCGTTCCTAGAAACTGAGAAGTTTCAGGATTGACAATCCTGATTGCTGTCATCTTTTCTCTGAACGGATTCTTTTTCATTGGAATACTTGTCATACTATCTACCTCTCAAATAAATCTCAATAATGTTCTGAATGGCATCGATGTCTTCTTCTGTAAGAGGCTTGCCATCGAAGGTCTTGGCATTTTCTGCCATATTTCGGAGGTCGTCAGACGTGTATCCTGCGATTGTCTCATCCTTGGCAATAGTCGGATTATCAGTCCGTCCAAGCAGATAGTCGGTAGACACATTGAAGTAGTCGGCGATTTCTGAAATTCGTTCAGCGTTGGGCTTTTGCGATTTCAACTTATAGAGTGTATTTCTACTGTAACCCAAATCCTCTTCTAACTTCATAAGAGAAATTCCATGCTTATCAGCAAGTTCTTTGATTTTTTCGTATGTCGGAAACATTGTTAAATCAACCTTTCTGGAACATAACAAAAAATATTTCAACTTTTTGGGTGAAAAGTGTTGACATATCACCTAATTGGGTGTAAAATAGTTTTTGTAAGTTAATGAGTTAGTAAAAAACGAAGTTAAAACTTATCTAAAATTAAATAGCTTTGGCGAGCGAGTAAATTGATAGATATAAGGTTTTATCAAGGTTTTTAATTATGCTTTCATTTTAACCTTTTGGGTGAGATATGTCAAGTGTTTTATAAAATTTCTAACTTTTTTTCTTACTTTTGAAGAAAGGAGGAAGATGAATGTCGAAAAAAGAAGCGTCTCCAATATCTTTAGAGAATCTAAAAAACGATATTCAAAGTTTTGTTGAGAAGGTCGCTGATGAAGCTATTCAACAATCTGAGACATATTCGCAAGCAATTTTGTTAGTTTCTAAAAACACTAGTTTTTCAGAACATGGCTTAGCAATGACAAAGGCTATCCAAGACGAAATCACGAAGCGCGCCTTGAATAGCAGAACAAAAAATGAGCCTATCTCTATACAGATAGACTCAGAAGGATTCAAGAATCTTAGCTATGAAGCCATTCATGATATTTCTCAAGTAACTCAATAGTAGTTATTGTAGAAATCAAACCACCGACCATTCCAAGTTGCAATCCGTCTGTATGGTCGATTTGCTTAGTAGCTTCATTAGCTTTGGCAGCAATAGCTTGCAGATCTTCGTCTGTTAAAGATTCTCGGAAATCTTTAAAGGATTTCATAAAATCACCTCCTTTCTAGCTTTATTATAGCAGAAAGCGAGGAGAGAAAAAGAAAAGAAAGGAGAGAAATATGCCAAATATGGATGGTGGACGTCAAAAAATCAGAGATTATCTGAAAGAACACAATCTGACGATGGCTACGCTAGCAGTACAGTATAGCATGGCTCGTCAAGATGTAACTAATATCCTGAACGGTAAGCTGAAAAATCCACAAGCAAATCAGTTCATCGCTCGTGTGATTGAAGATTTTAAAATTCGCTAATACAAAAAGCACCTAACAAAAGTCAGGCGCTCAACAAAATATTCATCTAAATTATATCACGAAAGGAGCAAAAATGGAAACAGTTGAAATTGTAAGAATTAAAGATGTGATCATTGAGAAGATTGGGGCTAATGACAAAGAACTAAAGCGCATCTTCGGATGTTCGGAACGGCAAGCAGGAGACCGAAGAAGAGAAATGCAAAAACTCCCTAGTCAGCAAAAACATCTTTTGGATAGCGGACAACTTGTAACTATTAAAGGTTTCTATGAATACTTGCAATATCGTGGAACTCAAGCTTGGAAAAAAGAAATGGGAAAAAGTAAAAAAATGAGGTCGGTAGGATGAACCTATTAACAAAAATCAAGAATTGGTTATCAAAAGAAATTAATACTGATTGGAAAGTCGTTGCTTTGGACTTAAACAGAGCTTTGATAGACCTTCAGGAGAAATATCAGCGAGCCAATCAGCGTATTGCTGATCTTGAAAAAATCGTAGCAATCTATAAAGAGAAGGAGAATGCAAAATGATGGAATACTTATATTTTGTGACCATCGTAGGAATTGGACTATGGTCGCTAGTGAATACACTAGATGACCATGCTGAAAAAAAGCGGCAAGAGCGCCAGCAAATAGCGAGCAATATTGCACGCATGAATCTGAAAAATTCAGACAAGCAATTTACTTATGATGTAGAACCGCCTGTAGGACTCGCAAAAGGTGTAGAAGAAGGAGTTTAAAATGGTAACAATCAACAAACTGGAAATTGAAAACGTCAAGCGCGTTAAAGCGGTCAAATTAGAGCCGTCAGCGACTGGGTTGACAATCGTGGGTGGAAATAACAACCAAGGGAAAACAAGCGTACTGGACGCGATTGCTTGGGCGTTGGGTGGCAATAAGTACAAGCCTAGCCAAGCACAACGCGAAGGAAGTACAATCCCGCCTAGTCTTAAAATCACGCTATCAAACGGCTTGATTGTGGAGCGTAGTGGAAAGAACAGCACACTCAAGGTCATTGATCCAAGCGGTAACAAGGCAGGACAAAACTTGCTGGATAGCTTCGTAGAAGAATTGGCTATCAACTTACCAAAATTCATGGAGCAGACCAGTAAAGAAAAAGCAAAGACATTGCTGCAAATCATCGGAGTCGGTCCACAGTTGGCTGAACTGGAAATGCAGGAAAAAGCCAAGTACGACGAGCGCCACACAATCGGTGTGATTGCTGACCAAAAGGAGAAGTTCGCTAAAGAACAGCCGTACTATCCAGATGCACCTAAAGAATTGGTCTCTATTGCCGAACTTATCCAGCAACAACAAGCTATCCTTGCGAAAAATGGCGAGAATGCCCGCAAGCGTCAGAACCTGGTATCTATCCAAAATCAACATGCTTCAGCAACTGCAGAGGTTGAACGATTGGAGCAATTGCTGGCCGATGCCAAAGAAAAAGAAAGTCAGTTAGCTCAAGACTTGGCTATCGCGAATACCGATGCCATGGACCTTCTCGATGAATCGACTGAGGAGATTGAAAACAACATCGCAGAGATTGACGAAATCAATCGTAAAGTACGTGCTAATTTGGACAAGGATAAAGCAGAAGAAGATGCTAAGGGTTACCGCGAGCAATACAAGGAACTTGATAATGTGATTGCTGACATCCGCAAGCAGAAGACAGATTTGCTTACAAACGCAGATTTACCGTTGCCGGGCTTGTCCGTAGATGATGGCGAATTGCTCTATCTTGGCCAGCGCTGGGATAATATGTCCGGTAGTCAGCAGCTGCAAGTTGCGACTGCAATCGTGCGTAAATTGAAACCAGAGTGTGGGTTTGTCTTAATTGATAAGCTGGAGCAAATGGACCAGTTGACTCTACAAGAATTTGGCGCGTGGCTTGAGCAAGAAGGCTTGCAAGCAATTGCGACACGAGTATCAACAGGAGATGAATGTAGCATTCTGATTGAAGACGGGTATAGTGTTAAGCCAGTGAAATTTGAAAGTTCCGCTCAGCAAGGACACGCTGAAACCGTAGCACCGACTTGGCAAGGTGGATTTTAAAAACTAAAGGAGAACAATCATGAAACAACAAAAAACTTTTATCGTATTACGTGACAAAAAAACAGGATATTTTTTATCAGATTATAAAAATCGGACAGGTCGTCTAGCTTATGAAGCGAGCTGGGTAGAATGTGTAAACGATGCTTTGATTATTCCAGAAGATCGCTTGATTGAAGAAGAAAATATTTACAAAGGAATGGCTCGTATTTTTGAAGCCGAGTTAATTCGTGTAAAAGCTGAATTCTTAATTGAAACATTAGACGGAAAAGAACCTAACGAACCGCTTCAGAATGTTGACGATATCAATAAAGAAAAGTTTTTACGCTCGCTAGTAGAAGGAATTTTTGGAGGTGAATAATGCAAATCACAAGAGGAAAACGAGCGCGAGCTCAAAAGGTAGTTATCTACGGTCCTGAAGGAATTGGCAAGTCCACGTTTGCTGCTGAATTTCCAAATGCAGTCTTCATCGACACGGAAGGTTCGACAGATAACATGGATGTGGCACGGTTAGACAAGCCGACCAGCTGGACCATGTTAGTAAATGAGATTGCTTTTATCAAAGCAAATCCGACTGAGTGTGGGACACTCGTTATTGACACGATCGATTGGGCAGAAGCTTTGGCAGTTAATTACATCTGTTCGCAACATGGCAAGCAAGGGATTGAGGATTTTGGCTGGGGCAAGGGGTACACCTTTGTACAAGAAGAAATGGGACGTTTCTTAAATAGTCTGTCTGACTTGGTTGATATGGGTATCAACGTAGTATTGACTGCGCACGCTCAGATTAAGAAATTCGAGCAACCGGACGAGATGGGTTCTTATGACAGATATGAGCTCAAACTTGGTAAGAAGACGAGTTCCCAAACAGCTCCACTAGTAAAAGAGTGGGCGGACATGGTTCTATTTGCCAATTACAAAACCTTAGTCATGACGGCCGAGAACGGCAAGAAGAAGGCGCAGGGCGGTGAGCGCGTGATGTATACCAATCATCGACCGGCTTGGGATGCTAAGAATCGACATGGTTTACCAGATGAATTACCGTTCCATTATGCAGGAATCGCTCATATCTTTGCGAGTCAGCAAGTGCATACACAACAGCCACAACCGCAGACAGTCGCTCCAGAGCCTCAGCAGGCTGTTCAGCAAGCCCCTGAGCAAGTTCAAGAAGAATTGCCTCTCGATATGTCGCAGGTAGCTGAAAAACCTCAAAATGAAGCTTCTAGCACGCCACAGACATTACCTGAACAATATCATGCAAGCTTGCCAAAGAGTTTGACGGACCTCATGTCTCAAGGTAACGTGACAGCAGAAGAACTTCAAAAAGTAGCTTACATTCGCGGGCACTTCCCGCTAGGAACTCCGATCGAAAACTTTCCGCCTGATTATTGGGATATGATTGTGGCACATTGGCAGGCAACTATGGAAGTTATTCAAAACCAAGTGCGAGCAGACCCTGAATTGCCCTTTACCGTGTAAGTTTTGGGAATTAGAAATCATAGCAAAATATAATAAGGAGTATCTATGAAAGATAAAACTATTAAAATTGATTTGTCAAAAATTGCAAATACAGCCTTACAAGAAAAGGTTGACAAAGAACTTGAAAAAGTCCTTGAGAATATTCTGGATCTCAATACAGAAGCTAAAGCGACTCGCAAGGTTACTATCATACTGACGATGTCAACAGATGATGAGCGTACAGTCGTTAAGACAGGTATGGAAGTCAAATCTACCTTGGCACCACAGAAAGGTGTCGCAACAACTGTCATTGTTGGTCGTGATGACACTGGTAAAATTCACGCAAACGAGCTCAAAAGTGGCATCCCTGGTCAGACTTACTTTGATGAAAACGGAGATATGCGGACCGATACTGGCGATCTCATCGAAAAAGTGGAACAACAGGAAAAATCTAAAATCATTGATTACAATCAAAAGAAAGCAGGTAACTAACCATGACAGAAAATATTAAAGATGCATTATCATACGCAGTCGAACTAGCAGGTAAAGAAAAGAAAATCATTCGTTCAGAGACAGGGAAGGAATATTTTGACAACAATAAATATAGCTTACAGGAACTTAGCCCTCGTAAGTATGCACCTATCCTTGAGCTTCAGACGCTCAAAAGTCTAGTTGACTATCTCAAGTCAGATAACGATCTCATCAGTGATCGTAAACTTGTAGTTGTCGTGGACAGTTTCCAAAAAGTATCTGTATATGATCAAGTTGATTTTGAAAATGGTAAACGTCCTCAGTTCGTATCTGTAAAAGCAACCGTTCCAGTTATTCCTTTTAGCAATTGGCGCGACCAGGAAGAATTCAATATTATGTTGCAGTCTATGTTCATCGATGATGCAGATCGCAATTTGGTTTTGGATTTTGCTAGTCATTTAAAAATCGAAAAAGGCGCAGAAGTTCAAGATAATGGCATCAGTCAAATGGCGACAGTTCGCGATGGTGTAGCAAGTCTAGCACAAGCTAAGACTCCAAATCCAGTAACCTTGCGACCATATCGTACTTTCAATGAAGTAGAGCAACCTGCTAGTCAATTCGTCTTCCGCATCAACAAATCGGCGAATCTGGCACTATTTGAAGCAGATGGTGGTAAATGGAAATTAGAAGCCGTCGAAAGCATCGCAAATTATTTAAAAAATGAACTTGCTAGCAACAAAAAAATTACTATTTTAGCTTAAAGGAGAAATCAACATGACACAACAACAATACAACAACTTTGATCACGAATTTGGCTGGGAAGATACGATCGAAAAAGACTCGGATTTCGTCCTCTTGCCTGACGGATTGTACTATTTTACAGTCGTTGGAATGGAACGTACACGCCACACGCCAAATCCGCAAAATCCAGGGAAACTACCAGCGTGTAACAAAGCTATCGTCAGCATCAAAATTGTAGCTAACGAAGGTGAAACCGAACTGCGCCACAACCTATTCTTGCACAGTTCAACTGAAGGAATGTTATCTGCTTTCTTTGCTGCCATCGGTCAGAAGAAAAAGGGCGAACCGCTTCGCATGAACTGGAATACCATCATTGGTACAACTGGAGTATGTAAAGTCGGAACCCGACAATACAATAATAACAATTACAACGAAGTCAAATCCATGCTCTACCCTGAAGACGTGGATTATACAAAAGTGTTGAACCAACAACCAGGACAAGTTACACAAGCAAGCTACCAACAACCACAACCGCAGAACTTTGGACAACAACCACAAGGACAAGCTGGATACCAAGCTGGGCAATTCTAGGAGGTAAGGGATGCAATTAAGACCTTATCAACAGGAAGCACGGGAGGCTGTTCAAGCTGAATGGGCTAAAGGTCGCAAGCGCACGCTCTTAGTATTACCAACAGGATGCGGGAAGACAATCGTCTTTTCCAAAATCATTGAAGACCAAGTGAAAGAGGGCAAGCGTGTGCTTGTCCTTGCTCATAGGTCTGAATTATTGGAGCAAGCTAGCGATAAGCTCAAGACTGCAACAGGACTTGGTACGGCTTTAGAAAAAGCTGAAAATACATCTATTGGTTCCTGGTATCGGGTCGTCGTCGGATCAGTCCAGACCATGCAGAGAGAAAAACGATTACGACAGTTTCCGCCCGACTGGTTTGATACGATTGTAGTTGACGAAGCACACCATGCTATATCAGATGGTTACCAGCGTGTGCTTGGCTATTTTGATAAGTCGAATGTATTAGGGGTTACTGCCACACCAGACCGTGGAGATATGAAAAACCTTGGTTCTTACTTCGATAGCCTCGCTTATGAATATTCGTTGGTACAAGCTATCAAAGAAGGCTACTTATCTAAAATTAAAGCTTTGACAATTCCGCTAAGTTTGGATTTATCAAATGTCAGCATGTCGGCAGGCGATTTCAAAGCGAGCGATGTCGGAACAGCATTAGATCCATATCTTGAGCAGATAGCGGACGAAATGGTCAAGCAATGTGCAGACCGCAAGACAGTCGTATTCTTGCCTTTGGTAAAGACCTCGCAGAAGTTTCGCGATATCCTAAACGCAAAAGGCTTTCGTGCTGCTGAAGTCAATGGAGAGTCCAAGGACCGTGCAGAAATCTTAGAAGACTTCGAGAAAGACCGCTACAACGTTCTTTGTAATTCCATGCTTCTAACAGAAGGCTGGGATTGTCCATCAGTAGACTGTGTAGTTGTGCTAAGACCTACCAAAGTGCGAGCGCTCTATTCTCAAATGGTGGGGCGTGGTACTCGTCTGCATCCAGGGAAGGAAGAATTACTCTTGCTAGACTTTCTCTGGCATACAGAACACCACGAGCTATGCCGTCCAGCTCATTTAATATGTGAGACTCCAGAAGTCGCTCAGAAAATGGTTGAGAACATGGAAGAGCAAACTGGTGTAACGCTTGACCTCGAAGATATGGAAGTGAAGGCAGCAGAAGACGTAGTTGCTCAACGCGAAGAAGCCTTGGCCAAACAATTAGAAGAAATGCGTAAGCGTAAACGTAAGCTAGTTGATCCGTTGCAATTTGAAATGTCTATCCATGCTGAAGACTTGTCGAACTACGTGCCTAACTTTGGAATCGAGCAGTCTCCTCCAACAAAAAATCAGTTACAAGCCTTAGAAAAATTTGGAATTTTTACTGACGAAATCGGAAATTACGGTAAAGCTAGCAAGTTACTAGACCGACTTAGCAAGCGACAGTCAGAAGGTTTAACGACACCAAAACAAATCAGATTTTTGGAAAGATATGGATTTAGAAATGTCGGTCTATGGAGCTTTGAATCAGCGAACAAGCTGATAAATCGCATAGCAGCAAGCGGATGGAGACTTCCGCAAAATGTTAATCCTAAAGAATATGTGCCAAATTAAAAAAAGTTCTTTGAAAATTTAATAAAAACACTTGACTAATTGCCCGTACAGTTATATAATTTATCGTACGGGCAGAAAAGAGGTGATTGAATGAGCCCACGAACAGGAAGGCCTAAAAGTTCCAATCCTAAAAATGTTCGTCTTGAAATTAGATTGACTAAATCTGAAGCAGAAGAGTTACAGGCGTTAGCTGATAAACTCAACACTAACAAGACAGATGTTATTATTAGAGGTATAAAACTTTTACAGTCTGAACATAAAAAATAGGATAAAGCCCCTGTCGCCAAACATCAGCTTTACCCTATCGCTGCAGAAAGTGTTTCCGCATGAAATATTATATCATGCGAAACACTTCTTTTCAACATACACAAGGAGTGTTTTTATTATGGCTCAAAGAAATATTTTAAACAGTTACGAAGAATTGGTTGCTTATGTTAGTGAAATACAAGATTCATTAGATATTCTACATGAATGGTTATCGGTTGCTCCTGACCTCGATAAACCAGAGACGTATTTAGATTTAATCACACAGCATAGCTCGCATTGGGCATTGCTTAATCTAATTAGACATCGTTTAAACAGCTTGACTGAGGAACATGGTGCAATCGTGAGAGAGGAAGTCAGAACAGGAGCGTGTAAGTATGGGAAAAATAATTGATTTAGCTAATATAAGATTTGGACGATTATTGGTATTAAATAGTTTTGAACGCCGAAAAAGATATATTTATTGGCTATGCAAATGTGATTGTGGTAATGAAAAATATATTCGCAGTGATCATCTACGATATGGGAAGATAACATCTTGCGGATGTTTTGAAAAAGAAGCTAGAAAAGAGGGGAATCATACAACCCACGGACTTTCTAAAACTAGAATCTTTAAAATTTTTCATGGTATGAAAAAACGCTGTTACAATCCCGAATGTGTTGCTTATAGTAACTACGGTGGGCGCGGTATAAAAATATGTGACGAATGGCTAAATAATTATACTTCATTTCATGATTGGGCGTTGTCTAATGGATACGCTGATAACTTATCTATCGACCGTATAGATGTTAACGGCAATTATGAACCATCTAACTGCAGATGGGTGGATGCTAAAACTCAAGCAAATAATAGAAGACCAAGAAGAGACAAAGCAAAGGAAAAAAATGTCAGAAGAAAAATTTGATTTACTACCATTATTAAATTACATCAATCCTGCCACGGTAGATTACCAAACGTGGGTTAATGTCGGTATGGCCTTGAAACACGAAGGCTACACGGCATCTGACTGGGATAACTGGTCGCAAAACGACAGCCGATACAAGAAATTCGAGTGTTTCAAGAAATGGGATACTTTCAATGAACAAGCAGGAACTATCGTGACGGGGGCGACGATTACTCAACTTGCTAAAGAAAATGGCTGGGTGTCGCAATCCAGCTATGACAGTGAGAATGCGCATGAGTTAGGATGGACGGACACCATTGACCGTGATTATCGTGTCATTGATAAAGACTGGATTGAAGGTAAGGAAATTCATGAGCCGACAATTTGGAATCCGGTGCAAGAAATCATCAAATACCTTGAAACACTCTTTGAAGCTGGTGAAAATGTCGGTTATGTGACCAAGTGCTACCCCAAGACTGACGACGAAACTGGCGAGATTGTCAAATGGCTGCCAACAAAGGGAGCTTACGACCGTACAGCTGGTGAGTTGATTCAGCTCTTACAAGAATGTAATGGAGATATTGGAGCTGTCCTTGGTGACTATCACGAAGAAGCTGGCGCATGGGTGCGATTCAATCCCATGGATGGAAAAGGTGCTAAAAATGAAAACGTGACAGATTTCAGATATGCCTTGGTTGAATCCGACAGCATGCCAATCGATAAGCAAAATGCTATCTACAAGGAATTGGAGCTACCGATTGCAGCCTTGGTACACAGTGGAAATAAATCACTGCATGCCATCGTCAAAGTATATGCCAAGAATTACGAGGAATACCGTAACCGGGTTGATTACCTTTACAAGATTTGTCAGAAGAATGGAATCATAGTTGATACTCAAAATAAAAATCCAAGTAGACTATCACGCATGCCAGGTTTTATCCGTAATGGCCAGAAGCAATTTTTGGTAGATACCAACATTGGTAAGGCTGACTGGGACGAATGGTATCAATACATCGAAGATTTGAACGATGATTTACCTGATCCTGAAGGATTGGCCGACAGCTGGGATAACTTGCCAGAGTTGGCGCCTGAGCTGATTAAAGGTGTGCTTCGTCAAGGTCACAAGATGCTGATTGCTGGACCGTCTAAGGCTGGTAAGTCATTCGCTTTAATTGAGATGTCAATCGCGATTGCCGAGGGCAAGAAGTGGCTTAGTTGGGAATGTACTCAAGGGCGAGTCCTCTATGTCAATTTTGAGCTAGACCGTCCTTCTGCCTTGCATCGCTTCCGTGATGTTTATCAAGCGATGGGATTGGCTCCGCAAAATATCAATAACATCGATATCTGGAATCTTCGTGGAAAGACCGTACCAATGGACAAGCTAGCGCCTAAGCTCATACGTCGCTCTTTGAAGAAGAATTACATCGCAGTCATCATTGACCCGATTTATAAAGTTCTGACTGGAGACGAGAACAGCGCAGACCAGATGGCACACTTTACGAACCAATTCGACAAGGTAGCGACAGAGTTAGGATCTAGTGTTATCTACTGTCACCACCACTCAAAGGGTTCTCAAGGTGGCAAGAAGTCCATGGACCGTGCCAGTGGCTCTGGTGTATTTGCTCGGGATCCTGACGCGCTTGTTGATTTAGTCGAGTTAGAAGTGTCAGAAGAATTATTGACCCAGCGATTAAATCAGGCAGCGTGTGAAGTTTATAAACAAGCTTTGCAAGAGCGAAATAATGCCTATTATCAGCAGAATGTAGGCCTAGATGACTTATTGAGTTCTGCGCAAATGCGGACGCACTTCGAGAAAGGTATTCCTGATGTGATGGATCGTGCTCCATTAGTAGACAAGCTCGAAGAAGTTCGCGATAAGATTCAGATAGCGACTGCATGGCGTGTGGAAGGCACGCTTCGAGAGTTTGCCAAGTTCAAGCCAGTCAACATGTGGTTTAGCCATCCAGTACATACACTTGATGAATCAGGCGTGCTTGCGGATATTAAGCTTGACGACGATAAACCAGGGTGGATGAAAGCTAAAGAAACTCGCAAAAAGAATGCAAAGGAAGATAAAAAGCAAAAGTTGAAAGAGTTTGACGAAGCTATCGAAAATGCAAATTTTGGCGAGCCACCTTCAAAAGAAGACGTAGCTGAATATTTAGGAGTGTCTATAAAAACTGTCGAAAGACGGTTAAAAACATCAAAAAAATATTGGCTCGATAAAAATACTCTCACTATTTTAAATAAAGAAAATGCGACAGAACCGTAAAAATCTGGTCGTGTCCTAATAATGACAACACCATAAATTTATGGTTGTGTCTTTGTCTAAAAAAGGACAGACAAGACCATAAAATCGTGGTCGTGTCGAACGACAAGCAACTATATATTATATATATAGATAATGTCCTGTCGTCCATCATGTCCATACCTGTATAGACAGGGTTGCTTAAAACGCACCCTGTCATATACAAGGGTCATGGACTAAGTGCGAAATTAAAAAAAGAAAGGAAGTGCATTTATAAAAATGTCTATTGAATTCTTTTTACCGATGCAAAAAATTCCAACAACGACTCACCAGCAAAAAAAAGGTTAACGTAAGATTTGGAAAGCCAATCTTTTATGAGCCAGAGGATCTGAAAAATGCCAGGGCGAAATTTGAGAGCTTGCTCGCGCAGCATGTGCCTCCTGATAAAATTAAAGGAGCAATTCGTCTGACGGTCAAGTGGTGCTTCCCTCGTATCAAAAAAAGCTATGATGGCCAGTACAAGACCACGAAGCCAGATACAGATAATTTGCAGAAGTTGCTCAAGGATTGCATGACAAAAATTGGCTACTGGCAAGATGATGCACAAGTGGCCAGCGAGATTGTCGAGAAGTTTTGGGCAGACACAGTCGGAATTTATATCAAGATTGAGGAATTGCCATGAAAATCAATTATATTGATTTCTTTAGCAGGGTCATTCCGGAATGGATGGCACGCAGCAATCAGAAAAGCCAAGAAGTCGGTTTTGGCTCAGATGCTTATTGGCAATGGGCCGTGTCGTCAATTGGAGAAATTTGCAAGCAATACAATGATGATGAGCTAGTGACGGAGCAGTTTGGCTTGCTCTTTAACTGGCTAGAGAAACAGGCAGGATAAAACATGGAATATAGCAAACAGACGGTCATTGAAGGACTGAAACGTACAATTGAGCAAAACGAAGAGAAGATAATCGAGTATTCGAAGCCGTGCGATTCACGGAAAAGACGCATTAGAGCGCTAGAGCGCGATTTGTTGAAGAAAAAGAATAAAGAATTAAAAAAAAAAGTAAAGGAGTTAGAGGATGATGGAAGATTTAAAGCAAAAAATTAATGCAGTATACAACTGGACGGTAGAAGACGGGAAGCCCAAACCTCCCAAGCAAAATTTACCACAAGCGGTGAAAGACCGGGCGAACTATTTTTGGGAAATGGCAGAAGATGGTATGACATTTACGGGAGTGATGGAATGCATCTTCGCTGATGAAAAGCCTACAGACTATGCTTTGGGAGCTACTAAGGGTTGGTTGCCAAAATCTAAGGAGTTTGATGATTGGGTTGGCTATTCGCCAAGCATGGCTCAGGTAGTTATTGCAGTTTATTTGATTTATGTAGGAAACTAAGATGAATGAGCAGGAATTGATTAAAGAGTTTGAAGAAAACGGGATTTACTGTTTGAATGTTTTTGGCAATGAGGTCAAAAGCATTCCGGTTAAACGTGCAATTGATCTAATTAAACAACTAGACGAACCGCAACCAGTCAAAGTTCCGCAGTGTGTGGCGGAAAAAATTGAGTATTTCAAAAAAACTGGTGACTGGGATTTGTTTCAAGCAATGGATTATTCGCTTGGAAAAAAAGAAATCAGGGAATGGCTTGAGGATAAAAATAACCAAGAAACATTTGCTCGTGCATGGCTTGACGGCTACGAGGTCGAGAAAGAGAAGCGGTATCGTGTCCGTTTTAAAGGATTAGATAAAGACTTAGAATACCTAAATTTTAAGCACGGTCATGTTTGGGTATTTAGCGACAATATAGAGAATGAGGAATATCGTACAGCACACACCCGCAAAGAACTTGAAGAAGCTGGCTTCGGCTGGGTGTTCGATTGTGAAGGTGTTGAGATTGAGGAGGTTGAGTGATGATTATCAAGAATTATAAATATGAAAATTCTACAGATGGTATTCATTATACGATTGATGTAGATGGTTACGAATTTCAAATGAATCACAAAAAAACTGAGTATGGCAGTGTGCAACATGAGGATATAGATTACTTTTTGGACGAAATTAGTGAATATGATGTACAAGAAGCTGAATTGATTGAAGACTTTGTAAGGTTTCAAAATTACTTGTTAATGTATGGAGTTGGATTTACTCTTAAAAACGCTGAGGAGGTTGAGTGATGAGTTATGATTTGGAAATCTTAGCGAAAATAGAAAACGGACAATATATCTGTATCGATGAACCTAGATATAGTTCTCCAACTTACAATCTTGGAAAAATGTTTAGGGTGGCTATGGATTGGGATTTCGACCAAGGCACAATTTACAATGTTGCTGACATTTTACATAACATTCAACGCGGTATCTCTGAATTAGAACGGTGCCCTGAAAAGTATGTGCAGTATGAACCTGAAAATAGATGGGGAACGGTTAGCGATGCTTTAGAAGTTTTAAAGTCGTTGAAAGAGTGTATTTTAGAACAAGATATTGATACGAAATATTTATATTTGAGGTGGTAAATTGAAACGGCCAAACAGATATCCTTACACACGAAGTCAGTGGTTTGAAGAAACCGCTGATTATTATACATATGCAGACGGCATTTATTTCACAAGTCATGTTTTAAAAAATAGATTCACTAGAGAAATTAAGAGCAAGGAGTAGAGTGATGGAAGAAGTTATTATGGCTACACTGCCTAACAATGAGTTAAATCGTTTGATAAAAATTGAAACTGCAGTTGAGAATTTAATTGAAAACGGAATACTTGATGAAGATCTTTTTAACGAGTATTTGAGAGAAATATAGATTGAGGAGGTGGAGTGATGATTATCAAAAATTACAAATATGATTATTCAAGTGGCAGAATCTGCTACACAATTGGTGTTGATGGCTATGAATTAGCCATGGAACATACTAAGACAGAATATGGAAGTGTCCAAAGAGATGAAATTGACGATTTCTTGGGTACGGTCGAGGAATACGACTTTCAAGAAGCTGAGATGATTGAAGCATTCGTTGATTTTCAAAATGATTTGCTTTTGCATGGAATTGGTTTTGAATTGAGAAATGAGGTGCAGTGATGGAAGATGTGCAAAATATTTTAGAGACACAATTGATTTTAGGCAAGCAAGTTTTAGAGATTGTATTGGATTTGCTAAAAGACGATTCAAAAACAGGGGCAGTTCTACCTTTAAACATAAATGACCGTGAATTTACAATTACTGTAGAAAAGGAGGTAACAGATTGAAACGTTTCATCGCTATCTGGATATTATTGTCCGCTGGATTGAACATCTGGCAGATGGACAGGATTCGAGATTTAGAAGAGAAAAAGCCGATGGTTATCTACAAGGCAGATAACGCAGGCGCAGAAATATTCGGTAAAGTCCTTGAGAAAGGGCGACACGGCAAGTTGTATACAGTGACTATCAGAGATTATGGGATTTTCGTAGTCACTAGAGAGCAATGGGACAAAGTGAAAGTTGGAGATGAGGTGAGGTTATGACGTTCGTAGAGCACAATAACCGCGAGAAGGCCAATAAATTCGCTGAGTATGTGACAGGGAAGCCGTTACGTGAATACTTGGCCAAAAAAGTGAAACAGTATTGCGGTGAAAATGTATCTGTCTTTGATGGTGCTGCAGGCTCCGGACAACTAGAACAGTTCATTAGTATGATCGATTTTTATGCGGTAGAAATTCAGCAGGAAAGTTGTGAAGCGTTGAAAAGCAATTTTCCTCACGCAGTCGTGCATAATCAGAGTTTTTTTACTTATCAATCAGATATACAAGTGGATGCAATTGCAATGAACCCACCTTATTCTCTGAAATTGAAAGATTTGTCAGAAGAAGACCAAGAGGCTATTAAAGAACTATATCCTTGGAAAAAATCAGGTGTTGTTGATGATATTTTTCTGTTGAAGTCACTGACTTACACGAAACGATACGGATTCTATATCATGTTTCCTGGCATTACTTACCGTCAATCTGAAAAGAAAATGAGAGAGCTAGTTGGTAACAATCTCGTTGA
>ERZ773207.291-NODE-291-length-18499-cov-5.075146_pt1 | contig 18499 bp, 18 predicted proteins | sample MGYA00580997_ERZ773207 | MGnify/ENA primary metagenome ERZ773207 (study PRJEB29015, sample SAMEA2738170) | human oral metagenome | biome: human oral; feature: human-associated habitat; material: saliva | place: China | collected 2239 ... | reverse complement strand
AAGCAAAAAAGCAATCGAAAAAGCTCAAAAAGAAGCAGAAAATCATGTTAAATAAAGATGAACGAGGTTCCGTAAGGGACCTTCTTTTAATGTTTATATAGTAAATTTATTGATGTAATTGTTTGCAAGTCAAAAAGAATGTTTCGGAAAGAAGATGAAAACGCCTTACCTAAGCGGATTTATCTCACAAGTGTATTTTTTTATGATATAATGAAATGAAATAAAAATTGATAATAGAGGTATATCGTGAGTAGATCTTCGAAGAGAGCTCGTCAGGGTAAAACAAAGATTATGATTAGTTGGGGGTTGCTAGCTATCTATGCAGTACTAGCAGTCTTTTTATTGTTTTTGATTTTCAAGTACAATATGCTAGCCTTCCGATATCTCAATATAGTGGTCACTGTCTTAATTGTAGCCTTAGCTATCTTGTGCTTCTTTTTAATTCGGTCTAAGAAAGTTCAAAATCTAACGCTGATTTTATTACTACTTGGTGTGTTAATCACTGGTACTTCTCTCTTTGCCGTAGGGCAGTTCATTGGATTTACCAGTCGTTTGAATGCAACATCGAATTACTCAAATTATTCGATGAGTATTGCGGTGTTAGCAGATAGTCCAATTGATAATATCAGTCAGGTAACCAGTGTAATGGGGCCTACTGGGACGGATAAGGATAATATCCAACAGTTGATGAATGATCTGAAAGCGACTCAAAATAAGGAATTAACAGTCGAAGAAAGTCGTTCCTATCTTGCAGCCTATAAGAGTTTATTGTCTGGAGATACGAAAGCGATTATCTTAAACAGTGTCTTTGAAAACATTATCGAATCTGAATATCCAGACTATGCTTCAAAAATTAAGAAAATCTATACCAAAGAATTAACCAAGACGGTTGAAACTCCAAAAGATGTCAAAGGTGACAGTTTCAACGTTTATATCAGTGGAATTGATACTTACGGTCCAATCAGTTCAGTTTCTCGGTCTGATGTCAATATCATTATGACAGTTAATCGCGAAACTAAAAAGATTCTCTTGACAACAACACCTCGTGATTCCTATGTTCCAATTGCAGATGGTGGCAACAACCAAAAAGATAAGTTGACCCATGCGGGGATTTATGGGGTAGACGCTTCAATTCATACATTGGAAAATCTTTACGGTATTGACTTGAACTATTATGCTCGTTTGAATTTCACCTCTTTCTTGAAATTGATTGATCTCCTTGGTGGAGTTGATGTTTATAATGATCAAGAGTTTACTGCTCATACAAATGGGAAGTTCTATTCCGTAGGGAATGTTCATCTTGATTCGGAGCAAGCTTTGGGATTTGTGCGTGAGCGTTATTCCTTGGCAGATGGAGACCGGGATCGTGGTCGCAACCAACAAAAGGTAATTGTTGCTATTTTGCAAAAGTTAACCTCAACAGAAGCTTTGAAAAATTATGACGGTATTATAAAAGGGTTGCAAGATTCGATTCAAACCAATATGCCACTTGAAACCATGATGAAACTGGTCAATGCCCAACTTGAGAGTGGTGGAACGTATAAGATCAATTCGCAAGATCTTAAAGGAACAGGGCGTATGGATTTACCATCCTATGCCATGCCTGATAGCAATCTTTACATGATGGAAATAAGTGACAGCAGTTTAGAGTCAGTCAAGGCTGCAATCAATGATGTGATGGAAGGAAAATAAGACAAAATGATTGATATTCATTCGCATATTGTATTTGGTGTGGATGATGGTCCAAAATCTAAGCAAGAAAGCAAGGCGCTTTTGACAGAAGCCTATAGGCAAGGGGTAAGGACTATTGTATCGACATCGCATAGACGAAAAGGAATGTTTGAAACTCCTGAGGAGACAATAGCAACAAATTTCCAAGAAGTTAAGGAGCTAGCCAAGGAAGTGGCTCCAGACTTGACCATTCTCTATGGAGCAGAAATTTATTATACCCATGATGTACTTGAAAAGTTAGAGAAGCAAGTGATTCCAAGTCTCAATGGGACACGCTATGCTCTTATTGAGTTTAGTATGGCTACCCCTTACAGGGAAATCCATACTGCTTTGAGCAATGTTCTCATGCTTGGTATAACCCCTGTAGTTGCCCACATTGAACGTTATCATGAATTAGAAAATAACGAAAAACGGGTAAAAGAGTTGATTGATATGGGCTGTTATACACAAATCAATAGTTCAAGTATTTTAAAACCAAAGTTATTTGGGGATAAATATAAATTTATGAAGAAACGAGCTCGCTATTTCTTAGAGCGTGATTTGGTACATTTTGTTGCTAGTGATATGCACAATTTAGACCAAAGACCGCCTTACATGAAAGAAGCTTATGAAATCGTCTCAAAACAATACGGTGAAAGCAAGGCGAGAGAATTATTTATCGAAAATCCTCGCATCATCTTAGCTGATCAAATTATTTAGGAGTTGACATGAAAGAAAATAAAGAAATCGCAATTGACATTGTCCAATTATTTAAAATCCTTTGGAAGAAAAAAATCGCTATTATCCTAACCGCGATTGTAGCAGCTGTCCTAGCTTTTGGAGTAAGTAGTTTTGTACTGACGCCTGAGTATTCTAGTACGACACGGATTTATGTGGTCAATCGAAATCAATCTGATAAAGCAGGGTTGACCAATCAGGATTTGCAGGCGGGAACCTACCTGGTAAAAGACTATAAGGAAATTATCCTTTCGCAAGATGTACTGGAGAAAGTCATTTCAAATCTTAAACTAGAGAAAACAGTTAAGGCGTTAAGCAAGAAGATTCAGGTAACAGTGCCTGTAGATACTCGTATCGTGTCAATTACTGTAAAAGATGCCCAACCAGAAGAAGCTAGCCGTATCGCCAATGCTCTTCGTGAGGTTGCAGCGGAAAAAATCATTTCTGTAACTCGTGTCTCTGATGTAACAACACTAGAGGAAGCGAGACCGGCACTAACTCCATCCTCACCTAATATTCGTCGAAATACTGCGCTTGCTTTCTTAGTAGGAGGTGCAGTGATGGTTGTTTCGGTCTTATTGCTTGAATTATTGGATGATCGTGTCAAACGACCAGAAGATGTCGAAGAAGTCATGCAGGTCGCACTTTTAGGAATTGTTCCAGATTTGGATAAGTTAAAGTAAGGGAGAAAACATGCCAACATTAGAAATCGCACAAAAGCGTTTAGATTTTGCTAAAAAAGCTGAAGAACACTATAATGCTTTGCGTACCAATATTCAATTGAGTGGTGATAATTTGAAAGTTCTTGCCATTTCATCTGTCAAACCTGGTGAAGGGAAATCTACAACGTCAACTAATATCGCCTGGGCTTTCGCGCGTGCAGGCTATAAAACATTACTAGTAGATGCGGATATCCGTAATTCAGTTATGTCTGGTGTCTTCAAGTCAAGAGAAAAAATTACTGGATTGACTGACTTTTTGGCAGGGACCACAGACCTCTCTCACGGACTTTGTGATACAAATGTTGAAAATTTATTTGTTATTCAGGCAGGTCCTGTATCACCTAACCCAACAGCACTCCTGCAGAGTGAAAATTTCCATACCATGATTGATACCCTGCGTAAGTATTTTGACTATGTCATTGTGGATACTGCACCGATTGGGATGGTCATTGATGCTGCTATCATTACACAAAAATGTGACGCTTCTATCTTAGTTACGGCAGCTGGAGAGACAAAACGACGTGATGTCTTAAAGGCTAAAGAACAGTTAGAACAAACAGGAACTCCATTTTTAGGTGTAGTTCTAAATAAATTTAACACTGAAGTTGAAAAATATGGAGTTTATGGTGGTTACGGAGCCTATGGTTCCTATGGCAATTACGGAAATTATGGGAAGAAATAATTAATTAAAAATGTATTTGATTTTTAAAAATACTTTAGACAGGTTTTTGGCATTTTTCTTATTTATTACCTTGATAATCATACCGATTATTCCTATAACAATTCTGGCTATTTGGATAGAAGATCCAGGAGATGTTTTCTATTTACAAGATAGGGTTGGTTTAAATGGCAAGAAATTTAAAGTAATAAAGTTTCGGAGTATGTATAGGGATGCTGATAAGAGAATAAAAGAAAACATTAATAGTGGTAAAACGGATCATCTAAATTTTAAAGAACATTCTCAAAGTATGACTACAAAAGTCGGTAAAGTGATACGCAAACTTTCAATTGATGAACTGCCTCAATTGTTTAATATTATAAAAGGCGATATGGCTGTAGTGGGACCTCGCCCACTACAACAATTTGAGATTACTCATTATATTCTTACCCATAGAGAAATGGATAATACTTTAAAAATGTCTAAAAGATTGTCTGTGAAACCTGGTTTGCTTTGTTATTGGCAAGTTACGCCAAATAAAAATGACATGCCTTTTAGTGATAGAATGAATCTAGATTTATTATATATTGATAATGTATCTTTCAAGACTGATTTCTTGCTTATTTTGAAGGGATTTTTTACAGTTTTAATGGGTAATAATAATTAACATGCAGAATATAAAAATATTAGTAGCAACACATAAAAAATATAAAATGCCTGCTGATACAAGTGTATATCTACCGATTCACGTAGGATGTGAAGGAAAGGAAGACTTAGGATTTCAAGGTGACAATTCAGGAGAAAATATTTCAACCTTAAATCCTTACTATTGTGAACTTACAGGTCTCTATTGGGCTTGGAGAAACTTAGCCTGTGATTATCTTGGTTTGGTACATTATCGTCGATATTTTACTAAAATGACGAAAAAATATAATGAATCAATAAATATTGATGATGTAATCTTAAATAGATATGAAATTGAAGAACTATTAGAGAACTCAGAAGTCATAGTTCCCAAAAGAAGAAAGTATTATATTGAAACTCTCTATTCTCATTACGACCATACTTTTGATGGTTCTCATTTAGATCTGGCTAGAAAAATGATTGAAATGAAGAATCCAGAATATCTCTCTAGTTTTGATAAGGTAATGAAACAAAGAAGCGGCTACATGTTTAACATGTTCATTATGAAAAAAGAACTGGCAGACGATTATTTTTCTTGGCTGTTTCCTATCTTGGATAGTATGTATGAAAGTATGGACTTATCAGGGTTAACTGATTTTGAAGCTAGATTATTTGGAAGAGTTAGTGAACTACTATTTAATGTGTGGTTAGATAAAAACAATCTAAATATTAAGGAAGTTCCTTTTATGTACATGGAAAAGATTGACTTGTTTAAAAAAGGGAAGTCATTTTTAATGGCGAAATTTTTTGGAAAGAAATATGGACAGAGTTTCTAATAATTATATAGACTATTTTACTAGAAAAGATTGAGAGAAATTGGTCAATAAATGAAATCAGAGATAGAAATTATTCAGAGTAAAATTATAGAGTTGTTAAAATTATTTATAGATATCTGTGAAAATAATGACCTGATATATTATGCCTTGGGTGGAACCTTGTTAGGTGCTGTGAGGCATAAGGGCTTTATACCTTGGGATGATGATATCGATTTGGGTATGCCAAGAGAGGATTATGAACGATTTAAACAAATTGCTACTGAACAAATTAATGGTAAATATCAGTTTTTGAGTGAGGATACACCAGGATATAGAAAAGCATTTTCTGTGATTCGAGATACTTCAACAAGAATAGTGATGAATTATAGTAATGTCGAACAAGAAGAAAGTTTGTGGATTGATATATTTCCAATAGATGGCTTACCCAGCAAAGGTATAAAGAGAAAAATTCATGAAAAAAGGTATTTATACAGACGAATGATGGTTCAATTATCTCAGTTTAATAGTATTGTAAATCAAAATAAAGCTGATAGACCTTGGCATGAAAAATTGATAATAAAAATAGCCAATCATTTAAAAATAGAAAATATTCTATCATTTGAAAAACAACAGTACAAATATTTAAAAACGATAAAAAAATATTCAGTAATGGAGGGTTATGCAGGTAATTTTACAGGGGCATATAAACTTCGTGAGTTAGTGCCAAGTTGTTATTTTGGGGAACCTGTTAAATTAGATTTTGAAGGAATAAAACTGAAATGTCCAAATAAATATAAAGATTATCTCAAAGCAATATATGGTGAGAATTATATGACACTACCTCCAATTGAACAAAGACTTCCTCATCAATATAGAGTGATAAGTTTAGGAGAGAGTATAAGTGAGTAAAATTAGAAAAGCACAAGCTTACTATTTGGATATTAAAAAGAAAAAAAGTATTTTCCTTCAGATGTTTTAAATTGGTAACTTTTAGGAAAATTTTTGGGACAAGTACCAAAAGTGATAGGTGAAAATCAGGCAAGATTTTTTTGCGAAAAACGTCACCAGAAAACAAAAGAATTTCTAAAACTACATTTTGATGAATTTGTAGAAAATTATAATTTTACTCAAGATAATCTAGAAAATAATAAAATTATTTGGATATTGTGGTGGCAAGGTTATGATAATGCTCCTGAAATTGTAAAGTATTGTTTAGACGAATCCACTTTTGATTGCTATGTTCAAATTCCTGAATATTTAAAATTAAAAATTAAAAAAGGCTATATTTCAATTGCAAATATTTCAGATATGATACGCGTTTGTCTTCTTTCGCAGTATGGTGGAACTTGGATTGATTCAACAGTCTTTATTCATTCATTCATCTTTTAAATGGGATAACTTTTCTAAATCTTATTTTACAATAAAGACAGGTGAAATGGCAGATTATTCTCCAAATGTTTCCAAGAATCGATGGAAGACTTTTTATTATCAGGGAATAGTTCGCTATACGCTTTTACTTGTGATTTTTTCTTTGAATATTTTAAAAAATTTGATTATGTCATTGATTATTTATTGATTGACTATATTTTTGATATAGCATTTGATACAAATACCGAGATAAAAAAACAAATGCTGGAATTGGAATCAACAAATCTGAATTTGTTTTGGCTTGAAAGTCATTTTTCTGAAAAATTTGATAGGAACATATTTCAGAAAATACGAAAATTTTTAAAACGACATATAAATTAAATACAAAAATAAAATGTGATCCTGAAGATAATTATTCGGCGTTAATTAAAAGTAAATTGAAATGATGGTAAAAAATGAAAAAAATAGCTTTAGTGAGATGGATTTTGGATGATTCTGGTGGAAGTGAGCGGGTTGCTGTATCGTTAGCAAATGAGCTTACAAAAAAGCATGAAGTTCATTTGATTGGAATTACAACTAAGCAATCGGATCTGTTCTTTAAAATCAATTCTCAAGTAAAATACTCTAATTTTTTTGATCATAGAGTACGCTTATCTAAGAATATTTTAAAAATCTCAAAATTGTTAAAAAAATATTTCCTAGATAATGAAATAGAGGTTGCTTTTGGAATAGGGATAACTGCTAATATATTTTTATCTTTGGCAGGAATAGGAGCTCAAACTAAAGTAGTTTTGTGTGATCATACCAATTCAATTGCAGATAATAGTGAATTTTCTCGGAAAATCCAAAGATATGTTGGAACAAAGTTAGCAGACAAGATTATTACTCTTACACAAGAAGATCGTAAAAATTTTATACGAAAATACGGCATTTCTGAGAACAAGATTGCTTATATTTATAATTGGAAAGAAAATGTTCTTTCCAATATAACTTATAACAATGAGTCAACTAAGATTATAACAGTAGGTCGTTTCGATTATCAAAAGGGCTATGATTATCTTGTTCAAGTTGCTAAGAAAGTACTGAAAGAAAAGACTGACTGGACTTGGGAAATTTATGGTTCTGGTAATCAAGATGAGGTAGATAAAATCAGGGATTTAATCATCAAAAATGATTTGCAAGATAAGTTAGTCATAAAAGGACTTGAAAAAAATCAGGATGTGATTTATGGAGATAAGGGAATTTATGTCATGACTTCTCGTTACGAAGGATTACCCTTGGTATTGTTAGAGGCTCAGCAATATAATCTTCCTATTGTTAGCTTTAGATGTCCAACGGGACCTAATGAGATTGTTGAAGATGGGGTCAATGGTTATCTAATAGATTGTTATGATACCGATAAGATGAGTGAGAGACTACTTGAATTGATGAAAGATTCGAACTTGCGAAGTTCCTTCGCTAAACATGCCAAGAATAATATGGATAAATTTGATAAAGATAAAATAATTCAACAGTGGATCGATTTAATTGAGGAAATGACTGGAGGGAATAATTTTGAAACCTAAAATGTTAATTTGTATAACTAGTCTAACAGGTGGAGGCGCTGAAAAATCACTTGTTAACTTTGTTCAAGAATTTGAAAGTATGTTTGAAATTAGCATTCTAGTATATACGGAAAAAAATAATTTTTATGGCTCAAAATTAAGTCATCTAAGGATTGATTATTTTATTAGAAAGAATACACCAGTTATTATTGAAAAATTATTGAATAAGCTTGTTAAGTTATTGCCACCGTCATTTGTGAATAGATGGATTATACAGAGAAGTATTTTTAAAAATGAAAAATTTGATTATGAATTTGCATATATAGAAGGAAAACCAACAAAAATCATAGCGGGATCATCGAATAAAGATAGCTTAAAACTGGCTTATATCCATTGCGATTTCTCAAAAAATTGGTATTCAAAACGATCGTTTAAAAATTTTAAAGAGGAATTGACTTGTTATCAAAAGTTTAATTCAATCTTAGCTGTTTCTACTCCACAAAAAGAATCTTTTGAGGAGATTTTTCCAAAGACAAGTTTAGAAGTAATCCCTAACTTGCTTAACATTGATGAAATAAAAAATTTAAGTAAAGAGGAAATAGAATTAGAAAATATTCCTTATTTTTGTGCGATAGGGAGATTGGAACTTGTTAAAAATTTTGAATTATTAATAAATGCTTTTCATTTATTTAGAAAAAAGTATTCACAATATCATTTAATTATTTTGGGAGATGGTAGTTTATATGATCATTTAAAGAATCAAATTAATAATCTAGGAGAGAGTCAATATATAAAATTATTAGGTTTTCAATCTAATCCATATAAATATATAAAGAATAGTGTGGGGTTAATTCAAAGTTCAGTATCAGAGTCTTTTAGTTATGTATTAGCAGAAGCAGCTGTTTTAGGCATTCCTAGTATTTCAACAAAAACTCAGGGTTCCGAAGTTATGGCAGAATATTTCGAAGTAATCCAGGTAGAGCATACGAGTAACGAATTAGTAAAAGGTATAGAGAAAGTCATTACAAATAACTTTGCTAATGTTCATTTTAATTTTAATGAAGAAGCTTATTACAAATTTTTAGAGATATTTAAGAAAGGAAGTGGAAATTTTGAAATTCGAAAAGAAATATAATACATTGTTCAATATAATTTTTTCTCTGTTAACAATATTGTATCTACTGAAATTTGTAAATATTGACAGAATTGATGGAATTTCTATTGTAATCCTTATATGTATATTATTCCTGTTTGTGATGCATAGTCTTAAATATGGAATAAATAGATTAAAACTAACTTCCTTAATATTGTTTTTCGTAACATTTATTTTGAATCTTTTTAATGGTTTTACATTTCTAGAAATAACGTACTTCTTCTTATTATATACAATTATATTAAAAGATAATAAAAAATTTTTCAAAATACATTTTATTACACTTACGGTATTCGTGTTAACAATTATATTATTGTCCCATATTGGCTATATTAGTAATTTTGTAATATATAGATCAAATGGTGGTATTAGGAATAGTTTAGGATTTGTACACCCGAATTCATTAGGGTTAATGATCTATTCCTTAACCGTTTGTAGTTTAAATCTTTTTGAAATAAAAAGATTCAAATTCTTCTTCTATTTATTTTTATTATTGATGAATTTATGGATATTACAGTTAGCGGACTCCAGAACATCAGGATATATAAGTATTTTAGTAATTCTCTTTTGTTACTTTTTTGATAAAATGGGTAAGTTAAATAGACCGTTAAATAGTTTTTTTATTAATTTAGCTATTACTGTGTCTGTTTTGTTTATAACTCTAATGTCAATTAATTTTGAAGCCAATAGCATTTTTCAATTTTTAAATAAATTGTTCACTAATCGAATTTTTAGTAGTTATGTATTTTTTAGAGAATATGGAATTACTTTATTTGGCACAAGAATTGATGGAATTGTCTCATTAGCTCAAGGAACAGTCATAATTGACAGTGGTTATGTAGGTTTACTACTATATAAAGGAATTATTTTTTTTGTATTATTTTTGCTATTTATTTTTTCTAGAATAAAAGAATACTCATTTACACTAAGAGAAAGTATACTACTGATTAGTGTATTTATTTCTCTAATGTTTGAGAGCTATGGTTACACCGTATTTCTATTTCCAATATTATTTTTTGATTATTTAGGAAAAAGGAAGGAAAGTATTAATGAATAAAATTACCGTATTTACACCAACTTTTAATAGAGGGTATTTAATGAATAAGTTGTTTCATTCATTAAACAGTCAAACAAATAAACATTTTGAATGGCTTATTGTAGATGATGGTTCAATAGATCAGACAGGTGAGCTTGTTGAAACATTTAAGGAACAGGCAGATTTTGAAATACGATATTTTTATCAACAAAATGGGGGTAAGCATAGAGCAATTAATCATGGTTTGGATTTAGCTAGAGGGGAGCTATTCTTCATCGTTGATTCCGATGATTCATTGACAGATGATGCTATTGAGAAAATTTTTAATAACTATTCTGGAATTGCCTTTGATAACAGTTTTGCAGGTGTAGCATTTAATAAAGGTTTCTCTAAAAAAAGAATAGTTGGAGAGACTTTTGAAGGAACGTATATAGATTGTGACAATTTACATCGAGGTAAATCGAATATTTTAGGAGATAAGGCAGAAGTATATCGAACAGATATTTTAAAGAGTATTAAGTTTCCAGTGGTAGATGGAGAAAACTTTATGAGTGAAGTTGTCTTATGGAATGAAGTTGCAAGAAGAGGTTATAAATTACGTTGGTTTAATGACATAATTTATTTTTGTGACTATTTAGAAGACGGATTAACCAAAAATAGTGAAAAAATTTTATTTAATAACCCAGTTGCACATCAAATGATGACCAAGGAATTGTTACAAATTGATTTTTCATTAAAGAGAAAATTTGGGATGATTTATAACTATCATAAAATTAGAAACCAAAGCATTAAGCAAACTGCTATTAATCTTGAACAGCCTTTAATTTTAGTATATATGGTAGTAATGATGGCTAGAATTAGAAAAATTGTTAAGAGGGTGAAAAATGAGTAACTTATATTATATTGATGAAGAGTTTGGTAGTGATTCAACAGCAGCTACAAAAGCACCAAATGATCTACAGAAAATATTTCAAGACTGTAAATTTAAACCACTAGTAACATTAAAAAAAAATAGTAAAATAGTAAGAATATTTGATTACGTGTTTAAACTGCTGTTGTGTCTTATTAGAATTAGAAGTAATGATATTGTGATATTTCAATTTCCTTTTGCTACTCATGGGAAACTAAAAAATTTTTTAATGAAATTACTACAATGTAGAAAAGCTAAAATGATCTTTTTAATAAACGATTTAGAGTCGTTAAGGTATTCGGGAAATAAAAAAAATCTAATTTCTAAGGAACAGTATGTTAAAAATGCTGATGTGATTATTTGTCATAACCAACGAATGAAGGAGTTTTTAATAGAAAATAAGATCGGCAGTGAAAAAATAGTTGTACTCGGTATTTTTGATTACTTACTGGATAATTTTAATAAAGAAAAAGCATCTTTTGATAAAACAGTTGTAATTGCAGGGAATCTTTCACCCCAAAAAAGTGGTTATTTAACTGAGTTATTAAAAAATGAAAATAGAATAAAATTTAATTTATATGGACCTAATTTTACTTCATCGACTAACAATAATGATTATGTATCATATAAAGGAAGTTTTTCGCCTGAAAAAATTCCTTTTGTACTTGAAGGTGATTTTGGATTAGTTTGGGATGGCGATTCTATATTAACTTGTTCAGGGATTACTGGGGAGTATTTAACATACAATAATCCTCATAAAGCGTCGTTATTTATAGCTTCAAAAATACCGGTTATTGTTTGGAAACAATCTGCCTTGAGTGATTTTGTTAAAAAAAATAATATTGGGATTGTAGTAGACGATTTAATAGAAATGCAAGAAATAATTAGTAATATGTCGGAAGAACAATATGTACTTTTAAAGGAAAATATTGAAAGATTATCTGAAAAAGTTAGAGAAGGATTTTACACAAGTAATGCTATTGATAAAAGTATAAAATTACTTAGAGAAGATAAGAATTAAATAACTGTTAGAGGAAACTAAGATTGAAAAAAGAAGAATATAATTTTTTAAAAGTACTCACAATATTATTAGTAGTATTAGGACATAGCACATATTATATTATTAAGACGAGTTTTGGTGGGATTGATTATCTTCACTATATAAATAACAATCATTCACTTATGGTAATAAAGGCTTTGAATGTATTAACAGAAATTATCTATTATTTCCATATGCCATTATTTATGGCTATATCTGGGGCATTTTTTAGAATTCAAGTTGAAAAGAATAAGTGGCAGAGTCTTTTCACTTTATTCAAAAATAAATTTAGAAGACTACTAATCCCCTTTATTGTTTTTACAATCTTATATACGCTTCCTGTAAAATATATTTCAAATTATTTTGTACAAACGAGTATTTTGAATGCCATTCTTGGCCAACTGTTTTTATTTGGAAATACTCATCTGTGGTATTTATTCGCATTGTTCATTATTTTTATGATTGCATACTTCGTCTTGAGAAGAGATACGGGGGTTGGAATGTTACTATTCCTATTTGTACTTCATTTAATCAGTTATAAAATTAATGTTCCTTTACTAAAAAGTTCGTTTCAATTTTTATTTTATTTTGCGATTGGCTTTAAATTTGAACAAAAAAGGGAAGTATACAACCATTTATTGGATCATACCAAGAAATTTGTATATTTCCTCTTAATCGGATTTGTTTTGTTAATTTTCATGAATTTGGGTATTAAGAGATACTCAATTATTCTTTCAAAGGTATTTGTAGAAATTTTAGCAGTGTATGGAAGTTTAGTAACGTATACGGTTGCCTACTATCTATCAAGAAATACGAAATCGATGAATAGCAGAATATACCAGCTTATTTTAGTCAATGGTCTAGGAATTTATATTTTTTCGGATACTCTTAATTATTTGATATTAAAGTGGGGCTTTATTGTTGCTGAGGATTTAATGATTACACCTCATGGAATTATTTTAATGGTAATTTTTCGATTTTTGGTAACATTAATTTTAAGCTTGGTAATTACTTTAGCATTTAAAAAACTATTTCCGAAGTATAAATGGTTAGTGAATTAAAAAAGTTTATAGAGCGTAAAGGAGAAAAAATGGGTATTAAAAAGTTTCTTAAAAAGAGTCATCTGACTAAAGGAATTTATCAACAATTACAAAGAAAAAAAAATCAATATCGCTTAGAAAAAAAATTTAAATATACAGGGAAATTTATTGACCGTAAAAAAGATAGTAAAGATTTATGTATCATATTAGCAGGGTATAAAGAATTTTTATATGACGATGTGCTAGGAAGAGTAAAGACATTTGCACCAGAAACAATGGATATTTGTGTCCTATCTTCTGGCATCTATTCAGAAAAATTAAACCAAATTTGTGAAGAAAATAATTGGTCGTATTTGAGTACGGAGCAGAACAATATATCTTTAATTCAAAACGTAGCTATTAATTTACATCCTCAAGCACAATATATTTATAAAATTGATGAAGATATTTTTATTACAGAACATTATTTTGGAAATTTAAAAGAGGCATATATTTTAGCACAAGAAGGGGATTATGCCCCTGGTGTAGTAGCACCACTAATTCCGGTTAATGGTTATGGACATAAAAGAATCTTACAAAAATTAGGCTTGGAAGATGTTTATTATGAAAAATTTGGAGAAAAATCGAAATATATAGCTGGACAGCCTCGTTTTATAGAGAGTAATCCCGAAGTAGCGAAGTTTTTCTGGGGCGATGGAGAAGTAATTCCTACCATAGATACATTGAATGCACAATTTTCAAAAGAAGAGAAAAAAGTGAATCCGTGTGCAATTCGCTTCAGTATCGGTGCAATTTTATTTGAGAGAAGCTTATGGGAATTGATGGATCATTTTAATGTTGAGTTTGAGGGAGCTGGACTTGGAGTGGATGAAGTCCAAATTTGTAATTTTTGCATCTTAAATTCAAAACCATTGATGGTCAGTGAAAATGTGGTTGTGGGACATTTATCGTTTGGTCCTCAGAATAAGGCTATGTTCGAGTATTATAAAGAACATCGAGAAAAATTTTCTATTTAGATGAGGGATAATATGACAAGTTATAAAGTTAAATCCATCAGATATAATTTTATAATGAATTTTATTTTGACTGTTTCAAATTTCATCTTTCCATTGGTAACATTTCCCTATGTTTCTAGAGTACTTCAGGTTGAGGCGAATGGTACTGTAGCATATGTATCATCTATTGTATCTTATTTTATGATGATTGCTTCACTTGGTATTCCAACGTATGGCATACGTGCTGCAGCAAAAGTACGTGATGATAAAAGAAAATTATCTACCATTGTCCAAGAACTATTGATTATTAATGTAATTCTTGTATTTTTAGTACTCATTGCATATTTTATAATGTTGTTCGCTTTACCGTCAATGTACGTCTATAAAGAATTATTTTATATCAATGCAATAGGCATACTATTAAATGTCATAGGAGTTGGTTGGTTTTTTCAAGCAATTGAACAATATGATTATATTACTTTTAGATCAATTTTCTTCAGACTTCTTTCGTTGGCTATGATTTTCTTAATGATTCATAGTCCTGAGGATTATATTATGTATGCAGGAATTTCCGTTTTTGCTAGTGTGGGATCAAATATTTTAAATTTTAAACGAGTATTTAAATATGTATCATTTAAAAAGACAGAAACTTATCATTTTAAACCACATATAAAGCCGATTTTGATCTTATTTGCTCAGACATTGGTAGTGTCGATTTATACGAATCTTGATACCGTTATGCTAGGAAGTATGAAAGGAACATACGATGTGGGATTATATACTGCAGCAACAAAACTAAAGGGAATTCTCTTGAGTGTTGTTACTTCATTAGGAAATGTTTTGCTTCCAAGAATGTCCTACTATGCTAATAACCGTATGAGGGAGCAGTTTTTGGAAATTATGACAAAAGCTTTGAACTTTACGTTATTATTATCGCTCCCATTATCAGTGTTCTTTATTTTAGTATCAAAGGAAAGTATTTTATTACTTGCAGGGGAAGGATATCTAGGTGCTGTTATAGGAATGCAATTTTTAATGTTTGCAGTTATTCCTAATGCACTTACGGGTGTATTAGGTATTCAAGTATTAACACCTTTAGAAAAAGAAAAGTACGTATTACTTTCAGTTACTTCAGGAGCGTTAATAGATTTACTACTAAACTTCATTTTAATTCCAGCTTATGGTGTAAGTGGAGCAGCGTTTGCCACTATGATTGCTGAATTCGTTGTTTTATGTGTTCAGATTTACTATACGAGAGATTTACTCTTTAAAATAATACATCAAATAGTTGGGATACGCTATCTATTTACTGTAGGTATAAGTACTTTAGGAATGATTCTTGCAAAGAGCTTACAATTAAGTAATTTTTTGTTATTATGTGTGGAAGGAATCATTTTCTTTGGAAGTTACGGTGTAATTCTAGTATTGTTAAAGGATGATTTCATTCTTGATTTTCTTAAAATTTTCTATAAGAAATTAAAGAAAATTTAACTAATTATTTTTGAAAATGTAATTTTAAAGGAGGATATCTATGTACGATTATCTTGTTGTTGGTGCTGGTCTCTTTGGTGCAGTCTTTGCCCATGAAGCAGCCTTAAAAGGAAAAAAAGTAAAAGTCATTGAAAAACGAAATCATATCGCGGGTAATATCTATACTCGTGAAGAGGAAGGAATTCAAGTTCATCAGTATGGTGCTCATATCTTCCATACTTCTGATAAGGAGATTTGGGATTATGTAAATCAGTTTGCAGAGTTTAACCGTTACACAAATTCTCCTGTTGCAAATTATAAGGGAGAGATTTATAACCTTCCTTTTAATATGAATACCTTCAATAAACTCTGGGGAGTTGTAACGCCAGCAGAAGCACAGGCTAAGATTGATGAGCAACGTGCGGTTTTAAATGGCAAAACTCCTGAAAATTTGGAAGAACAGGCTATCTCTCTTGTAGGCACAGATATCTACGAAAAATTAATCAAAGATTATACAGAGAAACAGTGGGGCAAGCCAACTACGGAACTTCCAGCCTTTATCATTCGCCGTTTGCCAGTACGCTTGACCTATGATAACAATTATTTTAATGATACCTATCAAGGGATTCCAATTGGTGGCTACACTCAAATAGTTGAAAAAATGTTGGATCATGAAAACATTGATGTAGAAACAAATGTTGATTTCTTTGCCAATAAAGAGCAGTATCTAAAAGATTTTCCTAAGATTGTCTTTACTGGTATGATTGATGAATTCTTTGACTATAAGTTAGGTGAACTAGAGTACCGTAGTCTTCGTTTTGAAAATGAGACCTTAGATATGGAGAATTACCAAGGAAATGCAGTTGTCAACTATACGGATGCAGAAACTCCATATACCCGTATTATTGAACACAAACATTTTGAGTTTGGAAATCAAGCAAAGACGATCATTACTAAAGAGCATTCTAAAACATGGGAAAAAGGTGATGAGCCTTATTATCCAGTTAATAATGATCGGAATAATCATTTGTATAAATCGTATAAAGAATTAGCCGATGAGCAAGGGAATGTTATCTTTGGTGGTCGTTTAGGACACTATCGTTATTACGATATGCACCAAGTAATTGGAGCAGCCTTACAGTGTGTGAGAAATGAGTTAGATTAAACAAGTAAAACTGACTCCCAGTTATTATTTAGAAATAGTATAAAAAATTCCTTGACTATGTAATGTAGTTGAGGGATTTTTTGATATTATTCATATTTTTGCAAAGTTGTTGTTTAAAAAATAATTTTCTAAAATTCAGAAAATTCTATTGACAGAACATGAAAAAGGGTCTATAATGAATAAAAAAACAAAGGAGAAGACTATGAAAACAAGAAAAGTATTGGCTCTTGCGGGAGTGACTTTATTAGCAGCGGGTGTTTTAGCTGCTTGTTCAGGGGGCTCAGGCGCTAAAGGTGAGCAGACCTTCGCATTTACCTACGAGACAGACCCAGATAATCTTAACTATTTGACAACCAGTAAGGCAGCTACTTCAAATATTACTAGTAACGTCATTGATGGCTTGCTTGAAAATGATAAATATGGGAACCTTGTTCCTTCATTGGCAGAAGACTGGTCGGTTTCTAAGGATGGCTTGACTTATACTTATAAGATTCGTGAGGATGCCAAGTGGTACACATCTGAGGGAGAAGAGTATGCTCCTGTTAAGGCACAGGACTTTGTGACAGGTCTTAAATATGCAACAGATAAGAAATCACAAGCCCTTTACTTGGTACAGGATTCGATTAAAGGTTTGGATGCCTACGCTAAAGGGGAAAATAAAGATTTTTCTCAAGTTGGGATTAAAGCGCTTGATGATCAAACAGTTCAATACACATTGAACAAACCTGAAAGTTTTTGGAATTCTAAAACAACAATGGGTGTCTTGGCACCAGTTAATGAAGAGTTTTTGAATTCAAAAGGGGATGATTTTGCCAAAGCTACGGATCCAAGCAGTATCTTGTACAATGGTCCTTATTTGTTGAAATCTATTGTGGCTAAATCTTCCGTTGAATTTGCGAAAAATCCGAACTACTGGGATAAGGACAATGTTCATGTTGACAAGATCAAATTGTCATTCTGGGATGGTCAAGACACCAGCAAACCAGCAGAGAATTTTAAGGATGGAAGCTTTACAGCAGCTAGACTTTATCCAACAAATGCAAGTTTTGCAGAGCTTGAGAAGAGTATGAAAGACAATATCGTTTATACTCAACAAGACTCTACGACTTATTTAGTAGGGACAAATATTGACCGTCAATCTTATAAACACACATCTAAGACCAGCGACGAACAAAAGACTTCTACCAAAAAGGCTCTCTTAAACAAGGATTTCCGTCAGGCTATTGCCTTTGGTTTTGACCGTACAGCCTATGCTTCACAAGTGAACGGTGCTAGTGGTGCCAGCAAAATCTTGCGTAATCTCTTTGTTCCACCAACATTTGTTCAATCAGATGGTAAAAACTTTGGCGATATGGTCAAGGAAAAATTAGTAACTTATGGAGATGAATGGAAGGATGTTAATCTTGCCGATGCCCAAGATGGTCTTTACAATCCAGACAAGGCTAAGGCTGAATTTGCGAAGGCTAAGTCAGCTTTACAGGCAGAAGGCGTGACCTTCCCAATTCATTTGGA
>ERZ773207.289-NODE-289-length-18532-cov-6.326406_pt1 | contig 18532 bp, 17 predicted proteins | sample MGYA00580997_ERZ773207 | MGnify/ENA primary metagenome ERZ773207 (study PRJEB29015, sample SAMEA2738170) | human oral metagenome | biome: human oral; feature: human-associated habitat; material: saliva | place: China | collected 2239 ... | reverse complement strand
TTACTATTCTATCTGATTCAAGGCTGTTTGTCAATAGCTATGAAAAATTTGTTGGATCAGGTTCAATGATACCGTATTTATTGGGCATCTCCTTCTATCCTTTGACGAGTTGCTTCATAGTAAGGAAGCAAGTAGGCCATTCCTTTTTTTAATTCCTCAAGAATAGCATCTCGGCTAGGCGCTTGTGATAGATTTACATCGACTTTTACCAAGACCTTTCGGACCTGGCCAGCTTCCACACCTTTGAGAAGTCTCAGACGATTGGCTTCTGTCCCTTGAAATCGTTGGCTGACACCTTCTATTTGGGCGAAGTAATAGACTGGCCAAGAAACCGGGAGAGTTAAAACTTGGTTCTGTTTTTGTAGACTCTCCTCATCCTTCTTGCGTTCAATAAAACTCACTTCCAAGGATACACCAAAATTTTCAGCATCCCCATAAAGTCGCAAGGCAAACATCGGATCTGTGATTTCTCCCTCTCCTTGAAGGTAGGCCCAAAAATGAGGGCGAAGGATTTGAGCTTGATTCATCCACTGACTAGTCCGGTCTTGTTTTAAATGCGGAAAAATCTTCTGAAAATCACTGACCAAATCAGTGAACTCCTTGCGAGCTTCTTGCCCTAACTCTCGATACGCCAACATTCGCTCCGCATCCTCACCTGCTTTAGCAGGGGCTAGGTACTTGATTCCCTGACAATTCAAAAAGTTTCTCATTTTACCATACATTTCGATCTTCCTTTCTCAAACAGAAAAGGAGAGACCAAGCTTACACTCCTCTCTCCCTTTTTAGACGGTAGATTAGCCTTCAATATCAACGACAACGTAACGATTTGGTTCTTCCCCTTCTGAATAGCTCGTTACTCCATCCATTTTCGATACGATACGGTGGATGATCTTGCGTTCGCTATTAGACATTGGATCTGTATGTTGTGCTTGACCTTCTTCTAGAGCACGACTTGCCAATTTTTGCGCATAGCTTTGAAGGACTTCTGCACGGTGTTCAACATAATCATTGACGTTGATAGCAATGTAGAAATTCTTAGAATACTGATTGTAAAGGTAGTTCTGCGCCAACAATTGAAGGGCCTTGAGAACTTTCCCGTGGTAGCCAATCACACGGCCTGGCTCATTGGTATCAATCTGCATATTGATGGTTCGACGGTTGTAGCTACTTGAAATGCTAGCTTCTACATCCATTTCATCAATTACTGTTTGAACATAGGAAGTGACATCAGAAACAACCTTTTCAATGTCATAGCTTTCTTCTACTTCAATGCCCAAGTCAGCAAAATCAGACGTTTGGCGTGACTCAGTATCTTTAAGACTTGAATCGAGAATCTCCCCATGACCTTGTTCTTCAAGAATGGTTTCAGGAGCCTTTTCATGTTTGAGAATCTCAGCCTTCACTTCTTCCGAAACTTCTTGACCTTCTTCTTCAACTTTTTTAATCGCAGCTACCACGCGACCCAAATCAACAGTCTCTTCACTGACACTCTTGACTGGTTCGTTTTGAGCATTAATTTCCTCAGGAACTCCCTTAACAGCTTGTTGATTAGCTTTTGTAACCGTAGTTTCTGCAATCGGTTCGATGTCTACCACAGCTGGCTTCTTACCAAAGAGACCGAGGAACCCTTTCTTTTCACGAGAAACGACAGTAATATGTGCTTTCATGCGCGGGATATCTAATTCTTTCAAACCATTTTGAATGGCTTCTTCAACATTGACTCCTGTATATTGGACCATCTGTCAAACTCCTTCTTAGTTTTTCTTTTTCAGTGCTTTATTAAATGCACGTCGTTTTTGTTTTTCTAAATCTTTGATTGCCTGTTGCTCTGCTTCACGCGCTGCAATAATCTTAAACGGATTGTTCAAGAGATAGGTTTGTCCAACTTGGTAAGCATTGGAAACCACCCAATAAAGAGCTACCCCACTCGCTGAATACATGGCGAAGAAGAAAATCATCGCAGGCATGGCATACATCATAGCAGTCATTCCACCATTTTTTTCTGGCATGGCTTTATTGCTCAACCAGGTACTAAAGAAAGTGAAGAGAGCTGCTAAGAAGGGCAAGATAAAGGTCGGGTCTGTCGCTCCCATATCCAACCAAAGAAAATGCCCAACTTTCAAGAATTCAACTCGACTCAAAGCTTGGAACAAGGCCATCAAGACGGGCATTTGGATCAATAAAGGCAAGAAGGCTGAAGACGTTTTGACTCCTTTTTCTTGATAGAGCGCCCGAATTTCCTCCGACATGCGCGTCCGACTTTCTAGATCTTTTCCAGGATATTTGGCTTGGATTTCTTTTACTAAGGGTTGAACTTCCTGCATCTTACGAGAGGAATTCATTTGGTATTGAAATACTGGCAAGAGAACTGTACGGATTAAGAGGGTAAAGAGAATAATCCCCACTCCAGTATTCCCTCCAATCGAGAGAATACGAATCACTTCTGCAAAGAAATAAACGAATTTTTCCCAGGCACCTGTGGATTGTGAAGTCACTTCAGACGTTCCACAGGCTGTTAATAAAAGGAGGGCCCCTCCTAGTAAGCTAGCTACTTTTAATTTCTTTTTCACGTATTTTCCCTTCCTGACGATAGACTTGCGCTATTTTTAATACATGGATTAAGTTTTTTTCCACCTGGTGGAAGTCCAACTCTTCAACTCCCTTTCGAGCAATCACGACAAAATCATCACTGACCAGACGATCTTGGTGTTTAATCAAGACATGTCGAAGCAGACGCTTGATTCGGTTGCGTGTCACAGCATTTCCCAGTTTCTTACTGACAGATAGGCCGACACGGAAATGGGGTTGCTCTTGTGACAAACGGTAGATGACAAATTTTCTGTTGGCAAAATTTTGACCATTTTTAAAAATGGCATCAAAATCTTTTTTACGTTTGACACGATAGCTTTTTCTCAAACTCCCACTCCCTCTTTTAAATTTATTCTATTATACCACAATTTCAAAAAAAACCAATGACCTTCTGGTCCTTGGTTTAGAGTCCCTTAGTCTCCTGTACAGGTCTTTATGAAGAAAGACCCTGAAGGGTTGCAAGAAGAACGGGTAGGGTATAAATCAGGTTTAAACCGATATGAGCAAGAATAGGATAGTACAAAGAACGCGTCTTATCGTATAAGAGACCAAAAACGAGTGATGGAAGGATATAAATCAAAAAACTGACTGGAGTAAAGGGATGGGCTAACAGGTGGAGAGCTCCATAAATAACCGCTGGTCCCCAGACCCTACCATAGAAGGAACTGGAGTTAAAGTAAGCTTGAACCAGTGCACCCCGAAAGATCAATTCTTCCGTTACCGGACGTACAAAAATCACCAAAACAAGGAGCAAAAGCATCCCTAGGGGACTTAAGGTTCGTGGGAAAATTTGATAAATGGCAGCTCGTCCCTGGACAAAGCCACTCATAAAATAATCCAGCCAGTAGACAGCACAACTTGCAAAAATCGTTCCATAAATCGCTTGGAGAGCTTGCCTCTTTTTAGCCCATTGGAAAGCTTGTCGCTGACTATGCTTCTTAACCAGAAAGAATACTAGAAGGAGATAGCTACATTCCAGAAAAAGTAAAGTCCAAAAATAACTGGTTGCTTGTCCAACTTGATTACTAATGATTTGAGCCAATTCTCTAAACTGATGACGAACAAAAGTATAAAATATGAGCAATAAAATTGGATAGAAATAAGAGAACTTTTTTTTAAAAAATTTCATAATATCCTTTCAAACGGAATAACAAATGATTTATTGCATCTTACCACAATCACTCCAAGGATTCAATTGAGAGGGAGGTAAAAAAAGAAGTTGGGAGAAAGACTCCAACTTCTTTTTTTACCTCCCGACATAGGCAGGATCTAGTTATTGATTGACCTGCTCCTTCTCTTTTAGATTGGCCACAAAACCTAGTAGAACAGACACAAGAATCACCAGACAAAGAACTGTTTCAAGCCAGACAAGGGGGCTTAAAAGAGGAATTTGTAACAGACCTTGCACCATTTTTAAGGAAGTGGCTGTAATAACGGTTGGAAAGGTCAAGGCTGAAAAAGCCGGTTGGAAGCCTCCTTTTAACATTCTGGGCAGACGCGTCAAAACGAAGAAATAAAAACCTTGAGAGAGTATGACCATGATGAGTAAAAACCACACTGGTAAGCTCGCTCCAGCAACACGAACGAGGGCTGCTAAAAGGAGCGAAAAGGGGGCGCAGTAGATCCCTTCTTGCCCCAACAAGTGGCTAGGTAAAGGATTTTTCTTCATATCACAATAGATAAGGGGGTAAAGAAAAAAAGCCAAAACAAATCCAAACCCGAGGGTAAGATAGGCCAGCTCAGCCACACCTACAACAGGATAAGTCAAGGCAGCCACTGCAATTCCTACATAGAGAACGGTCCAGCTAGGAGTAGCCTTGGCTCTTGGTCCTAGCAAAATATGGGTCTTCGTAAAATAAAGCATCAAGCTAAGATCTAGGAGAAAGGCAGACCACCAAACTGTCTGGGCTAGCCAGCCAAATGTTGGAAATAGGCGTAGGAGATACGTTGATAGGAGCATTCCTGCCATAGGAAAAGTCGCCATTCCTGATAGAAGGGTCGGTTCTTGTAGTTCCTTCCTCGTTTCTTGCCAGTGAATCAGATGGTGCCCCAAAAAGAAAAACCATAAGACCAAGCTCATCAGACTAAAAACATGAGCAAGTGCTGGGAAGGTATCTGACAGAAGGTTACCAACACCAGCCAATCCTAACAGACAACCTGAAAATGCTAAGGGAATCTTTTTCATCGTGCTCTCCAATCATTTGGTTGCTATCAGTATAACATAAAACAGAAGAGAAGGTCATAAAAAATAGAAGAGACCAGACGTTTTGTCCGACCTCCTGAAACCATACTTGAAAACACAAATTAACACTGTGACGGATTGTTCAAAGCGCTACTTTGAGGTAGTGAATCGGATTTGTGACACAAGCATCCCTCACTAGGCATGCGAAAGAACAATCAGGCTGGAAAAACGTTTCATCCTGAAACTAAGAATAGACTAGAGCAAATATCTTTTAAAAGGTCTTTCATCCCACTTGGCTTTTTTGACTCACTAATCGCTATACCTGCACCAGCAACATATAAATAAACAAGGATAAGAGAAAGAGGGTGCTAACTACTAGCGTAGCTAGTTTAAGCCCTCGATGCGAACGCCAATAGTTAGGCTTGCCTAGATTGCTAGTAGCATCGGTCGAAAGGGACTGTTGTTGGCGAGGTTGAAGGGTAATTAAAACAACCAAACTAAGAGCCAAGATAAAAATCCCAACCGCAAATATCAGATCCATTTATGATCCTCCTAAAACTCTAAAAAGAGTAAATAGCACACCTAGTAAAATGACGATTCCAATAACCACGTTAAAGATAACATTGATTCTTTCTGAGCGTGTTATTTTTTCTTTTTCAGGGGGACGTCTCTTCAGTGCATTCATCCGCCCTTCTACTTCTTTATAAAATAAATCTTTCTTCTGATCAGGCATTTCTATCACCTACCCCTTCTTGGAAACGCGCACGGAAAACGGCTGGTTCAACCGCACTAGACTGGCCGATTTGCTGGGCTACAGCCTGTTTGTAGCTATCTACTGACTGGTAAATTTCTTTGATTCGAGCTACTAGGTCTGCTTCTTTTCCTTGATCAAAGACATTTTCTTTTGCGATATAGCGGCTATCATGGAGAGTATGGGCAAAACCAAGAATCACTTGTTGGTGCTCAAAAGCCTTACGAACAATACCTTGTACCTCACCATAATGATTGATATCCAGATAGATACTAGACATTCGAAGAACTTCCTTGATGCGATCTTGACTGATATTCTGGTATAAGACAACGTTTGGATAGCGAACCATTGATAAGAGACTTGGCGACATTTCTGTCAAAGCAGCAACTCGGAAGGTCACATCTGGAGCCTGTTCGACCAAAAATGCTAAGGCTTCAATCTGATCTGAATTGGTTAATACAAAAGCGTCTTTGCGAATATCCTCTTTGACTACAAAATCATAGATATAACCGAGAGGACCAAAATAACCATGTTGTGCTTGCGGAGTTAACTGCAAGGCCCGATGGTAAGTATCTGTTTGAGGAATCAAAATCTTCTTGGTGCGAACGGCTCCATTGCCTAAAATGAGTTGCATGTTTCCTGGAAGGCTATCATTCAACGGTTCTTGCCACACCAAGAGATCCTGACCCGCTAATCCCTTATTGCCCAATCGAAGACTCACATTAAAGGACATGGCCAAGGTGTTGTAAATCACCCGATCAAGATTAAAGCCTCTATATTCCAAATAAAAGACATAGAAGTCTAGTCGACTCTTAAAGATACGCATAGCTTGCTTAGGCAAGGTAAGAATTAAGTCCCCTGTTTGGTGGTTCTCTGTCAAGCGTTCAACTCCCGCTTCAAAATAAGTGGTGACGAGTTGCTGGCCTTCAGCCCCACAAGTGGTGGTCGCAATATGACGGCCGTACTGATCGTAGCGCTCCACCAAGACTAGTTGCCCTTTGGCATCTAACCATTCCACTCGTTCGACAATCCGTTTATAAGACTCCGCATGGTAATAAATCCGCGCCTTTTCCTGGCCATAGTAACTGATCCGTCCCATACTGTTGTCTCCTGAAATTTCCCAGAAATCTGGAACCTTCACCTCATTGAAGAAACGCCCTCGCTTCTTAGAAGACGGCTTCCCTAAAAAGTAGATAAAAGGAGATTCAACACCATCTGGTAAAAATCCATTAGGTTCTAATACAACTGTCGGTTGCTGATAGCCGGCTTCCTGGAGAGAATGGAGCAAATCCTGACTTTCACGGGAATAACTATCAAATAAATTCAACATGAGTCACCTCTTCTATCAATTGAGACCAAGCTTCCTCCACTCGGCTAGTCAAAAAGTCTTCCGCACGCGCGTAGGATGCTTGACGTAGGGCTTCGATATCCTGATTCTTGTAGATGTTTATAATCTTATCCGCAAAGGAAGAAGCAATCCGGTCCACGACTTGGTCGGCCAAATTCGGAATCAAATAGCCATTTTCTCCTTCTTTTACAAAGGTCTGATTCCCATATGGCACATCAAATCCAATAATCGGCAGACCAGAACCAATCGCTTCCATCAAGGTCAATCCAAAGCCTTCACTGGTAGAGGCAGAGAGGTAAACTTCATAGTTCTTGTAAATCTCTGCTAAGTCCGCATGGCCTTTCAGGTGGATATAATCGCCCGCTCCTAACTCTTCAATCAAGGAACGAAGTTTCCCTTCTTCTCCCCCTTTTCCATAAATGTCAAAGGAAAGTTCTGGAATCTCTTCTTTGGCTCGCACGACAGCTCGAACTAACCAGTCAATATGTTTTTCAGTCGCAAGGCGAGAAGCTGTAATCATAGAGAATGGTTTGCGCTGGTCTGTACTTGGTAGACTGGCCAAACTACCAACTGGAATGGTATAGATAGCAGGAGAATGATTTGTATACTTTTCAAATTGAGCCGCCAAAACTTCCTTTTGACGATCAGTAGCTACGATAAAGAAATCCACCTTGTCTGCATTGGTAAATTGGTAATCGTAATAATTGTTCCACAAAATATATTGTTCATCGGTACTATTGACACTATAGTGTTCCGCATGGACAACCACCCCAAGTCGAGCTTTTTGAGCTTCTTCAAAGATGGGTTGACCGATATTAGTCTCTCGATCCAAGATAACAATATCTTGTTTGGTCAAGTTGAGGCTTTGCATGAAGTAGCGAATCAATTCCTGGCGACCTAGGAGATAACGATCTGGAAAACGGTAAATTTCCCGGCCATCCGCCATTTGCATACTGTATGCCACACTCCCATCTTCATTGTAGAAACGGCGTTCAATCAAGTTAGCCTGATTATTTTTAGGAATAAAGTACTCTGTACAGTAACGAGTATAGGAGAAATAATCTTTTCGAACTAAAATTCCTCTTGAAACATACTCACAGCGCTCTACATAAGGACTATCTTGGGACCGAAGATAACAAGTCAAAAAGCTATCCTGGTCCTCATAGAAGAAGCGCTTCACTTTTCCGTCTTTTTCCTCTCGAGTCGGACGACCGTCAAATCCTGCCAAGACTTGATCCACCGTATAAGTGGTTGGCGCAATTTTAATATCCGTAAAATGAGTGTAGAGCCAAATAATCTCATCATTTTTAAAGCCGATATTTTCGGTTAAATGCTGAATATTGTCTGCTAAAATCATATCCATAAAAACAAACTTAGCTGGTTGCTGGATATTTCGTAACAACTTGGCCCGATAGGCCTGGGCATATTCAACACCACTGCTCGCCCATCCAATTCCAAGATTGATATTGTATACTGTCATAACTTCCTCTTATTATGGGAAATGCAATACAATTTCCCCTTTTTTATTGATTTCTACCCGGCTGAGTAAAAGATTACGAACCATCTGTTCTTTAGACAAAGCCTTCATCCGCTCAAAGGATTGATAGGCTTCCTGGAAAAACTCAACTAATGGATTCTTTTGGCTAGCATATTGACCAGACAAAGCAGCTCGAAGTTGCTGCAGATAATCGACCTGTTCGACCCAGTTTTCATCGATGGCCTTTAAAATAGCCATCCGCTGGAATTGAGCAATTACTTCATCGGTCCCCAAAATCTCATATTTTGCTTCTAACTCTCTTTGAGCAATTTCCCATAAGAAGTTTGCCTTGGTTTTTTTAGAACGGAATGATTGATGGGCTGTCTGCGGGTCTACCTGATAGCTCACATTGTCCAAAATATAACGATAAAAAGCAATGGGTTCTATGTAATCTTTATTCTTTGCCACTCTCACAAAGACTTCTCGAACTACCTGTTCGACAATTTCATCCAAACGCCCTTCTTGCTTAATCAAGCGGTCACGTTCCTTGTAGATGATATCCCGCTGAATATTCATACTTTCTGCAAATTCGAGCGTCATGCGACGACTGGCCTGACCAGAACTTTCACTTGCATTTTGAGCCCGTTCTACCAGATTCTTATATTTTCGTTTGGTCAACGGCTTAGTGGCACCGATTCGCTCGTCTACATCATAGTCATGGTAAGTATCCTGAATCCAATCTGGCCCCCAGTTTTTCATCAAGTCATCTTCCAAAGAGACAAAGAATTTGGTCCGTCCAGGATCTCCTTGGCGACCCGAACGGCCTCGAATCTGCAAGTCAATCCGTTGGTTCATCATCCGTTCGGTCCCGACAACTACTAGCCCTCCTAGTTCAGCCACTCCAGGCCCCAACTTAATATCGGTTCCTCGACCAGCCATGGAGGTTGCTACAGTCACTGCTCCCATTTGGCCAGATTCTGAAATGATTTGGGCCTCCCGAGGAGCATTATTGGCATTCAAGAGGTTATGCGCAATGCCCTCCCGCAATAGAAGATTGGAATAAAGGATGGACATCTCAACGGAACCAGCAAAAACTAAGATTGGATTGCCTTTTTCATGGACTTCTTTGACGTATTCTAAGGATGCAAACACTTTTTCGGGCAGGGTCTGATAGATCTCATCCGGCAAATCCATTCGGATTTTTTTTCGGTTAGTCGGAATTTTGATGACGGACATGGCATAGGTATCCAAAAACTCAGCTTCTGCCACCTTCCCTGTCCCCGTCATTCCTCCAAGCTTACGAAACATCTTGAATAGATTTTGATAGGTGATGGAGGCCATAGCCCGGGTCTCCTGCGTTAAACTAAGACCTTCCTTGGCCTCAATAGCTTGGTGAAGTCCCCCTTGCAGACGGGTCATTTCCATGAGACGACCGGTTGCCTGATCCAAGAGAACGACTTCCATCTCCCCTCTTGCATTAGGATGGATGACATAGTCCTTGTCACGGGTATAGTTTTTATTAGCTTGGAGAGCCAAACTAATATGACGGACTAAATCCCTGTGCTGAGGGTCGTAAAGGTTTTGAATGGCTAAAAAGGATTCGGCTGATTTAGCTCCTTTTTGTGTTAACCAAACACGCTTTTTATCTTCGTCAAACTTATAATCTTCCCCTTCTTTGAATGTTTGAATCAAGGTATCAATAATTCCATAGAGATTGGATTGAACACGAGGAGAACCTGAAATAATCAAAGGCGTTTGAGCACTATCCAAGAGAACAGAATCAATTTCATCCACGAGGGCATAATTGAAGTCTGCTAAGAACTGTCCATCTACCGAAGCTGTCAAATTTTCTGTCAAGTAATCAAATCCCAAGCTGGTATTAGTGGTATACACCACATCTGAACGATAGATTTCGCGCTTAACATCTGCAGGTAGCTCTTCATCTTCAGAAGCCTTCAAAGGAACCCCAACGCTCAAACCTAGAAAACGATAGACCTGCCCCATTTCTTCAGCATCCCGTGTAGCCAAATAGGTGTTGGTCGTAATCACCATCACTCCCTTGCCTTCTAGAGCATTTAGATAAACTGGCATGGTCGCTGTTAGGGTTTTCCCCTCACCGGTATTCATCTCTGCGACATTCCCCTGGTGGAGGACGATCCCTCCCATGACTTGAACATCATAGGGAAACATTCCTAAAACCCGTTGGTCAGCTTCTCGAGCTACCGCAAAGGCTTCTGGCAATAAATCATCCAGAGTTTCTCCTTGGGCCAATCGTTGACGAAACTCTATAGTTTTTTCTTGCAATTGGAGATCCGTTAATTGGGCCATATGATCTTTCCAGCTATTCACTTCCTTCAAGATCTTTTTAATTTTTCTTAATTTAAAATAATCCAATGTGATCCTCTTTTACTAGCAGTCTGGTTCGTCTATGCGAGAACCTCTGCTCCCTCAGACGAATTGGGTGTAATAGTGAAATAATGAAAAACAAATTCTTGCATGCCAGCGCTAAGGAGATGCACTTCGTAGGCGTAGGCATTCTCTGGATAAACAAAAGCCAAGCTCCCATCTGATGCTACCTGACGTTTGACAGCCACACCAAAACGATCTTGAAAAACAATCTCCACCATCACTGTATGGGAAGGCGTGGAAGTCATGCTCACATCTAATACATAAGATTGACCTCTTTTTAAGAGAGGAAGACTAGGAGCCAAACGATTGTCGCTGAAATTGCTCATTGATTTCCAGGTCTTTAAAATTTGACCAGAAGGCATCAAGGGGTTCTTAAAAACAACCTTATCCCTCGCAAAGCCTTGGATAAGCGAGCCCCATAAATAGTCTGCTGAAGACAAAGGCCCCCAATAATGCCGTCTGGCTTCTTGTTGTTTAATAGTTATCATTCGATCCTTCCAAAATCTCTTTCCATGATTTCTTTGTATTGGGTTAAAAACCATTCAACAATCGGTGCAGTGGCATCATTGTGTCGACCAGGTCGACTAGAACTAATGATCCGCACAGGGTGATCATAGAGGGCTTCCAAAATTTTCGGGTAGGCCAGTTGATCATAGTCATCATCTCTCATATAGGCCAAGGCCAGAATAGTATCCTTCAAATCCGCTTGATTGAAACGATTCCAAAATCGTTGGTTCAATAAATCAATGCCCTCCCTTGAGACTTGTCCGACAAGCAACTGCATCATATCTAAGGACGTCCCAAACTCATCAGGGCGTTTGAATTTCAAATTAGCTGCCACATCCCCAAGATTAATAATCGGTTTCCCAACTAAAATGGCATGAGGCGAGTAGGAGGCCCCATAGTACAAAGCTCCAAAGGTTCCCATAGAAAGTCCTGAAAAATTCATCTCTTTTGGACCGAATCCTAACCAGTCTAGATGCTGATCAATGTAAGCAACTATTTGGTCTTCTAGCTCTTGAGAGCCCATATAGAAGGAGCCACCCTCTAAGCGCGGATCTGAGAAGAGAATAAAGGGACTTCCCATTCTTCGCATCATGACAAATCCTTCAAACCCTTCTGCCGGACGATACCCTGAAAAATAAATATTTAAAGGTGGTTTCAGGTCTCCTGGATGGAAGTAGGCAAAGATTTCCTGACGCTTGCTGTCCCGAAGTGTTTGAGCTCCAATGGTCATTTCTCCAAATGGACCATGAGAAAAACGCTTGTGTAAGGCCCCAATCTTCAACTCCCCTTCTCCTTTTGCTTCCAGACAAAAGGACAGATAATATCGCTCAAAATCATCCAACAAGATTGGCTCTTTTAGGTCTTCCTCAGAGTAGACAATCTCTTTTACAAGCTCACTAATGCCCCCACTTTGGAAGAATTGAATGCGCAATTGAAGTTGGCAAGAGGGCTCTTTTTCATACTCTAACCATAAATTAATAGGAGTGATCCCATCGTAAACATAGTTATAAACCCACTGAGCCAAGGGAGTATAATCTTTCCCGAAAGCCCCCTTCAGCTGCAAGAGGTGTTTCCCCAAAACTGTCTGCGAGCCTGGAAAATCAGGACGAATGCGGATATCATAGGCCGTAAAAGCATCCCCATACTGACCATCATAAAGAAAACGAGTGACTTGATAAAGAAAACGGGATTTGTCTGAAAAATCCCAAGCCCTAACCTGTTTCAACCGAAGCAACTCCTTCACTTCTTCCGGAAAGGCTTCTTGTTGGAAATGGTGATTGTAAAAAATGGTATAGGGTTGAAAAAAGTCCATCTGATCCTTTAGAGCCAACAAATCTTCAGGTCGATCTAGTAGCAAGGCTTTGAATTTTTGGATTTCCTGCTCTTCCATATACTCTTTTAAAGAGGGCAAATCTTGGCCTGAAAAATAATGCCACCCCATTTCTTCTGGAATCTCTACTTGTTCCAGCCAATTTTCTGAACCAATTTGAAGAATATGACTTGTTTTTGACTGTTTGTCCATACTATTCTTTCATCCATCCTTCCCACTTGGCTATCAAACGCGGACCCGTATACTCTTGAATTTTATCGACAGAGTAAACCAGAGCTTCGTTCCAGGGTTTCAAGGTTGTTAAGTAGTGTTTCAAAGCCTTCTCTAATTCTCCTTCTTTGGATATGATATAGCCATTCTTTAGATGATCAACGAATTCCGTCTTGGTTCGATTGACCTGAGGAATCCCCGCTGAGATCCCCGCAATTTGTGTATAAAGATTTGGTTCATCATTAAGGTCTACAATCAAGCGGGTCTGTTCCAACTCCTTGATAATATCATTCTCATTAAAGAAGTTCTTCACTGTATAACGATATTCTGGCGCTTCTACAGCTAACTCATCATCCTGGATCTTATTCTCCCCAAGTTCCTGCTCTGTGACTGTTAGTTGCACTGAAGCTAAGGCAATCTCTTCTTTTATCAATTGATTTAATTGACTTCTTAAGGTAAGCACATGATTTTCAGATGCACTGTAAAAGGCAAAAACAAGCTCAAACAAGGAGTTCTTAGCCAAGATTTCCAGCAAATTCTTTAGGAGCTTTTTCGATAGGAAACCGTCTTCTCCTACATAGAAAAAGATTTTTGATTCTTTGCGTTCCTGACTATTTCCTAATCGTAAACGAGAGTCAAAAGAGGTCACCCGGTGGACTTTCGACTGCAAGGTTGGAGAAAGTTCAAGAATGGCTTCTTTTGTCTGTTCACTATCTGTGACAATCAACTTGACATCCTTTAAGCAAAAATGAAGTAGGGAATCATCTGGAGACAAGGGCTGGCGTTTTCCATAAAAAGACAGAACTTTTTTAACTCCAAATCCTAATTCTTGCAAGAAGGGCAAGTTGGCAGGATGAGCTGCAAAAACTGCTTGATCTTGCTGAGGTACGATGGTCCCAAGCAGGAACTTCATTTTCTCCATGATGACTTCTTTGATTTCCGAGTAGACTTCTTTCTTAAATAAGGATTGAACGTGCTCATTCACAAAAACCGAATGATTATCTTCCGTCAGCATTTCACGTAGAACCCAAGTTCCGTCTACACTGAGATACTCTTGGAAATAAGGATGCCCACTTTTATAATAAATAGCACTAGAAATGAAGCCACGATCATCTAAATATTCAATGAAGGCAATCTCTCCATCCTTGAGGCGAGTAATAGAGAGGATATTTCCATCTACACCCACATCAATTTTTGCAATCATCTCCCCTCGACGAAAAGCCACTACCTGAAAAGGGGTGTAGGCAAAAGTGGTCTCTGAAGGCCACTCTAAATCCTCAATCTGGACAGGCATCATTTCCTGATCTGGAGAGACCCCCTGCAAGTGATCAAAGACAGAAAGATAGTCTGTTTCTAACAAATCTTGACGGTGTAAAAAATAGCGTAGTTGCGGAGCATAATGTGGAATCAGTAACTTCCGCTCTATCCCTGCATCTTGGAAGACGCGCACCTGGTTAATGGTATCATCAAACTCGATTGAATCCTTCATCCAGTACCAAGGGATGGTGGTGCTATGCCAGGTCCTTTCTGACCCGTACCAAGCTGGTATAAAGTAATACATGATAACTCCTAGAATAGTCTTGTATATCGTTGATTTACTTGGAGAGCATGAATCTCTTCCCGAATGTTGTATATCATTCCGACAAACATAAGGAAGGTTCCTGGAATCATTGTTAAGCGCAATAAGTCCTTATCCCAAAGTAAAACTGAAAACGGTAGGGCAGTAAAAAGAATGAGGTAGAGGGTCCCAAAAACAGTTAGGCGTAACACAATCCTATTAATAAATTTTCGAGTATCTGGACCAGGATAAACCGAATCAATATACTCTGAATTTTTCATCATTTTTTCAGCGATTTCCTCTCCATTGACATTGACAAAAGAAAATGCAAAGGATAAGAGGGCAATCATGAACATGTAGAGGAGGATCCAGACAGGCTCACCCATCACCAATTCTTTCGCAAGCTTAGCAGCCCACTTAGCATTTGAATCCATTGAGAGAACCAACAACAGCACATACTGTGGAATCGATACCAAGGTCATGGCATACATAAACGGCATCCCTCCAGCTGGATTTAGCTTAATATCTAAAAACGTATAACTTTTTAGGTTGTTGTGAATTCCAAGCTTATTAACTGGAATGCGATACCGAGCATACTCGATCAAGACGGCTGTAAAAACAAAAACTAAAATGAGAAAGAGACCAATGGTATACCAATAAGTTGGAATATCAATTTTAGATAAGGTTCGCATAATATCCTCTGGCAGATACATCACCATCCCAGCCATCATGATAACGACTGAATTCCCCAAACCGAGCGCGGCATTTAAATCTGAGAGCCAGACTAAAAAGAAGGTGCCTGCAATCATAATCATCGTGTTGACAGCAATCACAAGAGCTGAATCTAGACTGGTTTGTAGAGGTAAATACATGGAAACAGCCAAGGCTTGGACCAAGGCGAGTACCAAGGTTAGATACATTTTTCGTCGCTCTACAATATCTGCACTGGTCTTTTCGAGATTAAAGCGTTTGGATACGGTAAACATCCGCCACAAAATCATCGAAGACATCCAAGGAGAAAGGCCGATTGAAAAAATCGACATTCCTCGTAAATTTCCTCCCATAATGGCACTGGATAGTTGCAGGCCCGTCGCAGTGGTTTCATTCACATTAAGCGCTCGTGACAAATCAACAAATGGCAATGCAATTTTACTACCAAACACATAAATAAAGACGAATAAAATCGTCCAACAAAATCGTTTCCCAACTTCTGATCGTTTCATCATGTTAATTTCAATAATTTTTCTTTCTCCGGACTTATTAGAATCTTCTAAAAATCCTTTTGTTACAATAAAACAAAGGGTCTATCAAAGACACTAATTCTTCTTTTATTTTACCATATTTTAGCTTTTCCTGAAATCATTTACCACTTTTTGAAATTGGATTCTTTCTCTCCCTATTCTATCTTGAGAAATCGGATGTTTCCATCAAAAAAGTCCATCAGAATCGGATCTGAAGAACTTAATTTTAACTCACTGATATTTCCACCATTCAGTTTTTTATCATTCATTCAAGGTCATCATCGTATCGACGAATAATTTTTTTGTAAAATAACCATTTCGAATTAAGAATGACGTATATTTGGCTTGCTGAGCCATCTGATGATAATGTTCTGCTGTACAGTCTTTCACTACTTGATTGGCCTCTTCCAGGCTAGAGACTACAAAGCCAAGACCTTTCTCGCGGATATAATCGGCATTCGAAAGATAATCAGGGACAACCACTGGTAAGCCCGCTGCTAAATAGGTCGATAGTTTGTAAGAGATATTTCCCTTGTAGTAATCGCGCTCATCAGCAGGATTCTCAGAGTTCCCCCATACCAAGCCAAAGCCTCCCTTTGAAAGCTCCAACAATAATTCTTGTTGGGTTCGCCATCCCTCCAGTTGAACTTTAGAATAGTCAACCCCATCTTCTCTTTCTGCATAGACATGAAGAGGTGTATCGTACTTCCAACCAAGGATATGAGGGAAACGAGAAGGTTTCCCAGAGAAAATCAGTTTTTTCTCAAACTGTGGACTATATAAGTCTAATTGATGCGTCAAATCCCACATTTTTTGGACAACGTATTTCTTAACTGTCAATCCTTCTGCCACTAGCTTGTGGTACATTTGCTCTGACGGCACTACTACCACGTCACTCTTATTATACATCTCGATATAGGCCGGCATGAGATAATAGTTACTTTCTTCAAACATGAGTGGGGGCACATCGTGGATAAAGGTCACTAGTTTTACTTGAAGACTCTCTAACTTATGAACTAGGTGAGAGTCCCATTCTATCCCATTCCAAGATGGAGATTGAACGAATACTATATCCCCAAAAGAAACTCCGGCTAGGATGCCATCCATGCGAGAATTCAGCTCTCCCCATGATTCATCTGTCTGATCATAAAAGTAGATACCAAGCTCATTGACTCCAAGTTCTCGGACAATTTTCATAATATCATTCTGGGCCATTAAGGCTACACTTCTGGAAGATTGCCCAAATAGATTTGTAAAATGGATTTTCATCTCTTGCCTCTTCTTTTTCTACTACTTGTTTATTAAAAGTTTCTGCACTTGCATTCTTCGATGAGCTGCAAACTGACTAACTTTCAGACCACTAGTTAATCACTTTTGCACCGATTTCCCGAACAAGTGCATCCTCATTCATTATAACATATTCTTTAACTAATTTCGTATTTCTCATCCTCTCACTAGAGCTAATTTCTCCATTAAAAAACCAGCAGATCCATCTTAGGATTTGCTGGTACTTAGTAATCTGGAATGGCACCATTTTCCAGTCTGATTACAGGACTATTTTTCTTCTTTTTTCCGATGACCTAGTGATGTTAAACCTGCAAAGAGAGCAGCTATTCCTGCAAGGAAGTGACCTTTTGAAGGGACCATGCCAGTCTCTGGAAGTGTTCCTTTTGCTTGACTGTTTCTTTGTAAAGAGACCATAGACTCTGATGGGATCCAGGAAGTTGAAGAATGCCTTGATTCTTTTTGAGAAACGAAAATACTTGTCGATGCCAATCCACTCGCTGAGATCGAATCTGAAGATAGGCTTGAATGTGAACGAGTTTCAGACAATGAGACACTGGATGAAACAGACTCGGAAACAGGGAGCATTTGTGACATCAATACCGATTCGGATAAAGATTCGGAGACGGATGCCGAGGCAGACTCGCTCAAGGATGTGGATGTTTCTGCTGATTCTGAGGCACTCACTGAGTGGGATTCTGAAACGGACTCTGACGCAGAGTCACTTAGGGATGTTGAGGCTTCTTCTGATTCAAACGCGCTCACTGAGTGGGATGCAGAGACAGAATCTGAAGCAGAATCACTTAGAGAAGTTGAAACTTCTTCTGATTCTGACGCGCTCACTGAGTGGGATTCTGAGACTGACGCTGAGCTTGATACTGATTCAGACGCACTTGTTGACTCTGACGCTGAAACCGTGGCCGACTCTGAAGTACTCACTGGTTGAGATTCTGATACAGACTCTGACGCTGATTCACTTAATGAGGTAGATGTTTCTTCTGATTCTGACGCACTCGCTGATTGGGATGCAGAGACAGAATCTGAAGCAGAATCACTTAGGGAAGTTGACACTTCTTCTGATTCCGAGGCGCTCACTAAGTGGGATTCTGAGACTGACGCTGAGGCAGACTCACTCAAGGAGGTGGACCTTTCTTCTGACTCCGAAGCGCTCTCTGATTGGGATTCTGAGACGGAGTCTGACGCTGATTCGCTCAAGGATGTGGACGTCTCTTCTGATTCTGAAGCACTCACTGAGTGGGATTCTGAAACAGAGTCTGACGCAGACTCACTTAGGGATGTTGACGCTTCTTCTGATTCTGAAGCGCTCACTGAGTGGGATTCTGAAACGGAGTCTGACGCCGATTCGCTCAAGGATGTAGATGTTTCTTCTGATTCAGACACGCTCACTGAGTGGGAGTCTGATACTGACGCTGACGCTGATTCACTCAAGGAGGTGGACGTTTCTTCTGATTCAGAAGCACTTGTTGATTGAGATTCAGACACGGACTCTGACGCAGATTCGCTCAAGGAGGTGGACGTTTCTTCTGATTCAGACACGCTCACTGAGCGGGATTCTGAGACTGATACTGATGCTGACGCTGATTCACTCAAGGAGGTGGACGTTTCTTCTGATTCAGAAGCACTTG
>ERZ773207.288-NODE-288-length-18541-cov-3.521313_pt1 | contig 18541 bp, 16 predicted proteins | sample MGYA00580997_ERZ773207 | MGnify/ENA primary metagenome ERZ773207 (study PRJEB29015, sample SAMEA2738170) | human oral metagenome | biome: human oral; feature: human-associated habitat; material: saliva | place: China | collected 2239 ... | reverse complement strand
GTTTATCGCTATACACACTAAAAGTTCTGCCAAATTTCGACAAGCCATAATCGTTAATCCCCATAATGGAATTAACATCATCGAAAAGAACCAGACATTTGAAAGACTCTTCCGCATTTGCTCCGAATATTTGTCATGTGTAAAAACCCAAATGATCAGACAATAACAGAATAAAAATCCTACCATGAAAAATACAATTGTTGGTATTGAGTTTCCACATACATAAAAGACCATGAGCATTACCAAAATTCCATAAACAAAATCCGCTAATGATACTCGGCCTTCTAGTAGCGTCTCTCCCAGCATCCAAAAATCACATTCCCGTTTCTTGAAAATTGCCTGCCGAAAATAGTCTATCATTACAACCGCGAACCCTAATATGCTAATACCGACACCTACCTGAGGATCACTCAAACAGATAATCGTCGAAATTAAACATAACAGAATTCTCATTAAATTTCTATTGCTAAGTTTAAACAATTGTTTCATTTTCCCCCCTCCATTTTCCACACTGTCTGTGTTTTTAGTGGTTTAATGCCCCTACACAGGCCAAATAAGTCAAATCTGCAGCCATAATTAACAAGTAACTCAAGATCAAATAAATCGCACTTGACAGAATTCGATTCAGTTTCAGAAAACTTTTCTCAAATTCCGCTGGCCAAAAAATCTGCAGACCATAAAAAGCTGTCGCTAGACTCACCAACATTAGTGCAAAAATCGTCGCCAACTTCTCCGTTCCCGGAATAAAAATATACACGCTATAGGTTAAAAAAATCCATACATGCATGTTATTACAGAATTTTCGATTCAAGCTTAGCTCTTCTGACAGGAATTTCACCCACTTGTTATTTACTCGCATATATGGGTCTAACCAATACGCATTCGTGAGCAGGCTCGGCAAAACCATCACCGGAAGTCCGATCATCAAAATCGCCATCTTATAGCCATTTATCACCGAAAATCCAAAAAATAACACCATTAAACTAATTGCCACCTCTAGCAGCATAATTCCGTTCAATACTCTGGTACGTCGATTTTTCTCCTGCATCGCTAAGGCATTTTTTCCATCTTCAAAGTCATTCACTACCTTGCTTAATTTAATCAATTCCACAAAATTTCCCTCCATTTTTCCCTCCTTGTCGTATCACCGAAGTGACCCAAAAATAGTTTCAATTTTCCAAATTCAATTAAAATTAATTAGGACCTAAGCTTACATAATTTCACCTCATTTCTAAAGAACTATTTTGGGACAGAATTGTCCAAACACAAAATTACACCAATATTATAATACAAACAGTCATTTTTGTCAATATTTCACCCCTGTTATACTTCACCATGGATCTTCCTTTTTACTATTCCGCCATGCTTAAATCTCTTCACTCTTGCCCTATTTCTCATCCCGCTCTGCTTATTTTTATCCGCCCCTTCCTCTTTTTTCATACCTCTCAGCTTATTTTTGCGGTATAATATAAGCATTATGGAGCACGAAACACGCAAGAATTTTAATCAATTTCAACAGGAACCAGAACTTCACACTCAAAATCATAATCAAGGTCCTGAAATTCCTCAGCTCCATCGCTCCGCCGCCTATCAGGAACGTCAATTCCAGAGACACCTTCAATCTGAACTTGATAAAAAGCGCGAAAACGAGCCTGCTCTCGACACTGTTGTCGAAAAACTCACCTATCTTGCTGCTATGGCCGCTCCTACCATTGGTCGCGCTGCTCTACTTGCCATTGGCACAGGACTTGCCATAAAAGGTGTTTCTGTATTAGCCAACCACCTCTCTGATCAATCCATCGAGCAGCACCAAAAAGACATGGAAGAACTCGGCGTCCCCCTTGAAGATGACGAAGAAGACGATTATGAGCGCACCTTCACCGGCTACGAAGATTACATGAACCATCACAATGCTCTTCGCGCCCAAAAAGGCCTCGAACCAGATTACACTCCCGAAAATGGCCCAATTGAATACCAAAATCAATTCAATCCACTAATTGAAACCTCGAAAGCTTCCAACGACACCGAAAATTCCGCGTATTCCATCCAGCTAGATGATGATATGCAAAAATTCACTCCCGATAATAATTTGACCATTCCTGAAGAAAAAATAGCTGACGATACCACTTCCATAAATACTAACGCCACCCCAATTGAACACCGCACCGCTATCACCTTACAAGACGAAAAACTCGCTCATACCGCCGAAAAAACCATTCTAAAAACGGTTAATTTCCCTGCCGGCATCGGCCAATTCAAATCCTTTATGGACTATAAAGCCATCACCGATAAAACCACTCCGAATTATAATTTCACTCACGAAAATGCCAATTTCCATGTCGGAAAATCCGGCCTCACCTATTATCAAGACGGCGAAAATACCTACCCTGTCGTCGCGGTCGGTAGTGGCATCTCCGATAAAATTGGCCAACTCATCGAGGTTACTCTTGATCATCAAGGTCATCAAAACACCTTACGTTGCGTGATTGGCGACCAAAAAGATGACGGTGACACCGACCCCACCACTCACACCGTTCACAAAAACGATCGCAGTGTGGTCGAATTCCTCGTCGATTATAATCGACTAAAAGAAGCCAATCCTACCGCTGTTAATATGGGTGATCTCACCTATCTCGATAATTCTCAGTTCAATCTCAAAGGTAGCGTCGCTAAAGTTCAGGTCCTCGACCAAAATTTCTACTCAAACAAAAATCAATAATCAAAAAAAATAAGCTCGAACCCCGAGCTTATTTTAATTCTGTACATCAAAATCCCAAGTTTATTTTATTCCCCACACCAATCACCCATTACTATCCCTAGAATTCACACACAAAAAATAAGCCCTCACAGGGCTTATTTTTAACTTCTGTCTTATTTTGCAACAGAGAGTGAGATTTTGCGACCTTCACGATCGATATCTAGAACCTTGAAGTTCTTGCGTTCGTTCAAGGTAAAGATCTTTTCTGGATCGACGTCGTTGCCTTCACCAAGTTCAGAAACGTGAACCAAAGCTTCAACAGCTGGAGAAATCTGAACGAAAGCTCCAAATGGGGTAATACGAGTAACCGTACCTTCCACCTTGGAACCCTTCTTCAAGTTTTCTACCTCTGATAGCCATGGATCAGCTACGAGTTGCTTGATGGAGAGGCTGAGGCGTTCCTTATCAATAGCAATAATTTTTGCCTTGATCGTATCGCCAACCTTAACGTAGTCAGATGGGTTATTAACACGTTCCCAAGAAATTTCTGAGATGTGTACCAAACCTTCAATACCTTCCACGTTTACGAATACACCGAAGTCCACCACACCAGTTACTACACCTTCGACAGTGTCACCGACGTGAAGTTCAGCAAAACGAGCAGCGAGACCGTCTTTGACAGCTTCTTTTTCAGAGAAGATAAGCTTGTTATCTTTCTTGCTTGCGTCAAGAATGCGAACTTTAATTCCCTTACCTACGAGAGAATTGAGGCGTTGCAAGATTTCGTCCTTATCAGCAGAACCTACACGTGGGTAGTGTTCAGCAGAAAGTTGTGAAACTGGCAAGAAACCACGAATTCCTTCGTATTCCACGAGAAGACCGCCACGGTTTGCATCAAATGGGGTAACTTCCACGATTTCAGAAGCATCGAGCTTGGCTTGGATTTCATCCCAACCCTTATCCTTCACAGCCTTGCGGAGTGAAAGAAGAACCATGCCGTCTTCCATCTCAGAATCGATTACAGAAGCGGTAACTTCTGCACCTTCCTCGAGGTTACGTGCGAAAGAAGCTTCGCGGCGAGGCACCAAGCCTACACCTTGTGCACCGAGATCAATCAAGATTTCGTGCTTTTTTACTGACAAAACAGTTCCAGAAACTACGTCTCCAGTTGCTGCTTTTTTAATAGAGTCACCAGCGTTAGCTAGCAATTCATCCATTGTTACTTTTTTGGCATCAGCCATTCTTATATTTTTCCTTCCTTCAGGCCCGTTCAGCTGATTTTCTTCCATAAAAATCACTTGAACGAACCCGAATCTATTCCTTAATATATCAAAATCACCTCTGTTTGTAAAGTGTTACCCCTCTCCGCTTCTGCTTTATTTTTTCTCCTACCAAGATTACAATAAACTTATGAAAAGCGAGGTTAATCATAAAAAGCAGCAATTTCTCGATTTTTTGCGCTCCCAGTATCCCGATTATCATTTTCACCTCAAATCCCGTTTCTCTTTTCGTTACCCTAAAATGATCAATCTCGATCAATCCGCTCTCCTTGACGACACGCCTTTTGCTGATTTTGCTCTTCAAACCCTCCACGAACTCGGCCACGCCCTTAATGAACACCAAAATTATGACACCGCCATCGATCGCCTTAAACTCGAATCCGAAGCCTGGCAAACTGCCAAATCCCTCATCGAAAAACATCAGCATTTTAAAAATATTGAATACTTAAATTATGGCCCCGAATACGCCGAAGCTCATCTGGATACTTATCGAGACTGGCTACATACTCAATCTCTCTGTAAAAAATGTACTCTCACACGTTTTCAAGATGACCACGGTCACTGGCATTGCCCACATTGTGATCACTTATTTTAAGTAATTCCCCACTACTAGACCACATTCACGCAAAAATCAGACCACACCCATACAAAAAAATAAATCCGCCGAAGCAGATTTATTTTTCTTAATTCTAGGTGAATAAATAAATTATTCAGTTACAGTTTTTGCTTTTGCAGGACCGCGTTTTGACAAACGACCACCTTTAGCACCAGCAATTTTCGCAAGAGCAGGGTTAGCTGCAAAGCCACCGGTACGACCTAAGCGTCCACCTTTTTGACCAATGCGAGCGTAAAACTCCTTACCATATTTTTCGCGATTTGTTGCAGCAGCTTTCAAACCACCAGCTTTAGTTCCAGCCATTTAAAATCCTTCTGCCCACCATTTTTTAATTCTCTTATTTACCTTAAGCCTCCCGCTCAAAGGTTAATGATTAGCATTATATAATAACAGAAGCATTTTGTCAATACGCTAAAGTTAAAAAATATGTCATAATATATATTCCGCTCACACCGTTCATATTCATCCCATGATATACTTCCAAGTCACGATATTCATCCCATGATATATTCTCTCTGTAAAATACTCTTAATGACATACATCTCGCCTTTTCACCTCTTCGAATCCCCTTTGATTTTATTGACATTTTTTCTGCTTTTTGCTAAAATTCTTGCGTATGGGGCAATAGCTCAGCTGATTAGAGCGCTGCCTTTGCAAGGCAGAGGTCCAGGGTTTGAATCCCTGTTGCTCCACCATACATGGGGTGTTTAGCGTCCCCCCGCTGAACACTCCACCAAAAATACCCTCGCGGGTCTTTTTTTATGTTTTAATTCTCTATGCCCTAGTTTTTATAGCAAAAATCATCTATCCTCCCCCTATTAATCATTCTTTCTAACCACTAACTTTTAATCCCTATTTATTTCAAACACAAAATCCAAACACAAAAAATCGGCCTTGCGCCGAATTGATCATTTCCAATTTGGTGGGGATATGTGGACTTGAACCACAGACCTCGTCATTATCAGTGACGCGCTCTAACCAGCTGAGCTATATCCCCAATACCACTTATTTTACCCCATAAAACTCAAAAATGCAATAAAAATCCCCGTTAATTCTGTTATAATTATTGCATATGAATTGGAATTTTAGTTTTACTTGGGTTTTTATCGGCCTCATTATCGTTATTATCGGCGGTATTATGGTCACCAAATACCAAGAAATTTCCACTAATTTCTTGAGCGGCGTTTCTTCTTACGAGCGCGTCAAATTTTGGGGCCTTATCGCCATTCTTCTCGGACTTATTGTGATGTCGAACCTCCATATTTTTCTTCTCACTCTCTTCGTCCAAGCAGTTTTTAAGCGCTAAAATACCTAAAAGCAAAAAACTCACATTTACTGCAAAAAAACGCCAAAATGGCGTTTTTCCTTCTCCAATCAAAAAAACGCCCCACTCGGCGTTTTCATTTTAAGCATTTATTACGTTTTGACGCACCCATTCGTACATCGCAATTCCTGCCGCCACCCCTACATTCACCGAACGCGTCGAGCCAAAAGATTCAATATAGCGCACATCATCTGCCGCATTTACCAGTTCCAGACTAATTCCATTACCCTCACTACCGAAAACTAGCGTAGAGTGGCTCTCAAAGCGTTTAAGGCCCAAAGGTTTGGCACGTTCCACGTTATTTTCAATTGCTACCACTTCCCTTTTACGCGCTCTCTGATCCGCCATAAACTCTTCCATCGATGGCCAGTATACAATCTCTAGGTATTTGTCCGTACACATCGCTCCTCGACGATTATATTTACGTCGCCCCACAATATGCACCTTACTCACATTAAAGTTATTCGCCGAGCGCACAATCGTTCCCGCATTAAAATCGTGATCCACATTTTCAATCGCAATCTCCAAGCTATTTCGCTTTTCTGCCAGCCGCTCTTTCACCTCTTCGTTTGGCAGCCCCTTGTATTCATCCACCAAATTACGCGTATCCATTTTCGCATCCAAAATCTCATCGCCTACGATTAAATTCCGGGTATCCATCTTCGCATCTAAAATCTCATCACCTAAAGATTCGCTGCTCAAGTTTTTGCTCAAATTTTCGTTTTCCAAATTATTCATTACCTCTATTATAACCTATTTTTAGGCTTCAATTTTATAAAAATCCAAGAAAAAAGGCTGGGTAATCCAGCCTCCGGAATTGTTTTATGTTGGTCAAATTATGTCTCGCTAATTCCTTGGAAAATTTGATTTTTCGTCTTAAAATTTTTCAAATAACTTAAAAATAGTCCTAAATTAGAAATTGAAATTAAAAATTAAATTCTAGAATGAGTAAAATTAGACCACGAATTTCAAAATTTTATCTCTAAAATTAATTTGCGCTTCCGCTTCCATTTGCAACTTCACCTTACTATCCAACGTTAAAATCTTCCGAAGCATTAATACATTTTTCAATAACAAGCATTTTTTATCTCTTGTATGTAATAAAATTTGCTCCGTCTTCCGTAACTCCGGTCTTTCCCGCATGAAAAAACTGAATAGTTTATCCGCCGGAATTGAATCCGTTAAGATTATCGCCGAATCATCATTTACTTCTTCGATTTTGCGTTTTTCTATCCTAGCAGTTTTCTTCGATTCCACTAAACTAATTTCGCCACTATGCATATCATAGTCATAGTAGGCCATAAATAAGCAAAAATCTCCGTTCGCAAGTTTAACTTTACCAGTTAATTCCAAATCCATCGAACCCCTTACTCCTTGAATAGAGTCTATCTGTTCTAAATAAATCTGAAAATCCTGGTTCATTGAACTACGTTGCAGCAAAATAGGAATTTTCTTCGTATCACTACAAAAAGCCTCAAAAAAATCCTCTTTTCGAATTCCTCTTGCGGTGGTAAAAATATAACATCTCTCCTTATAATCTAATTCAAGGCAGAAATCTTTACCATTCCTCTCGTCTACTAATTTAATTTTCGACATGACGCTCATAAAACCCTCCTTTTAAATAACCACTGCGTTCACTCATCTCTCTTTGTTCGCAGTCCACAAAAAGACACTCCCATTCTACCACAAAATGCTTAAGTTGTCAAAAAGACACCTCTGTTACAAGATGCCTTTATTTCCCCAAAAACCTGTAATTTATTTTACCTAAAATCTGTCTATAGCCTCACGGCACTATCAGATATTTACGCTAAGCTACTTGCGATCACGTAGCCATAATAGATCACAAATAGCACCAAAAACGCCAAGCCTTCTTTAAAACTAATTTTCTGGTCATTCTTCGCAAAAATAAATAACACAATCGGTGAAATCACCAACGCCACTACGTCCACGATTGAGAAAGCACCTCCTGCTACCCCACCGAGAATCGCCACCGGCAAACCTGCCACGATTCCGATATTAAAAATATTTGAGCCCACGATATTACCAATCGCAATATCATACTCCCCTTTTTTCGTCGCAATCACCGAAGTTACTAGCTCCGGAAGAGAGGTTCCGAGCGCCACAATCGTCAAAGAAATTAGCCTCTGACTCACCCCAAAATTCGCTGCAATATCCGAAGCACCCCTCACCACCAGGTCACTACCGAGAACTACAGCGAGTAAACCAAACACAATCATCGCGATCGATTTAGCTAGATTTACTGGTTCCCCCTCGTCTTCCTCTTCCACCTTATTCGACTTACGATTCAGCATACCGAAGAGATAATAGATAAAAATTCCGAAGAATAATAGTAAAATTACGCCATCCTGTCTAGTGAACAAATTTTCTGACAATCCGAACAATTTATCTGACAAAACCGCAGCAAACCCCAAAGTCATCAAGACCAAAACTGGGATTTCTTTTCGCACAGTCGCCGTCTTCACATGAAGCGCCCCCACCATTGCCGATACGCCTAAAATCAGTAGAATATTCAGGATATTACTACCAATCACGTTGCCGAGCAAAATATCGCCCTTCCCCGCCAAAATCGATTGAATGCTCACCGCTAGTTCCGGCGCACTCGTACCAAAAGAAACAATCGTCAGACCAATCAACATCTTCGGCACCTTAAATTTTCTCGCCGTGTCACTTGATCCATCGACAAATACATCTGCACCTTTTATCAGTAGGACAAATCCCACCAACAATAAAAATGCACTAAAAATTAATCCCATTTTTATTTATTCTCCATTAAACTCTTAATATTTTACCATGAGAATCTTAGTCTAACCATCTTTTTTTGGTATTCGCCTGCATAATTTCTGCTGTAACAGGCAGATATTCATTGACTGCCAAGTTTAATCTAAGGTCATACGCCTCAAATTCTTCATTTTCATATCTCGCACTATGCATATAATAATAATTTCGTTCCATCCTTGATCGATAATTATCATCTTTTTCAATACCTTCAATCTGCATTCTAATATATTCCAAAGTAGCCGTTTCCGGATATCCTAATATCCTACCTATCTGATAATTCGCCTCAGACCACACCTTCTTATTTAAAATTTCGCCCGTCTCTGAAATACTATTAAAAAACTCTCTATGCCATTCCTGTAGTTCCAGGCACACTCTGGCGGTTTTCGCCAAATACAAATATTCAATTTCCTCATTACTAAATTTATTCAATTTTTCTCGAACTAAAACTACCCCTAATTTATTCAAAATTTCAAAAATTCTCTTATTATCCAACAATTTATTGTCCTCAATCCTGTCATTAATCAATAATGCTGCTGGTTTAAGATCAATTAATACTCCTAAAACTCCTGTCAAGAAAGAAACCCCCATCATTTTCTTCTCCTGATAAAAATCCAAGACTACCTCCTCTAATTCCCGCAAAAGATCAATATCCATGTCAGCAGTATAACATAAAAGCCACAAAAAAATCTCCCTTCGGAGATTTTTCTTAACAACTCAGCTGTGCAATTCATCGTCTGTTTTAGTAAGCTGTAAATCGTATCTTACTTACGTAAGCTATATTGTGTCTTAAGCTTATAAACACAATTACGACCGACCTAGATACATTAAATATTACTACTTAATGCTCATCAAATCCTTCTCTAGAAAGGAGGTAATCCATCGACACGTTCTCGTACCGATGCCTTGTTACGACTTAACCCCAATCATCTCCCCCACCTTAGGCCGCCGAGGCGGACTTCGGGTGTTGGTGACTCTCATGGTTTGACGGGCGGTGTGTACAAGACCCGGGAACGTATTCACCGCAACATGCTGATCTGCGATTACTAGCGATTCCGACTTCAAGAAGGCGAGTTTCAGCCTTCTATCCGAACTGGGACTGGCTTTGGTGCGATTTGCTTCACATCACTGCTTCGCTTCGCATTGTACCGGCCATTGTAGCGCGATTCTAGCCCAAGGCGTAAGGGAAATACTGACCTGACATCATCCCCTCCTTCCTCCCCGTTACCGGGGCAGTCTGAATAGAAAAATACAACTATTCACAAGGGTTGCGCTCGTTGAAGGACTTAACCTAACATCTCACGACACGAGCTGACGACGGCCATGCATCACCTGTCACAGGGTTCCAAAAGGCACAGTCTACTTTCGCAGACCTTCCCTGGATGTCAAGCCCTGGTAAGGTTCTTCGGTTATCATCGAATTAAAGAACATAATCCACCGCTTGTGCGGGTCCCCGTCAATTCCTTTATGTTTTAGCCTTGCGGCCGTACTCCACAGGCGGGATACTTAACGCGTTAGCTTCGCTACTGAAGGGGTCGATACCTCCAACAGCTAGTATCCATCGTTTACGGCGTGGACTACCCGGGTATCTAATCCGGTTCGCTCCCCACGCTTTCGTGCCTTAGCGTCAGAAATGGCCCAGTAACCTGCCTACGCCATCGGTGTTCCTTCTAATATCTACGGATTTCACTCCTACACTAGAAATTCCAGTTACCCATAACAGTCTCGAGCTAGATAGTTTAGATAATAGTCTGAATGGTTGAGCCACCAGATTTCACTATCTACTTACCTTGCCACCTACGCAACTCTTTACACCCAGTCACTCCGGATAATGCTCGGATCCTACGTATGACCGCGGCTGCTGGCACGTAGTTAGCCGATCCTTATTCATAAGTTACTGTCATATTCCTCACTTATAAAAGCAGTTTACAACCCGAAGGCCTTCATCCTGCACGCGGCGTTGCTCCATCAGGCTTTCGCCCATTGTGCAAGATTCCCTACTGCTGCCTCCCGTAGGAGTCTGGGCCGTGTCTCAGTCCCAGTCTGGATGATCATCCTCTCAAACCATCTAACGATCGTCGACTTGGTGAGCCTTTACCTCACCAACTATCTAATCGTACGCAAGCCATTCCCAAAGCGCATAAATGCTTTAATCCAAAGATCACATGCGGTATTAGCTAATCTTTCGACTAGTTATCCCTCACTTTGGGGTATGTTCTCACGCGTTACTCAGCCGTCCGCCGCTCGTCATCAGCTTCACGGTTCCCTCGAATCTATCCACTCGCATAAGGCCAAGTGAGTCAAGGAAACGGTGAAGCCATGCTACCGCTCGACTTGCATGTATTAGGCATGCCGCCAGCATTCATCCTGAGCCAGGATCAAACTCTCCATTAAAGGTCCTAAGACCTTGAATTTTAAATTTGAAAACTCAAATATTCATAAATTAACTGACGATGATAAAAATAGAAATAAATCTATTTTAATAATTGCACAACTGAATTGTTAAAATTCGTCCCTCATGTTCATTTGGTTTCCCGTTTGCTCATGAGGATGTTTCTATAATAGATGAGAAAATAATAAATGTCAACACAATTTTGCAAGATTTTTTAAGATTTTTTAATTTTCTGGCAATTTTCCGCTTTTTTCGTACTTTCTTCCCGTTTTATCGCTCGATTTCGCCCATTAATTCCCCATTTATTTAATTAACAGAAAAATTAATTGCAATAGAAATTAATATACCCAAAATCAATCCAGCCGCTACTTCCGGCACTGTATGACCTTCCACTACGCGTAGATGTGCAAGTTTTTCTGTATCATTTAGCTTCAAGTTCTTCTCATCGATTAACTGATTAATAATTTCACCGTGTTCCCCCACCGAATGACGCACATTGGTCGCATCGTAAATTAAAATCGAAGTCATACAGACTGCCAGTGCAAACACCGTCGAATTAAAGCCAGACAAAAAACCAATCGTACCAGTCACCGCCGTAAAGCTCGCCGTATGGCCAGATGGCATCCCACCAGATTTCATCATATAATATAGTACTTCCGAAAATTTCGCTTTTCCGCGAGTTTTAATCACAAACACAATTAGTTTGAAAAACTGTGCGATAAACCAGCCACAGACGAATGCTAAAAAAACATAACAGCTTTCCATACTCCTATCTTATCACACCTACGAAAAAACAAGAATACCCGAGTTCCGAGTATTCTTGTCCAAGATTAGTTATTTTTAAGGTACACTTTCTTCGTTTCACCACTCATTTTGAGAGAAAAAATGAGAATTTATTTTGCGAGAAATAATTACTATTGTAAGTGGTGAATTCGTTTTCCTTTCTTTTTGATAAATAAGAAGACTAGAAGAAAGCTAATTAATCCCCCTAAAATTGCCAAAATCCACCAAAAATCCTTCAAAGTTTGACCGACCTGACCCAACACTGGCACTTCTGAAATTTCTTTTTCATCTAATTCACCCGCGTCTATGTCGGTCGCCTCGAGCTCTCCTTCTGGCACCTCACCCTCCAATACTTCACCTTCAGAGATTACTTTTTCTGAAATCTTACCATCAGAATTTTTACCATCAGAATTTTCATCCCCCACCGTATTTTTACTATTCTCCGCCCCAGAATCCCGACTCACCTCTTTTTCAGAATCTTGCTTCACATTTTCTTTTACAATCCCCGAAAGCACGATATTTCTATCAACTAATTCGGTTTTTCTAAATGTCGCAAAAACCGTCGAATTTATTCCAAGCCCCAGCCCAAGTGTCATCATAATGAACCCTAAAATTCCTAGCACTGTCTTTTTTATTTTCTTTGTTTGCTGATTTTTCATATTACCTCACTGTTTTATTTACCTGCACCATAGCGAAAAATCTCAAAAATCACAACCATAAGCATTTTCAAAAATAATTTAACAGAGGTAAAATCCCTCAAAAATTTTTTAGCATAAGCAAGTTATCAATTACCATAAGCAAGTTATGACCCACAAAAAATCTAAAAATCCGCTCAAAAATCTGCTCAAAAATCCGCTCAAAAGCACACCTAAACTCCATCCAAAATCTACCCAAAAACCACCCACACCCCCCACAAAAAAGTACGCTAGACGCGTACTTTTTTCTAAAGACTCAACTATTCATTAGTCTCTTCTTCATCTTTTTCTTCTGGCAAGACGATACCGATCGAAGCCACTGTGTCACCTTCTGCCATTCGCATAATACGAACCCCTTGAGTGGCTCGGCCGAGGGTTGGAATATCCTTCACCGCCACGCGAATCGCCTGACCGTTTGATGACATCATAATCACCTCGCTCGCCTCTGGGTCTAAGGTATGCACTGCCACAATTGGACCAGTTTTTGCCGTCACGGCCGCCACCTTGATACCTACACCACCACGTTTATGAGTTGGGAAATTAGAAACCAGAGTAGACTTACCGTAACCATTAGCCGAAACTGCAATCAATTTCTGCTTTGGATCAGTCACGATATCCATACCCACGACTTCATCTTTCGGACGGAGACGCATACCGCGCACACCCATTGCCGAGCGGCCCATCGCACGCACATCAGCTTCATTAAAGCGAATTGCCTGACCAGCCGAGGTAGAAATAATGATATCATTCTTCCCTGTAGTTGGCTTCACCCACTTCAGTTCATCTCCTGGATCCAATTTAATCGTAATTAGACCATTCGAGCGCACATTCGCGTAATTTTTCATCGCGGTCTTCTTAATCGTACCATTCTTGGTCGCCATAAAGAGGTATTCATCCGCCTCGTCATCACTCTTATCATCCGACTGCTGATTATCTTCGTTATATTTAATAATCTCCGTAATCTTCTCGTCTGGATGCATATTCAAAAGATTCACTGCTGCCGTACCCTTCGCCGTCAAAGAAGCCTGTGGCACTTCGTAAGCCTTCATCTTAAACATACGGCCCTGCGAGGTGAAGATATAAAGATAATCATGCGAATTTGTCGTCAAAATCTGCGAAATTACATCTTCTTCCTTCGTAGTCATCCCCCTCTTTCCTTTACCACCACGATTTTGGCGGCGAAAATCAGTCTGTGATACGCGTTTAATATAATTCTCTGCTGTGAGCAAAATCACACTTTCTTCTTCTGGAATCAATTCTTCTTCCGAGAATTTACCTAGTTCATGATTGAAAATCTTCGAACGACGCTTGTCGCCGTATTTTTCTTTCATAGCTAGCAGTTCTTCTTTCACTACGTTCAAAATCTTCGCTTCATCTGCCAAAATCTCTTCGTATTTCGCGATCAAAGCCATCAATTCTTGCAATTCAGCCTCAATCTTATCGCGTTCCAAGCCCTGCAAACGACGTAATTGCATTGCCAAGATTGCCGCAGCCTGAATTTCCGAAAGCCCAAAGCGTTCCATTAAGCGCTTATCGGCGTCATCATACGATTCACGAATCGTTTTAATCACTTCATCGATGTTATCCAGGGCAATTTTCAAACCTTCAAGAATATGGGCGCGTTCCTTAGCCTTACGTAAGTCATACTCGGTACGACGACGAATCACTTTTTGACGGTGCTTAATGAACTCTGCCAAAATTTCCTTCAATCCCATAATGCGTGGCTGGATTCCGTTCACCAAGGCCAGCACATTATAGTGGAAATTGGTCTGCAAATCCGTCATCTTGTAGAGCTGGTTTAAAATCTTCTTTGGATAGGCATCTTTCTTCAATTCCACCACCACGCGAATCTTACCGCGTGCTGACTCGTCACGCGCATCCGCGATGTGAGTCAATTTTTTATCCAAAACTAACTGACGAACCTTCTCGATGAAACCTTCCTTACTCATTCCGTAAGGTACTTCGGTAATCACGATATTAAAGCGGCCATTCTTGCGCTCTTCGATGTTGGCTACCGCACGAATCGTCACAGAACCCTTACCGGTGGCATAAGCTTGCTTCATCGGTGCGCCACCGTAAACTTCGGCACCCGTTGGAAAATCTGGCCCCTTCACGTGCTTCATCAAATCTTCCAGACTTGCTTCTGGATTTTCAATCAAAGCCACCGTCGCATCCACTACTTCACCGAGGTTATGTGGTGGAATATTTGTTGCCATACCGACCGCAATACCCATTTGACCGTTCAAAAGAATATTTGGCAAGGCTGCTGGCAAAACCACCGGCTCTTTCTCTGTACCATCGAAGTTATCACGAAAGTCTACGGTTTCCTTCTCGATATCGGCAAGAAGCTCAGCGCCCACCTTATCCATTCTAGCCTCGGTGTAACGTGAAGCCGCTGGATCATCACCATCCATCGAACCGAAGTTACCCTGACCTTCTACCAAGGTGTAGCGCATTTTCCAAGGTTGCGCCAAATTCACCATTGCATCGTAAATCGAAGAGTCACCGTGTGGGTGATATTTACCCATTACTTCACCAACGATACGTGCTGACTTCACTGTAGCATGTGGTGCGCGCCAACCATTTTTATACATTGCATAAAGAATACGGCGATGCACCGGCTTCAGGCCGTCACGCACATCTGGTAAGGCACGATCAATAATCACCGACATTGAATAACGCAGGAAGGAATCCTCCATCACGTTCTCGACCGTCAATTCCTCGACCCCATCTACGGCACGGTGCGCGGTTAATCCGCCCAGATGAGCATCTTCCATCTCTTCTGCAGCTTCTTCAATCATTCCTTCTGCGACATTTTCTGCCGCATTCATCTCAGCATTGATTTTTTCATCATTTGGCTCTTGTGGAACTTTTTTATCGTTTTTCGTCATTTCTCATCCTTTCCTTAGAAGTCCAAATCATCAATATTAACTGAGGCAGCACGTGACTGAATAAAGTTTTTACGCAGTTCAACTTCCGTACCCATCAATTTAGTAAAGATCGCATCCGCTTTTTCCGCATCCTCGATATTCACCCGAATCAAAACACGATTCTCTGGATTCATCGTGGTATCCCAAAGCTGCTGCGCGTTCATTTCGCCAAGACCCTTAAAACGCTGTTGTGCCGTATAACCAGCCTGCTTGAAACGCTCATCTTCTGGATTAATCTTCAAACCTTCCTTCACACGCTCTTCGATACGCTGAGTCAATTTTTCTTCCAGGGCTGCTTCATCGTAAATATAATCAATTTTACGATTCGCACCCGTACCCTTAATCAAACCGAACAGTGGTGGTTTTGCCAAATAGACGTGTCCACCCTTCACCACCTCTGGCATATAGCGGAAGAAGAAAGTCAGAAGCAACGTCGAAATATGTGCACCATCCACATCCGCATCGGTCATGAATACAATCTTAAAATAACGTAGTCCAGAAATATCAAACTGATCCCCGATTCCTACACCTAGAGCCTTAATCAAAGATACCAACTCTGCATTCGCATACATCTTATCTAATCTTGCGCGCTCGGTATTTAACACCTTGCCACGAAGCGGCAAAATCGCCTGAATCTTCGAGTTGCGACCTTCCTTTGCTGAACCCGCCGCCGAGTTACCCTCTACGATGAAGAGTTCACACTCTGAACGGTCTCTAGAGGAACAGTCCGCCAATTTCGAAGGCAAATTCAAACCTTCAAAGGCACCCTTACGAATCACATTATCACGTGCTGCTCTTGCTGCCTTACGGGCACGTGCCGCCAAGGTCGCCTTACCGACAATCTTTTTGGCGATTGCAGGATTTTCTTCGAGGAAGTAGCCAAAATATTCGCTCATCACCTTGTCGACGTAGCCACGCACCTCTGGGTTACCCAATTTATTCTTGGTCTGACCTTCGAATTCTGGGTTAGGTAATTTCACCGAAATCACCGCCGTCAAACCTTCACGAATATCGTCACCGGTTAGATTATCTTCTTTTTCCTTCAAAAGATTATTCTTGCGTGCATAGTCATTCAACACACGGTTCAAAGCCGTACGAAAACCTACCACATGTGAACCACCTTCAGGGGTCAAAACGTTGTTAGCGAATGGTTTCATGGTCTCTGCGTACGTATCGTTATATTGAACGGCAATTTCCACTTCCGAATCTTCAATCTGTTTATCAACATAGAAAATCGTATCTGAAAGCACTTCCTTACCGTTATTTAGACGCTTCACATAGCTCTTAATTCCACCTTCAAAGTAGAAAGCTTCTCTCGCACCCGTGCGCTCGTCAAAGACTGAGATTAAAATTCCCTTCGTGAGGTAGGCCTGGTGTCTCGCATAGTGTGACACCCAGTTATAATCAAAAGTCGTGGTTTCCTTAAAAATGGTTGGATCTGGATAGAAAACAATGCAAGTTCCCTGTTTGCTCGTCCCACCTTCCACCTTCAAAGGCGCTACGGTCTTACCGGTTTCAAATTCAATATGGTGGACTTTTTTCTCACGGTAAACTTCGGCAATCATCTTGGTTGAAAGTGCGTTCACTACAGAAGAACCCACCCCGTGGAGACCAGATGAAACCTTATAACCACCGCCACCGAACTTACCACCGGCGTGTAGCACGGTCAAAACCGTTTCCAGTGTCGATTTATGCGTCTTTGGGTGAAGGTCTACCGGAATACCACGTCCGTTATCTTCTACCTTCACACCCCCGTCAGCCAGTAGTGTAATTTCGACTTTATTTGCGTAACCTGCAATCGCTTCATCGATTGAGTTGTCCGCAATTTCTTTAATTAAATGATGCAAACCATCGTAACCGGTCGAACCGATATACATACCTGGACGCACACGAACAGGTTCAAGCCCCTCTAGAACTTGAATTTCTGAGCTGTCGTATTCTTCAACTTTTTGTTTTCCAGCCATCAAGAAAATACCTCTTTTAAGTTAACTTGATACCTCTCTGGCTCACCACCCACGTCTTTCCAAATGATTCTTTAGAACCCCTTTTCCAGTCGTTTTAACCTCACTTGATATCTACTTTAGTGTAACCATTTTTGGTTTAGCTGTCAAGGTAAAATGGCGATATTTCGCGTTCTAAGCCGTTTTAAGGCCCTTGTTCTAATTTTTTGGGTACTTATAGCCTTTTTAATTTTTTTAGTGGTTCTTGGCCTGAACAATTCTAACGAATTTTCACCACCGTACCGTCTCTTAGACGTCCATCTTCCTGACCAGCCTCAGATACGGCTTCCCTCGGTACATTTACCACTTCTGGTTCCGTAGCAGAAGAATTCTTTTCCGCCATCAAATCATCTAATTCCGCATTAATATCATCCAAGGTGAATTTCGCACGGCCTTCCTTACTAGCCCCTGCGTCAGACCTCTCAGATTCACCCCTTCCAGCCACCGCTTCAGCCATATCACTAGCCGCCCTCTCGGCCTTTTTCTGACTCCCCTCCTCGGCTTTCATTTTCTCCAAAAATTCCGCCATCTCTGGGCTCCCCACCTTCGCCTCACTGGCCGGCACTTTCTTCACCCCTAATGGAATGCCCTTTTCGTCTCGATCAAAATTATCTAAACCAAGCGCCGCATCCATCGCGCCATCCCAAGGTTCATTGCTAGCAAAATTCCCATTTTCAATATTTGCTCGCCCCTCTTCCCCATCGCTAATTCTCAAGCGATCCTCGATTTCCTTTTCCACTTCTTCCCCTGGACGGCCGTATTTCTTCGCTGAATAATCTTTTAGGGCGGCAAAAATATTTCGATCCTCCTTACCTCTTGGCGGCAACAATCTCATCGTAAATGGCGCCGACGGCATACCGTGCATCAGAACCGTCGCAATTGCGTGATAATTTGGCTGTTTATGTAAATCTTCCGCCTTAAAAGTCGGGGTAAAGACTTTTTCCATCATTTCCGCATCTGTTACACCCAGACGACCCGCAATAATCGTACCCACGTTGCCCAGCACACCCTCACGGATCTTATCTGT
>ERZ773207.284-NODE-284-length-18620-cov-6.207810_pt1 | contig 18620 bp, 9 predicted proteins | sample MGYA00580997_ERZ773207 | MGnify/ENA primary metagenome ERZ773207 (study PRJEB29015, sample SAMEA2738170) | human oral metagenome | biome: human oral; feature: human-associated habitat; material: saliva | place: China | collected 2239 ... | reverse complement strand
GGGAATTGTGTCTCTTATAGGAGTAAACGTAATATTGTAGGGGTATTTTTGTCCCCAATTGATTTCCTTCTCGAAGGGAGAAAATGTTATTCTTGATGTCTTAGGATAGTCGTGCTCCAACGTAGGTGCTCCAGGTATTTTCATAGAATCTGGGTGTAAGGGGATAAGTTTAAATTTCCACTTATCTCCCCATCGCTCCCTCATTTTTTTATCATATGCTAATGTAGCAGAATCGTGTTCAAAAGAAATGTATTTCTCATATTGTTCGACATAGTGACTCATAGGGGAAGAGCTTCGTATGTCCTTAAGATGAAGGCTTCCTTTATTAGAATAGGCTATGATTGCAGGATGGCGTTTGTCGCCGCTGACGAGTAGAAAACCATTATTATCTCCTCTATTTATAAAGTACATGGTTGTGTCAACTGCTGGATAGCTTTGCCCGCTACGAACTTTTACTTGAGGTGCGAGAGTTCGTGCTTCTGCAGAAAAAAGACTCTTTGTTGTAGAGCGTGTGAGATCTTTTCTTTCTTGAAAAAAAGTATTCGCAATATGAAGTGCTTCTTCTTCACTTCTTTGAATATTTTGCGAATTCGTGGATTTATTCCCATTGTAGTTTTCGTCAGGTAATAGTTCATTACCTGTGCAGGCAACTATAGCAAGCAGGAATCCCCATAACAAATGAATTTTGTAATTTAATGCCATAATTATTGATTATTAGTTTGATATCTTTGTTTTTGTGTGCAATTTAGTGATTTGTTGGCATAATACCAAGTCTTTTGTTAGATAATTGTAGAAAAAAGTGTGATGTTCGTGTTTTTGTATCTTAAATCTGCTATTTTGCACAATTCTTCATGGTAGCTGTGCCACAAGAAGAGCCAAATAGGATTCAGTTTCGTTGTACGGTCTACCGCAAGGACCATAAGAAGACAAAAAGGGACTGAATTGCAGCGTAAAACGTCGGACTTTTCTCAAAAAATGTCGGAGATTTTTGGAAAAACGTTGGAGTTTTTTGGAAAACTCTCGGAGATTTTTCTTAGAACGTGGGAGATTTTTTCGCACAAGTGGGAAAGCCCCAAAAATAGACCGCAAAGAAATGGTTTTGCAAAGCCCCTCGCGCGCGTAACGCGCGCACGCATTACAGGGATTTTTATCTTTTCACTTTCACAACCTTCACACGAACGATGATATTTGCCGAGAAATCGCCTGAAAATGCACCCAAAAGGGAGGTAGGGACTTAAGAAAACTCGGACGATATTTTGAGGTGAAAGTGTGAAGGTTGTGAAAGCAAAAAAACAAAAATCCTAGGGAAGGCGCGCGTGACACGCGCACGCGAGAAACTGGCACTCATTTTTTTCCCGATGAGCAAGAAAAGATGGAAAGGTCAAAAAAGACCGTTTAAGAAAACTCCTGCCATCACGCTGCGCGCAGCTGTGAGATCGTGGAAAGTAGAGGCTCACCCTTGGTGCAATGGGCGGATGTTTCGAGTTGAAGTATGGCAACAAGCTAAGCCTAAAGGAGGGGAGAGGAGGGGTAAGGCATAAAATAGGGCTAAATCACTGCGATTTTTGAAGTGTGAAAGGTTTAATGGTCTTTTTTTTGTTTGAAAACCTCTGTTTTTCACTTGAGTTAATACAGGTCTAGTGAAGCGTCGCTCCCCACTTTCCTAAAACCTCCCAATGAGAAGCGGAAAGGTCAGTTGAGCGTTATGTGTTGACTGCGAGTCGAGTGGAAAGGAGGGTGCATTAAGGCGCTTTGTGCCCTATGAGGAAAGTCAGCAGGAGGAACACACTGCAAATTCTTGCAAAGCAAGGACTATTCTTCTCGTGCACGCGCCATTTTATTCGTATCTTTGCAGACAAATAGAAAGAACTCCAATGATTTATCCCAATAACTTCGAACATAAAATCGGTTTTTCCGAGGTGCGCACCCTGCTCAAAGGGCGGTGCATGTCGACCTTAGGCACGGAGTGGGTGGACAATCAAGTGAAGTTTTCCAACAAATTCGAGCTGGTGAAAGAATCGCTCGAACAAGCCCGCGAATTTGCTCTCTTCCGCATGACCGAAGAGGAAGTGTATGAGGAAAACTTCTATGATGTGCGTCAACCGCTGTTGCGCATTCGTCCCGAACGCACGTATCTCGAAGAACTCGACCTTTTTGATCTCAAACGCTCGCTGCAAACCGTGGTGAGCCTTGTGCAGTTTTTCAGACCTCGTGGAGAAGGGACGGATGCAGTCTCCGAAAATGGAGTGAGCCCGACGGAGGATGCTGAGGTGTCGTCCGAAGTGGTCTATCCTGCTTTGGCACGCATGACGGAAGGCGTGAGTGCATTTCCGCAAATCATCAAGCGCATTGACCTTGTGCTCAACAAATATGGCAAGGTGAAGGATACTGCCACCCCCGAACTGCTCAACATCCGTCACAGCATCGAGGTGACTTCGCGCAACATCAGCCATAGTCTGCGCTCCATCATCAACGAAGCGCAAGCCGAAGGCTACATCGATCGTGATGTTTCTCCCACGCTTCGCGATGGCCGTTTGGTCATCCCCGTGGCTCCTGCGCTGAAGCGTAAAATCAAAGGTATCATTCACGATGAGAGTGCGAGCGGAAAGACGGTGTTCATCGAACCTGCTGCCGTGGTGGATGCCAACAATCGCATCCGCGAACTCAAGGCTGCGGAGAAGCGCGAGGTGATTCGCATCTTGCAAATCCTTTCTTCCGAAATCCGTCCGCACATCAGTGACATTCTGCACTCAATGCAGTTTTTGGCGCATATTGATTATCTTCGTGCGCTGGCGATATTCACCGAACAATTTGAGTCGGTGGTGCCTCGTTTGCAGAAAGCTCCTTGCATCGAATGGGTGCAAGCGCGTCACCCCCTCTTGCAACAGAGTCTGGAACGTCACGGCAAAAAGATGATTCCGCTGGATGTGACCCTGCGCCATCGTGCAAAACTCTTGCTCATCTCCGGTCCTAATGCCGGTGGTAAGTCGGTTTGCTTGAAAACGGTGGGATTGTTGCAATATATGCTCCAGTGCGGCATGCCTGTGCCTGTGCGTGAGAACTCGGTGTGTGGCATTTTCGACGATATTTTCATCGACATCGGTGACGAGCAGAGCATCGAAAATGACCTTTCCACCTATTCTTCGCACTTGCTCAACATGAAGTCGATGATGAAGCATTGCACTAGCAAGAGTTTGCTCCTCATCGACGAGTTTGGAAGTGGCACAGAACCGCAAATCGGTGGTGCACTGGCAGAAGCGATTCTCAAAAAGTTTGTGGAACGTGAGGCTTGCGGCATCATCACCACGCACTATCAAAACTTGAAACACTTTGCCGAGCAGTCGGAACATGTGATCAACGGTGCGATGCTCTATGATCGTGCCAAGATGCAACCCCTCTTCATGCTGCAAATTGGCAATCCGGGTAGTTCGTTTGCGGTGGAGATTGCGCGCAAGATTGGTCTTCCCGAAGATGTCATCCGCTATGCCGCAGATCTGGTGGGCAAGGACTATGTGATGAGCGACAAGTATCTCCAAGACATAGTGCGCGACAAGATGTATTGGGAGAACAAGCGCAAGAACATCCACGACCGCGAGAAGAAGCTCGAGCAAACCATTGCGCACTACGAAGAGGAACTCACCACGCTCTCTCAGCAGAAGAAGGAGGTGTTATCAGATGCGCGCCAAGAGGCGGAGCGTATGCTGCAGGCTTCGAATGCCGCGATTGAAAACACCATTCGCACCATTCGCGAAAGTCAGGCAGAGAAGGAGCGCACCAAAGAAGCGCGCCAGGAACTGGAGGCTTTCCGTGAGGAAGTAAAGGCCATCGAGAAGCAACAGAAAGACGATGCCATCGCGCGAAAGATGGATCAGATACGCCGTCGACAAGAGCGCAAAAAAGACAATAAGAAGGCGCAAGGTGCCTTAGGTTCGCTGCTCGGTGCCATCGCGCAGAAGAATGATCCCCAACCTGCTGTCGTGCCGAAAGCTAAGGTGGAAGTGGGCTCCTATGTGCGCATCAAGGGGCAACACAGTGTGGGCCGTGTGCAAACCATCAATGGCAAGACCGTGCGCGTGTTGTTTGGCGTGATGACCACGACAGTGCCGATGAACCGCTTGGAGGTGACCACACGCCCTGTGGAGAAGCCTTCGGTGTCGCAGGTGTCTACCTTCGTGAGCAAGGAAACGCGCGATGCGATGTATGAGAAGAAGCTCCATTTCCGTCCTGAACTGGATGTGCGTGGCATGCGTGGCGAAGAAGCGCTCACGGCTGTGAACTACTTCATCGACGATGCTTTGCTCCTCGAACAAAAGCGGGTGCGCATTCTCCATGGCACAGGCACGGGAGCACTCCGCACGATGATTCGTCAATATCTCGACACCGTGGCTGGTGTGCGCGACTATCGCGATGAACACATCCAATTTGGTGGTGCTGGTATCACCGTAGTCGAGTTGGGATAGTTTTCTTGCTTCCAAAAACGAGCATCACCGCTCATCAACTTTCGGGTTGGTGAGCGGTGATGCTTTTGCGTTGAATTTATGTTGGGGAATCGTTCTTAGGATTGCGCCAACATGGCTTCGATGTCTTTGGCTATCTTGCTGGGTTTGGTGATGGGAGCGTAGCGGCGAATCACGGTACCATCGCGAGAGATGAGGAATTTGGTGAAATTCCATTTGATGGCATCGGTGATGAAGCCACCTGCTTGCGATTTGAGATATTGGAATATGGGATCGGCTTCGCTTCCGTTCACCTTGATCTTGTGCATGATGGGGAAGGTGACGCCATAGTTGAGTTGGCAAGCCGCTTCTGCATCGCTGCCTGTGCCTGGTTCTTGACCCGCAAACTGGTTGCAGGGGAAGCCAAGTATCATCAACCCTTGGTCTTTGTATTGCTGGTAAAGTTGTTCGAGTTCGGCAAACTGGGGAGTGAATCCGCATTTGCTAGCCGTGTTGACGATGAGCAGCACTTGACCTTTGTGTTGGGAGAGAGGGTAGGGCGCACCTTTGCTGGTGACGGTGGAGAAATCGTATATCATGATTGTATGTTTGAGAATACCTTGTTGGGTTAAATTAGCTTTGTTGTGAGTGCAAAGGTAGGAAAAAGTATTTATATAGTAAGCGATATATTTAAGACTTAACCTTGCTTCAGATTGTGGAGTGTGGGAAAGTCGAAAGCCAACACGCGTGTATGTGCTGAGTTGAAAACAAAAGACCGACCACTCGGTGAAGAGGGTCGGTCTTAATGAGAAGAGAGAGAAAGATTATCGAATGATCATCTTTTGTCCTTGTGAAATTACGACGCCAGTTGCTGAGGAAGCATTGACGCGTTGTCCGGCAAGGTTGAAGAACTTTTGAGAAGCACTGTTCTGGGTGGCTGTTGCTTTCACCTTGGTCACCACAGGAGGTAGGACGAAGGAGAGTGTAGAAGCCGCTGGAGTGCCAAGAGGCAGGGTGAAGTAGGCGCGGTTGCCAGGGATTTCGACATCATTTTCAACGAGGCGGAAGAGCAACTCTTGGGTGTCGTCGTCGATGGTGAGCGCGTAGTACTTCATTCCAGAACTTTTCTCAGAAGCCTTGAGCGGAAGATTCGTTCCTCGGAGCTTGGTTTCGAGAGGAGCAGCCCATGTGGTAGGGTGCAACTCGAAGCTACCTGCGGTTTCGCTGGAGAGAATCACAGGAGTGTTGGCAGGAAGCACGTTGCCTTCAAAGAGCTCAAGTTCGAGATTCTTTTCGGCAGCCACTTGTTTCACACGATAGACGATGAGTCCTTCGGGGATTTTGGCTGCGAAGGGCAATTGCGTAGTGGCATAGTTACCATTGCTGCCAGCGTAAGTGGTGACGGTGAAGGTGGCATCTGCTACGGTGTCGAAGTAGAAGCTCGTGCCGGCTATACCATGTTCTTGGTGCCATACGGGGTTAGCCTCTGTTCCTATATGACCACCAATGGCATCGTCATTTTTCCAACCAACGAGAGACATACCTGCATTGCGGATGTAGAGTGTACCAACTTTTTGTTGATGCATCCCTTTATCTTGAATAAATCTGGCTGTGCCGAAGGAAATTTCTGCAGGTTCGTTGCTGAGGCTTCCGTGGTTTTTGTTTGCCATTCGAGAGAGATAGCCTTTTCCACTTGCAGCTGCTAGGTATTGTTTTCCTGCTTGGTCTTGTTGAAGAATCCAAAGGGTTGAATTATCTAGCTGCTTAGATAGGCTAAGAGGGGTTATAATTCCATCGTTAGATGAATTTGCAGGTTCGCTAGTGATATATCTATCATCGTAGTAGCTGCGGAGACGATAAATCTTACCATCTTCGGGCATGAAGTAGGCTTCTTTATCGCTCTTTATTTGTGGACGATTTGCAGGTCCTGCCCACGTATCTGGAATGGTTTCAAGATACATTTCCCAGCCAAAGTCGGGTTTGGGCTCTGCCGCTGCTTCTTGTAAAGGCCAGGCTTCAACTCCTGACATAACCTTAAACTTCGGCAAAGGATAACCGGGGTTGGTCTGGCTCAACAAGCTGTCTGCAGTGACGAGCAGACGGAAATAGCGGCTGAAGTCTTTGAGCTCCTGCACTTGTGCGACTTCCGTGTAGTCCTTTTCTACCAACACGGTGAAGGGTTCGCGGAACTTCGTGTTGAGAGGATTGCCATAAGGCGGGATTTGCACCAAACTGTCGGCATCTCGCCACACGGGCCATGCGGTCATTTGCTCAGAGAGTTTTTGGAGGGCAGGCTCAGTGGCAACAGTGCTGGCAGAAGCATTGGTCACATTGGTCTTGAAAGAGTTGTAGAAAGTGAGGCTGTGCTTCGCTTTATTCGCATCTTTCTGCAAGAGTTCGTCTGCCTTCAACCATTGTTTCCAAGCAGGAATCTGCGCTTTGACCTTCGTCAGTTCTGCATCGTTGGTAGATGCTTCCAAAGAAACGTCTGCGAGTTGTGTCTTCAACTCACCGAGGAGTTTTTGGGTGTTCACAGAGCGGCTTGCATCAGCAGCAAGTGTGCTGTCAGCAGTGAGCCAAGTTTTCCAAGCTGTGGTTTGAGCTTTGAGTGTAGTGAGGGCTGTAGCATCGGTCGATGTTGCAAGGGTGGTCGCAGCAAGCTTCGCCTTAAACTCGTTGAGAAGTTTTTGCGTATTTACTACACGACTAGCATCTGCGGTGAGTGTGCTGTCAGCTGTGCGCCAGGTTTCCCAAGCTGCCAACTTTGACTTGAGTGCGGTGATGTCGTCTTCTGTGGCGGTGAGGCGTTCGAGTTCTTTTGCTAAGTGGTTGCGGAACTCTTGGTGATAAGGCGCTGTGTTTACCGCCTTGGCTGCATCGCGCACCATGATGCTATCAGCATGCTTCACGAGAGCGAGATATTTCGTGGTGAAGTCAGCAGGAACGAAGACCCAACGTGAGCCTGCATCGTTTTGAGTGTTGTAGAAACCTACGCTATTGTTGGGGTTGATACCTCCATGCCAGTTCCACAATACTCTGCTGTCTTTTTGCAGCGCAATTTTGTAGTAATTGTTCTCGCGGGTTATTTTCCACGTTTGGGACTGTGTCATCTCATCCTTCCAACGGAAGAGATTGGGTTCTCCATAAAAACCGAGGTGTCCCCAATAGTTCTTATTAGGATCGTAGGAAATCCATTTATCCATCCCCACAGAGTAAAGGTAGTATTCACCAGAGAATCTGCTTGCCATAACGAGGAATTGACCTGCATTGTTAAGCTGATCAGTGGGGCGACCTTCTTTAGTTAAATAGTAAAGTTTACCATCGTTTGCCTCGTATTTGCGGATATAATATCTACCGAGGGGAGAGTTCTTGCCTTCCGACAAGGTGAGATTGGCAGGGTTGTCAAAGGTGAGTCGCTTCTTGTATTGTTCCACGACTTGACCATTCTCGATAATCTTCACTTCTTCACCATTACCTCCAACTACGTTTACAGTCAACTTAGCGAGTGTCAGCTTATTGGGGATAAGGAAGTCATTGGTGTTTGCCACCATGACGAGGTTTCCTGTTTCATCGTAGACCTTGTAGCCCACAGCTCCAGTGCCTTGAATGCGCACGGTGCGACCATCGATCAGTACAGCTTGGGGCGCTGCGGAAGTACCAGGTTGTCCGGGCTTGCCGAAGTCTTCGTAGTGACCGACGTCACCAAACACGCGATTGTCACCTGGATCCATACCACCAATCGTGCCCCAGCGCATTTCACCTGGTTTGGCACCTTCGTAGGTGGCAGGAGTTTTGCGGATGCGCTCGTCGATGAAGATAAGATTGTTGTTTTTCTTTGTGTACTTCTTCATCGCCTCCTTGCAAGCATCGATATCTGCTTGGTCTATAGTGATGGTGGCAGCACCATAAGACTTGTCGTAGAAATCGTCGTTATACTTGTAAGGGATGTCTTTGCCGACTTTGTTGAAGAACCCATAGAAAGTGAAGAACTCCGTGAGGTCTTCTTGTGCAATTTCGCTACAGAATTGAGCAAATCGCAAGAAGTCGGTTTTAGCGTTGGAGAAGTCGATAGGATTCTCGCGGAACTTGTCGAACAATTCGTTGAAGAAGGTGGGTTTGTGTCCCAATTCTACGTAGTACAACCACAACTGCCAGTACATGCGTGTGCGGTCGTTCAAGTCCATGTCGAGCCACGACTTGTTGTTGTTGAAGCGGTCGAAAAGTTTCTGAGAATTTTGCAAACGGCTCACGCTCGCACCGCGTTTCCAGACTGCGATGTTAGACCAGAGGTTGTTGGAACTCTCTAGACAGCGCGCAAGGTTGAAGAGACGTTGGTAGTGGTGACCAGTCTCGTGGACTACCGCCCAGAGGTTACCAGCATTGTCGTATTGACTACCCTTTGCCCATTCGTGATAACTGAAAGTGGAGCTAACGGTTCCGATGAATGTGCCATAAGGGAAGGCATAAAGTCCGCTTGCGTCAGTGCTGAACATCAAGCAGTTGAAACGATCCTCGTAGCGTTTGGGGGTGAAGAATTCTTGTTCGAGAGTGTGCACCCAGTCCCATTTGCCGAGTACGCCAACGATACCCTTGTCTTCTCCGTTGTAAATCCAGTTCTTCTTGTCTTGTTGTTCCTCTACACCGCTCAAACTAACGCTGTGAATGGTGTGTTTGGACTTCAGACGAATTACGTCGTCGGTGAAGAAATCGTATTGTTTGAGCTTGCGGAGCTTATCCCAGTCTGCATTCGTCATCGTGTTGATGTCGAAGAAGCCATTGGCTTTACCACCTTCCACATGAATGCGAATCTTGGGTTGGTCTGTATGCTTCAATTCTACGTTGTTGATGACGTAGTTGATGTAGAGGTGTGCAGTTTGGTCGGAATAAATGACATTGACACCTTTATGCAATTTGGTGAGACTACCCGTAGTGCTCTTGCCTTGCACGAGTTCTGCATTGAGTTCGCACTCGTTGGGAGTGTCTTTGTCCACGAAGAGCAACACAAATTCCTTTTCAGGGATGGTGATACCCGTAGGATTGGTGAGCTGTGAATACTGATTGAACGTAATGGGCATTAGCTTGTTGTTGCTCGCCCATAGCTTGGGATGGCTATAAGACTGATAGTCTTGGATGCGGAAGAACTTTTCGTAGTGGTTGGCTTCGGTGTTCTGGCTGTTCCAAGTATTGGTCTTCACACGAAGTGCCATGTCGATAATCAACTGAGGCAGACCTTCAGCAACCAAGGCTGCTTGGAACTGCTCATTTGTCATCGCCTTATAGTTATCCTTCAACTTGCTGCAAGCGTAGTCCTCAAAGTATTTTTTCAACTTTTCAGAATAGCTCTGGCTGTTGTTCTTCAGTTCATTCTGAGTGTTGATTTTATCCTTATAGGCTTTGAGGGCAGCTTGGTCAAGTGTGAATTCTTCGAGCTGCCACTTAGAGGCTGTGGCAGAAGCGTCCCAGTTGACCACTTTGAAGTCTGCAGAACTAGCGCAGTGGAGGCTTCCACCATTGGAACCCACAAAGGCCAAGTAGGGGAACCATTTGTCTTGTTGTTGGATGGTGAAGGTAGCTTGGTTCTCCGTCATCTGATAGTTTGCTGAGCGACCTGCGGAATTACCCACAAAGTGTTGGTTCACAACACTGCGAATCGCCCATTTTCCATCCACCTTCACGAAGGTCCAAATTTGCCCCATCTCGCGTTCGTTGCGCACATCGCCCATCACATTGTTAGAGCCATTGCGCACGGTAAGTACACGATTGGGATAAGCCACGTTGCGTATCAGATAGTGTTTGTTTTCAACAGGTACGAAGGCTGCATTCGTCTTTTTGCGAATTTCAGCCTTGATATCATCTTCTGATACGTCGGTAGGCTTTTCTAATTGCCAGTCGGCAGCGGTGTTGGGAGAGAATACGGTGACATCCTCTTTTTTTTCATTCTTTTGCGTAGTCTTATTGCGAGCGTTGCCACCCTTAAGGGTGTTGTTGGCAAAGACGAAGCAACTACCATCAGCGAAGGTGTTATTACCACTGATGTTATAGTAATTTTCTGAGCTGTGTTTGAAGTCCAACCACAACTTTCGGTTGTCCAAAGATGTGGTGAGCGGTTTGTCACCATCTACTGGTGCTGCATAGCGGCTTGTAGCGGCATTGCGGAAAGCAAAGCCGTCGCCATTGGCCTCTACAATCCAAAGCGTACTGAAATCAGTGCTGCTGGTGGTTGTGGTTGTTTTGAGCTGATTGTTTTGGGTGTTTTCTTGCCAATACTGACCTTGAGCGTTCTTGATACGATACAATCCACCTTCGCGGAGCTGTGCTAAATGGAGAAAACCTGCTTGGAGTTTGGGCCATTGCTGTTCGAAACTCTCTACTTGCTTTCGCTCTTCAGTGTTCAGGGCTTCAAACTTCCAGTGGTTGTTTTCGCCGTCGGGGTTTTCCCAGTTCTGTACAAGACCACTACCACCATTGTGCCAAAGCGTTTTGTCTTTGAATTCAGAGTTGGTAGAAATCACCCAATAGCCGTTGCTACCAGTGCCAGTGGCTGCTTTGATGTAGTAGTCGGCAGGGCTGTACCCCACGGAGAAAGTGACATTGATCAGACCATGCTGTTGAACGGGGAGTCCTTCGCTCACATTGATGATCCAATACTTGCCATTGACGAGTTTCACCTTCCATACACGAGTGAGGTCAATGTTGTTGGGGTCTTCAGCACCTGCTTGTTCTGAAACGTAGCCCAACTGACGATTGTGCACATGGACAGGTAAATTCGTTTTCCTACTCATGATGCGGTAGTAACCTTCGGCAAGTGCTGTGCCTTCTGCCAGGGCAGAGGAACAGAAACCTACCACCAGCATAAGCATCATGATGGTTCGTTGTAGAAATCTGTGCATAATGTAGAATTAAATTATAGCTTTGATGTTTTATTTCAAAAGTAATTAGCTATCGTCTGCGTTGTTTCATGAATGTCTGTGTAGTTTCATGATGGTTGCGTTGCTCCATGTATGTCTGTGTGGTTCGATGAAGAAGCACAAGAGGTTCTGTGCCAAGTTCTGTAGGATATTACAAGAAGGCAATTTGGCGTTCTCTAAGATCAACTAAATAGCTATCAAAAAAAGACCCAAGCAATGCTTGGGTCTTTTCGAGTAGCGAGGCCGGGGATTGAACCCGGGACCTCAGGATTATGAATCCTGCGCTCTAACCAGCTGAGCTACCTCGCCGTTATTGCTGGTTTGCGAGTGCAAAAGTACGATATTTTCTCTATATCACCAAATAATTTGGTGGAAAAATGCACACAATAGTTGAATTTCTAGTATGCGCACAGCTTTGGTGGGCTTTTTTCCTTGTATGGCTCTACTTTTGCATCGGATGATTTGCCTAAAATGGGCGGAGGACAAGGATCGTGGGCTTTGAAAAACCTCAAAGATTCTTCAAAGTTTGCTCGATGATGGCTAGTTTATCGTCCGTGGGCAACATGGCATCAATCCAGTGGATGGGGCAGCCACGACGCTCCATGCCGCGAAACCAAGTCATTTGGCGCTTGGCAAACTGGTGGATGGCTGTTTCGAGTTGTTGCACCATTTCGTCGTAGGACAGCTGACCAGTGCAGTGGAGGGTGAGGAACTTATATTCCAAACCATAATAGATGAGATCCTCGGCTGGAATGCCTTCATCGAGGAGACTTTGCACTTCTGCCACCATGCCATTTTCGAGACGCTGGTGCAGACGTTCGGTGATGCGTTGGCGACGCACTTCACGATCGAGGGACAGACCAAAGGTGATGTTGCGAAGGGTGGGGCAGTTGCGCTCACTGGCTCCGTGTTCGAGATTGTAGGTCTCGATTTCGATGGCGCGAATGGCACGTTTGGCAGTGTCCACGTCTGTGGTGTTGTGCATGGCTTGTCCCGAACGAGCTTTCAGTTCGGTGAGAATTGCCGATAATTCTACTAGCGTTTTACCCTCCAACTCCGCACGCAACTCCGCATTTTGAGGAACGTGACTGATGTTGTAGGAGCGAATCACGCTTTCTAGATACAGTCCCGTACCCCCACATACCACAGGGCGAAGACCGCGTGAGCGCATGTCGCCTAAGGTCTCAAAAAAGTCGTGTTGGTAACGGTAGAGATTGTATTTCGTGCCAGGTTCTTCCGTGTCAATCAGATGATAGGGCACAGCGTGGCCATCGATGATGTAGTCTTCAAGGTCTTTGCCCGTGCCGAGGTCCATGCGACGATAGACCTGACGGGAATCGGCACTGATGATTTCTGTGCCTAATAAATACGCCAGTGCCACCGCCAAGGACGTTTTGCCCGAGGCGGTGGGACCGAGGATAGAGATGAGGTCTAGTTGTGGAGGATATTCCATAGAATCGGTGAGCGGTTGGACGAGCGCTGGATGGAAGCCTTAGAATTGTTGGAGGGCTTGCTCCAAATCGGCTACGAGGTCGTCGGCATTTTCAATACCAATACTCAAACGAATGAGGTCGACGGGGATGCCAGCGGCTTCTAATTGTTCGTCAGAGAGTTGGCGGTGGGTGTGGCTAGCAGGGTGGAGCACACAACTCTTAGCGTCTGCCACGTGGGTGGCAATGTTGATGAGGCGAAGGGCGTCGAGAAAACGAACAGCGGCTTCTCTCGACTTATCCTTCAGACCGAAGCAGAGCACACCGCAACTGCCATTGGGAAGATATTTTTGTGCCAATGTATAATCCTGACTGTCCTTGTCGCCAGCATAGTTCACCCAAGCCACTTGAGGATTGTTTTTGAGGAAATCTACGACACGACGCGCGTTTTCTACATGACGCTCTATGCGCAAATGCAAGGTTTCAATGCCGTTGTTAAGTACATAAGCATTTTGGGGGCTTTGGCAGCAACCGAGGTCGCGTTGCAGTTGAGCGACGATTTTAACCAGATACGCCACTTCGCCAAAGGTTTCTGTGTAAGTCAGTCCGTGATAACTTTCGTCAGGCTGTGTCAAACCTGGGAATTTGTCGGCATGAGCAGACCAGTCAAACTTGCCACTGTCGATGACGCAACCTCCTACACAGCGACCTTGTCCGTCGAGGTATTTCGTCGTGGAGTGGGTCACAATGTCGGCTCCCCATTCGAAGGGGCGACAATTTACTGGGGTGGGGAAGGTGTTGTCCACCACGAGAGGCACTCCGTTGGCATGTGCAAAGCCTGCCCAACGCTCAATGTCGCACACGCGGCAACCAGGGTTGGTGACGGTTTCGCTAAACACCAACTTCGTGTTGGGGCGGAAAGCAGCTTGAATTTCCTCGTCAGTGGCATCGAGACTGACAAAGGTACAGTCGATGCCCATTTTCTTGAGCGTTACGGCAAAGAGGTTGAAAGTGCCGCCATAGATGCCGTTGGTGGCGATGAAGTGGTCGCCAGCATTGCAGATGTTGAACACCGCGAAGAAGTTGGCAGCTTGTCCACTCGAAGTGAGCAAACCTGCTGCACCACCTTCTAGTTTTGTGATTTTGGCAGCCACAGCATCGCACGTGGGATTGGCTAAGCGAGAGTAGAAATAGCCAGACTCCGCCAAATCAAATAGGCGCGCCATTTGTTCCGTTGACTCATATTTGAAAGTGGTGCTTTGCACAATGGGCAACTGACGTGCTTCGCCGTTTTTAGGATTCCAACCTGCAGTGAGACAAAGTGTATCGATGTGGGGATGTTGTTCTGCCATAATAGGATACTGTGAAGTTTGGTGATTTAATCGTCAGCAACTGCCTAATAACAATCTAACTTTGAGGAAGTGCAGTATGTGATGTGACGCTGAATTTTCTGCAAAGATAGCGTGTCGTTTTTAATCCTACCGAATTTTGTTTGAAAATATCCTCTTTTTTCGAAGGAAATGGCGCACTTCAGAAGAATATTCTGCTGAGGTGCGCCAAACTTATTCTTTAGCCGAATGATATTCTAGGGCTTTTTTGTGCTTGAGCGGATGCCCCGAAGTTACAATGTGCTATTTTTCGACTTGATTGGGCTTCTTTTCCTCTTGGAAGAGGAAGAAGAAGGCTACACCAACGGCAAGAGCATAACCAGCGAAGGTGTACCATACGCTAGCCCAGTCACCAATCTGTGCACCATTCACGTTTTGGGTGTGTTGATTCACTACCCATTGTGCACCCACCATGCCGACAGAGGCACCAATGCCATTGGTCATGAGCATGAACAGACCTTGTGCGCTGGAACGAATGGAAGAGTCGCATTCCTTGTCCACGAAGAGCGAACCAGAGACATTGAAAAAGTCGAACGCTACACCATAGACAATCATGGAGAGAATGAGGAAGATGACTTGGGGGAAGGCGGGAGTGCCAATGGCAAATAGTCCAAAACGTAGCACCCAAGCCATCATGGCAATGAGCATCACGGTCTTGATGCCATAGCGTTTCAGGAAGAAAGGTATCAACAAGATGCAGAATGTTTCTGAAATCTGTGAAAGTGAAATCAACAAATTAGCATGATCCACAAAGAACACTCCCTGGAATGCCTTTTGGGCGCTGAAGCTACTGATGAAGGTGTTGGCAAATCCATTGGTGATTTGCAAACTTACCCCGAGGAGCATAGAGAAGATGAAGAAAAATGCCATGCGGCGGTGCTTGAATAGGGCAAAGGCGCGCAATCCCATGGCTTCGACCAAACCTTTTTGTTTCCTTGAATTGCGTCTGGCAGTGGGGCACGCAGGAAGAGTGAGCGCATAGAGGGCTAGAATAAGTCCCCAACCTGCAGAAACATAAAACTGCTGGGGACCGTGCTGCCAACCCAAGAAATCCACTGCCAACATCGAGATGATGAAACCGATGGTGCCGAAAATACGGATGGGGGGGAAGGCTTTCACCGTGTCGAGATTATATTTTTCGAGGGCATTATAAGATACGGAGTTGGACAAGGCGAGAGTGGGCATATATGCTGCCACACTGAGGGTGTAGATAGGGAAGATTTCCCAAAAAACGAAACTAGATTTACTGCCGACGATACCCACACCAATCATGCAGATTGCAGCGATGAAGTGGCAAATAGCGAGCATGCGCTGGGCTTGGATGAAACGGTCTGCCAAGATGCCCACAATCGCTGGCATAAAGATGGACACGACACCTTGAATGGAGTAGAACCAGCCGATGTTGGCTCCCATGCCTTTGCTGGCTAAAAAGCCGCCCATGGAGATGAGATAAGCTCCCCACACGGCAAACTCTAGGAAGTTCATGCCAATGAGGCGAGATTTGATAGAGGTATTATTCATTGTTGCAGATGATTGGTAGATAGAATGCGAATGATTTAGCTAGAAATTGTCATGCAAAGATAACAGAAAATGAGATATTGACAAAGAGTGCCAACGGCTTTTCTCTATCGTCATATTAAAGTTGTTTCGTATCATGTTCTGTTTTTCAATTATTTTGCGTATCTTTGTTTCATGGTAAGCCACTGCCACTAGCCTCATACGAATGATATTGAGCATAAAATGCAGTTGTCTTTTGTTTAATCCTAATTCACGATAGATATGTTAGGCGCAATTATTGGTGATATTGTTGGAAGCATTTATGAGTTTGATAATATCCGCACTAAAGATTTTCCTTTCTTTCAAACCCAAATGGAGTGTACCGATGATAGTATTCTCACTTTTGCCACCGCAGAATGGATCTTGCGTGGAGGAGATGCTGCAGAGTTCTATTGTGCATACGCTATGAACTATCCATGCCCGATGGGGAGTTATGGAGGGATGTTCCAACAATGGGTCATTGAGAAAGCTAGAGGTGGAGCAGCGTTGCCTTATAATAGTTGTGGCAATGGTAGTGCCATGCGCGTTGCGCCTGTAGGTTGGGCTTTTGATTCGGAAGAAGAAGTGATGATGTGGGCTAAGAAATCTGCCGATTGCACCCACAACCATCCTGAAGGTGTGAAAGGAGCGCAAGCGACAGCGATGGCAATCTTGTGGGCAAGACAAGGAACTTCGGCATCGGAAATCGAAAAACGCATCACACAACAATTCGGTTATGACTTGACGATGGCGGTTGAGGAACTGCAGCAGCGTTATTCTTGGCGTGGCATCGATGGACAAGGCAATGGCGGAATTTGCCAAGACAGTGTGCCGCAAGCCATCATTTGCGCGCTCAAAGCAGATAACTTTGAAGATGCCGTCCGCAATGCGGTGAGCATTGGCGGGGATAGCGACACGATTGGTTGCATCACTGGGGGAATTGCCGAAGCGCTCTACGGTATTCCAGAGGATATGCGCCAAAAAGCGATGAACTATATTCCTCAAGAATTTCAGAAGCTGCTCAGTGAGTTTGAAAATAAATATGGAGCAAAATGAAAGATGCTCTTTATTTCTTGAAAACGAGTAGAAACTTAGTGGTGAAGTGCAAAGCGCGCTTCGCCACTTTTGTTGTTTTTGAGTACGCATATCTACCTTCGCCGCTGTTGCATGAGTTTTCTTCGCGCGCGCGTTATATTATAGTTGTGTATTCATGCTTGAAAGTTCTTTATTCTAGTATTTGAAGATTGAACTTCTAAGCTTGTAGCTCTTCCATTTCCTACTTTTTTTGTGTTCCTATTTGCTGTGAGGAATCTTCTCTCGGAAGGGACTGAAAAAAACTCCGACGTTTTTTGGAAAAAGTCCAACGAAATTTGGAAAATCTCCCACGTTTTTGGAGAAACGTCCGAGATTTTCCGAGGAATGTCCAACGTTTTTTGAGGAAGTGCCGAGCATTCACTGACAATCTCCGAGAAATGCTCGAGAATTGATGCAGGTTAAGGAAGTATTTAAGGGACATAAAGCCCGTTTTTACGATGAGATGGAGCAAAACACGGCAAAAGGGACCAAAAAGCCCCAAATCTCGTTCTGGGGGATTTGGGCGAAAAATGGGCTTTACAGTATAGTCCTGCGTAGTCTAGATTGCAAAATAGCACTATCTAAAATTTTTCTGCGTTTTTTTTGTAGGAAGTCTTGGTAGTTTGCGAATCTTGCCGTACTTTTGCATCGCAATCGGGACGCAAGGGTCACTTGCTAAGTCACAACGTGCTTAGTTAGCTGAAACTTGACAACCTGAACGCCTGACAGCAGCAAACGAGCTGCATGAAGTCATTGAAACGATTACATAACAGATTGTAGAGAAGTACAAGGAACAATCAACAATGAAGCAGAAATGCTTCGGGTAAAATGAATTGTACCGTCAATTTCTACTCCAAATCCAAAGTAACAAGACAGGAAACTGAGCGATTAATACAGAATCAAAACAAATTATTATATTACAATGAAGAGTTTGATCCTGGCTCAGGATGAACGCTAGCTACAGGCTTAACACATGCAAGTCGAGGGGCAGCATGGAAGAAGCTTGCTTCTTCTGATGGCGACCGGCGCACGGGTGCGTAACGCGTATCAAACCTGCCTCATACTCGGGGATAGCCTTGCGAAAGTAAGATTAATACCCGATGTTGTTATGTTGCCGCATGGTGATATAACCAAAGATTTATCGGTATGAGATGGTGATGCGTCCGATTAGGTAGTAGGCGGGGTAACGGCCCACCTAGCCTTCGATCGGTAGGGGTTCTGAGAGGAAGGTCCCCCACACTGGAACTGAGACACGGTCCAGACTCCTACGGGAGGCAGCAGTGAGGAATATTGGTCAATGGACGCAAGTCTGAACCAGCCAAGTAGCGTGCAGGATGACGGCCCTCCGGGTTGTAAACTGCTTTTAGTTGGGAATAAAAAAGAGGACGTGTCCTCTCTTGTATGTACCTTCAGAAAAAGGACCGGCTAATTCCGTGCCAGCAGCCGCGGTAATACGGAAGGTCCAGGCGTTATCCGGATTTATTGGGTTTAAAGGGAGCGTAGGCGGATTATTAAGTCAGTGGTGAAAGACGGTGGCTCAACCATCGTTAGCCATTGAAACTGGTAGTCTTGAGTGCAGACAGGGATGCTGGAACTCGTGGTGTAGCGGTGAAATGCTTAGATATCACGATGAACTCCGATCGCGAAGGCAGGTGTCCGGGCTGCAACTGACGCTGAGGCTCGAAAGTGTGGGTATCAAACAGGATTAGATACCCTGGTAGTCCACACAGTAAACGATGTATACTCGCGGTTTGCGATAGAGTGTAAGCCGCCAAGCGAAAGCATTAAGTATACCACCTGGGGAGTACGCCGGCAACGGTGAAACTCAAAGGAATTGACGGGGGCCCG
>ERZ773207.283-NODE-283-length-18674-cov-13.663086_pt1 | contig 18674 bp, 14 predicted proteins | sample MGYA00580997_ERZ773207 | MGnify/ENA primary metagenome ERZ773207 (study PRJEB29015, sample SAMEA2738170) | human oral metagenome | biome: human oral; feature: human-associated habitat; material: saliva | place: China | collected 2239 ... | reverse complement strand
GCTCAGTCGGGCGGCCACTCCGGCGGCGTGCACAGCGCTCGCGGCCAGGCGCTAAGCGCGGCCGATGGGGCGGAAGAGGTCTCGAACTGGGGAGCTGCGGCCATGAGCGCGGCCGATGCGGCGGCCGTGCCCGTCGCGCATGCCCCCGTGACCGTCGGCGTCATCGACACGGGTATCGACGACATGCACCCCGACCTGGCTGGGCGCGTTGATCAGACCCGCTCCGTGTCGTGCGCGGCCAACGGCATTGCCTCCCAGGCGTACGGGGGCTGGCGTGACGACTACTTCCACGGCACGCACGTCGCCGGCATCATCGCTGCGAACCACAACGGCGTCGGCATCGACGGCATCGCGCCGGACGCGACCCTGGTCTCCATCAAGGCCGCGAACTCCGAGCAGCTGATCTACCCCGAGTATGTGACCTGCGGCTTCATGTGGGCGGCGGGACACGGCGTCGACATCGTGAACAACTCCTACTCGATGGACCCGTGGATGTACTGGAGCCCGACCGACCCCGAGCAGGCCGCGGGCTTGGAGGCGGCGTCGCGCTCGATCGCCTACGCGCAGGGCAAGGGCCTGGCCGTCATCGCCTCGGCCGGCAATGAGGGGGCGGACAACGACCATCCGACGACCGACTCGGGATCGCCGACGGACCTGGACACGCCCATCAAGGACCGTCCCGTCGCGGGTTCCATCCGCGTGCCCGGCCAGGTTGCGGGCGTGAGCCAGGTCAGCGCGGTCAAGCGGGTCGACCCCGAGACCAAGCCCGAGTGGACGACGCTCGCACGTGCGGAGTTCTCCAACTACGGTAAGACCGTCGATTTTGCGGCCCCCGGCGAGGACATTTACTCGACCGTGCCGCTCGCCCTGTTCCCCAGCGGCTACGCGAAGACGAGTGGCACGTCCATGGCGACGCCCCACATGACGGGCATTGCCGCGCTCATTAAGGCCACGCACCCGAACTTCACGGGTACGCAGATTATCGATCTGATGCGCAAGCAGGCCGCCATCGACTACACGCGCCTGGACGCGCCCACCGACGGTAAGGAATACCGGGGCTACGGCTTCATCAACGCGCTGACGACGATGCGTCGCGACCAGATGCAGCCGACCGTGAACACCCTCGAGTACCGCGTCGGCAAGGGAGAGTGGAAGAGCCTCGACGGCGCGGTCCTGCCCGCTGGCCCGGTCACCTTCTACGCGGCGGCGGCCGCACCCATCAGCCACCTGCACATGGATGTCGCGGGCCTGACCAGCGTCGACCGCGACGGATCGGGCAAATACAACGAGCCTGACCTGAGCGTGTCGGCCGAAAACGTGGACCTCAGCTCTCTGATACCCGAAGGAACTGACTCGGTGAGCGCCCGCGTCCAGGTCAGTGCGACCGGCATCAACTTCGACCGCCAGGCCGATGACGACACGAGCCGCGAGGCGACCTTCACGGTGTCGCGCGACCCCGCCGTCGTCCCCCAGCCCGAACCCGATCCGGGCACCGGCGAAGCACCCGTGCCCGGCACGCCTACGGCCGGAATTACCGCCCCCGCCCGTTCAGCCGAGCAGCTGCCCGCCAACTACGCGGTCAACCTGCCCAAGAACACGGATAAGGCCACCTTCGAGCGCGCCGCAGCCCAGGCCTCGTTCAAGGGAGGCCTCGTCCTGGCGCGGTACCCGCAGTTCGGAACGTTCTTCGTCCAGTCGGCCTCCCCGACGTTCTCGCCCGACCTGGGAGAGGCGCTGATCAAGGAGGGCATCAGCTACGACTCGATCGGCCCGACCCGCCAGGCGCCCGTCGGCGGTAACGAGGCCGTGGTCCCCATCGACTACGCGACCCGCGTGGCCGCGGACAAGGCGATCGAGGCCGCTCCGAAGGCCGACGCCGCGCAGACGGGCGGCGCTCAGTCCGGTGGCGCTCAGAGCGAGGACGAGGCCGGGGTGACGCCCGACCCGCAGACCTCCAACGGGTGGCACCTCCAGGCGCTGCGAGCCCTGGAAGCCCAGGACGTGGACGTCATGCGCGCGCCCGTGACGGTGGGAGTGATGGACCAGTCCATCGACGACACCGTGCCGGATTTGGCCGGTCAGGTCGACCACGCGAAGTCCGTGGCCTGTAACGTCAACGGAATCCCCAACCAGGATCCGGCGGCGTGGCGCTGGGACGACGCGACGCACGGCACGCACGTGGCAGGCTCGATCGCCGCTAAGCACGACGGCGTGGGCGTGGACGGGGTTAACCCGACGCTGACAATCGCTGCGATCAACGTGGCGTCGCGCAACGGCGGCTACTTCTACCCCGAGTACATCGCGTGCGGCTTCGTGTGGGCCGCCGAGCACGACATTTCGGTGACGAATGGGTCCTACTACGTCAACCCGTGGAAGTACTGGATGCCGAACGATCCCGAGCAGGCCGCCGGTCTGGAGGCCGTCCAGCGGGCCGCGGACTACGCGACGTCCAAGGACGTCATTAACGTGGTGGCCGCCGGCAACTGGACGACGGACCTGGACAACCCGCCGGCCACCGACGACTCGTCGCCGGGCGACACGTGGGGCGCTTTCGAGCGCGACGTGACGGGCGGCGTCTACCTGCCGTCGATGATGCGCGGCACCCTCGCGGTCTCTGCCCTGCAGCTGCCCGACGGCGCGGACCCGGCCACCGGTGTGCTCGAGCCGACGTCGTGGTCGAACTGGGGTGCCTCGACGATTGATTTCGCGGCTCCCGGCGCGAAGATCTACGCGCCGCTGACGAGTTGGTATGGCAAGGCCTACGGGAACCTGTACGGCACCTCGCAGGCGTCTCCGCTGGCGGCGGCCGTGATCGCGACGCTGCGCCAGGTGCATCCGGAGATGAACTCCTCGGAGATCATTGCGTTGGCGAAGAAGCAGGCGGGAGCGCCCTCGAATTGGGATCGCCTGGCCGCGCCTGTCGAGGGACGCGAGTACCGTGGCGCGGGCCTGCCCAACGCCCTGGATGCCGTGCTCAAGGACCAGCCTGCGCCGGTGATTGGCACGGTTGAGTACTCGACGGACGGGGTCGCGTGGAAGCCGCTGGCGGGGGAGACCCTCGCGGGCCGCGTGTCTGTTCGCGCGGTCGTGTCCGGTCCTGTGACGAGTGCGCGCCTGCTGCTCGGCGACCGCGAGATCGCTAGTGGGCAGGGCAACGGCGCCTTCGAGGGCAACTCGGTGACGCTGCAGGCTGACGGCGTGGATGTGTCGCATCCGCAGGGAGTGGGCCGCTTCGCGGGGGCTGCGACCGTGACTGTCGAGGCCTCCGGGCGCAACGCTGATCCGCGGGCCGACGACGACGTGACAGCGCGCGTTCCCTTCACGGTCAGCCCCGATCATGTCGGGCCCGACGAGGCCCGGGCTGGGCGCTGGGTGTCCGGCACCTTCGGCTGGTGGTGGCGTTATGAGGACGGGACCTACCCGACCTCGACGCAGCTGCGCATCGACGGAGCGATTTACCGCTTTAACGCGCGCGGCTACATGGTGACCGGATGGGTGCACGAGGACGGAGAGTGGTTCTACTACGGGCCCTCTGGTGGACAGGCCTCCGGGTGGGTTCGCGTAAACGGCACGTGGTACTACCTGGATCCCCTGACCGGCGCGATGGCGAGCGGATGGACGAAGGTGCGGGGTACCTGGTACTACCTGTCATCCTCGGGTGCGATGCGCACCGGCTGGGTGCGCGACGGATCCTCGTGGTACTACCTGACCTCCTCGGGGTCCCTGGCCACCGGCTGGCAGCGCGTGGGCTCCAGCTGGTACTACCTTTCGCCTGACGGCGGTGCAATGGTCACCGGCTGGCTCAAGGACGGTGGCTCCTGGTTCTACCTGTCCTCCTCCGGGGCCATGGTGACCGGGGCGCGCTGGATCGACGGCACGCGCTACGTGTTCGACGACGAGGGGCGCCTCCAGGAGTAGGCGTCACGAGGCCGGGGTTTCCTCCCGGCTGAACGCGCAGGGGCCGCGCACCTGTTCGGTGCGCGGCCCCTCGTGTGTGTCCCGCCCGCGCGGGGAGAGAAGTCGTGGGAGTCCCGTTCCTTTGGGACCTATTCGTGCATACACTGATATGTGTGCGAATGGGTGGCTTTGCTGGTAACGCGAGCGGTGCTCGCAGAAGTTGGTTTAAGGAGGTAACGATGGCGACGTATACGTCAGCTGATGGGGCGACGTTCACTGATGAGGATCTGGAGCGTTGGGGGAATGAGGCCGAGAACGGTGTTCCCTACGACGGGAAGCATCTCGGTTCGTCTGCGGTCGGCCGCCCGATTAGCGTCGGCGTTGGCGCTAAGCCGTTCACCCTCCGTCTTGATCGTTCTCGCCGTGCCAAGCTTGCCGAGGCGGCACATGAGTGATCGTCTCATTCGCGATAATCCTGTCAGCGATGAGCAGATTCAGGCGTGGGCTGATGAGGCTGAGCGTGGCTACGACCTGACCAAGCTGGCGTCCCCGCTCCCGGGCCGTCCCCTAGTGGGGAACGGCCCGGGCGTAGGCCTCACGGTGCGGTCGGACGAGCAGCCCCCCGATGCGATGATGCAATGCGCTTCCTCTGAAGGGGAATGGCAGTCATCCTGACGCGATACATGCAGCGGTGCGAATAGGCGATCCGTTACCCCTTGCTCGCGGACGTGAACCCCGCTTCCTCGGGCGTCGTGCCCAGGCGCATTGGGTGGGTTAGTGGCCTTGTTTTTCTTCCCAGGTGTCGGTGTTGTTGATGACCAGGTGGGACAGGGGGAACTTGCCGGTTGTTTCGGTGGTGGTGACCAGGCCGTTGATGGTCTGGGTCTCCCCGGTGAAGGGGTTCGTGGCCGTCCCGCTCCACGTGGTGGTCAACGTGATCTCCCTGTCCTCATGCGGGTATGGGCCATCGAGCATGGACCGCCAGCCCTGGGGCGGGGTGTAGTAGTGGCGGATGAGGTTCGGGTCGGTGTTGAGGTCCATGCCCTCTTGCCATACTGATCCGGTGGATGTGGTGACCAGGTTCGGGGTCCCATCACCCCAACTCCACTCATAACTCGTGGCCGTGAGCGTGATCGTGATGTCATGGCCCAGAAGGTTGATCACGTGGGTCTGGGTGGGACTGGTGACCGCAACGATGGAGGGAATGTATTTGTTCGTGTACGAGACGTTCAGTGGGCGCTTGTACAGGCCAGCGCCGTCGGCGTGGATGATGGTGGCGGCGGCGTAGAGGATGTCCTGCGTTGTGGGCTGGCGCCCAGGATCCTGGTCTTGCTCGTTGCCGCGTTGCGGTGCTGGAGGAAGAGGACACGCATCGTCGTAGTTCGTGCTAGAGGCAGCACTGCCTTTAGGCCCCGTTCCTGGAGCTGCTGCCTTGCAACGAGCCCACTCCTCATACGCCAACGCACGAGGATCAGGCGTATTATCAGCCGTCTTCTGCGCCCTCTGATCATCCAGAGTCGACGAAGAACTATCCCCATCCTTTCCCGAAGATTGCTGATTGCTGTTATATTGCATAGTTGTATTTACGGTGTCGTCAACTCCGGCTGAACAGAAGTTGAATGTTGAAGTGCCGGAGTCAGAGCAGAGATCCGAAGCACTCGTCGGCACCGGATTTGTAATTGCTTGGGCGTTATGTGGGCACGCGCATATGAGAGCTACTGCGAATGAGCAGGAAAGTGCAATACTAGCTTTCAGTGTCATGAGTTACTCCTATCCCTGTATCGATCCAACGCCCATTCTTCCACGTCATATGTAGGAATACTCTTGATGGGTACGTGCCTTCGCTGATAAAGATTCTTTGATCAATACATGCAGTACCATTACTCGACTCAATATCAAAGATGACTAGAATTGTGTCAGGCTCGACTTTGGGATGTTCTTCCGTGTCTACCGGAGCGACTTGTAGGATTTTCGTCACCGTAGAGCTGCTGTCGTACATCCAGCCGTGGGAATAGAGTTCGTTGACGTTGTGAATGTACGTCTCTCGAACTTCTTTTCCGGGCTCTGCGATGTCTTCGAAGGGCTGTGTGTCTCCGGTGTTCCACGCGTAGGTAATCGTGTCGATGAGGTACTCCGCGGCGAGCTCAGCCCCACGTTCTGTGTGCTCCTTGGCCTCCTCGGGTAGTTCTGGTTTGCTGTAGGTGGAGGCCGCGTGCTCGGCGGGGCGCACGAGAACTCCGTCGGGTCCGATCTCGTAGCCGCCCGACATGGCAGGCTCGCTCGATGCGGACGGCGAAGGCCGAGCAGTGGGCGTAGTCGTCGCCGCAGCGGTGGGTTTCTCACCCCAGGCATGCCACCAGCCGTAAGCAACACCGTTGATGTACAGGGAGTAGGATCCGCCAATGAACAAGAACACGATCGCGACGCGGATCCCCCAATCCACGGCGTCAGCGTCCATCCACGCCTGAAAGCGCGCCTTGGCTCCCTTGGGCCGGTTGCGCTTCACATCAGCCCGATAATCACTCCACCGCTCCCACAGCGTGTACTTGCGCGGGGCGGACTCGCGGCGGAACTGCTCCTCGTCCTCCTCGGTCACGGGACGTTCAGACAAAGGTGGAACCATCATGATCTATCAACCTCCACGATGAGGTAGGTGCCTCCAGCGCACCCCCGCCATCGGAGGTGCGCCCTGATAGCACGCAAGAATACGCTCAGAACTGATACGAAACATCAAGAATATGAAGTAACCATCATGCACGTTTTCTCGAAAGATGGTGACGGGCAGCACAGATGTGCAGATAGTAGGAGTTGCACATGTCTGACCTCGTCAAACATCAATCGATGTGTGTGACTTGCATACCGCGTACAGGTAAAACTGTGGGCCACAATTTGGACAGTGGTGCTGATGAGGTGAGAAACGATGTGATTTGGCGGCGCACCGGGGGTTCTGTCATAAAGGAATGGAGTGTGCGCGTGCAGCGAGTTCCTTGATGGGGGAGCGCTCTTGAGCTATCAATTGTTTCACGTGAAACACTCTGACTGGAGCAGCCTTGATTCATGTCAATCTGTGCGCAGTGACTGTGTCGCGCAGTCTGTGAGGCATGTGCCGTGTATACCTGTCCCCATGAGGAAGCGCAGTAACCGAGCGGATGCGAAGATGAAGACCGACCTCCAACGCTGGCTCATTGAATCCGGAGAAGCTGAGGAACTCGTGGCCTTCCTACGCGAGGAGCGGGCGCGACATCCGGTGCCCCCGCCACGAGTGGCTGTAACCACGCGCCTTGACGTTGATATTTTCGACGCCATGATGGCTCGCGCGTCCAGTGAGGGCATCACGTCACGGTCGGGAGCCCTCCGCGCCGCGGTGCAGGAGTGGGTGCGCGACGTCGAGTGTCAGCCCGAATCGCACGGGGATTGACGAGGCCGTGGCACGTTCACGGGTCACGTTCGACGTGTGGGTCGCTGGGTGTGTCGTGAGACAGATGCTCGACCCTCGTGTACACATATGACTATGACAAAGCGCGATGATGAGAGCTTGGCGGAACAGAACGCTGAAATCCGGCGGTGGGCGGAGGCGAACGGCCTGACGGTCGGGGCGAGGCTGGGCCAGCAGGAGGACATGGTCGAGCGGCTCACTCCTCGAGGATCGGTCATCGAACTTACGGTGAGTATCGACGAAGACGTGTACGAAGCAGCGATGCTACGTGCGACCTACGACGGATACGACAACGCGTCCGAGGTCGTCGAAGCGGCGCTGCGAGAGTGGGCGCGGGGGTACTAGGCTGTCAAAAATAACTTGATGGCGGAATCCGCGAACGGCTGTGAATGCGAATCCGTATCGATGCCTGGTGCATGCTCCTGTGGGGCTCTGCTTGCGTTCTGCGGTGAGTGCATGGCTGGAAGTCCGCTCATCATCAAGGACCTCGACCTCTAGCTCCAAGCCCTGACCAACACAACAGCCTCAAATGCGAAGAGCTGCTATGTCGAGCTATGAAGAGCTCTCTTCATTGGCCCGAAGGAGTTCCTCAAAGTCTCTGAGCAAGCGCCTCCCAAGTTCACTATTCGCATCGATAACAAAGGTTGGTCTCGCCTTAGGGCGGTCCTTAAGGTGAGAATACGGAAAAAATATAATGCGGCAGCCAAGTCGGACCATTCCGTACAGTGGGATTGTTTTAAGGTTGTATAATTCGACTGCTTCTCCTAGCGGGCGGAGCTCCTGAGGTACTTTGTCATACTCACTCACCAATTCTCTGTCTGTGATGCCGGACAAAGCGCCCATCAGGAAGAGCGTGTTCTCATCATGTGGGTCAGGGATAGCGTAACGCATTCGGACCTGTCTGGTCTGAATTGCTTCCTTAAGGGCATCTACGTTATCTCGGAGCCATGCGGATCCAGCCCACCAGCAGACGTCGATTTCGTCAGCGTCCGCAATATAATCATTCCAGGAAATGTCATGTATGAAATCTACCGTGGTGTGCAAAATCCCCTGATCGGATAATGTGGTGGAAAGTCCGGCCTCCCGAAGAGACTTGTCAGTCTGGTGCTGAATCTCTTGAATGAGCTCGTTTTTTCCAGATACTTCCCATAGGATTCCGATAGTACAAGCGGCGATGATTGTAATCAACACATTATCGAGTAATGAGCAGAGTGTGCCCAAGACATTGTTTTCACTACACCAAGTGCGCAAAGTTAAATCACCGATGAAGCAGGAAAAAGCCAAAACAAGGCAATTCAAGAGTATGCGATTGTAGTACCAATGCCACTTGTGTGAAGTATTAGTGCCATTGTTGGTCACTTCTTTCGAGTTGTTCATGGGAACTTATCCTTCGGGTATCTCAAGGGTCGGCAGCGTCGCCAGGAGCTCCTGGGTTCGCATGGATACCGTCACCAGGCGCCTGATCAGGTCGACGACCGCGTCGGGGCGGCCCTGCTCGCGCAGGAAATCGTTCGGGTCGTTGACGATGCCCGACGCCTTGTCCGTCTTCACGTGGTAGCGGTCGATGATCCACTCGAGCGGGCTGCGGCCCGAAATCGAATAGCCCTGCGCCTGGGCCGGAATGCCCGTCAGGGTCACGTAGTCGTTGTACTCCAAGCGCGTGACGTCCTTATCGCGGCGCCCCAGCTTTGGGAAACGCATCTTGCGCTCGCCGATCCGGAAGCGCTCCCACGGGTCGGCAGGCGCGTGCAGGCTCGCCTCCTCCTGCACCGACGGGTACGGCTCCACCCGCTCGTAGTTCACGTGCAGGTCCGCCAGCTCGCGGCCCACGCTCGCATACGTGTGGAAGCCCGTCGCACGAGGAATGTGAGGCAGCATCTTCTTCAAATCGTCCGCGTAGCGCTCCCGATACTCCGGGTGGTGCAGCAGCGCGTACACGTAGAAGAAAATGTCCTCCTTTGTGATCCCCGCATCCCCGTAGTGTTCCCGGTACGAGGCCAGCGTCGCGTCCGTGACGTTATCGACGCGGCGATACCCGTCCAGGATCACGGGGATCTGGTCGCCGATCGGCCGCGAGAAATCCAGGGACGAGGCCGTGGCCGCCCCATCCGCCCGGTTCTCCGAGGCGGTCGCCAGGTCAGCAAACAAGTCGAGCTCGCCGCCGGAGGTGGAGGAGAGTGGCTCCCAGGTGTAGAGGGGGAATGTCTGTGTTGTCCCGAGTGTATGAAGGTCTGGGAGGAGGATCGTCATGAGAGCGGTAAGCTCTTTGCGAGAATCATCCTCCGTAGCGATTAAGACATTCCTGTGAAGCGGTGTAGGGAACATCTGTGGGAGTTGGTAGGTACGATGATTCAGCATTGCATCAAAATAGACCCACATGCGAGAGAACGGACGGTAGTTCGAGAGTTGTACTCGAGATGCGCTAAATGTGGCTTGGATGTTGCGTTTAAACGAAGATTCGAGACTTGATGACCATTTGATCACTTGCTCGTCGTAGTCTTGTTCACCTGTGAGAAGCTGCCTGTTGTATGCAACGGTCATATTGCATATGTTTGTTTCGACTGATGCACGCGAGAAGTTGTAGCACCATGCGTCACGATTTGTCTGCAGGCCGGCGGAGTATTGCTGGAAAACGGCGGGTGTTCCAGCTTTGCCCTTAAAGGACTTGCTTCCGATCTCTTGGAAGGTTGCGAAGCGCTCGTCGCGGGAGCTGATCCAGTCGCCGTGATCGTTCGGCGTGACGGGTCGGAATGCGTCCGCTCCGCTGATCCCCTCAATCGATCCGTAGGCGGCGATCTTGTCCAGTTTTTCCTGGCGCGTCGCGTAGTCCTCCGCCTCCGCGTAGAAGATCTCCGCGGTACCTGAGTGGGTGGGATCCTTGACGAGAATGGTGATTGCGACCCCTGTCTGGATGGGGAAGACGTTTCCGCCTTCCCGTTTCGCGGTATCTCCGATTTTGCCTCGGACACCGCCACGCAGGTTGTAAATGAAGATCTGGGAGAACTCCTCCTGCAGCGAGAGCCGGACACCGTCCGCGGAGTTACCTTCCACGAAGGAGCTGTTGGAGATGAAGGCGATGACTCCCCGCTCCCCGATGCGGTCCGACGCCCAGCGCAGGGCGCGGAAGTAGGAGTCGTAGAGGCTGTTCTTGTTGGTTCCCGACGACCGGTCCGCGTAGGTGGCCGCGATCCGCTCGTCCAGGCGCGGGTACGCCAGATTCTGGTTGTCGTCGTTCGCGCTGTTCTGACCCGACGAGTACGGCGGATTCATCACGATGACCGTGATCGCTGAGTCCTTCTCCGCCTTCGCGCGCTCGTTGTTGGCGGCCAGGCCCTCGAAGTCCTCGGTGATCGTGCCGTCGCCCTCGTGGAGCTGGAAGGTGTCCGTCAGGGTCATGCCCGGGAACTCGACGTAGCTCTCGTCCACGCCCTGCTCGGCGCGCACCTGGTGGTAGACCTGCTCGATGTTGATCGACGCGATGTAGTAGGAGAGCAGCACGAATTCGTTCGCGAAGATCTCGTTTTTGTACTTGTGTTCCAGGGCCTCGGGCGGGATGACGCCCAGCTGCAGCAGGCGAGCCACAAACGTACCCGTCCCTGCGAAGGGCTCGCACAAGCGAGCGGATTGAATACAAGGGGGGCGTATCAACGGCAGTTGGCCGAATCCTGAAGATACGGCGAGAACCGCGCGGTTTCGGGGCAAAAGTGCTCGTGGGAGTTGTTGACCGCCAAGAGACTGTGCCGCCCCTCCGATGCTTCAGCGTTGAGCAGTCCGTCGCCAAGGTATCGCCTGCACCAACGAAGCCAGTGCCAACGGGCATTCCGCCAAAAGGTGTTCGTCGCGCCAAATGGTTCCGCGAGGTCACTGTCTCAGCCCTTCGGGCAGTAACAGGTTTAGTTCGTCTCGACTGAACTCTCTCAGTCCTTCCTTCTGGAGTCGATCACGCGCAATGTTAAAGCTCTTGTTATCTGTCCTGGGAATGGATGTATAGATCGATTTGGTTTGTTCTACAAGCCTGTCTCTTTCCTTGCGGACTTCCTCATCACTCATCGAGTTGAAGTCAGTCAAACAAGCCAAGTACTGCCGCTGGAGATACCAAAGTTGATCGGCAGCCTTCTGATGGTTCGCTATTTGCGTTCCCAGTTCGAACCGAAAGCTATACGAGTTAAGCGTAAGGAGCGTGAAAGTGAGTAGTCCCGTAGCTACCGTCGCCCATTGCTGCTGCGTCACAAAGATACCAACGATGCCAGCAGTTGAAGCCGCAGAAAGAATGATTTGGAAAGTCTTGATTCTCCGCTCCGAGCGCGCAAGCCTCGTACGCTGTTCTTCCTGCGCGGCGTGAGAGTAGACCACATTCCCATACTCGTTCTCGAGCTGGGAATACAGTCTGTCGCGTTCAGGACTTCGGGAATCGGTCATCGAAGATCGTCCTCCAAAACTCTGTTGCTTGGCATGTGTCCGTCGCATCAATCGCAGTCTTGGCAATGTCCGCGTAAAGCACTAGAAGATCCACCATAGGAGGTGGAGCAAATGCGTCAATTCGTCGACGTGTACCCGGAGCTACAACAACGCCACCACGGGCAAACTCGTTCTTCCAGTATTCGAAGAAGTCTCTGGTGTGCCAGTCGAAATATAGGTATGGCAGGTTGTCAGCCCACAGGCTCTGTTCCCAGTATTCGAACGCCATTGCGTCCAGTGCCTGCCCGCTGAAGTACTGCCCCTGTTTGTTCCACGCTCTAAGCATCCGGCAGAACTTCTTCAGGCCACCTGGGTGATCCTTGCTCAGGCCATTGAACACTTCCAGCTCACGGCGCGGGTTCATTGTTGGCCAAGAGCCGCCGTCATGCGTGTCTGGGTAACGGTACGTGCCGGGCGTTTCCGCCCGAAACACGGGGACTATCTCGAATCGAACTCCATCTGTGAACTCGGCGACGACGACTTGTCCGTCCCCACGCAGCTTGGTTTGGGGATAGGTCGCACTGAGACTTCGTTTCACCTTTTGGAGTAGCTCGGATGGCCCGTTCCCACCAAACAGGGATCGCGCCCAAGCGTTGTTGTATTCACCGGGCGGTAGCTCCACGAGAATATCGATATCACTCGTCGAGATCGCTGTACCGCGACCATATGACCCGGCGTACCAGGAGTGATCTGTGTCTGAGGACGTTCCCCAGAAGTCCACATTGATGCGCCGCGTGATGGCATGGTATCGATTGCGCACCGCGCTGACTGTCGCCGGAGTCATGCGGAGATTCGCTTCGAATTGTCGAAACAATCGGTTTTCGTCACCCATCGCCTTCTCGCCTCCTGCCAGTAGTCACTGGTGAGCAGAGTATCTGCGCAACGCCCACCCATACCGCCTCAGGCAGTGCAGTCTGATCTTCGAAACCCGAACTTCGCGTCATCTCAGCTGGTGTGAGGACAATCTCCTTGAAACAACGAAAGCCTCGAAAGTGAACCTTGGTGATCACGACACCAGCTCCCCAAGGCCTCGCGCGAGGGGTAGCGCTCGGTCGAGCTTGGCAGCAATGCGCTCCTGCTCATCCACAGGCGGAACTGGAACTGGCAGCGATAGCGCACTGGTCGAGTTGAGCCCCTCTTTTGTCCCACCATTCTGGCGCTGCATAATCTGCCGAAATCCAAAATCTGAGGTGATAACAGTTTGAATGTATCGTGCTAATCGCGGATCTATCAGGCGGATCGTGAGGATGTGCTGATTGGTTTTGCTCGGCGCAAATCCACTCGGAACAACTGCTGCCCTGCCAATCGAAGCCCCCGTGATATTCAAAAGCAGATCCCCCGGATAGGCAGTGTTTGATCCCAGAGTCTCCACCGTTGCTTGAGATACGAAAGCGACATCCTGGGTTCGAAGGCCATCGTTGTGGATGTTCTGCGAACGTAGGAACATCGTGCCCTCGTGGACGTAGACAGCTTTCCCACCTTTGGGAGTACTACCGGAACCCGAGTATTTGACCAACTGACCGAGTCGAACCCAAGCCCAAGCAGGCGGAACGTCGAAAAGGTCGACTTCTTCGCTCATCAGAGGCAGTGGCTTCTGCTTCTTGATTTTGCCCTCCTTTTCGAGTTGCTGGCGTTCGTTTTTGATGGTTTCGAGGAGTTCTTCTGCGGTGCCGTCTTCGGGGTGTTGCTTGGTGAGTTTGCCACTGATTGCTGCATGCAGGATTGCGCGTTCCAGTGCTCGTGCGAACGTGCGATCTACAGATTCTCTCTCTCTCTCGAGTTCAGCAAGTTGATCAATGAGTGGCAGTAACTCTTCAAGCTTGGCAACAATCCGTTCTTGCTCGGCGAGCGGTGGGAGAGGAAGTGGTGTTGTCAGCAGCATGTCGCGACTAATTCCTGGAATCATACTTTTCGCTTGTGCTTTTAAGGCAGCAACTGAATATTCAAGGAACGCAGCGATGTATCCCCGTCGAACTTGCAAGCAAGTTATCGCCATGATTTGTCGTGCGATATGAGCTTCCGCCTCTTCCAGCACAGCGAGATCGCCGATAGTTCCCTTGCAGGTGATCAGCAGGTCGCCTTGGTGGGCAACCGTTAATGGCTGTGCAGTCCATCGATTGACGATGATAGAGCCATTGGAAAAGTTACTCGCACCAGTAATGTAGGGGATACCATCAGGCCTATCTGAATACTGTTCAGGGGTGAGGTCTCTCCCAGACAAGAGGCTAATGGTCTCCCCGAAGCTAATCCATGACCAGCTCGCGGGCAAAACAAACGCTTGATCATCTACGTTGACACGTGGAAGCAGCTTCTGCTTCTTGATCTTCTTCTTTTTGACCAGCGCCGCCCGCTCTGCGGCGATGTGTTCGAGGAGGTCTTTAGCGGTGCCATCCTCTGGGCGTTGGTCAGTCAGTTTGCCACTGATGGCTGCTTGGAGGATGGCAGCGCGGAGGCGGTCGGCGATCATTCGGTCACCGCCAGGAGTGCTTCGATTTGGGCGATCTTGGCGTCGATTTGCGCGTCGAGTTCGGCTCGTTTGGTCTTGTAATCAGCGATTGTTTCTTCTGGGCTGAGCACGACAGTTATTTGTTGCGGGAAGCCGCAGAGGTCAAGGTTGTAGCCACCCGCTGTGAGTTGTTCGGCGGTGAAACGTTGGGCCTTGGGGTTGCCGTCTGCGTCTTCGATCTCTCGGCGATCCATCCACCACTCAGCGGCGTCGGCCAGGTGTTCCCTCAGCATTGGTCTGGTCTTGGAGAACGCTTTGTAGCCTTCGGGGAGATCTACTCGGTAGTACCAGGTCTCCTTGGTTGTACCGGTGTTGTCGAAGAACAGGAGGTTGGTGGCGATTGGGGTGTAGGGCGAGAACACAGAGCCCGGCAGGCGGATGATGGTGTGGAGGTTGAACTCCTTGAGGAGCCGTTCCTTCAGTGCGAGTTTTGCGCCGTCGTTGCCGAAGAGGAACCCATCGGGCAGTACGACCCCGGCTCTTCCGTGTCGTTTGAGCCGGTAGGTGATGAGCGCGATGAATAGGTCTGCGGTTTCAGAGGAACGGAAGGCTTGCGGGAAGTTCGCTTTGACCGATTCTTGCTCTGTGCCGCCGTAGGGCGGGTTCATGGTGACGACGTCGAACTTCTCGCTGTCTTTGAAGTCGCGCACGTTGCGTTCGAGTGAGTTGCCGTGAATGAACTGGGGCTGGTCGACGTCGTGTAACAGTAGGTTGGTCACGCCAAGTAGGTACGGCATTGGCTTCTTCTCAATGCCGTAAACGCTGGAGCGATATACCTCGCGGTCTTCGACGCTTTCGACCTGTTCGTCGAGGTGTTTGAGCGTTGAGGTGAGGAACCCGGCTGTTCCGGCTGCGAAGTCTGCGACGGTCTCTCCGAGCCTGGGGTTGATCATTTCGATCATGAAGTCGGTGACCGCGCGCGGCGTGTAGTACTCACCTGAGCTGCCCGCGCTTTGGAGTTCTTTCAGTAAGGTCTCGTAGATCTCGCCGAAAGCATGCCGGTCTGTATAGTCCTCGAAGTCAATCTCGTTGATCAGGTTAACGAGTTGACGGATGAGGATGCCGTCCTTCATGTACTGGTTCGAATCCTCGAACACTGCCCGAACCACGGATTGACTGAGCGGCGTCGATGCGGTGATCGGCAGCGATTTGAGGACTGGGAAGAGTTCAGTGTTGAGGAACGTCAGCAGTTCCTCACCGGTCTTGGAGCGTCCGTCTTTTCGGTCGGGTGCCCAAGATCGCCAGCGGAGATGTTTGGGGATGATCGACTGGTAGGCGGGGTTGTGGAACTCCCAGTCGGCTTCTTTCGCGTCGTAGACCTTGAGGAACAACAGCCAGGTGAGTTGGGCGATGCGTTGGGCGTCGCCGTCGACCCCGGCGTCTCCGCGCATGATCTTGCGGGAGGTTGAGATGAACGAGTTTAGGCTCATTAGCTACTTGTGCTCCTTATGCAGCTTCGTAGAGGGCGTCTTCGAGTTCACGAATGGCCTGGAGGTAGGCATCGCGTCCTCCGAAGAGGCGGGCAATCTTCTGCGGTGACCCGTACTGGGTGAATGGGTCAACGCTGAGGATTCTGGTTGTTTCGATTTCAGATATACCGATATCTGCGTACTTATCCAAGAGCGCTTCCAACACTTCGCGGCACGTGTCTGAGTATTTGTGGAGGTAACCGCGCTTCTTGACGTGATCGATACGCTCTTGTTTGGTCAGTGGAGGCTTGTCGAAGGCAACGTGGAGGATCAGGTCGAAATCGTCAACGTCGAAGAACCTACCGTCAGCTTCTTCGCGTATCGCCTCAAGGAAGACGCCACGGCTGCTGAGCTGGCCGATGAGTTCGTCCTTTCGCTCGGCCTGCGACCAAGCGGTAAGGAACGAGTCGAGGCTGGAGTACGTGTTCAGCAATGACCGCTTCGAGAAGTCGCGGATCGATTCGGTCATGAGTTTGCCGGTGACGGGATCGACGTACTGGACGCGCTCGTTGAGCAGTTTGACTTCGACACCGCGAACTCGCACCTTGCCTTGCTTTTCAGGGGCTGGGTCGTCGATCCAAGGCGGATCACAGATGATCACATCATCTGGGCCGAAGTCCTCGATGTCATCTTCAGACCCGGGGTCTTCCGCGGTTTCGTCGTCTTCTGGCCATTCGGGTTCGGGGATCTCGCCGTCATCTCCAGGCTCGGGCAAAGGCATGTCTATGCTGCCTGCTGGGTTACCGTCGAAATCCGGGTCGGCGAAGAGTCGGGTCGATCCACGGAAGTCCATGATCGTGAAGAACTCTTTGCCATGCTCAGGATCGAGCCGGGTGCCGCGTCCGACGATCTGTTTGAACTCCGTCATCGACCCAATGTTGGACTCCAAGACGATGAGCTTGATCGTTTTGACGTTGACGCCTGTGGTGAGCAGTTTCGATGTGGTCACCAGTGTCGGGTACTGCTCGTTGACGTCAGCGAAGTTATCGAGCTGACCCTTGCCTTCTTTATCATCTCCGGTGATCTTCATGACGTACCGGTAGTCCTCGATGACCCGTTCAAGGTTCTCGTTCGCTAGGGCTTGGCGCATTCGTTCAGCATGCTCAATATCGACGCAGAAGACGATGGTCTTCGAATCAGTGCCGTACTTCTCCAGCCAGGACGTCACGTACTTGGCGACCATCTGGGTGCGCTCATCAATGATGAGGTTACGGTCGTAATCCTTGACATTGTACTCGCGATCCTCAACTTCGTTGCCATCAACGTCGACTTGCCCCTCGAACGGTCGCCAGTTCTCCAAGTCGACGTCCAAGCCAACACGGATCACCTTATACGGAGCGAGGAAGCCATCCTCGATTCCCTGTTTCAAACTGTAGGTGTAGACAGGCTCACCAAAGTAGTCGATGTTCGACACTTCCTTGGTTTCTTTCGGTGTTGCCGTCATACCAATGTGGATGGCGCTAGAGAAATAGTCGAGGACACGTCGCCACAGCGATTCTTCGCGTGCTGATCCACGGTGACACTCGTCAATGATGACGATGTCAAAGAACTCTGGTTTGAACTGCCGGAATGGTTCTTCACCCTCCTCACCAGCGAGCTGTTGATACAGGCTCATGTAAACCTCGTAAGAGGAATCCAAGTGCTTGCCTTTGACCTTGGTGATGCGGCCAGAGAGTGGCTCGAAGTCGCCGGTGATGGTCTGATCGATCAGCACGTTGCGGTCGGCGAGGTACAGTACCCGTTTCACTGTTCCAGCTTTGAGGAGCCGCCAAATAATCTGAAAGGCCGTGAATGTCTTGCCGGTGCCGGTGGCCATCACCAGGAGTAGACGGCGGTCGCCGTGTGCGATTGCTTCCAGCGTGCGGTCTACCGCTACCTGCTGGTAATAGCGAGCTTCTTGCGGTTTGAACGGGTCAACATGATATGGCTCAGCAATCAGTGCCGCACCCTGAGCGTCAAGTCCTTTGCCAACCAGATAGCGTTGCCACAACTCATCCTCGGTAGGGAACTCATCCAAGCCGATCTCTCGCTCAACGCCGGTGAAGAAGTCATGCTCGATGAAGCCCTTGCCGTTTGACGAGTATGCGAACGGGGCGTCAAGCTTCGCGGCATAACCCAGTGCCTGCTGCAGACCTGCACGAACAGTGTGCTCCATGTCCTTGGCTTCAACAACCGCAAGCGGCTTACGCGACTTCGAACCAAGCAGCACGTAATCCGCTTTGCTGATCTCGCCCCGTTTGGTCTTGGTACCTTGAACGATGACCTGGCCAGGAGCGATGACAGGCTCCATACGAAGTTGCTCTTTACGCCAACCAGCCGTCTCTGTGATCGCAGGTGTAATGAACCTGAGTTTGACGTCCTCTTCAGTGAGCTTTGGCATCGTTATCTCCCTTCACAGACTCGATGACTTCGACGATCTCCGCGGTGTCGGTCAGTCCGCAGTCCAGTGCTTCGGCGATCTTGACGAGAACGGCGGTGGTGACGTTCTCGTTCCGTCCGAGCTTGGTAACGGTTCCAGTGCTGATGCCAGCTTTTTGCTGGAGATTGCGCTTCAGCCAGCCTTTGTCGACGAGCTTCTTCCACAACGGGTTGTAGCTAATTCTTTTCATTGCTCCTCCGCTTCTTGCTCGTCTGTTTTCCTGTTCCATTGCCAACCGTAAAGGGCTTTGCCGTCAGGATGTGCTGGGCCAGCATCTCCACCGCCGACTCGTTGTCTACGGCCGGGTTCAGCGTCGCGCGCAGCGCGCCCACGAAGCGTCCTGGCGCTCCGGATCTTCCAGCAGCCGGTCGATGAGGTGAATGTAGCGGTCCGCGACCGTCGCGATGTCCTTTGACCATTCCTCCCAGTACAGGGACGAGCCCACCTTCTTCACGATCCGGCCGAACACCGACTCCTTCCAATCCGAGG
>ERZ773207.281-NODE-281-length-18794-cov-52.087998_pt1 | contig 18794 bp, 19 predicted proteins | sample MGYA00580997_ERZ773207 | MGnify/ENA primary metagenome ERZ773207 (study PRJEB29015, sample SAMEA2738170) | human oral metagenome | biome: human oral; feature: human-associated habitat; material: saliva | place: China | collected 2239 ... | reverse complement strand
AAGATTATGTCAAAACCAACTATTGCGAAGGTGGCGCAAAACGTAAGCAAAACCGCGTTATTCCGATTCAATCTGCCTAAAACATTTTCAAGATAAAGAGGCCGTCTGAAACTTTCAGACGGCCTCTAATTTTCAACAATCAATTAAACAAACTTAAGGCTTTAACAAACACCATAATGACGCCATAGCCCAAAGGAACGCAGACCAAAGCCCAGCGCCACCATACGCCGATACCGCCCGCTGATACTTTCTTACTGATCAGATAGGCATCGGATACAGCGGTTTCATCATCGGGATTGCCGCTATGTGCCGCGACCTTAATGTCTTTTTCGTGATGCTTTTCGTGAACCGAACGGACACTCAAATTACACAACAAACCGACAATCAACAAACCTGCCATGATATACATGGTGATGCTATAAGCCTCGGCAGCTGGAACGCCGCTTTCAATTTGGCTTTGGCGGATATAGTTGACCAACACCGGGCCAATAACGGCCGCAGTTGACCATGCCAGCAAAATCCTGCCATGGATTGCACCGACTTGATAAGTGCCGAATAAATCCTTCAGATACGCCGGAATCGCTGCGAAACCGCCGCCATACATGGAAATAATGACGCAGAACCCAATAACAAACAAAGCCTTGTTACCGCTCTCGCCAATCGACGGAATGGCAAAATACAACAGCGAGCCGAGCACAAAGAAAATAGTATAAGTATTTTTACGCCCGATTTTGTCGGACACGCTGGACCACAAAAAACGGCCGCCCATATTAAACAGACTCAACAGGCTCACAAAACCTGCCGCCGCACCCGCACCAATTGCCGCTTGTTTTCCTACAGATGCCTCGGAAAAAAGCTCCTGAATCATGACGGAAGCCTGTCCCAACACACCAATACCCGCCGTCACATTCAAACACAACACCCAAAACAAGAGCCAGAATTGCGGCGTTTTCATGGCTTGTGAGACATTGACATGATTGCTGCTGACCAATTTGCTTTTGATTTTCGGCGCAACATAACCTTTAGGTTTCCAGCCATCGGCAGGTATGCGGATGGTAAACGCGCCAAACATCATCAACACCAAATAAAATAGTCCTAAAACAACAAACGTCTGTACTACGCCAACCGAAGTTTCACTGGAGAAAAAACTCATCAGCGACACGGATAAAGGCGAGGCCAACATCGCGCCGCCACCAAAGCCCATAATCGCCAAACCTGTTGCCATACCCGGTTTATCGGGAAACCATTTCATCAAAGTCGATACAGGACCGATATAGCCCAAGCCCAAACCAACCCCGCCAATCACGCCGTTACCTAAATAAAGCAAAAACAGATTGTGCGTATGGACGCCGATCGCCGACACAAAAAAGCCCAAGCTGAAACAGCAGGCAGCAACAAACATCGCCTTACGCGGCCCAACGCGCTCCATCCATGTACCGAACATAGCCGCTGACGCGCCCAACATTGCCAAGGCAATACTGAAAATCCAACCAACCGTGGTCAGCTTCCAATCTCCTGCAGCCGACTCAGTAATACCGATAAGCTTGGTCAGCGGCGCATTGAACACGGAATAAGCGTATATCTGCCCGATGGCAAGATGCACGGCCAAAGCGGCGGGCGGTACCAGCCAACGATTAAAGCCAGGTTTGGCAATGGTCGCCTCACGGTCTAGAAATTTCATAAAATCCTCTTGTCTATGTGTGTCAAACGCTGATTCCATATCATGCGGAATCAAAAAATTGTTGACAATATTTTAGCATAATCTCCCGTTTATCCTTTTTTCTGCTCCATGATAATTTTGCGCATCAGACAGAAAAAACATTCATCTAAACCATTTCTTCACGCCCATATCAACAAAAAGGCCGTCTGAAAAATTTTCAGACGGCCTTTTCACTCATATCGTTTTATGCGGCGAAGCGTTTGGCAACTTCATCCCAGTTAACGATTTCCCAGAAACCTTTCAGGTAGTTAGGGCGGCTGTTGCGGTAGTCGATGTAGTAGGCGTGTTCCCATACGTCGCAAGTCAACAGCGGAGTTTTTTCAGTAGTCAGCGGAGTACCTGCATTAGAAGTAGAAACCAAATCCAATTCACCGGCAGGCGTTTTCACCAACCATGCCCAACCTGAGCCGAAAGTACCGGCCGCGCAAGCATTGAACGCTTCTTGGAATTTCTCGAAGCTGCCCCATTTGGCGTCGATGGCTGCAGCCAATTCGCCGGCAGGTTTACCTTGGCCTTTAGGGGTAAAGCCCAGCCAGTAGAAAGTGTGGTTCCAAGTTTGGGCAGCGTTGTTGAACATACCGCCGGAAGATTTTTTCACGATTTCTTCCAAAGGCATTTCTTCAAACTCAGTGCCTTTGATTTGATTGTTCAAATTGGTGATGTAAGTTTGATGGTGTTTACCGTAGTGAAACTCCAAAGTTTCTTTGGTCAGATGAGGGGACAAGGCATCCATTTCATAAGGCAATTGTGGCAGCTTGTGTTCCATTTTTATGCTCCTAATTCATGATATTTATATTTTGGTAGTGGTTGTCAAATCGACAACATGGCTATTTTACCTGCTTTAGCCTAAACAAACCAATTGAACTTACACTGCGCTATAATAGTGGATTGCAATTTTCCAGCCAGAGATGCCCGTCATGAGCAATTATTCCGATATGCCGTCTGAAGACCGTGAAATCAGCGCATTGTCACTGCCACCACATTCCACAGAAGCGGAGCAATCCGTCTTAGGCGGCCTGATGCTGGAAAATTCTGCTTGGGACCGTATTGCCGATGTCGTTTCCGGCGAGGATTTCTACCGCCACGAACACCGCCTGATTTTTCGTGCGATTGCCAACCTGATTAATGAAAGCCGTCCTGCCGACGTTATTACCGTTCAAGAAAGTTTGGAACGCAATGAAGAATTGGAAGCGGCAGGCGGATTCAACTATCTGATTACGCTGGCGCAAAACACGCCGTCTGCTGCCAATATCCGCCGCTACGCCGAAATTGTGCGCGAACGTTCCATCATGCGCCAGCTTGCCGAAGTCGGTACGGAAATTGCACGCAACGCATACAATCCGCAAGGGCGTGATGCAGGCCAGCTTTTGGACGAGGCAGAAAACAAAGTATTCCAAATCGCCGAAAGTACCGCTAAATCCAAACAAGGCTTCCTTGAGATGCCTGACCTTTTGAAAGAAGTAGTCGAACGCATCGATATGCTTTATTCGCGCGACAATCCTGATGAAGTAACCGGCATATCGACAGGTTTTATCGACCTCGACAAAAAAACATCAGGCCTCCAACCGGGTGATTTGATCATCGTCGCAGGCCGTCCTTCCATGGGTAAAACTGCCTTTTCTATCAATATTGCGGAACACGTTGCCGTAGAAAACAAATTACCTGTCGCCGTATTTTCGATGGAGATGGGCGGTGCGCAGCTGGTCATGCGTATGCTGGGTTCAGTCGGACGTTTGGATCAAAGCGTTTTAAAAACCGGCAGATTGCAAGACGAACATTGGGGCCGTCTGAACGAAGCGGTCGTTAAACTCTCCGATGCACCCATGTATATCGATGAAACTCCGGGTTTGACTGCGCTCGAACTCCGCGCTCGCGCCCGTCGTCTTGCACGCCAGTTCAACGGTAAATTGGGCTTGATCGTCATCGACTATCTGCAATTAATGTCAGGTTCTGGTCGCTCTGACAACCGTGCTTCCGAGCTTGGCGAAATTTCGCGTTCCCTCAAAGCATTGGCTAAAGAGTTGCAAGTTCCCGTCATTGCCCTGTCGCAGTTGAGCCGTACTGTTGAACAACGTACCGACAAACGCCCGATGATGTCCGACTTGCGCGAATCCGGCGCAATCGAACAAGATGCCGACTTAATTATGTTCATGTATCGCGACGAATACTACAACTCAGATTCACCCGCAAAAGGCTTGGCGGAATGTATTATCGGCAAACACCGTAACGGTCCCGTCGGGAAAGTATTCCTCACTTGGATGGGGCAATTTACCAAATTTGATAATGCTGCCTATGTTCCAGAATCCATGTTGATGGAAGATTGAGACAGATTGTCTTAAAAACTAACCGAATTTCATATTTCATTAGTCACGCATTACAAAATCGTTTAAAATAAATCTAATAAAAGCAAAAGCATTGCCACGAGCAAATGCAAAAGAGAAAACGTCAGTTACCCAACACATTACTACCAAAAAATCACTCATGTATCAGACACAAAAAGGCTTCACCCTAATTGAGTTGCTGATCGTCATTACTATTGCAGCAGTAATGGCCGTCATCGCACTTCCCAATATGAATCAATGGATTGCCTCCAGACGTGCGGCATCGCAAGCAGAGCAAATTGCCAATCTGCTGCGCTTTGCGCGAAATGAGGCCGTCCGTCTCAATCTTCCCGTTTACATCTGCCCGGTTAAAATTAAATCCGATGGTTCACCCAATAATGGTTGCGATTCCAAATATGCCGGTAATGGTATGTTGGCCTACGCCGATAAAAACGAAGACTTACGCTATCAAAACGATACCGTCGATTTATCCATCCGCTCCATTATTCTTAATGGGGATACCGACAAAGTGGAATACAGCTTCAACTATATCCCTATCGGCAACGACCGTTCTGCTCTTTCTGCTTCAGCTTCAAAAGAAGTCTGGTGGAGATTCCTGCCCAATGGTACATTTAGCCATTCAACTGATGGCAAGGATTATCAATTTTCAGACGGCCACATCAAAATCAGCCTGACAGATAAATCCGCTGCCGATGCTGAAACCAAGAAAGCCCGTGCTACCGTACTTTTAATCAATGGCAATGGGCATGTCGAAATCTGTGCCAAAAACGATGAGCGCAAAATGTGCGAATACACTTCCAAGAATAACAACGGTATCTTATGAACATTACTAATCCTACTCATCTCAGATCATTTAAAGGCCGTCTGAAAACCAGCCCAACAAGCTTTGCTCCAAAACTTCAATCAGGTATGACCCTGATTGAAGTTTTGATTGCCATGTTTGTCCTTGCCATCGGCGTACTCGCCCTGCTGGCTGTTCAATTGCGTACCGTATCCAACGTACGTGAGTCTGAAAATCAAACCACAGTCGCCCAAATTACACAAAATCTGATTGAAGGCATGCTCATTAACCCGACGCTCTCTGAAGAAACCGATACTACAGGGGAAAAAACCTCCCGTTATAAAAAATCCTATGATGCCTACCTAAAATCCGACTCTAAACAAACTGCAAAATTTGAAGCCAAAATGACCAAAACCCAACTTGCACAGGCTCAAATTGCACAGTTTAAAGCCGATTTAGCCAAAGCCCTTCCCGAAGCCCAAGTCTTCTCGACCATCTGCAAAGATTCTTCCGGCGCAGAGCCGACTTTCGAAAATGGGTTTAACGCAAAATGCGATGGCAAAGGCGATACAACCATCGTGAAAGTTTTATGGTTACAAGATGTTGAAGAAGAAAATAGCACAAAAAATCTCAACACATCGGGGCATCACGTTGTCTATACCTACCAATCACGCGTAAGAGACTAACAATGAACAATAAACGCTTACTCAACCATATTCCCAATAAAACCGCCATTCGCGGCTTCAGCATCCTTGAATTTCTGGTTGCCAGCCTGCTCAGCATGATCGTCTTAATGGCTGTCAGCTCCACCTACTTTACTGCACGCGGATTAAACAAGTCTGCCAACGCCCGTATCGGTATCCAACAAGACTTGCGCAACGCCGCCAACATGATTGTCCGCGATGCGCGTATGGCGGGCAATTTCGGTTGCTTCAATATGTCGAATTCTCCTGCCTCTGCAGTGATAGAAGACAAAAGCTCAGATGAATATGCCTTGAAAACAGGCGGTGTCAATAAGCTGTTACCAATTAAAGAAATCAATAAATTAAGCTATACCGGCTTTGTTCAAACTGGCAAAGCCCTACTGTTCCAATACGGTATCGACAAAGCAGACTCTGCTACAAAAACTGCCATAGCCAGCAGCTGCTCCGGTATTGCCAAACCTCACACAAAAATTAAAGATTTGGCTGCGGCAAAATCGGCTTTGAAAATTACCGACTCTGATCAAAACGGCAGTATCGCCATCATGAAACATGAAATGATTGCTTATGCCGTTGGTACGCTTGACAAAGAGAACGGCTTATTCCGTTTCCAATTGTCTGATAATGGCTCATGGAGTAATCCACAGCTGCTAATTAAAGGCATTACAAGCATGGATCTTCATTATATCTATGCAGAATGTCCTGATTCTGAAAATGCATCAGCAAGTGGAGCAAATGCGGAAACCTTTAAGTATGCAGATCAATTGGATACCTCAATTGAGGCTAAGTCTCCGGCTTCTATCCAAATCGTACTGAATAACGGCAGTATTGACCCATCAAAAGAACAAGACAATAAAGTCGATATCTATAATATTAATGCCACCATCCGCGGAGGAAACGTATGCGCCGACCGATCACTCTAAACAAACCCGAACGGCAGCAGGGCTATGCTTTGTTTATCGTCTTAATGATGATGGTCGTCATCGCACTGCTCGTGGTTACAGCCACCCAGTCCTACAATACCGAACAGCGTATCAGCACCAATGATGCCGACCACAAACTGGCAACCACCCTAGCCGAAGCGACACTGCGTGAAGGTGAAAATCAAATTTTTGATATTGAAGGTAAAAAGACTACTTTTACCGCAAAATGTGAAAAAGGTTTATGTTCCACACCAAACGTCAAATCCAATGGCGATTTTACTGAAGAAGGCAACCCAACCGTAGATGCTTGGAAGCGCAAATGCGACAAAAACCTGTGTATTGACGCCAATGGTACGGAATATCCTTTAGATAAAAAAAGCGGCATCGCAAACAATCCACGCTACATCATCGAATATTTAGGCAAAACGACAGAGGGTCGAATTACCTACCGCGTTACTGCCAAGGCATGGGGTAAGAATGCCTATACCCAAGTCGTTCTTCAGTCTTACGTTGCCAGCGAATAATATAATGAATACCACCTCTACCAAACAACTAGGCTTTACGCTGGTTGAGATGATGATTGCCATCGCCATCTTAGCTATCCTGAGCGTCATTACCATTCCGTCTTACAACCGCTACATTGAACGCGGCTACCAATCACAAGCGCATGCCGAGTTAGTCGCCATCAATTCTGCTTTTAAAAACCAGATGGTTAAAAATCCAAAGTGGAAAACTGATGAGATTAAAACTCAGTTGGATGACTTTATTGCCTCATACAAAAGCCATAAAGATTTGGCAGACAAATACCAATACTCTGCTGAAATGATTAATGCCAGTAAAAGCCGGGCCTATCGTTTGAAAGCCATTCCCACAAAAACAGGCTATACCCTTTCCGTTTGGATGGATAGTTTGGGCAATGCTTACAAATGTACTGATATTGATTCAGCCAATAAGTTCAAAACTACAATGACTAATGGCAAAGGTTGCGAATCGGTTTCCAAAAAGAAATCTTCTTAGTCTGACAAACATAAAAAAGCAGTGTCATCTTACTGACACTGCTTTTTTTATTTTACTGCTTCCAATCATCGTCTCGGCGTTGGCGTTTCAACAAGATCCTGACTGCGCCATCATTGCCTTGTCGAGGCTCGACATAAGCCAACACATCAGGATGCTGCATCAACCAGCGGCGCGTCATATTTTTCAAAACCGGTTTATAGCCTGAAGAACCCAAGCCGCTGCCGTGGACAATCTCGCCGCAAACGCCGCGTTTTTTCGTAAACTCAATAAATTCGTTCAATACCTGCTGCGCCTCTTCCTGCGTATAGCCGTGCAAATCCACATCCGCCACCACGGGATAATGGCCGTTTCGCAAACGCATCAAATCATTTTTACCCTGCCCGTTTTTACTGAACGAAGCCGGTGGTTCTTCCCAGCCGCCGCTACCCACATAAAAATAATCTTCCTGCTCCAAAGTCGCCATTTCTTTAGGTCGCGGCTTGATCGGAGATTTATCACGAGGCTGTTCATAATAGTTACCCGCATTTTTCAACGGCGTAACCTTACCAACCGCCTTGCTGAAATCTACATCCTCTACCTGCTTTTTAGCCTTCGCTTCGGCTTCCCGCTCCGCGGCTTCCTTTTTCGCCTGTTTGCCCAAAGCCTTCAGCGTTTCTTGAAAGTTTGCCGTCATGGTTTGTCCTTTCTAAAAAATTGATTGCACTCATTATAGCAAACCCGGCTACAAGGCCGTCTGAAAGACTCTTATCATCTCTTCTTGTTTAGGGTATAGTATTAACGCATTACCAGTCTTACAAAAGAGAGAAAATATGTTTAAACGCCCAGAAGAAATCATCGTCTTGATACTTGCCCTATTGTGGGTCGCACTCAGCTACTACTTTGCCGCCATCCTGATTTCAGATGCCTACACCATTCTCCTAATTACCGTACTGACTTTCGTTTGGGCGGCCATCTGTTTCCTTTTATGGCAACGCAACTTAAGCCGTCATATTTGGCCGCTGTTCCTCGGCAGCCTGGTTGCCTGCTGGTGGCCGTACTTCACTTGGCTTGCAAGCGATGTTCCCGAAGGCACATGGTATTCAGGGTGGACATTCAAATCCATTATTGCCCTGATTCCCGTTGTTGCCGCTTATGTCTTCAAGTGGAAACAAAGCCGGAAAAACAAAATCTCCAATACCCTTGCCTGATACCTCGCGCCGTCTTTTTCAGACGGCGTTTTCCATATCTGACATAACGCTCAGACTGTCAACAATCCCAATAAAATGCTATACTCTTCACACGATTTAACACCCTAAAACAGGCCGTCTGAAAGACTTATCAAGATGATCAGCAAACAAGAATACCAAGCCCAAGCCGCACAAGGTTACAACCGCATTCCACTCGTTCAAGAGCTGCTTGCCGACTTGGACACACCGCTCTCAATCTACCTCAAACTTGCCAACAAGCCTTTCACCTATCTGCTCGAATCCGTTGTCGGTGGCGAACGCTTCGGCCGCTATTCCTTTATCGGCCTGCCTTGCAGCCACTATCTCAAAACCAGCGGCAAACATGTCGACGTGTATCAAAACGGCGAAATCGTCGAACAACACGACGGCAATCCCCTGCCCTTTATCGAAGCCTTCCACAACCGCTTCAAAACGCCAGAAATCCCAAGCCTGCCGCGCTTTACCGGCGGTCTGGTCGGCTACTTTGGTTATGAAACCATCTACAATTTCGAACATTTTGCCCACCGTCTGAAACATACGGCCAAAGCCGATCCCCTCGGTACGCCCGACATCCTCCTGATGCTCTCGCAAGAGCTTGCGGTAGTGGATAACCTAAGCGGCAAAATCTACCTGATTGTTTATGCAGATCCGTCTCAAGCCAACGGCTACGAACACGCGCGCGAACGTCTTGAAGACATCCGTACCCAGCTACGCCAAAGTTGTGCCATCCCGCTTTCCCTCGGCAGCAAGCAAACCCAAGCAGTCAGCGAATTTGGAGAAGAACCTTTCAAAGCCTGCGTCAACAAAATCAAAGACTACATCTTTGCAGGCGACTGTATGCAGGTTGTCCCCAGCCAACGTATGAGCATGGAATTTACCGACAATCCGCTTGCCCTCTACCGCGCCCTGCGTACGCTGAACCCATCGCCATATATGTTCTACTACGATTTCGGCGATTTCCATATTGTCGGCTCTTCGCCCGAAATCCTCGTCCGCCGCGAACGAGACGATGTCATCGTCCGTCCTATCGCCGGTACACGCCTGCGCGGCAAAACATCAGCAGAAGACCTCGCCAACGAACAAGACCTGCTGAGTGATGCCAAAGAGATTGCCGAACACGTCATGTTGATTGACTTAGGACGCAACGACATCGGCCGCATCAGTAAAACCGGCGAAGTCAAAGTCACCGACAAAATGGTGATTGAAAAATACTCCCATGTGATGCACATCGTCTCCAACGTCGAAGGCCATCTGAAAGACGGCATGACCAACATGGACATCCTCGCCGCTACCTTCCCGGCAGGCACACTTTCAGGTGCACCCAAAGTCCGCGCCATGGAAATCATCGAAGAAGTCGAACCGAGCAAACGCGGCATCTACGGCGGCGCAGTCGGCGTATGGAGTTTCAACAACGACATGGACTTGGCCATCGCCATCCGCACTGCCGTGATTAAAAACAATACTCTCTTCGTCCAAAGCGGCGCAGGCGTAGTTGCCGACTCCGACCCAACATCCGAATGGCAGGAAACCCAAAACAAAGCCCGCGCAGTAATCCGCGCAGCACAAATGGTGCAAGAAGGGTTAGATAGGTAGGTTAACTAAATTATTCTGAAAAAATTGAAATATATTTAACTTCAAGTAAATGCTTTGCAAAATGGCAACTATAAAATCAAACTCTTTATTTCACTTTACTCCCAAAGAGGAATATCTATTAGATATTTTGGAAAATGGATTTTGGCCTAGATATTGTTCTGAAGATATTGAATGGCTAATTCCAAAAGATTTAAAAAATGAATTAGAAAAACAGGAAGAAGACAACCTTTGTATATCTTTTATTAAAGATTTAATAAAAAATAATATCAGTTCCATAGCTTACCCGATGTCTTGTTTTTGTGATATTCCACTATCCAAAATTACAGCACATACAGATTTTTATGGTGGCTTTGGCCTTGGAATGACGAAAGAGTGGGGAATACGAAAAGGATTAAATCCTATTTTCTACCTATCAGATAACAGCATCATTCCTAATTTGATTCAAAGTTTTCTTTTAAAAACAGTACCAATAGATTTCTGGAAGAGCATACAATCTGAAAAGACTAATCAAAATACCATAATTCAGCTTATGAAATTCTTGAAACCATTAAGCGGAAAGATGAAAGTAAATGGGATAGAGGTAACGAAAAATTTTGATGAAGAATGTGAGTGGAGGTATGCACCTGCTTCATATGAAAACAACTCTTTCCAAAATTTTTTACTAAATTTTTTAGCCAATAATAATGAAGAATTACAGAATCAAAATCTTATTACAAAAAAAGATGCCTCATTGAAGTTTGAGCCCTCAGATATAAAATACATTTTTGTACCAGAAGATTCTAATATTCCAACAATTATTAATAAAATTAATACAATATTTACAGATTGTCCTGACGATGAAAGACTTCTTTTACTTTCAAAAGTCATTTCTTTAGAAACTATCAGAAAAGATTTTTAAATATTCCATACTATGCATAACTTTTCCATCCTGCTTATTTTACCTACAATCTATTCGGCAATAACAGCTTAGGTAACATTTTTATCAGGATCACAAAAAACATACTCCTCTCGAAAGATCCCAAAATACTAATTATAAAATTATGATATTAAACGAAAAACAACTAAAATCCATCAGCAAATTCCTCAGCTTTATCTTGCGCCATCATCCTGAGCAAATCGGCATTACTTTGGATAAAGACGGCTGGGTGGATATTGATATCCTACTGACGCAGGTAAATCATCCCGAGCGTGGCTTTACGGGCAATCCGCTGACCTACGAAGTATTGTTGGAAGTGGTCGAAAACAACGATAAAAAACGGTTTACCCTTTCTGAAGACGGCAAACGCATCCGCGCGGCGCAAGGTCATTCGACGGCACAAGTTCGGGTCGAACACAAAGTGGCAACGCCTCCTCAAATTTTGTATCACGGTACGGCTGAATGCTCTGTTCCGTCTATTTTGGAACAAGGTCTGCATTCTGCCTCGCGCCATTTTGTCCATCTGTCTGCTGATGCCGCAACAGCCGTCAACGTCGGCTCCCGCCACGGCAAGCCGGTTGTATTGACCATCGACACTGTCGCCATGCTTGCGGCAGGACATCAATTTTATTTAGCGGACAACGGCGTATGGTTAACTGAAAACGTTCCGCCGCAATTTATCGACAAACTTTAAAACATCAGGCCGTCTGAAGCCGTAAAACCATTTTCAGACGGCCCGCAAACACCCTACCTAATTTCTTCGTAAAGCGATTATCCATGAACATATCCCCCATCCTCCCTCCTGCTATGCTCGGCATTCTTGGCGGCGGACAATTAGGCAGAATGTTTACTGTTGCTGCCAAAACCATGGGCTACAAAGTAACCGTACTCGATCCCGACCCGAATGCGCCGGCAGCGGAATTTGCCGACCGCCATTTGTGCGCGCCGTTTGACGATGAAGCAGCTTTGGAAGAATTGGCAAAATGCGCGGCGGTTACGACCGAGTTTGAAAACGTCAATGCCGACGCGATGCGTTTTCTCGCCAAACATACCAATGTTTCCCCCAGCGGCGACTGCGTTGCCATCGCACAAAACCGCATTCAGGAAAAGGCATGGATACGCAAAGCAGGCCTGCAAACCGCGCCGTATCAAGCAGTTTGCAAAGCCGAAGACATCACTGAAGAAAGCGTACAATTTCTGCCTGGCATCCTGAAAACTGCCACTTTGGGCTACGACGGCAAAGGCCAAATCCGCGTAAAAACATTGGATGAACTCAAAGCCGCGTTTACTGAACACGGCGGCGTGGATTGCGTTTTGGAAAAAATGGTGGACTTACGCGGCGAAATTTCCGTTATCGTATGCCGTCTGAACAATGACAACGTGCAAACTTTCGACCCTGCCGAAAACATCCACGAAAACGGTATCCTCGCCTACTCCATCGTCCCGGCCCGACTGAGTGCCGACATTCAGCAACAGTCGCGACAAATGGCGCAGCGATTGGCCGATGAATTGAACTACGTCGGCGTATTGGCAGTAGAAATGTTTGTTGTCGGCGACACGCATGAATTGGTCGTCAACGAAATCGCGCCGCGTCCGCACAATTCCGGCCACCACACCATTGATGCCTGCGCGGCAGACCAATTCCAGCAACAGGTCCGCCTGATGTGCAACCTGCCTCCGGCTGACACCAAATTGCTGAGTTCTTGCTGTATGGCGAATATCTTGGGCGACGTTTGGAAGGAAGACGGCGGCGAACCCGAATGGCTGCCGCTGCAAAGCAACCCGAATGCACATCTGCATCTTTACGGTAAAAAAGCCGCGCGCAAAGGCCGAAAAATGGGCCACTTTACCGTCTTGTCCAACGATGCGGACAACGCGTTCCAAACCGCACAAAACTTACATCAAAGCCTGTAACCTTACCCACTTTTTCAGACGGCCTTTAATTGCCAAAGGCCGTCTGAAATCAATTTTTCCGACCATCCGCCATGAGCCTTCTGACCATCCTCCGTCCGGCAACCGAAAAAGACTGCCAAGCCATACACAACGCCCATCTGCACGCCGTTCAATACGCCTGCATCCGCAGTTACGATGAAACCATTATGCACACATGGGAAAGTCTGCTCGACATCAACAGCTATTTAGAAACCATCTCCGATAAAAACAAAGCCTTGTGGGTGGTCGAATACAAAGGGCTGATTCAAGGCTTTTTCCAAGTCGATTTCAAAGAAGCGCAACTGGACGCCTTATACGTCCATCCGCTCTTCCACAATCTCGGCTTGGGTACGGCACTGCTCAGCCGCGCCGAAGAAATGGCACGAAATGCAGGCCTCTGCTTTCTCAAACTGTATGCCTCGCTCAATTCCGTGCCTTTCTATCGCCTCAATCGTTATGAATCGCTCGGTACTGCCGTGTTGCAGCTGAACAAAACCGTCCGCGTCGAATGCGAATTGATGCGCAAATACCTGTAATTTCCCCTTCCTCCGTTGCTTTTTTGAAAGAAACCGATGTCCCGAATTGCCGCCCTGCCCGACCATCTTGTCAACCAAATCGCCGCCGGCGAAGTGGTCGAACGCCCTGCCAACGCCTTAAAAGAAATTGTTGAAAACAGTATCGATGCAGGCGCAACGGCGATTGATGTCGAACTGGCCGGCGGCGGCATCCGCCTGATTCGCGTCAGCGACAACGGCAGCGGCATCCATCCAGACGACATCGAGCTTGCGCTCCACCGCCACGCCACCAGCAAAATCAAAACATTAAACGATTTGGAACACGTTGCCAGCATGGGCTTTCGTGGCGAAGGCTTGGCCAGTATCGCCTCCGTCAGCCGCCTGACCCTGACCAGCCGTCAAGAAGACAGTTCGCATGCGACCCAAGTCAAAGCCGAAGACGGCAAACTCAGCAGCCCTACGGCAGCCGCCCACCCCGTCGGCACCACCATCGAAGCCGCCGAACTCTTCTTCAATACCCCCGCGCGGCGCAAGTTCCTCAAATCCGAAAACACCGAATACGCCCACTGCGCCACCATGCTCGAACGCCTTGCACTGGCGCATCCGCACATCGCCTTCTCGCTCAAACGCGACGGCAAACAAGTGTTCAAACTCCCAGCCCAAAGCCTGCATGAACGTATCGCCGCCATTGTCGGCGATGATTTTCAGACGGCCTCATTGGAAATTGACAGCGGCAATGGCGCATTGCGGCTCTATGGCGCGATTGCCAAGCCAACCTTTGCTAAAGGCAAAACCGACAAACAATACTGCTTCGTCAACCATCGCTTCGTGCGCGACAAAGTCATGCTCCATGCTGTCAAACAGGCATACCGAGACGTATTGCACAATGCGCTAACGCCTGCTTTCGTCCTCTTCCTCGACCTGCCGCCCGAAGCCGTGGATGTCAACGTCCACCCGACCAAAACCGAAATCCGCTTCCGCGACAGCCAGCAAGTACACCAACTCGTGTTCCACACGCTCAACAAAGCCCTTGCCGACACGCGCGCCGACCTGACCGAAAGCGTCAGCAACGCAGGCGAAGTGTTGCATGACATTACCGGCGTTACTCCTGCACCAATGCCGTCTGAAAACGACAGCGAAAATCTGTTTGATAGCGCATCCAACTACCCGACAGGCAACAAACCCGATACACGCAATGCCTTTGGTTCATCAGGCAAAACCGCGCCCATGACTTACCAAGCCGCGCGCGCGCCGCAACAACGCAGCCTATCCCTGCGCGAAAGCCGCGCGGCCATGAATACTTATGCCGAGCTCTACAAAAAAACCGATGACATCGACCTTGAATTGAGTCAATTCGAGCAGGCACGTTTCGGCAATATGCCGTCTGAAATGCCTACCCAAAAAACAGATACGCTGCTTTCAGACAGCCTTCCCTCCCAATCCGAACTGCCGCCGCTCGGCTTTGCCATTGCCCAATTACTTGGCATCTACATCCTTGCCCAAGCCGAAGACAGCCTATTGCTCATCGATATGCACGCTGCCGCCGAACGCGTTAACTACGAGAAAATGAAACGCCAACGTCAGGAAAATGGCAACCTGCAAAGCCAGCGCCTGCTTATTCCCGTAACCTTTGCCGCGTCCCACGAAGAATGCGCCGCCCTTGCCGAACATGCCGAAACGCTGGCAGGCTTCGGACTGGAATTGTCCGATATGGGCGGCAATACCCTTGCCGTCCGTGCAGTTCCCGCCATGCTCGGCAAAGCCGACGTTGTTTCGCTGGCCAAAGATGTATTGGGCGAACTCGCCCAAGTCGGCAGTAGCCAAACCATCGAGGAACACGAAAACCACATCCTTGCCACCATGTCCTGCCACGGCTCAGTCCGTGCCGGCCGCCAGCTTACCCTGCCGGAAATGAATGCGCTCCTGCGCGATATGGAAAACACCCCGCGCAGCAACCAGTGCAATCACGGCCGTCCGACTTGGGTCAAACTGACTTTAAAAGAATTGGATGCGTTGTTTTTACGCGGACAGTAACGCCGATAAAAAGGCCGTCTGAAAATGCTTTCAGACGGCCTTTTAACTTATTTGCCTTTAACGAATATCCATAGGCGCAAACGATTTCACGGTTTCATCGATTACTTTAACACGGGTCAGGAAGTCTTCCAATTGCGCAAGCGGCAATGCGCTTGGGCCATCGCATTTGGCTTGGTCAGGATTGGCATGGGATTCGAGGAACAAACCGGCCAATCGGGTTGCCATACCGGCAAGCGCCAAGTCCAATACTTGGGCGCGACGGCCGCCTGATGCGGCGGCACCGGATTCGCGCGTTTGCAGGGAATGGGTTACGTCAAAAATAACGGGCAGGTTGTTACACGTTTTTTTCATCACGCCAAAGCCGAGCATATCGACCACCAAATTGTCGTAGCCGAAATTTGCGCCGCGTTCACACAAAATGATTTGCTCATTGCCTGCTTCTTGGAATTTCTCCACAATGTTTTTCATTTGAGACGGGCTGAGGAATTGCGGCTTTTTGATGTTGATGACATTGCCGGTTTTCGCCATTGCCACCACCAAATCGGTTTGGCGTGCCAAGAAGGCAGGCAGCTGAATGACATCGCAGACTTCGGCAACCGGTTGGCATTGGTAAGGCTCGTGAACGTCGGTAATCACGGGAACGTTAAACTCGCGTTTCACCGCTTGAAAAATCTTCATGCCTTCGTCCAAACCCACACCGCGGAAAGAGTGAATAGAAGAGCGGTTTGCCTTGTCGAAAGAGGCTTTGAACACGTAAGGGATGCCGAGTTTATCGGTTACTTTAACGTATTGCTCACAGGCTTTCAGCGTAGAGTCGAGGTCTTCAAGGACATTGATGCCGCCGAAAAGGGTAAAGGGCGCATCGTTGCTGACGGTGATGTTGTTGATTTGGATATTCACGGCAAAGCCTTTCAGATAAGTTGAATTTGGGAAACAGGCCGTCTGAAACGTTTCAGACGGCCTTTGTTTGAATATTACAACACGGTGTGCGGCGGCTCATAAGAAATCACGTCGCGGATTTTATTGTTCTCATCGACGAGGACGACTTTCGGCTCATGCGCTGCAATTTCGGGTTCGGACAACATAACGTAAGACATGATAATCACGATGTCGCCTTTTTGAACCAAACGCGCAGCCGCGCCATTCAAGCAAACGACGCCGCTGCCGCGTTCGCCGGGGATGGTGTAGGTTTCAAGACGTTCGCCGTTGTTATTGTTGACGATGGCGACTTTTTCGTTAACGCAAATACCTGCCGCATCCAGCAGGTCTTGGTCAATGGTAATGCTGCCGACGTAGTTCAGGTCGGCTTCGGTAACGGTGGCACGGTGGATTTTGCCGCCGAGCATGGTACGGAACATGGGTTTCCTTTTTGATTGTGGGTTGATTTGCGGTTTTAACTTCTGGGAAGTTAAAACCGCTGTTTGTGTGATTGAGGATTAGTTATTGGGAAAGTCTGCTTCGTCAAACTCAGGTTCTGGGTCGCTTTGAAGGACTTTTCCGTTTAATTTCAACTCGCTGTTTTGCAGAGTCAGATGGGTTTTGACATTATTGTCTTCTAAGGTCAGATATTTCTCACTTGCCATGCTTTTAATGGTGCTGTCTACCATCAGGCGCAAGGTCTCGTTGATATCGTCGATGCTGGCGCGGCCTGCGGCTTCATCTTCGGCATTGACACTAAACAGGCTGCTTGCTTGGTTGACGGCGAGCTGCTCCAACAATTTTTGCGGTACGCTCATGTTGAAGTCGGCTTCGGTTTTCTTCAGCATATCGCCCAAATTGTTGAGGTCTTTGGCTGCCAAACCTTTAAACGCGAGTTTGCCGCTCACATCGACATCGCCATGAGGCATGGTGAATTTGAAGGTTTTGACGTTCAAAACCGGATTGTTGGTAAACAGGCCTGAAGCCTCGTTTTTGGCCGTCTGAATCAAGGAAGCCTGAATTTCTTCTTCGCTCATTTTCTTCACGGACACTTCGGCAATTTTGTTTTTCAATGCCAGAAGTGATGCGGCATCCAAATGCTCGGCAGCGACATTGATGTCCAGAGGGCCGTATTTGTCTTCGCCATAGGTCAGGCTTTCAAATTGGAAGCGGCCTTCGCTGTTGATGAATTTATCGACTTCGCCGGTTTGGGTATCGAAACGCAGTTTGCTGACTTCAATTTTAGACGGAGCAATCGTGCCGGTCGGATTGATGAATGCACCGATTTGCAGGTTGGTCACAAGGTTGACCAGTTCGTTCAACTTAACGTTGTAATCGATGTTTTCTTTCCATTGCAGCAGAAATTTATCCAGCGTAATGCTGCTCTTGCCCAAAGCAAGCTTGGTCAGGCCGTCTTCCGTTTCGGATTGGAAGCGCAGGTTTTCCAAAGACACATCGCCTTTGTCGGCCAATTTGACTTGTAAAGACGGCGCAAGGTAATCGTGGCGATAGCTTTTGAAGCCTTGGCTGTAATCGGTATTGCCGCCAAAACCTTTCCAGTTGAGCTTGATACCGGAAAGCTCTTCATAGTCGAAGGCGGGGATATTGAGGCTGAGTTTGCCGTCGCCGGAAAGGTAAACCGTATTGGTCATGGTCAACGGCGTTTGCTGGCCGAAGAAGCGGTCCAAAACTTTTTTGGTTTCCGGATGGTATTGGAACTCGGTTTCCACGTGTGCACGCGTGCCGAAGCCGCCGGCAAACGGGCCGTGTGTCACGTGATTGATGACCGTAATCGGCTCTTGCAGGACGGTTTTCAAATTGTCCGGCAGGTATTTTTGCGTATTTTGAAGCAGGGTCGGCTTGAGGCGGATGACGGTCGTCTCGGTTGAACTGAACCAGCCGCGATCGTATTGGTGGGACTCAACGGTCAGGAAACCGGATTCCTGCAACAGCTTTTGTTGCTCGGTTAGGCTTTCTTCCGCTTTAACACCAAGATAATAAGGCGTGCCGAGCACAGCGGCGACAACAATGGCGGCAGTCGGGATAAGATACTTTTTCATCACTTCAAACAGATTAGGTTCAAAGCGTAAAGCATAGCATTTTTTAGCTGTTTTGTCTTATCCGCCGTTTCAGACGGCCTTTAGGTAAAGATTGTGATATTATGCAAACATAAACGATTTTTACACTTTTGGCAGGC
>ERZ773207.280-NODE-280-length-18876-cov-81.797264_pt1 | contig 18876 bp, 27 predicted proteins | sample MGYA00580997_ERZ773207 | MGnify/ENA primary metagenome ERZ773207 (study PRJEB29015, sample SAMEA2738170) | human oral metagenome | biome: human oral; feature: human-associated habitat; material: saliva | place: China | collected 2239 ... | reverse complement strand
TTAAAACAAAGGAGAAAGAAAATATGAAAATGAAAGCCCTATATGTAAACCACAATGACGAAACTTTTGCAGAACTTTCACACGGTCAAGCCCTAGATGTGATTTTCAACGCAGAAAACGCTGAAATGTATGGCGACCATGTAAACCAGATTGTAGACCTTGGGAACGAGATTAAACTTGAATTGTATAGAAACAATGAGTTTGTACCGTTTGCTGGTTACTATGAAAGAGTGAAAACACTATCTGAACTATATACAAACATTTCAGATTGGTTTGAAGAAGTTGAATAAAGGAGATAATAAAAATGGTTAAACGTAAATTGTTAAAATCTAAAATTTTATGGCAGTTACCTGTTGCAAGCGCTGAACATAACAATACTGGTTATATACATGGTAACGCTAAAATTCACGCTTTTAAGTGGTATGATGATAATATTATGGATTGGTCTTTATGTGGTAAATATGGGCAATATGCTGGAGATATTGAATGTGTAGATGTAGACAGTTTAGATGAAAAACATCTATGTAAGAAGTGTTCGAATTTATATAAAAAATTAAAATAATTTACTTTCTTATTAAGTTTATCACTTGCATTATTTTAATGTTTGTGGTAAACTTAAATAAGAAAATAAATAACCTTTATTTTCTTAAATGTAAAAAGCAAATTTTAAAGAAAGGAGTAAAAGCACTTGACAGATTTACCTATCAAATGTAGCTTTAACGCTACTCAGGTAACTTTCAATCTGTATAAAAATGAAGATGGTAACGTAACTATCACAACTGAACAAGTGACGATTAACCAACGTCGCCAACTTCCTTATATTGAACGTTATCTAAAAGAGCGTTTCAAGGGTTATCTTACTATTGAGGTAGTAGATTATGAATATAAAAGCTATAACGCTACTATACCTTTTGCAACCGCCTTAGAACACGCAGAGGAACAACAAGCGGAAGGGGGGTAGTAAATGGCTTTAACATCAAAACAAAGGAAGGTACAGAGGGACTATCTAACAAGGAAGAAAAGAACACTACAACGTCATGGTGCATCTAATGCTGAAATTAAGGCTTTTATGGGTGGTCGGTGGGATTTTGCTGGAATGAGTGACAAAGCGCTAGAGCGTGCCTATAACGAGGTTAAAGGCAAGGGGCGTACTCAAGTATTCGGCAATCATGTTTACACTAGCGACTATGTGAAAAAAGCTAAGGCTTGGTACGGGGATAAATTTTCTGTAGAAAAGCTGACCCAAGGTTTTCGCAGTTCCCAGCGCTCAGACTTGAACCGCTTTCACTCAGCCAAAGAGGTCAAAGAATACCGTTCAGAACGTGACAGAGAAGCTAAAGAACGCTATATACAAGCCCTTGAAGAAATGCACTACAATACCAGAGAAGCAGGAAACAAAGCACAAGAAAAAGCCTTTAAAAGCATGGTATCACGCATAAGGCGCATGAGTGCCAGCAACTTTGGTGCATTTCTTACAGGTGGGGCGTCTGATAAAGTTTCTTTTGATAACGTCATGGTGTTTGTAGACACGGACGGTAAAGACACGGCTTTTGAATTTCAAGACAGCCTAGCCCGTGAAATCCTTGATAATGTAGATAAGTTTTCTAAGCAATTTGTTTCTGACATGAGAAGACGAAAGAAGCGAGGGAAGAAGTGACTTGCTACTATGCAGGCGACTTTGAAACGACTACAAACGAGGAAGAAACAGAGGTTTGGCTATCGTGTTTTGCAAAGGTGGTTGACTATGACAAGCTAGACACTTTTAAGGTAAATACAAGCCTTGAGGATTTTCTAAAAGCCTTATATCTTGACCTTGATAAAACTTACACGGATACAGGAGAAGATGAGTTTATCATATTCTTTCACAATCTCAAGTTTGACGGTTCTTTCTTGCTTTCCTTTTTTCTGAACAATGATATAGAGTGTACTTACTTTATCAATGATATGGGGGTTTGGTACTCTATTACACTTGAGTTCCCAGATTTTACTTTGACTTTCCGTGATAGTCTGAAAATTTTGAATTTTTCAATCGCCACAATGGCTGGACTTTTCAAAATGCCAATCGCTAAAGGTACTACACCCTTGCTAAAGCATAAGCCAGAAGTGATTAAGCCAGAATGGATTGATTATATTCATGTAGACGTTGCAATTCTTGCCCGTGGTATCTTTGCTATGTATTATGAGGAAAATTTTTCTAAGTACACATCAGCAAGCGAAGCACTGACAGAGTTTAAACGGATTTTCAGAAAGTCTAAACGAAAGTTCAGAGACTTTTTCCCAATCCTTGACGAAAAGGTGGACGACTTTTGTCGTAAAGCCTATAGAGGGGGGTGGACGTTTGCCAACCCTAAAACGCAGGGGCGCACGCTGAAACAGTTGATAGACATCTATGACATCAATAGTATGTACCCAGCTACTATGCTACAAAATGCCCTCCCAATTGGCGCACCGAAACGGTACAAGGGCAAGCCCAAGCAGATAAAGGAAGACCATTATTATATCTTTCATATTAAAGCGGACTTTGATTTAAAACGGGGCTACCTCCCAACTATCCAGATTAAGAAAAAGCTGGACGCTTTAAGAATCGGAGTCCGCACTAGCGACTATGTGACAACATCGAAGAATGAGGTTATAGATTTATATTTGACTAACTTTGACCTTGACTTATTTGTAAAGCACTATGACGCTACTATCATGTATATTGAGACACTTGAATTTCAGACAGAATCAGAACTATTTGACGATTATATCACTACTTATCGATACAAGAAAGAAAACGCACAAAGCCCAGCAGAAAAACAAAAGGCTAAGATTATGCTAAATAGCTTGTATGGGAAGTTTGGCGCTAAAATCATATCTGTTAAGAAAATAGCCTATCTTGATGATAAAGGTATATTACGCTTTAAAAATGACGATGAAGAAGAAGTACAACCCGTTTATGCACCCGTTGCGCTATTTGTAACATCAATAGCCCGTCACTTTATCATATCGAACGCACAAGAAAACTACGACAATTTCTTATATGCTGATACAGACAGCTTGCATTTGTTCTATTCTGATAGCCTTGTCTTGGACATTGACCCGTCAGAGTTCGGCAAGTGGGCGCATGAGGGGAGAGCCGTTAAGGCAAAATATCTACGCTCAAAACTCTACATCGAAGAATTGATACAAGAAGACGGGACTACACACCTAGACGTTAAAGGTGCAGGTATGACCCCAGAAATCAAAGAAAAAATCACTTTTGAAAACTTTGTTATCGGGGCAACTTTTGAGGGTAAGAGGGCAAGTAAGCAGGTTAAAGGAGGAACTCTAATTTATGAAACAACCTTTAAAATCAGGGAAACAGACTATCTTGTATGATGGGTTCATCTTGTCGGTTTACCGCTCCTTTTTTAAAAATTTATTACATTTACAGCAGGTTAAAAATAAAAAGGGGTACTATTTCCAGAAATCTAGCAACGCACCCAAAAACACTATTTTTCTAAAGTCATACCTAAAAGCACATTATGCCTATGAAGATTTTCAGTACATCATGCAACTTTATCAATTTGTTTCAAAAGAATTTAATAAAATTTCAATCAATGCTTTTTACAATCTTTGCACATATTTAGAAGAAAATAAAATCTATTCTCTTTCTTCTAATTCCCTTTACGATTGTTACGAGAAATCTAAGAACCGTCAAAACGATTTAGAAAATCTCAATACAATCATTACACCATTAAAATTTTTAAAATCAACAAACGGAGATAAACAAAATGGCTAAAAAACAAGCAAAACATGAAAACTTTGATACAGTCGTAGCACAGGCTACAATCACAGCGACATCTAACAAGTCAGATGGCAAGTATAAACAGAAAAAAGCGACTAAAGCTGTTTACCTTGTCCCAGCAACCGAAGAAGACGCACAAAAGCTGATTGATTTTGGGTTACAACTTTACACACCAGACACAGAGAAAGACCCAGACGCTCGCCCTTACTTTATCGTTAAGGCAACCGAAAATGTGAAAATTTTCACAAGTGAAACGGACTTTGAAGAAGTGAACTTTGGCGTATCTTATGAAGACGTGAACCCAGAGACAGGAGAAATCACAGTTAAGAAAACACCAAACTACAAGACAGAAGAGCCCGTACATGTTGCGATTATGTTCGTAGAGGGTGGCGACAATGGAAACGACTTTTTCCGCCTCAATGCTCTTATGATGGCTGACACGTCGACCCTCGAAGAAGTGCAACCCGTGAACCCATTTGCAGGACTTTTCGGTAAATAAAAAGAGCCTTCCCAGTCGGGAAAGCTCCAATTATAAAGCGTTTTTCATGGCTTGAAAAGTCAGTTGGTTAGAATGACCCGTACTGGATAGCACCCCTTGAGGTGTAACCATCTACCCAGCACTAGACAAGCCTTGAAAAGCCTTACAGGTTCATCATATCATACTTGCTTTATTTTGTCAAGTATGATATACTTTGTTTAAAAATTGAAAGGAGAGGAACATGACCTCACAGGAATGCCTAGCAGTGCTAGACGCTGCAATGGCAAAAGTCGGGAACGATGAAGAAATTGAGAGCTTAACGGCTGACTTGATTGACATCAAGGCTTTTGTCGGAGAAATTGACACAGTTGTCTCAGTCTTGAATGAAGACGTTGAGCGCCTAAACTTGAAAAACGGTAACTTACGTTCAGCCAATAATGAACTATACCGCCGTTTAGGTCAACAAGACGAAATCATGAAACAAGCACAAGAAGACATGAGCGTAGTCTCAGCAATCAATGCTGTTATTTAATAGAAAGGAAAAAAGAAGATGAAACCATTTTCAAAATCAATTAACTGGTATCCTAACAACGCACTAGACGCACTTAAGGAAGAACCAGAAACAGTTGCAGAAGTTACACCGCCAGCAGTTATGCCTGCTGACACACCAGCGCAGGAAGTGCCAAACTATCCAGCCCAAGCCCCAGCCAGCGAAGTTGAGGGCGTAGAAATGAACATTGACTACGAAAACATCGTAGAAGAGGGAGAAGAATAAACATGGCTAATAAAATCACTGCTTTTTTATCAGGTCAAACAGGAAAAAACGTTTCAAACATTGACCTATTGAACTCTATCCGCACCCGTGCCAGTGCTGACTATCAGGCAGACATCCCTGTACTTGAGGGCGCACGCATTAACCACGCAACCGTTCCGTATCAGGATTTTCAAAAGCACGCCAACGAGTTTTTCACAGCGCTTGTAAACCGTATTGGGTCAACTGTTATCAAGGCGCTTACTTATGAAAATCCGCTTGCTATTTTCAAGTCAGAGACCTTTGAGTTTGGGGACACATTGCAAGAAATCTATGTGCACCCAGCAGATAAAAAGACCTATGACGCAAAATCAGACGTCAGCCCGTTCAAATTCGCTGACACAGACATTGAGGTATTCTACCACACCTTAAACAATGAAAACTACTATGAGCGCACTTTTGAACGTGCTTGGATTCAGAAAGCCTTTGTTTCTGACATGGCGTTTGATGAGTTCGTGGATAAAATGTTTACATCACTCCTTTCATCTGACACGCTGGACGAGTACCAAGCGGTTAAGGGTGTACTTGAGAAATCTCTTGCAGAAGTCTCTTATACTGACCTTAAGGGCAACGCTAAGAAAATTACCGTGGCAGGTACAAAAATCGATGAAACAAAACAAGATTTTGTCGTAGACTTTAACCAGTCTCTAATCAATCTTTCAAAACGTTTTACAATCCCAAGCCGTACAACGTTTAACAATCCTGTTGGCGTGCCAAACATGACGGCGATTGAAAACCAGTACCTAGTTATTTCAGCAGAATTTTCTACACATCTTGACATGTTACTTGCTAACGCTTTCAACATGGATAAAGCAAGCGTGCTTGCTCGCACCATTGTAGTAGATGGTTTTGAAAAATTCACGGGAGAGGGCGCAAACAACGGGCGTAAACCAGTCGCTTTCCTAATTTCAGCTAAGTCTATCATTAACAAAGATAAACTGGTACACATGGAAGCCATCCGCAACCCTCGCAACATGACCTACAACTATTTCTACCATCACCACTACATGACTAGCCTTTCACTTTTTGAAAACATTCATTTCTGGTATGTTGAGGAAGCCTAAAGGCTGACCAAGGGCGGGCAATAGCCCGCCTATTTCATTATGTGAAAGGGGACTAAATGAGTTACAAAAATTACAAGCGACATCTGGGCAAGATTGAGCTGAACAAAGAAACCGTAGAGCGCAACCGTTTAGCCTTTTTTGAGTTTTATTTCAATTATTTCTATAATATCGTGGTAAACTATTTCACATGGGAGGGTTTGCCTAACGATATTGACGAGTTGTTTATAGAAAAAAAGCTAATAGAAAATGGGCATGTGGCTTTCTTCCACGATGACACTTTTGGCTATATCGCACAGGGTGGAACAAGAGGGGAACGCTTAAACCATTATGACCAGCCTTTGACCTATCAACCCGTTAACGCTAGCAGTATGAACTATTTTAAACAAATGGAAATCGCTTATACTGAAAACGATTTTAGGGTAATTTCAGAGCTACACGAGGACAACCCAGACAAGATAAAACGACCTTGTATTGTCATACCTAACAATAATTTCTATGAGCCGTACATAGGCTATTTAGAGTTATTTTGCGAAAAGTTGGCAGACATTGAGCTGACAATCCAGCTAAACAGAAACGCACAAATCACACCGTATTTCATCTTTGCGGATAATACAAACGTGCTATCTATGAAGAATATTTTCAATAAGATTGCCAATTTTGAGCCAGTTGTCTATCTGAACAAGCAGAAAGACCAAGACGGACAAGACAGCTTTAAGCAATTATCTGATTATATCCAAGTATTTAGAACGGACGCGCCTTTTTTACTGGATAAGTTGCACGATGAAAAGTTACGAGTTATGAACCAGCTCCTAACCTTTATCGGGATAAATAACAACCCATCAGACAAAAAAGAAAGGTTAGTTGTATCAGAAGCAATTTCTAATAATGGTGTTATATCCGCGAACATTGAAGTAGGCTGGAAGTCCAGAAGAAAATTCGTTGAGCTTATCAATAAATGCTACGGGCTAGAAATCAGCGTGAAACCAGCGGAAACTATCCAGCAGTTTAACCTTGACAAAGTGGCGCTAGACCTTGCAGAAAAGGAGGGGACAATCATTGACCCAGAATAACACGACAGCAACGATTGCAACCTTTTTGAAATCCAGATATAGAAATCCCGTGACGGGACGGCTGGACGGCTTGGCTGTAGATGAAAATGGCGATTTTCTACACTATAACACGATTATAGACCAGACCTATAACGAGTTATTTAAGGACATGGAGCTAGTCAATGGAGTTTCAGACAATTTCAAGAAAGAGTTTTGCAAACACTTTTACAACAGGGAAATTGGTTTGGAGACTTTCGCACGTTTCCAGATTGCCCTTGAGGAAGTTCTAAACAATGAGTGTTTCAATCTATTCAAGTATCTTGCAGAAATCAGGAACAAGGCTATCAAGGACTTAAACCAGTCAATGAACATTGACACGGTAGGCAATCAGAAAGCAGACGGGCAAGCCTTACAAATCGCTAACACTACACCACAGGAGCGCAAAGAAATTGTATTTACTGAGCGCTACGGGGTTATAGAGTACGCTGACAATCTGGTAGAGAACCACCAGAAAAACAACGCTGACACGAAAAGTAACGTCTCAGGGTGGAGCGGTTCAAGCCTTGCCGAACGTTTACAAGCTAACGCAGAATTAAAAGATATTCAATTTCAGATATTTAATATATGTGATAAGCTGTTTTTACAAGTTTTTTAGAAAGGGTATAGATGAAAGATTTATCAAGCGCTAAAATACTAAAATATGATAGTATGTTAGAAGAAATCACGCTTTTCAGCTTTCAGGATTTTGCTTATAGCGATGATGGTTACTATTATATCCAGTCAAACAGCAGACGATTGGGCGACCTTGCTAAGTTGTGGATAAAGCTAAAACCTATCAGCTATCACTATGAAAGCATTGAAAATGAAACTTTCTGGACTATCAGGAAGAGCTACCAGCCGTTACAATCTATTAAGGCGCTTCTATTCATTCGCTTTAAGATTGTGGGCGCTTATTATAGCTTTGAACGATTAACCAGCAAGAGCAAGCTGAAAGGCTTTGCTAGAGTGATTGACGACAATAACTATTTTTCACGCATACCCCTTGTAAACGAGGTGGTTCACTGGGATAACGGGGTTATCGTAACACCTAACTACCAGATGAACGTCACAGGCTTACAAGAAAAACGGGTAGAGATTGACGGTCAGCAACTCCTTGAATATTGGGCAACCTTTAAAATAAATGTAACCAATGATAGAAAAGGGGTCTCTTGCACCGTTATGACAGCAGAAAGAGGACATGAAAACCTATGATAATTATTAACTTGTCCGAGACAACGGACACGCTACAAATCGAAGTCACGGGACACGGAGACGATAAAGACCAATCTTGCGCCCGTGTATCTACGGTTTGCGACTGTATCAACCTATTTTTAAAATCTAACATAGATGATTATGTTAAAAAAGACGGTTATACATTGCTAAGGATTTTTAAAAAACGTACTACGGTACAGACTTTAAAAGCTATCTTGAGTTACATCGTAACACTAGAGCAACTTTATAAAAATTCAATTAAGGTTGTAAATAAAGAAAAAGAGGTATAAACAAATGGCAAAGACAACTAAACTGGTTCGGGGTATTCACTCATGGATTAAATTCCAGAAACATCAAGGTGTAGAAAGCCTATCAATCGAGGGTAAGCAGGCGCTTGCAGACATTTCACAGGATAAGAACGGGGACACAACCCTAATTTTAAACGCTGACAAAGACAAGCTAAATGAAATTACGTCAACAGTTCCATATCTTCCCATTGATACGGTTAAAACAGGTGTAGACCCTGACAAGGGTAAAATAGCGAACATTGAACAAGACCTTGAACTGTTTCCGCTTTCTGGTGGGGGACTGGTAACGGTTACAAAAGAACACGATAGACTAACCATCCATGACGATAAGGTTAAAGAATTTGTAACCAATGCTATTACAGAAGCTCTAAGCAATGCACCAGTTACGATTGCTCATTGGGGTAAAGTTATTAGTCAATTTGAAAAACATACAACAAATATTAGTTTACAAGATGACGATTACTTTAATAATTATGTGTTACTTACTGTTATTTCTCCTAATAACGCTCTAACACAGTTTAGATTTACAAGAGAGGATTTTCTTGATAGCGATAAACCTTATAAGATTGTAAATGATTTTACTATCAGTGTTAAAGCTGAGTTGACAGAAGATAAACACCTAGCATTTACATTTAACACTCATGATATAGTTGGAATTGATAGTTACCAACTTATGATTGAATGGTTTACAAATTATAAAAAAGCCCCTACTGACTCTATTTATCAAACAAAACTTATTAGAGTAATAATTGAACATCAGTCAGAACATTTTGAGGGCTATAAAAACCCTTTATCATATGAACCTAGTCAACCATTAGAATACAAACCAATTACACCATCAGCGCCATCTATCGGAGGGTTTCCAAGAGCGAACACAGAGCCAACACCTCCTATTGAAACAGAGGGAAACGTTCCGCAACCAATAGCAGATGAAGAATCTCATTAAAATAAGAAAGGATTTTAAAACATGAATCCAGAAGAATTTAAAGATGAATTTTTCAGGGCTTACCGTGGGCGCTATTCGTCCTACTGGGTGGAACGTTGGGGGCTTATCCCCTCAATTCCTACCAGCTTTGATAATGCCAATTCAGTCTACGAGCTTTTGGCGTGGCTACAGCGTGCATTTAAGCAATTACTAGATGATTTTGTGGCGCTGGAAAGTGAACTAGAAGATTATAAGAACGCTTTAACCGAACTCCTAGAGCAACTTATCCCCCTCCTTATCCGTCGTTACATGGAGAGCAAGGAAGCGGACGACTGGTTTAACAAAAAAGCGGACATCTACTATAATAAGATTATCAAGCCTTACATTGACGCTGAAATAGCTAAAGTCAATAAGAAAATCGCTGACCTTGAAAAGAAAGTAGATGATGAAGTTAAGCGCCTTGATGGACGCATTGACGCTTTAAACGATAAGCTAGAAAAAGAAATCAAGAAACTTGACGACCGAATCACAAAGGAAGTTGAAACCTTAAACAACCGTATCACGGCAGAAAACAACGCACTCAAGGAGAGAATCGAAGCCCTAGAAAATGCTAACGCAGGCTTGCAAAACGCTTTGCGTAAAATCATTGAAAACCTTGAGGGTTCAGGCGCTTGGACTGGTGGGCTTACTGGTGGATTTAACCAAGGGCGCAATATCGCAACAGGTAACATTAACGTCTTCGGTGGAACACCAGACGGAAACAGCTTTATCCGAACTAACAACGGAAGCACAGAAAACGACCTCGCTGGGGGTATCTAATGGCTTTACAGTTAAAATTTTCAACGTCAACAAATGCCAACGTGGAAAACTTTGGGACAGGTGTACCACCTTGGACGCAAGCATACGCCAACGCTTGGCAGTTCTCAGGAGACACAGACTATGGTTATATGACCAATGGCAATACGACCTATATACAGTACGGGCAAAATGACCCGTCTGTATGGGCGTCAATGCGTTTCTGGGGCGAAAGCGTGGAAATCCTTGAAGAGACAACCAACGCAGACAACTCTATCACAGCTAAAATCAGAGTAAAAGCGCTTTTCTGGTGGAGTAAACGGGTTAGCTCAAACGCTGGGTATCGGGTAGAGTATGACATCAGGGTAAACGGTCAGACTATCTGGACGTTTAGCGGATATACTACCGATGAAGTGATTAAAAATGACGAGAGTTCTCAAGAGTTTACGGTCACTATACCAGCCGAGGGTAGTTCCTCAGCCAGCGCCTTAAATATCAGCGTCAGCTATCCTAACGGGGAATACTCTAACAATTCTTTCTATGTGGGTATGTTTCTTTATAACCCTAACAAAAAGAGTATCAAACCGTGGGCAATCCGTAAGAGCGGAATCTTTAAGACCTTAAACCGCCCATCGGGTCAATTCCAACAGCGCAAAGGCAGTTGGCAAGACGTCAGCGCCCAACCAGCAAACGCAGTCGGGCAAGCAGTCAGCGCACCGCACAGCGTGAGAAAGTCGGGTCAATGGATAGGACAAGGTCAGATAGGACAAGAATAAGGGAGGGTTTCAGCCCTCCTATTTTTAAAAGGAGAATCTATGCAAGAATCAACCAAGATATGGCTTTATGCAAAAAGCCCATTTAAAAATGACTATGCTAACGTGATTAACTTTGAGACAGCGGAAGCTATGGAAGACTTTTTCACAAAGACCAATCCACATATAGAAATTGTGTATGAGTATGACAAGTTTCAATATACCCAAAGAAACGGCTCAATCGTAGTATCTGGACGGGTGGAGAAGTATGAAAATGTGACTTACATGAGGTTTATCAACAACGGCAGAACCTACTATGCCTTTGTCTTTGACGTGCTTTATATCAATGAAGACGCTACACGCATTATTTACGAGGTAGACGTTTGGAACACCTACCAGCACGAACTAAAGGCGTTGAATGTGATTGGGCAAGTGGAACAGCAGACGCTCCCCAATGAACTTTGGGCACTGAAAGACAGTCAGCAAGGCTTTTCAGTCGGGACTAAGTACGCAACGAGAGCTGGAGAAGTCGGGATAGATACGGAGTGGCTTGTAGTAGTCGCAAAACCTACTATAAAAATGACGACCAAGACAAACCGCCCCGTAAATATGAGTTATTCAGGCATGCAAAAGACTTTTAAATACTTTTTTATCCCTGTAAATTTGAAAAGTGGAGCGTCTAAGCCCTTTATTTTCCAAGGCAAAAAGTATGATAGCTTTTACCTTAGAAACCTTTACAAGCACTTGTTTGGCTTGAATCAAGACGGCAGTAGCACCGTCAACCAGATTGTCAACATGTATTTAAGCCGAGATATTGGGGTAAAATACAAAGAGACAGTAGAGGGAGATACGACCTATATAGAAATCTTGTCAAACATCACAGGAAGCGTTGCAAAGATTGGGCGAAAAAATAGCCGTAATTATCGGACATCTGGAAGCAGTTCCAGCGGTGGAAGTGCTAGCACCAACGAAGAGGGCGACACATCAACCGAGGAAAGCCGTGTTAGGTTAGTAACCCGAATCATCAAGAAGCTAGTACCAGACGCAACAGCGGAGGGTATCGCTGGAATTATCGGGAACTTTTCAGCAGAAAGCAACGTCACAGCCAAGAAATACGAGGCGGACTATGCTACAGGGTACGAGTACGAGAAAATGGAATCAGAACCAACAGCGGAGAACCTTATGGGAAGCTGGGGCGCTTTTGCCAGCTTGTACTCTATCAGCTTAAATGAAGCTGGATATAGAGGGAGTGACGGCAAGCACTGGATAGGTATCGGGATAGGACAGTGGACAGGTCCAAGGGCTGAGGATCTTTTGAACTTTGCGCACGCACAAGGTAAGAGCCTATGGGATTTTAACCTACAATTCCAATTTATGAACCAAGAGAGCCGAGCCGATACGTTTAGACGTGTAGCCAGTTCCACAGCAAGCGCCAGCACCAATGCAAGCGACTTTATGAATAACTGGGAAGGCGTAGCCTATAAAGAGGGCGAACGAATCGCACAAGCGGAAGCGTGGCTTTCTACTATTCAAGACGAGTTACAGAAAGGGTAAAATATGGCAGAAGCAACAGAAACGCTAAAAGCACTAAATGAAATCAAGTCACGAATTGGGACAAGCGTAGGTAACGGGCAATGTTACGGGCTAGTGGCGCTATATTCTCAGCTTCTTGGCGGTTGTGACATCGGGGGAGGTATCAACACCCCAAACCCGAACGGCAACGGCAGACAAGCCAGCGGAAGCGACACGCAGAGGGGCATGAGTGCCAGCAACATCGGGGGCGATTATAACTGGGAAGCCTTGGGCTGGAAAGTCCGCTTTGACCCTTCTTTTGCTGATTTACGAGTGGGCTGTATCGTGAACTATATCCCGTCAGGTACTAACATCTGGGGGCATACGGCTGTTATATCAGCAGTCAACGGCTCAAGCTATGACGTGATAGAGCAAAACTACGCTTGGAGCGGTTACACAACCGAGCGAACAGGAATAGATACGGTTGCGAACATTGAAAGCATTATCTACCCTCCCGAAGTGGTAGCAGGTGGAGACGTTGGAGAAATCACAGGCGACACGGGAGACAGACGGCTTGGCAATGGGGACTACTCAAAAACAGCCTTTGACGTTGAAGCCTTGCTGATTGAAGTGGACGGATTTTTTGATTATCGCCCTAACGTCTATGAAATCCCTAACTTATTGAAGATAGCGCATGACCAGATACAAGAGGGCTTACGCTCATACATGGGTAAAGACGACCTAGAAATAGAAGTACAGCTATTAAATAGTGAGTTCACGGAGATAGAGCTGTATGACATATACGGGAACAGCTATGTGTACCAACCGCAGTATTTACCAAGAACGATAGACGAAAATCACAAGTATAAAGTGGTTGTAAGTGGAAGCCTTGGGGATAGTAATCAGGTACATATCAATTTCTTGGAGTATAACAACGCTAACAATGTAAGCTACGCAGATAAGAACATTCTGGAAAATTTGAATAGTGGCGAATGGGCAGAATATAACCCAGAGCATTTCAAGTACGGGCTTAATGACGTTACAGGAAAAAGCGTTGCAATCCTCAACGACCAAGAAGCCAGCTATATTCAAGGGCACAAGAACCAGATGGAACACACGCAGCTAACTTTCAAAGAGAATAGGGAAATGCTTAAACAAAGTATTGACCTATCTAATAAACAAGTCGCTACAGCTAACTCACAAGCCAGCTATAACGCACAGTTTGCCGTTGATAGCGCCAACATCAACCAATGGACAGAGGGCGCTAGCGGTATCTTAAACGTGGCTGGAAATCTCTTAACGGGTAACTTTGGGGGCGCACTTGGTGGGCTTGCGTCTGGTGGTATGAAAGTCTTTAACGCTAACCATGATTATAATGATAAGGTAGTACAGCAAGGTTTCACAAGCGAAAACAACGCTTTGAAATCCCAATCAAACGCACTCGCTAACATGAAATCTAAGATAGCACTAGACCAATCCATCAGAGCATACAACGCTACGATGGCAGACCTACAGAACCAACCTATCAGTGTCCAGCAGATTGGGAACGACTTGAGTTTCCAAAGTGGGAACAGATTGACAGACGTTTATTGGAAAGTCTCCTTGGCTCAAAAAGAAATCATGGGACGGGCGAACGAGTACATCAAATGCTACGGGGTGCTTGTCAACTGGTTTACTAATGACGCTTTAAGTGTTATGAGGTCAAGAAAGCGGTTTAATTATATCAAGATGATTAACGTAAACCTTGGAACACTAAGAGCGAACCAGTCGCACATGAACGCACTACAGGCTATTTTCCAATCAGGCGTGAGAATCTGGAATTATTCAGCGAATAAAGAAGACAAGATTTTGTTTGATATTCAGAAGAATAACCCGAATTTTTAAAAGTATGATATAATAAAATTGAAAGGAGTGGTTTTTATCGAACAAATAGAAAAATGGTACAATCCGCAGAAAATGCTGTCTTATAACCAGTATCTTAATTTTGTTATCGGTGGGCGTGGTATCGGGAAGACTTTCGCACTCAAGAAGCACCTGCTGAAACGGTTCATAGATAAAGGGGAGCAATTCATTTATTTAAGGCGGAACAAATCAGAGCTTGACCGCATAGACAAGGACAAGTTTTTTACTACGGAATTGCTTAAACAAGTCTTTACAAACTTTGAGGTAATAGACAGCGACGCTAGTAAAATTCATACTAAAATTGTTTTCAGAGCGGACAACATGGAAGAAGAGGAAAATATACTTGTTTTGTCTTCCACTAAGATAATACTTAATGGTAAAATCGTTTGCTATCTCAAGAGCCTTTCTACATGGGTAGACTTGAAAGGGTCAGAGTATGATGAGGTTATGAGTATTCTATACGATGAGGTATTGATAGACGTTACCAGTAAAAAGAGGTATCTTGATAACGAGGTGGAAGCCCTCCTAAACTTTATCTTCTCCGTTTTCAGAAGACGGGACGGGTGTCACGCTTACCTGCTATCAAATGCAAGTAATTTCAACAACCCCTATTTTGCCTTTCTGAAATTCTATGACGATAACGGCAAGCGCTTTTACAATATGAAACAGTATGCAACCCTTATAGAGTTCCCTCCTCATTCAGCCTTTCAGACAGAGGAAGAAAAAGAGAGCGGATTCTTTAAATTGCTAAGTAAGTCTAGTATTTATGAAAGCGTTGCTAATAACGAGTTCCAGATTAAGAACGATAAGAACATAGCGAAGATTAAAGGCTTGAAGTCTAGGCTGTATAGCTTCTATTGTGACGGTACTTTCTTAACGGGGTACTATATCGACAATATGGTATATATCGCTAAAGGCTTTGACAAGAATTTGACCGCTTATTGTCTGGAAGTGGAACAGGTGGAAGACGGGTTTGTTTACTTGAACAAGTCCAGCGCACTAGGTAAGACTTTACGGAGTTTGTACCTTAAGAATATGTTTATTTATGAAGATTTAGAAACTAAAAACAAATTTATAGAGGTTATCAATCATGTTATATAATATTATGCTAGAAGTTGCTAAAGGCGACTATATCACAATTCTCTTTGCTTTGATTCTGTTTGACTTTATCACAGGCTTTCTAAAGGCTTGGAAGTGGAAAGTGACCGATAGCTGGACGGGCTTAAAAGGAGTTATCAAACATACCCTTACATTCATTTTTTACTATTTTGTAGCGGTATTTTTAACTTACATTCACGCTATGGCAGTCGGTCAGATTTTGCTTGTTATCATTAACTTATACTATGCACTTTCAATTATGGAAAATCTCGCTGTTATGGGCGTATTTATCCCTAAGTTTATGACGGCTAGAGTGCAAGAAGAGTTACAGAAATATACCTCACAACTAGACGCAGGGAAAGAACTACTAGAAGAATTTAAAGGAGATAAGAAATAATGGTTAAGAAAAACGATTTATTTATAGACGTATCAAGTCATAACGGTTACGATATAACAGGTATCTTGGAGCAGATGGGAACGACTAACACGATTGTTAAAATATCAGAAAGTACGACCTATTTAAACCCTTGCTTGTCTGCTCAAGTGGAGCAGTCAACCCCTATCGGATTCTATCACTTCGCACGCTTTGGCGGAGACGTAGCAGAAGCCGAAAGAGAAGCGCAATTTTTCCTTGACAAAGTACCTATGCAAGTTAAATACCTTGTATTGGACTACGAGGACGACCCAAGCGGAGACGCACAAGCCAACACTAACGCCTGCTTGCGCTTTATGCAGATGATTGCAGACGCTGGATATAAACCAATTTATTATAGTTATAAACCTTTTACGCTGGATAATGTGGACTATCAGCAGATTCTTGCACAGTTCCCTAATTCTCTTTGGATTGCAGGGTATGGCTTAAACGATGGTACAGCTAACTTTGAATACTTTCCAAGCATGGACGGGATAAGATGGTGGCAATACTCAAGCAATCCGTTTGATAAAAATATAGTTCTATTGGACGATGAAGAAGACGACAAGCCAAAGACCGCTGGAACGTGGAAACAAGACAGCAAGGGCTGGTGGTTTAGAAGAAATAATGGCAGTTTTCCATATAATAAATGGGAGAAAATCGGTGAGGTTTGGTACTACTTCGATAGTAAAGGTTATTGCTTAACGAGCGAATGGCTCAAAGACAATGAAAAATGGTACTACCTCAAGGATAACGGCGCAATGGCGACTGGTTGGGTACTAGTCGGGTCAGAGTGGTATTATATGGACGATTCAGGCGCTATGGTTACTGGTTGGGTTAAGTATAAGAATAACTGGTACTATATGACAAATGAACGTGGTAACATGGTTTCTAATGAGTTCATCAAGAGCGGAAAAGGTTGGTATTTCATGAGTGCAAGCGGAGAACTTGCAGACAATCCAAGCTTTACAAAAGAGCCAGACGGACTTATCACGGTTGCATAAAAAGAAAAAGCTAGTAGAGCGTTTCTACTAGCTGTTTTTATATTCTGCTATGATTTTATAAGCGTCCTCGTCTGGGTTATCAAGAGCGATGGAGCAGATGGCAGAAAGAACGCTATTCATCTGATTGTATTTCTGTAAATAGTGATTTTCTAACTGTTTGTAATTGCTGATATGTTTTTCATATCCAGCAAGTGAAAAGGAGTGATGGAGGTTTATGAGTTGCTGGGTCAGCCTTGCTTTATCTAGTCCGTCTGGGTATGCTTTCATCATTTCTGAAAGCGTTTCTAAATAGCTTGTAAATGAATGTATAACCAGTTCATCAAATGTAACCATACCCCGAACGCTAGAAGCGGTTAGGCTTGCAATCTTTTGACCGTGCAACCTTAAACTGTTTTCAAATTGTAAGGCTATTTCTTGCCCCTCTAAGCGTGTTTTGTCTTCCATAGTATCAACCCCCTACATTCTCTAAATAAGCGACAAGGCGCAAGATAGAAGCCGTGTTGCTATCGTTTTCTCGCTTTAACTTCGTAATGATGCTTTGATGTTGCTCAAGCTGTTTTTGTTGCTTGAAAATGGTATAGGTCAGTAGTGACATAATCACTAGAAAAACCAGTATAGCAAGATTGCAAGAAGCGAACCACCAGAACCAGAAACGCCCCTTTTTATTTAATTTGTTATATGAATTTTTCATTTTACTAAAACCCTAGTTTATATAATTCCCTTTCTATTGATAAATAAATAACCTCAAAAGAACCTTTATAAACCTTAGAACCATCACTCAAATATTGAGGATAAACATCAATTAAATTATAATCGTGAATATAAAAATCTTCTATTTCTTCGATTTTATCCTTAAAATACTGTTTTATAAGTTCTAATAAAGAATAAGGGCAATAATCAAAATGATATAATTTAACTATCTTTCTAACCCTTTCAATTTCACTAGGAAAAATCTTTTCTAAACAATCCATACTAATATAGCTCCCTTCCTTGTATAAAACGTTCATAAGCTGATTTTAAGCAATAATGACTATATTTTGAAAATTTAAGGTCTTTGATATTCTCAAATATTATCAACTCTTTTTTATTTTTGCTTTCAAACAAATTTTCAGAATATTCTGAAAAACCTTTAATAAGATAGTATTTTCTTTCTGCTTCCAGCCTTTCATCTGAAAATGTTTTTAAGCATTGAATCTTGAGATGCGTTACCCCCTCAAGAATAATCTGAAATTTAGCTATCATTCTATAAACCCTCTTTACTTAAATACTCATATTTTCCGTCTTTAAAGACTAAAAGTTTAGTTGGATTTAGCTTAAACCCTAAATCACATTTAAGCCTTGCCCTTATTGTATTATAGTCTCTAGCTGATGATTTTGCAAATGATAGCTTAATAACTCTAACATAAGCCTTATAAGGTTCGTCCCTATAAACGTAATAGAATTTGAAAAAATATGTTTCCATACTCTACCCTTTCTTTAATCATTGATATAAGCAACAAGAGCGTAAGCGTCAAGCCAATTATCAATAGAACCGCTACGAGCCAATAAATGATAGATATGTTCTGGTGTTTTACCTTTATTTAATTCAAAAAATTGTTTTAAAACGTTTGGTGTAACACTTGCCAAGGCTAACAAAACTCTTGGCGATTGGCTATCAAGTGGATAATCTTTAACAATACCCATTGCAAACTCTTGAACCTCTTTTAATTGTGTCATATATTTCATTTTTCTTACCTCTTTATCTTT
>ERZ773207.278-NODE-278-length-18901-cov-3.054760_pt1 | contig 18901 bp, 18 predicted proteins | sample MGYA00580997_ERZ773207 | MGnify/ENA primary metagenome ERZ773207 (study PRJEB29015, sample SAMEA2738170) | human oral metagenome | biome: human oral; feature: human-associated habitat; material: saliva | place: China | collected 2239 ... | reverse complement strand
CTGACATCAGCGGTGTGCGTCGCTACCCGATCCCGACTTCACGTCATCTTCCTGCTGCCTCATCCGAATGGATGAGCGATCGTTCCTTGGTGTGGCCGGCCCTCATTCTTTGGTCGGTGCCGCTGGGCACTCGTGGCAGGTGAAGGAACGCTGTGCGGCAGGCACAGGTCGCGTTTGTAGGATGCCGGGCATGAGAAGAACAGTGAGGCAGCGCCCGGTCGACTCAGGGCGCGCCAACCCGGCGCAGACGGCTGCGGAGTCCTCGATGACAGGCGGCTCGCCGCGCCATCGACGTGCGGGGATCAGCGCCTTGGCGGTCCTCGTCGGTGGGTGCTTGAGTGCCTGTGGGACGGGACTCGCCCCCGCAGCGGGCGGCTCGGCCACCGTCCCGGGACCGATTCCCTCCGGCCTCGAGTCGTTCTACCGCCAGGCCGTCAACTGGTACCCCTGCGGCGCCACCGACGGCATGGAGAAGGTCTCGGAGAAGACCGCCCAGGCGACCACCGCCACAACGGCCGCTGCCGCCACGACGTCGGCGAAGGCAACGGCCGCCCCGAGCTCCGGCAGCGCGACCGGTACGGCTGGCGCCTCCGAGGAAACCGACGACGCCACCTTCAGCTGCGCCGTCATCACCGTCCCCCTCGACTACGCCAACCCCAAGGGCGAGACCATTTCGATCGCCATGAAGAAGCGCGCCGCCACCGGCGGCCACTCGCAGGGCGCCCTGTTCATCAACCCCGGTGGCCCCGGCGACTCCGGGGTCTCCTTCGCCGAACGTGCGGGCAACGCCTTCACTCCTGATCTGCTGAGCGCCTACGACATCATCGGCTTCGACCCGCGCGGGGTCGGCTCCTCCACGGCCATCACCTGCACCAGCGATGACGACTCGGCCGACAGCACCGCTGAGCCCTCAGCCTCCGGGGAGGCCTCGGCGTCGCCGTCGGCCTCGGGTACGCCGTCCGCAAGCACGGAGCCCTCCGCGGCGGCCTCCGCCGGGACCGCCTCGAGTGGCGACTCCTTCGAGGAGTGGTCGGAGGCGACCCGGCAGTCCTTCCAGGATCTGACCGACCAGTGCGCTGCCGGCACCAAGCCCGCCGCCCTGCTCGACCACGTCGACACCGTCTCCGCGGCCCGGGACCTCGACATCCTGCGGGCGCTGGCCGGTCAGGAGAAGCTGAACTACCTGGGCTTCTCCTACGGCACCTACCTCGCATCCGTCTACGCCGAGAACTTCCCCGGCAACACGGGGCGCATGGTGCTCGACGGAGCCATCGACCCCGCCCTGTCCCTCGCCGAGCAGGGACTGGGGCAGGCCAAGGGCTTCGAGCAGGCATTGCGCACCTACGTCGACTACTGTCAGGCCTCCGCCGGCTGCCCGCTGAGCGGCGGCACCGACGCCGGAGTCCAGCAGATCCGCAACCTCATCACCTCCGCAAACAGCACGCCCCTGCCGACCAGCGACCCGAACCGCACCGTGACCGGCTCGGACATCGTCACTGCCCTGAGCGAGTACCTCTACACCACCGAGCAGAACTGGGAGCCCCTGAACAAGGCCCTCGACCAGGCCATCAACCACCACGACGGCTCGGCCTTCGCGGTCAAGGAGGAGCAGGACTCCGCCTCGAAGGACGACAGCGGCGGTGCTTTCCAGGCCGTCACCTGCCTGGACTACCCGGTGGAGGGCGACAAGACGACCTGGGCCGCGCAGTACGAGGAGGCCAAGCGTGTGGCCCCGATCTTCGGGAACACCTCGGTCGGCATGGACCTGGTGTGCAGCGTCTGGGGACACAACGGGACCCGCAAGCCCACACAGATCCACGCCCACGGCGCCGCGCCGATCCTCGTCGTGGGAACCACCGGGGACCCGGCCACCCCGTACGCCTGGTCGAAGTCCCTCGCCGAGCAGCTCGACTCCGGCCAGCTGCTGACCTGGGAGGGCAACGGGCACACCGCCTACGGCGGCGACGCCCCCTGCGTCAACGACGCCATCGACGCCTACCTGCTTTCCGGCACGATGCCCAAGGAGGACCTGACCTGCCACGGCAGCGAGTAGCCGCCGCGTAAGTGGGCGGGCCGGGGTGCCCGGTCCGCCCACGCGGCTGTTCAGCCGGCGGCGGGGGAGACCTGGGTGGTGAAGTCCTCCTTGTCCTGGTTGTCGGTGACGACGGCGGTGACGGAGACCTGCTCATCGGCGGGGACCGTGGTGGTTGCCCAGGCGCCGGTGAGGACCTCCTCGGATCCATCGGCGTGCTGGACGTACCAGTCGATGCTTGCGATCGCGCCGTCGGCGTCGGTGGAGGCTGAGGCGTCCAGGGAGAGCTGGTCGCCGTCGCGGGCGAGGGTGAAGGAGCCGGCGGGGCGCGTGTTGTCCACCTGTGCCTGTGCTGCGGCAGGCTGCTCCTGCGCGGCCTGCCGATTGTTCAGGGTGTTCATGATCGAGGAGGCCATGGCTTTGTGCCCGGCGGCGTTGGGGTGGAAGCGTCCGTCGTCGAGCAGGCCGTCGAACCAGGAGGTCTGCTTGCCGCACAGCTCGTGGCCGGCGAAGGAGCCGGAGGGGTCGGTGAACTGGTATCTGTGGCGTTGGGCGGCGGCCCTGAGAGCGGTGTTGAGCTCGTTGGTGCGGGCGTTGATCCAGCGCTGGTCCACCTTGGCAAGCCCCTGGCAACGGCCGGGAACCGGACCGCCTTTGCCGCCCTGCCGAGTGAACATGCGCGGGTAGCCGACGGCGACGACGGTCGCATTGGGGGCGCGGGTGGCGATGTCGGTCATGATCGTGTCGTAGCTGTAGACGCCGGCCTGCTTGCCCTTGCCGGCCAGGGCATCGATGGTTGAGTCGACCGGGTCGGTGACCTCCTTGTCGCTGCTGCAGTTGGAGAAAGGAGGCTGGGTGGCGCACTCGGAGAGAATCTTGGCGAAGCCGGCGTCGTTGCCGCCGATGGAAAAGGTGACCAAGCCGGTGGAGGCGTCCAGGTGATCGAGCTGGGCGGGTTCCTTCCAGGGAGTCCGGGCCTCGTAGAAGTGCTTGGTCCAGGCTCCGGAGCAGGCGCCGAAATCGAGTGTTTTGCCGGTCTTGTCGGCGACCTGGTGGGCGTATGCGGCCGTGGCCCGCTTGCACTTGTTACCGTTCTCCATCTGGACGTTGGTGCCCTTGGCGTAGGGAGGAGCCCCGACGCCGGAGGCGTAGGAGTCTCCCAGGGCCACATAGCCACCTGTCGGTAGGGACGGCGCCAGGGGCACGGAGTGGACTGAGGGGCCGACGGCGGTCAAGACGGCCAGTACCGTGACCAATAGGCCGAAGTGGAGTGTGAGGCGCCGTGTACGGCTGACAGTGGTGGTCGGTGGTGTAGATAGACACATCAGTCGGTTCGAGAGTGATAAGTGACGTGTTGACATCAATGATTTCGGACCTTCTTGCTCAGTCCTATGAGGGCTTGTATCTGCTGTGAGGATATGCGTTTTTCCAGGTCAGAGGTGGGTGCCCCAATTCCGGAAATTCGACCAGTCGAAGTTTTTACTGAAAGGGGCAAGAGCGAGTGAGAGAGCGAAAGCGAAGTGAAACATCATCGTTCCTTTCCGGATATCGGTGCTGGTGACGCTCTAAGTATCTCCTGCAGGATAGTGGTGTGAATCACCCATCCGGATAGGTCGATCGGGTGATTCCGCTCAAATCAGATTGTGCTGCAGGGCGTATACTACTGCTCCCACCCTGTCCTGGACTCCGAGCTTGGCGATGATCGCGGAGACATGAGTCTTGATCGTGGCCTCGCTGAGTCTCAACCGGGTTGCAATCTGCTTGTTGGTCTTGGCGTCGACGACAAGTTTCAGCACCTCCCGTTCTCGTTCTGAGAGGGTGATCCCATGGGGGAGGGGGGAAGTGCTCTGCTGTGTCTGAGTCTGCTTCGAGGTGGACTCTGAGGGCTGGGCAGAGCCGTTTGCCCATAGTCTGGCCTGGTCGCTGATGATGGCCGATGACGTTGGTGACAGGACGAGATTACCTGCGACCGCCTGTCGGATGGCGCCGGCTAAGGATGATGCGCCATCCTCCTTAGCGACGAATCCACGTACCCCCAACGCCATGGCGTCATCAACGATGGAGTCGGCCGTGAACGTGGTCAGGATAAGGATCGCAATTTCCGGGTTCTCCTCGAGAAGTGCTTTAGCTAGTGCTAGGCCATCCATTTTGGGCATCTGGACGTCCACGAGAATGGCCTGGACCTCGTTGTCGACCTCCGAGGAGCGGAAGAGGTCGAGTGCCTCTTGGCCATCCTTGGCTGTCCAGGTAACGACAATGTCGTCGTTTTTGGAGAGAAGATCGCTCAGTGTTTGACGAACCAGGGCGTCGTCGTCCGCAATACCAATACTGATCATGACTCATCTTCTATGACTCGTGTGGCTGACTGTGAGAGAGGGATGGAGGCGGATGCTAGCCAGGTGCCGTTGTCCATCAGTGTATTCAGTGAACCTCCAATGGTTGAAAGTCTTTCCTGCATACCAAGAATCCCCATCCCGGAAGAGGGGAGTCTATGGTGCGGAGAGGAGACTCCATTAGTCACCACTAGGCGAGCCTTGTTCGTGTCCTGGCTCAGCGTGATGGTGACTGCTCGATCGTGGTCCGCATGCCTAAGAACGTTAGAGGTCATCTCCCGAAGTACCCGGGAGAGGATGGCGGCTTGAAGACGGGTGTAGTGCCCATCTCCTCTGCACTGATAGGTCACGGAGTAGCCGGATGCGGATAGGTCGTCGGCGACGGCGCGCACAGACTCCTCAAGATCCAGCACGACGGCTCCCAGTCCGGTGATGCTTGCACGATCGGTGTTCTCGTCCTTGTTTCGTAGGGCTCGAAGCACGAGGCGTAGCTCGTGAAGCGAGTCGGCCGCGGTGGACTCGATCGCGGCGAACTCTTGCCGTGCGGCGGCGGGGTAGGAGGAGTCCGCGGCCGCTCGTTGGGCCCGCAAGGCGGTCTGGGACATCGAGTAGGCGACGAGATCATGCATTTCACGAGCAATTTCGACGCGGATGGATTCCAGTTGCTCCGTGACGGTCGAGACTTCTTCTCTTAATGTTGTCTCTGTGCGCCGCAGCATTTTTCCTGAAAGGAGCATGCAGGCAGCGAGGAACAACTGAGAAACTGCGTCCAGGATAGGGCCTGTTGGGATGATGATTGCCGCTGGAATGATGATCGCGAGAATGAGCGCCACCCGCAATGGGAGAAAGATCGCCAGGAAAAAGAAGAAGGCGGCGTTGGTGATAGTCATGTCGCTGGCGGGAACATGCGGCACCTGAAGGAGCACGATCCAGAGGGTCAGATAACTGAGAGATCCCGATATGGGGTATGCAGGAATGAGGGACAGAGTGATAACTGTTAAGAGAAGAAAGATGAGGCGTTCTGTGCTGGGTGAGTTGACGAGGGTGAGCATGAGTACCAGGTTGATGACACCAACTATGGATCCGACAGCGGCATATCGCTGCCGGGATCGGGATGCGCCCCATAGATGCATGCCCGCCCACCAGTGACGGAGGGTGCTGGTGGCATCTGAGAAGTTGCTCACAAAACTTTAATACCGGATGAATTATTGGTGTGTCAAGCGTTTTGTGAGAATGAGGGCGGGGACGACACCAAGCACCGCCCCGCACTGGAGACCATCCTGACCCTTCGGGGCGCGCGATGCCGACCCAGAGGACACCGTCATCGCCTGGCCCACACCAGCTGAGCCGAAGCGGGCGGGTAAGGCAGGGATTGAGGCCAAGTTGAAGCAGGGGACTCGGCGGTACGCCACCTGGGCCGCCAGCGAGATCATCTCAGTGTTGGATTCAGTGTTGGACCAGCGGAACGTCACCTTCGATTGACGGCGCCGAGGATGACGCTGATGTGGTGGGGCCGAACTGGATCGGGGGTGGAGCACTGAGCAGCCAGAAAGAGGCTGGCTTCCTTGAGATCGTTGACGAGGTCCTCGGGCGTGACGAGGTAGTGCTCGGAGATGTACTCCTTGTCGCGGCAGCGCAAGATGGTGCGCCGCCTGCGACCCGCATGGTCGATCTCCTCGGTGAGGTACGTATCTGGCCGGAGCCGGATTGTGCTGGTTGCGGCTGCCGCAGGCAGTATTTGATCAATGGAGGCGATGAGGGCGCCACCGATCGCCATATGGTCGGCCGCGCATCGTATGGTGGCTCCTCGCTGTTCAGGGTTCAGGAGAGTGATGGACGCCATGGGGAGGCAGACGGCCTTGAAGGACTCCTTGATGTCGAAGGAAACCATGTCTGCCTGCCGGATCTCGACCCGGTCTGCGATTCCCAACTGGATGACCCGCCGTTCAGTCAGTCGTTCGGCGAGAAGACTGAGCACATCGATGCTGAGGTCGGTGGCGAGCACTCGGTGCCCAGCGGCCGCCATGGGCACGGTGACACGCAAGCAAGTTCGAGGACCCGCAACCCGGCCAGTGCCTGATCGGGCAGGATCTCGAGAAAATCGAGGATTGAGGCAATCTCAGTGTCGTCCCGGTGCGTAAGCTCGTGGCGACGTCGAGCACCGGTGCCGAAGGAAAGGCTGGATTCATGGCCCGCTGCTCGTACCTCAACCATGTGAATCACCTCCTGAGATTCTGTGGGGTGGTTGGCCGACTTGACCTCCAGATGCAGGCCTGAGCAGCAGGGGGCTTCGGTCGGATCGAGCCAGCGGTAATCGCGCTGCGCAGGGCGCCGAGGGAACAGGAATGGGCTGCGGCGGTTGCGGCAGGCCGGAGTCTGGCCCGCACCTGGAGTGAGTAACAAAATTGGCGACAATGACGTTTGGACATCAGTTTGTCCTTCCCTATCGGAGGAGCAGGATGCTCCCGAGATGTCAGAGTTCAATGACGGTAAGAGGCTTATTCATGGAGTGAGGAACCTCAGCGTCCGAAGAGCACCCAGCAGGCAGTCCACCAGTCAGTGCTCAGTGCTGCTTCCTTCTTAGCGCTCGCCTGCTGAGGAGAACGGTGGCAGTCATGAGGATGGTGTTCCAGATGAGGAACCAGGCGATGCTCGCGGGCGTGGGTGTGGCCAGTGAGCGGGCCTGCATGCCAATGGTGACCTGGGAGTATGGGTAGAGAGTACTCAGTGGCGGAGCGACAAGGAGGATGGCCAGGCTGAGGAAGGAGGCTCCTATGCCGGTCAGGACGGTGGTGGCGAAACTGGGGACGTAGATGCCGACGAGCAGTTGGGCGGCGGCGATGGTGACGGCTCCGAAGGTTCCCAGGAGGGCCCAGGTGGTCATGGTGGCGATGTCGGCCGGGGTGAGGTGGAAGCCCAGGGCTGCGCTGGCAGCCATGACGAGCAGGAGGAAGGCCAACTGGCAGTAGAGGGCGAACAGGGTGGTCAGGATGAGCTTGCCGGTGTAAGTGGTGATGGTTGCGCCGTAGGTGGCCATGCGGCGCCAGTTGTCGTGCTCGTGCTCCATGCGGGTCAGGCCGGCGGCGCGGAAAGTAATCAGCATGGGGAGGAAGAAGGCGCTCCACAGCAGCCCGCCCTGGCCCCACACTGCCAGCCAGGTGACGCCCTGATCGCGGAAGATCTCGGTGTTGCGCAGGTATTGAAACACACCGTCTGCGGTGTTGAGGGCGGCCAGGGCCAGAGCGAGGGCGGCCAGGATCCAGGGCCGTCTGGACTTGGTGCGCTCGATGGCTAGGGGCAGCAGAACCTGCTCTCGCAGCCGACTCGTCTTGGTGATGGTTGGGCCCGTCCGGGGGAACTCGGGTGTACCACTGGGTGCGGCGGTGCTGATTGCTGCGGTCATGGTGGTCTCCTTTTCGTTCTGGGATGTCTTGTCCTGGCGAGTTGGGGTTAACGCGTGATCTGTCGATTAAAGACGGCCTGGGCCAGGGCAGTGGCGGCCATGCCCATGACGATGACAATGGCGATATAGGTACCCAGGTGGTTCAAGGGGACGACGCCGGTGGTGGTGGCTTTGCCGAACAGCAAACGCACGGGGGAGAGCAGTGCGGGGTACTGCCAGGGCACAACGGCGGCTACTGAACTGGGCACTAAGATATTGGTGAAGGTGCCGAACAGACCGCCCAGGGCACCGACGGTCAGCGTCAGGGCCTGGCGATGAACGAGTAGAGCCAGGACCAGGTGGATAGCGGTCATCGCGATGTTGGCCACGAGCAACCCGCCCAGCCAGGTCGCGGTCATGCCCAGGTCGGTGGGCACGCCGCTAGCGGTGGCCACCAGAGTGGTTGTGGACACCAGGGCGATGACGGGTATCGAGCAGATGGCCAGGGCCATAGTCAGCTTGGCTAGGAACAGGGCGGTGCGCGACTGGCCGTCGGCGAGGAGCTGGGACAGCATGGTGCTGTCGTGCTCGGTGCTGGCCAGGCGGGAGGCCACCACCGCGGAGATGATCGGAGCGAGCAGGCCGTGCACGGGCGTGGCACTCGCAATGGCGTAACCTGTGGTCACCGCGACACCGGTGGGCGCTTTGGCCAGACTGATGACTGTGACCGCTGTGGCCCAGACCAACTCCAAGCCGGTGGCCAGGAGAAGGGTCAGCCATAGACGCGACCTCTTGAGCTTGGAGATCTCCAGTCCTAGGGCTTTCATGCTCCTACCCTCCTCATCCCCTGGTAGGCGGCCTGCTGGGCTGGTGCCTGGTAAGCAGCCTGGGTGTAAGTGGGCGCCGGTTGGGCTGGGGCCCGGTGGGGTCCTTGGTTACCCGGGTAGCCGGGTAATGGTGCCTGGGACGGAGCGCTCTGCCTCTGGGCTGGCGCCTGACGGGCGTGAGCGGGCTGGTGCGGCACTCCGCGCAGTGGCTGCTGCTGGATAGCGAGCTGGTCCTGTGGTGAGGGAGCCTGCTCGGTGATGTCCAGGAAGATCTGCTCCAGGGAGCGGCGTCTCAGCTCGACTCGGTAGATGCTGGCGCCTGCGGTGACCAGGGTGGTGACCAGCCGGGCGACGTGATCGTCGTCGTATGCGGGCATGATGATCTCGCCGTCCTGGACTGAGCTCACCCGCCATCCCTGAGCAGCCAGGGTCTGGGCGGTGGGGACGGCTTGCTCTGGGCGGGTGCGCACCACGATGTGGCCGGCCTCGGCCAGGGCAGACAGAGGACCTTGGTAGAGCAGATGGCCGTGGCTGATGATGCCGATGGTGTCGGCCATCTGCTCGATCTCGCTGAGCAGATGACTGGAGACCATCACAGTGATCCCCCGGGAGGCTGGCAGGCTGGTGATCAGCTCGCGGATCTCGTGGATACCGGAGGGGTCCAACCCGTTGGTGGGCTCGTCCAAGATGAGGAGCTCGGGCTCTCCCAGTAGAGCCATAGCCAGACCCAACCGCTGCTTCATGCCCAGGGAATAGGCCCGCGCCTGCTTACCAGCGGCGTGGGACAGGCCCACGGTATCCAGGGCCTGGTCGATGCTGGCTGCGGCCAGATGCTTGACCCGGCGCACGATGTCAAGGTTCTCCCGCCCGGTCAGGTGACCGTAGAAGGAGGGTTGCTCGATCAGGGAACCCACACGAGACAGCGTGCGCCCGGGTGAGAAGGGCTCCCCAAAGACCTCCACGCTCCCGTTGGTGGGGCGGGTCAGCCCGAGCAGCATCTTCATCGTGGTGGACTTACCTGCTCCGTTGGGGCCGAGGAAGCCATAGACCTGCCTGGCAGGAACCTCCAGACCGACGCCACTGACTACCTCAGCATTTCCGTACTGCTTGGTCAGTCCTGTACTGCGCACCACCAGGTGCTGCCTGGTATTCAGCATTGCTGCGCTCCTTTCCGATTTTGTCGCCGCTAAGCGCGGGGACATCGACTGCATGATTTGAAAGGCATATCCACTCTAACGCATGTAAGAAATCCATGGGGGCGATTCTGCTCCTACGAATGGGCTAGTCGATCGTCGTATTGACGTTCTGGGAATGGAGTGCTCAAAGGCGGTAGGTCTCGGTCAATGGTAGCGAGGCGCCGCCTACTTGTCATATTGACATCAGGAAGCAGTGGCGTCATCGCGCGCAGCAAGTCCGGGAATCTGTCCAGAAAAGTGATCGCCCGTATGGTTCATCATACTCGCTCCCTTGACGGCGCATAGAGGCGTGCCTAGTGTCATTACCGAGGTTCAACTCAGGAGTCGCCAGTCCTGGAAAGAAAGGTTGGTGCTGGTTGAATCGCCACAGGATTCATTGATGATTCATCGATGAGCCGACAACATGAACCGCACCGCTACAAGGGCGGTGCGAACTCGAAAGGAGAACATCATGAGCAACATCAACATGCAGGCGGCAGCCGCCCTCGATGAGCTGAGTGACGCGGAGCTTGACCAGGTCCTGGGGGCTGGTGGTGATGGCGTGAAATGGTCGATTACTCATGAGTGCTACATGAACAGTTTGCAGGTCCTGCTCACGTGCTGCTCGTAAGTGCTCCCCCTCCTTGGTAGGCCTCGAGATTGATTGTGGGGGACCGGGCCTCCTGCCCGGTCCCCCACAATACTCAATCAAGTATCGACAATATGGTCGGCATAGCTAAAAAATAGTGCGAACCTGAGAGGGGGCGTCGTGAAGCTTATTCACAAACTGAAGCGCGTACTCTCTGATCTGGGGGAACACAAACGATTGGCGCGTCTGTGAATAATCATCCGGGAGTGAAAATATGGATCATTCACCTGAGATTCCGTTTTATGCCTATGTATCCCTGTGGGGTGAGGAGGTGGGGCCCGTAAGTCGACGGTTCCTGCCTCCTGAATGCCTTCAGGCGGAAATCCTGACTATAGTCAGCCCGGTTCTAGTCTACCTTATCAACGAGTACAGACTGCAGGATCAACTTGACGGGGACTCCCCGGAGAAGCGTTATCAGGACTTCGAGGTCTCTGCCAGTCAGAAGGTGATCCCTGACATCACCTCCAGGTTCCCGGAAGTTCTTGAGCGCCTTCATTCTCGACTCGACTCTCTTGAGTCCCTGTGCGCCACGGTGCGTCAGCGCTTCAATGACGACTATGAGTCACTGGTAGCCGAGTCAATCATTCCGCCGGAGGCTTCCGATCTTCTCCAGATCAAACCGATGGGAGACCTTCACGATGGAGCCGCCACGTGCAGGCTCTCCCTGAGTGGGGACGCGACTCTGTACTACAAGCCCCGGGAGTCCTCCGGTGAGCTCCTGGTGCAGGCGGTCTCCGACACGGTCGCGGCGGCGGCCGGCATGAGTGCGCTCCGAGTAACGCCACGGCTCAGCACTCGCTCTGGGTACTCCTGGGTGCAGGAGATGACATCCGAGCCGTGCTCAAATAAAGACGCGGTGAACACCTACTACGAGAGGGTGGGGCACCTGCTCCTCGTGGCCTACCTGGTCGGGTTGACTGACCTTCACCACGAGAACATCCTGCCCGGAGCCGGCACTCCCTGCGTCGTTGACGCCGAGACCATGTTCAGCACCCCGTTGCGGCAGCCTGTCTCCATCACGCAGGCGATGCGCGATGTCAACGGCTCCATCATGTCCTCCGTCAGCGGCTCAGGCATGCTTCCCGTCGGTACCGGCAACGAGATGTATGGGGGTGACGTCAGTGGACTGTCCCAGGGCAGGTGGCGAAGGGAATCGCGGACGCTTGTCAACCTCGGCCGCGACGACATCAAGTTCGCCAGGCAGGTTCTGGAGCACACTGACACGGCCCATCTGCCGCATGTCGTCGATGACGGTGAGTCCACCGCCCTGCATCCGGTGAACCACGTCGATGCCATAGTCCGGGGCTTCACCCGATCTTACAGAGCGGCGGTAGAAGCCAGAAGGGATATTGCTCTGCTGGTGGCAGACCGCGCCCCCCGCGTCCAGTGCCGGCTCCTCGCCCGCAGGACCGCTGAGTACAGCATGTTCATGAGCTACTTGTGGTCCGTCACCAGGCTCGGGCGGCAGGAGGAGATCTATGAGCACCTCCGCCGCAGATCCGAGGGCCTTTCCGAGCAGGTCGTCTCCTCTGAGATTTCCCAGATGAACGAGGGCAGTATTCCGATCTTCTGGTGCTTGGGAGACTCCACGGACGTCTATGACCCGAGCGGGGCGCTGGTGGCCAGCCTGGAAGCACCTCCTACCCACGGTGTGTACGCGGTTCTTGACGCGCTTGGCGATGACGACCTTGCCCTCCAGCAGAGGCTCATCCGATTCGCCTTTGACAGCGAGACGTCGCTGTCTCTCCAGAGTCCCCGGCGCATGAAGTACGAGCGCGGACTCCAGGCACCCGCGCACTCTGGGTACGAGGGAGCGAAGGCCCTTTACAGGACAATATGCAAGTCCGCGGTCAGTTCGGAGGCGGACGGCTCTGTCAACTGGCTGAGTCTGGGTGTCGACGACCACGACGCGCTGGAGCTGCGCCCGCTCACGGGATCGCTCTACTCGGGGACACCGGGGCTCGCTGTGGGGCTTCTGAGCTACCGTGAGCTCACTGGCGACCGCAGCATGGATCCCGTGCTGCGCAGCATTGCCCAGGAGGCTCTCGAGTCTTACAGGCAAGGCCTGGCTGCGAAGCGGGCGCTCTTTTCCTACTACAACGGGACTCTGGGGCACCTGGCCGTTCTTCGAGTTCTTGGCGCCCAGGGCCTGACGGACGCTGACGCGGACCAGCTGACCCACGACTTCGTGGACACATGCGCCTCGGTCCCTCTTGACGACCTTGATGCCGACGTCATCGGTGGGGCCGCCGGGACGATCATGGCGCTGGCAACCCTGCCGGACCGTCAGCAGGCAGAGCCGGTCATTGCTCGACTAGCCGACTACTTGGCCGACCTACGTGACAGCGGCTGGACCGTCCCCAGGCCCCGGGCCATCGACAACGCCAGCTTCGCCCACGGTGCCAGTGGGGTCGCCACCGCGCTGCTTCATGCCGCCGCGGTCACCGGTCGTGATGAGTACCGCGACTCCTGGAGGGCGGCCTGGAAGCACGACGAACGCTTCCGGCGCGGGGACACCTGGGTGGACATGCGCCGAGACGACGGGCTTCCCAGCGCCAACTGGTGCCACGGACTCACCGGCCTCATGCTGGCCAGGTGCCGCTGGCTTGACCTTGACGACGAGCATGACCTGCTCTTGCCCGACGAGCGTGCAGCCGTCAGTGACGAGTTGCTGATCGCCGCAGACGGGGTGGAGGAGCACGGACTTGGGCTTGACACCTTTGCCCTCTGCCACGGCGTGGCAGGAAACCTTCTCGCCCTTGAGAACGTCGCCCACCGGCTTCCAGGCAGGTCCTGGGAGGATGAGTGGACGAGCATGAGTAGCTTCGGGATCGCCAAGGACTGGCTGTGCGGCCTGAGTGACCACTTCCAGTCGTACTCCGCGATGAGCGGGCTGCCCGGCATTCTGCACGCACTCGCCGAGCATGCCATGCCGGGCAGCCCCATGTCGCCGCTGCTCCTTCCAAGCCTTGACTGGGGTGGTACCCGTGCGCGTTAAGTTCCGGATGCAGACCGGAGAGCAGGACTGCCTTCTGGCCTGCTACTCCATGGCAGTCTCGTCCCTGGGGATCGACCTCCTCCCTCACGAGCTCTACGACGGTGACGCTCTGCCCGCGGACGGACTGAAAGCCAGCTACCTGAGGCAGATCGATCAGTCCATCGGCACCCGCACCCGCGCCTACCGGGATCCCGGGGCAGAATGGACACGTGAGGTGTTCACCTCCTTCAACGGCCCGGCGATCGCGCACTGGAACTCGAACCACTTCGTGGTGGTCGCCTCGATGTCACGTACCCACGTCCGCGTGTTCGACCCTGCTCTTGGCAGACTCCGCCTACCGCTGGAGGACTTCTACCGCTCCTTTGCCGGAGTGTGGATCCTCGTCGAGCAGGAGCGCCCCCCGGCTCTGGCGCCCCGTTCTCGGCCGCCTTCCGCTGTACGAGTCTTCTTCTCCCGGCACCTGTGGCTGCTGTTCCTCTGTCTGACAATCGGTCAGGCAGCCTCCATGGCAGTTGCCGCCGGGGTGCGTACTGTCCTCGGTGCAGAGTATCTCTGGCCGATCACCATCGGCCTGGGAGTGGTGCTTGTCCTTTTGTACCTGGCGTCCGGCCTGATGCTAACTGCTGCTCAGCGTGGTCTGACGGGCAGGTTTGAGCGGCGCTACTCGGAATCGCTCTTCCGCTCGGTGCTGAGGCGGCCCTACCTGTTCTTCAAGAGCCAGACCGTCGGATCCCTGATCGAGGTCATCAGCCTGCGGGGAACGATCAGGGACGTCATCCTCTCCTCAGCGATCCCAGCTGCCATCAACTTCCTCTCCGTCATGGTCCTGGTGGTCTACCTGGCGTGGATATCCGTGCCCCTGACCCTCATGACATGCGGGATATCGCTGCTATTCAGCATCATGGCTGGACTTGCCGTCCAGCGGGAGCGTGACGCCAGTCAGAACTATGTCCAGCGCCAGGTCGCCTTCACCTCAGCCATTCAGCAGGACATCAACTCTGTGGATGAGACCAAGGTGACTCGGACGGAGGACCAGGTGGCGGCACGCTGGTCAGCGGAGAACAACCGTCTGGCCGAGGCGTTCAAGACGACCCTGGGCGCCCAGAACCTCAGCACGGGGGTCCAGCGCGTCTACTACGGCGTCTCCCTGGTCGTCGTCGCGGCCTTCAGTGTCAGCCTCTACCGGTCGGGGCACGTCGGCATGCCTGATGTGGTGCTGTTCCAGGCGGGGGTGGGCATGCTGGCGGGGGCGACGTCGGAGCTTCAGACCTTCTTCGTCTCCTGGGCAAAGGCTGCGGTCTTTGAGCAGAAGCAGGCTCCTCTTCGGGAGGAGCCTGAGGAGCAGCGCCGCGACGTCGTACTCGCTGAGTCGCCAGCGTTCATCACGGCACGCGACCTGTCCTGCACCTATCCAGGTGGTGAGCCGGTCTTCGCTCCTATCTCATTGACCATCGGTCAGGGAGAGCATGTGGCCATCATCGGGGAGTCAGGGTCAGGAAAATCCACCCTGCTGCACGCGCTCATGGGCCTGCTGCCGCACGACGGAACGGTCCAGTACGGGGACAGGTGGGACCGGTCAGGGCTGGGGGTGGTGCTGCCCGGTATGTCGCTCTACACCGGCACTGTGCGCGACAACCTGGTAGCTGAAGGCGTGGACTGCGCCGAGGCCGACATCTGGGAGGCACTCGCTGCGGTGAACCTCGCGGATACCGTCTCCCGCCTGCCTCGGGGGCTTGACTCCGCTGTCTTCGAGTCCGGCCGGAACTTCTCCTCTGGGCAGGCGCAGCGGATGCTCGTGGCCAGGTCCCTCATACGAGGCCGCTACGGCATCTTCTGGGACGAGGCGCTCAGTGGAGTGGACGCGAGCACGCGCGAGAGCATCTACCGGAACGTCTTCCAGTCCGACGCGTACCGTGGGGTCACGATCATCGCCGTCAGCCACCAGATGGACATTCTGAGCCGGGTTGACCGAGTCGTTTATGTCAAGGGCAACCACAGCGCGCCGGTTATCGGCGTGCCGACCGCCCTGGAGCACACGAGCAGGCGGTACAAGAGGTTCGTTGCCAGCGCTAATCTGCTCGCCGCATAGACGTGCAGCCGAGCGCCCTCTCCTTCGTCGGCGCGGAAGGTGTCCTCAGCCCCCTCGGGTGTCGGATCGCTCAAGCGTCACGGAGGTGGCCAGCACGACGACGGCGCTCAGGGCCGTGCTGATACCGACCGTGACGGCAGCGCTCGTCCAGGTGAGGTCCTGTGCGGCGAAGACAAGGGCAGCACCATCGCTGGTGGCGCCGATCTGCGTCGTGCGGGTGACCAGGGCGTGCGGCAGGAGCCAGGCTGCCGGAATGTGCACCAGCAGCGCCGTCGTCCCCGCTCCCGTCAGCGCCAGGCCGGTCGCCACCGGCACGGCAAAGGAGCGAGTAAACGCTGCCAGGCCCGACTGGACGGCGCACACGGGCGCGCAGGCCACCGCGATCAGCAGCCCCGCGACCAGGTACCGCGACGGCAGAACGCCCGGCAGCCCGAGGACGAGTGATCCGACAGCGGTCGCCGCCATCACCAGAACGAGCTGCATGACTGCCGCGAGCAGCCAGGCAGCAGTGGCCTTGGCCGCCACCGTCCTCCACGTGGGGACGGGGATGCTCATAAGTACCAGCCCGTTGGACCCCTGGTGCTCAACCCTCCAGACGAGGGACGCCAGGACACTGAGGGACACAGGGAGCAGCACCATCCCGTAGAAGCCGATGGACCGCACCCACAGGAGTTGCCAGTCCGCGGGGCGCACGAGCACGCACGCGCAGAGGACCGAGACCGTCGGCAGCACGAGTACCACGCCCCAGCTCGCCGAGCGGCGCAGCTTGAGGAACTCGATGATGACGGAGGACATCTCACACCTCCTGATGATCAAAACAACTAGTGACCAGCGCAAACAGTGCGCCCCCGACGCCGGTCAGAACCGAGCAGGTGCATATCCAGGTCCACTAGGTCCGTCCCGACGAAGTCCGCCGGGACGATGAGCCCGTAGGCGGTCCACGGGCTCAGGTACCGCGCCCACAGCGGCATGACCGGGGCGAAGACGCTGAGGAGAATGCCGATCAGCCCCAGCGCCAGAGGCCCGAGCTGGTTCTCCACCCGCGCCGAGGCGAGCAGCTGCGCGCCCAGCACGGCGAGGTTGATGGCCGCCAGGCCCGCTACCAGTGCGAGCAGCCGGGGAACCGGCACCGGAGCCGTCAGTCCGACGGCGCGGCCGACGATGACCACGAGCGCTCCCCAGGCCGCCGGGATGGGGAAGATGAGCAGCCCCAGGGCAAGGAGTTTCACCCTGCACAGCCGGCCCGGGGTGGTGCCCGCGGTCGCCGCGGACATCCAGCCCTGCCCCGAGTGCTCCACCTCCACCTGACGGCTCGCCATGACAGCCAGGAGAAGCGGCGAGGTCAGTCCGACGGCGCCATGAAGGCTGACCATGAGGAGCCGCCACCCGTCGCCGTCGGCGTCGAACCGGTGGTTGACCAGCCCCGAGCTCAAGGCCGACAGAACAGTGAGCGCGCAAACCCCCAGCAGGAGGAGCGCAGTGATGAGTTCGATCCGCAGGTGGCGCATTTTGGCGTACTCATTGCGCACCTTCCTCGTCGCCGACCCGGTCCTCATAATCCTCCCCCGTGAGTGAGAGCCATGAAGACGTCCTCCAGGGTCTGCTCCTCCTGGCGGACCTCGTGCACCCTGATACCCTCGCGGACCAGGAGGGTGACGACGTCGGCCGTTGCCTGCTGGCTCAGGCCCGGGACGCGCAGGAGCCCGTGCTCGTACGCGGACGCTGTACCCCGCGCGGATAGGAGGTGGGCGGCAGCAAGGGGGCGCGAGCAGCCCAGAAGCGTGTCCGGCACAGAGGTGCTCATGAGCTCGGCGCGCGTGCCCTGGAAGAGGAGCCCGCCGCGCGAGACGATCCCCAGCACGGTGGCGACGCGGTCGATCTCGCCCAGCAGGTGGGAGGAGACGATGACCGTGACGCCGTCGGACGCCAACGACCTCAGGAGCCGGCGGATCTCCTCGATTCCGGCGGGGTCGAGGCCGTTCGTCGGCTCGTCGAGGATGAGCAGCGAGGGCCTGCGCGCCAGCGCCATGGCGATACCCAGGCGCTGCTTCATGCCCAGGGAGTACTCGCGGACCCGCTTGTCCATCTGCCCGCCCAGGCGCACGGTGTCCACCGCGTCCTTGACGTAGTGGTTGGGAAGATCGAGCATGCGCTGGACGATCCTCATGTTCTCGGCGCCGGTGAGATGCCCGTAGCCGGGTGGGGACTCGATCAGCGAGCCGATGTGGGCCAGGTGCCGGCGTCGAGTGCTCCGGTTCATCGGTTGCCCGCCGATGAGTACCTGCCCGGCGCTCGGTTGTACCAGGGAGAGCAGCATCTTCATGGTCGTGGACTTGCCCGCGCCGTTGGGGCCGAGGAATCCGTAGACGGAGCCCTGCGGTACGCGCAGGTTGAGGCGGTCGACGACGGTCCGCTGTCCGTAGCATTTGGAGAGATCGATCGTGCGTACGAGGTCATTCATGACCTCGAGCCTCCCCGCCGGTGCGGCTTCCCGCCTCCGCCGCGAGGAGCAGGCTGGACTGTGCAGTATGCATACGGGCGCAGTTACGGTGCATACGTTATGCCGATGTCGTGCTGACGCAGTGCTTACGGCTCCACGCGCCCGTCCCGCTGCAAGTCCCGATCCGCCCGGCTCGTGTCCCGGCGCGGTGAGACCAGGCCCGACTCGTAGGCCAGGACGACCGCCTGTGCCCGGTCCCGTAGCCCCAGCTTGCCCAGGATCCGGCTGACATGGACCCGCACCGTCCCCTCGGCGACACGCAGGTCGCGGGCAATGGCCTCATTGGACAGTCCGCGGGCGACGCGCGCCAGGACCTCGCGCTCGCGAGCGGTCAGGTCCTCCAGGGCCCGAAACCTGTCATCGCCGTCGTCGACCACCGAAAGCGGGAGAGCGAAGTGTTCGATGAGCCTGCGGGTGGTGGAGGGAGCCATGACCGCGTCGCCGCCGTGCACATGGCGGATCGCGGCCATGAGCTCCTCCAAGGAGGCGTCCTTGAGGAGGAAGCCGCTGGCGCCCGCCCGGATCGCCTCGTAGGCGTACTCATCGAGGTCGAAGGTGGTCAGGACGATCACCCGAGGGCCGCCGGCAGCGCCCTGGACGATGGCGCGCGTCGCGTCAATCCCGTTCATCCGAGGCATGCGCACGTCCATGAGGACGATGTCCGCCTTGACCCGGTCGATCAGGTCGACGGCGGCGCGTCCGTCCTCCGCCTCCCCGACGACTTCGACGCCCTCCTGGGTCTCCAGCAGCATGCGGAAACCGAGTCGGTACATCTCCTGGTCGTCGACGAGGATGAGTCGAAGAGTCATGCGTTCTCCTCTGTGCCTTCCGGTGCCGGCTCTGAAGACGCCAGGGGTTCTGGGAGCTCCGCCTCTGCGCGCTCCTTCCACGGCAGCACCGCTCGGAGGCGGAAGCC
>ERZ773207.273-NODE-273-length-19067-cov-9.738113_pt1 | contig 19067 bp, 18 predicted proteins | sample MGYA00580997_ERZ773207 | MGnify/ENA primary metagenome ERZ773207 (study PRJEB29015, sample SAMEA2738170) | human oral metagenome | biome: human oral; feature: human-associated habitat; material: saliva | place: China | collected 2239 ... | reverse complement strand
ATCCGATTGCTTACCTTTAGAAGTATACGAAAAGCACCTTGTTTTGTCAACTATTCTAAGGGAGAGCGTTTGTTGAGTCCTCCTCTTATTTGACAGAATCGATTAAGTAACCGTACCCTTTCGAGCTCATCTCTTCTAAAGGAATAAACTTGATAGAAGCACTATTAATACAAAATCGAAGTCCTCCTTTATCACGTGGCCCATCTTCAAACACATGGCCTAAATGAGAATTGGCAATGCGGCTTCTCACTTCAATCCTTTTCATATTAAAACTTGTATCTTCATGATAAGTCACTACTTCCGAAGAAATTGGTTTTGTAAAACTTGGCCAGCCACAGCCTGAATCAAATTTATCCTTTGAAGAAAATAGTGGTTCTCCTGTAGCAACATCTACATAAATTCCTTGAGCATGATTATTCCAATATTGATTTGAAAAAGCGACCTCTGTACGATTCTCTCTAGTGACAGCGTATTGTTCCTTTGTCAACGTTTGTCTCAAAGTTTCATCATCTGGCAAAGGATATAAACGTGTATCAATCACTGGATCATTCGCTTTATTGACATCGATATGACAATACCCATTTGGATGTTTTTTTAAATAATCTTGGTGATATTCTTCTGCTTCAACAAAGTGACGTAACGGTTCCGTTTCCACAGCTAATTTCTTTCCAAAGTGTTCTTCCTTTTCATTTACAACTTCATGAATCACTGAAGCATCTTCATCATTTACAAAATAGATTCCCGTTCTATATTGTCGTCCTGTATCATTTCCTTGCTTATTTACAGAAAAAGGATCAATCACTCTGAAATAATATAACAGCAATTCTCTTAAACTGATTTTATCTGCGTCATATTGAATACGAACTGTCTCTGCGTGATCTGTTTGATGAATTAACTGATAATTTGTAGTTTCAACATTTCCATTTGCGTATCCACTTACTACATCAATTACTCCATTAATTTTTGAAAAATACTCTTCTAATCCCCAGAAACAGCCACCTGCTAAATAGATTTCTTTCATATTTTCAACTTCTTTATTCACGTTTGTTTTAGTTTCTTGATTTTGAATCAAATGGGTTACCTTTTTTGAAATGGTATCTGTTTGCGAACCATTTGAAACAACGTTGTCTTTTACAAAAATAAGGGCAGCGATCAAGAGAACCACTAAAACAATTGTAATTCCCATTGATTTCTTATCCATTGTGATACACCTCTATAAGTTTAACAAGGTATTCGTAATATCTTGATTCTTCAAATGTCCTGGTTGTACTTTGACAACTTCTCCGTTCTCATTAATGAATGCAGAAGTAGGATATCCAACAACTCCTAATTTTTTTAAGAATTCTCCTTTAAGATCCATTAAAACTGGTAATGCTTTATAATCAACACCATTAAACCAAGTTTTAAAATCATCTACATTCTTTTCACGATTGACCCCAGGTGCAACTACTGTTAAAACTACAGTATTCTCTGGTGGATTCTGTGAAAGATCTGTTACATCTTGTAATCCTGCCAAACAAGTTGGACACCAAGTAGCCCAGAATTTAATATAGATTTTTTTACCTTTGTATTCCGAAAGAGATACTTCTTTTCCGTCTAAGGTTTGGAATTTAAAATCAGAAACCTGAACCGTACTCTTTTTCGTTTCTACAGTGTTGTTTTTATCATTTGTCGATTGATTCATCGGCATACTTTGGCATGAAGCTAATAAAAAGGCACACCCTAACGCTACAATCATTTTTAATTTCATTCTAATTTCTCCCTTCATTACTGCATCATTTGAACAATCTGTGCATAAATAATTGCGATTCCCATTAAAACAATCATGAACCCGCCAATTTTTTTCAATTCTACTAAATGCTTCTTTGCAAGATTAAATACTTTTATAGCTACTGTTGAAGCAACTGCTAATACTAGAAACGGAATCGACAGTCCTAAAATATACAATACAAGAAGGAAAGCCCCATAAGCCATCCCTGCTTGTTGTGTAGAAATTAAACTTAATACCGCACTTAGTACCGGCCCAACACAAGGGGTCCAACCGAAACTAAAGCTCAATCCTAATAAATAACTATTCCATAATGACTTGTGATTTTTTGTCTCCAGTTGGACTGTCTTTTGTTTTTGTAGAAATATAAAGTTAAAGACCTCCATTTGGTGCAACCCTAACAGAACAATAATTATTCCTAAAGTCAGATTAAAAAATGGATTATAAATCAAACTTCCTAATAAAGTTGCAGCAAATCCTAGAAAGAAAAATATCGTAGATAGACCTGCAATAAATACTAGAGTCCGAATAAGCGGTTTCAAATAGAATTCTACTTTTCCAATTTTCACCTTTTTCCCCTCTTGCTCACTCATTAAAACGCCAAAATAAACTGGAAATAATGGCAATACACAGGGTGAGAAAAAGGATAGTAATCCTGCGAAAAATACGCTCCCCCATAAAACAAAATCCATAAAACACTCTCCTATAATTAAGATATCAGTTATACATTAAAAACTGATTAATACATGCTTATTTTAACATATTCTAATCTAGGAACAAAAAGAGCTGTTTCAAACAATAAAAACCACGTGAGCTTTCACTCACGTGATTTAGTAGTTTTCCTATTAGAAGAATAAGCTATTATTCTTTTCTGCTTGGTAGTTTTGACGTACTCGGTTACCAGCACCTGGTTCCACTTGTTCTAACGCTGATTCAATAATTTGTAATGATTCATCGTATTTGAATGTGTGGTTGAATAGGTCAAGTGCACGACCAATAGCTGTTTCGATTTCAGGATGTGATAGGCGGTAACGGTTCGCATGTTGAATCATATACTCCGTTAATTGTGCGTTATCAACGATTTGTTCTGTAAGAATATCTAATTTCTCAACATCTTCTTCAATCACGTTGTTTGCCGCATTAATTTCGTTCATATCTAATTTCACACGATCCATCTTTTGCCATAATTGTTCGATACGATTGCTTGTAGCAAAGAACAATTCTAAGTACTCTTTTGGAAGCCCTGGTAAGTGGTACTTCTCAATCGTACGTTTCATATTCCGTAAGTCTAATTCGAAGACATCTAATCCGTCACGAATCGCTTTTTCTTGGCTACGTAAATCAGTTAATGTGTTTACTAAATCTGCTTGTTCTTCATCAATGCTGTTTAATTTTTCAAGAACGAGTTCGTAATGTTCTTTCACTACTGAGTAAGGAACTTGATGGTTTTCCATCGCCTTGCTGTAGTATTGAACCGCTTCTTGTTCTTTTTCTAATTGTTCAGCAAATTCTTGTACACGAACGAATTCATTGTTTGACAAGATATAGTTTTGAGAAACACGGTCAACCTCGATGTTTACGTAACGGTTGCTTTGTAATACTTGGTTCAAGCGTTTTTCAACTTGAGCCTTGTTACGGTATACAAATTCACGTGCTTCAATTTCAGCTTCCATCACATCGTAAAGTTGGTCGATTTCACGAGCCACTTTATCTAATTGTTGACGAGCTTCTTCTAATTCTGTAGCAGCAATGTGTGCACGTGCCACTTCAATTGTTTTTTCAATCTTTTTAATTTCTTCAGGAATTGAAATTTTAGGGAATTGATAATGCTCTTCAACCATACGAGCATATCCTTGTTTCAAGTCTTCTATTTGTTCATTGTACTCTGTTTCGATTTCTTTTAAGAATTGAGGAACTTGTTCAACGATTGACTCAAATTCTTTCATTTCTTTATCGATACGTCCAAGTACTTCTTTGGCTTCTAAGTGGTCGCCTTCGTTTGTTAATGTATTAAATTTCGCGAAGTCTAATTCTAAATAAGCTAAACGTTTTTCTAACGTTTCTAGTGCTTCGCCGAATGAGAAACTATGTGCTAATAAGTCTTTGCGCATTGAAGCATAGCGTTCTTGTAATAAGTCTAGCTCCGCGCGGTTTTGTTTTTCACTATCCAATAATTTTTGTAATGCTGAGTAAATTTTATCGACTTCAGCTTTTGTTTCTTCAATCAAGTTTTCAGCTTGTTGTGTCACTTGATTTCCTTTGATGAAGTTTAATTTTTGGATATATTGTTCTGCACTAACTAATGCAGCTTCGATTTCAGGGAATCGGAATCGTGTGATTGTTTGCCATGTAGCTTGCCATGTTTCATACGTTCTCTTTGTTTGACCTGTTAAGTTCAAGTTTTTCAAAGTATAGAACGTGTCCGCAATTGGCACAGCCATTAACTTATCCTTTTTCTCTGTTAATTCTTCAATTACTTTAGTTTGTTTCTTTGTCATGAATATTGCTGCTGCATAACCTGCGGCACCCAGTACCACAATCAGCAATAGAAAGATTACAAATCCCATGCTATAGCCTCCAAATATATATTTACAGTTTTCACACATAATATCACTAGTAGTATAGCATGTTTTATAGCGATTTAGCAAAAACTTCAAGGTTTCAAAGGGATTTTTTTATAAATGATTAGTGTATTAATCGACCAGACTCCAAAGTGTAACGCTTATTGTATAAGTCGATATCTTTTGGCACCCTATGTGCTATCTCTACAAATGGAATGTTATTATTAATGAGAAGCTTCCTAATAATCATCGTTGTATCTTCATCTATAGCGGAAGAAAACTCATCTAGTAACAGTAATTGGTATTTTCTAAGTAATAGACGTGCTAGACAGATTCTAGCTTTTTCTCCTCCAGAAAGTGATTCATCAAGATTTACTTCTGCATTATGTAGCCCTATTCTATCGACTAAATAACCTAATCCAACTTTTTGAAGAACAGACGTAACTTCACTATCAGAATAATCTTCCCCTAGAGAAATATTAAATTTCAACGATTCATAGAAAATCCTTGATTCCTGAGTAAAGAATCCAATGTGTTTCTTTAAATCATCTCCTGAAACTAATTGTCTCTGAATTCCATTATACTTTTGAACTCCATCTTTAGATACATAGAGTCCGTATATTAATTCTAAGAGTGTAGATTTTCCAGAGCCTGATGGCCCCATAATCAGCACCCTATCATTCTCATTAATTTCAAGATCAATTTTATCTAATAAAGTCATTCCATCAATTTGAACACTACACTGTTGTAACTCAATTGGAAACACTGTACTGATACTAGATTTACTTTCAGAATTATCACATTCAAACTCTGTATACTTTTCTACTCTTTCAATTACAGGAATGATTGAATTAAATCTTTGATAATAATCTATTGCACTAAGTAAAGGACCAACAATGCGGTCACTAGCTAAATAAATTGCAATAACTGTGGCTAACTTAGTGTCCCCAACAATAACGAGATATACCCCAATGGCTAGCGGTACAAATGAACTTAATCCAGAAAGTAAGTTTGCTAATAACTTCGATGTAAATCGAACATGATTCATTTGAAAATAGGCTTCTTCTGTTTGATTCAATGTTCCCATCAACTTATTCAAGAAGATTTTTTCTACAAAAAAGTTTTTAATAATTGGCTTACTTTTCAAATATTCTTGTTGTTGCAAGATACTTAATTGGTTCACTTCAGCCCATTCCTTTGAATGCTTTCGAATAGATTTCGCAAATAATTTTGGGACCAATATTGGTAAGAACGATAACGTAATAAAGAGCGCTGCTAATTTTAAATCTATAGCAGATACATATAACAAGGTAACCAACGCAAAAACGAGGCAATAGAAAAATCCCATGATAGACTTGATTCCCTGTTCTTCTAATAGTTTTAATTCACTAAGCACTATTGACTCTACTTCCTGTTGGTTAAACTTTCCATAAAAGAATGCTGTAATGATTTTTTCTTTAAGCATTAATGTTAATTGTTTTATCATTTTTTGTTGAGAATCTTCCCATATAAATAATCCAAGCCGAATAAGCGAATAACTAAGAATACCCATGATTGAAATTTTTACTAAATCCTCAACCTTTTGAGTTGATGAAACATCAATTAACCCGGAAATAAAAGATGGAATAATAATACCGTCTAAAGCCGTTAAGGACATACCAATAGCAATAGGTACTAAGTATTTGCGTGGTAACCACTCCAAAATTTTCTTCATATAATCCATCATTTCACTTCCTAACAAAAAAGATTCTAATCAAATTTATGCGTTATTCTTATACTCTCATTGACAGTTCATATTTATTATTAATTTAAGTATAGGATATTTGTGAAAAAAAGCAATAACCAAAATGATAAGCGTCCCCGAAATACACTCTTTTGGTGGATAAATGTCCGATTTTTTATACCTGCTTAGTTTTTATCCTGAAAAGGTATTTTTTATTTAATAGACAAGATATACGATTCATCAAGTATAGTCATAAACTAATAAATATCCACCGGCTAAGTGAAGTGCGGATTAATTAGACAAAAAAGGCCGAACTGGATAGTCCGACCTTTAAAAATGTCATTAAAAATTATTTTAATGTAATGGAAACTTTCCCATAAGAAAAGTTATTATAAATCTCTTTTTAATCTTATGAACATAAGAAGCGAGATTTCCAACATCTATAAATTTGCCTTAGCAATAATTAGCATACTTCTGTTTACCATAAAATCCGGCTTAACAATCCCAATTGATATATATCTTTTGTTTTCCAATGAACTTTCTTGGAATTACTATCATTATTGTATTTTTATAATTTTTGTATTGAGATAATATTTACTTAATTCATTTAAGTATATCAATTGTCTCATACTCTATATCTTCTAGTTCTTGCATGCGATGAGTGATTATAATAACCATTGTATCTTCTAATTTAGATAAATTATCTAAAATCACTTTTGAGCTGGCAATATCAATACTTGAAAAACTTTCGTCTAATAAAATAATCGGATTGGGATTTACCAGTAACCTAGCAATCGCAATTTTTTGCTTTTCTCCACCTGATAAATCATTGATTGTTTTATTTAAGTCAATATCTAACTGATTAATAATCTCTTTAAAATTATCTGACTCATCTTTTCCTAGTAAAATATTTTCCTTGATGCTTGTGTCAAACATATATCCTTGTTGTCTTAAATAACTAAACAATTTGTCTGTGTTGTATTGCGCCATATTAATGCCGTCAATCAAAATCTTCCCTTTTAGGGGCTCTAATTGTTGTAATAACAGCTTAAATAGTGTGGACTTTCCTGTACCGGAAGCACCGTTCAGTACGTACCATTTCCCTTTATCTAACTGTAAGTTAACGTTGCTAAATAACACGCGATCCGTTGTATATCCGAATTCTAAATTTGAAATAGATACACTATTCCACGCTAATAAAATAGGTTTTTCAACAATTTTATCATTACTTGCTTCAAATTTATCAATTTTATCTAACAGTTGAACTGAAGAATGGATAATAGTCAGGTATTGATTAATCGCAGAAATCGAATCAAACAACTTCATTGCTAAATCGGTTGTAGACAGGATTGCGCCAACTAAAATCAACTTATTTAGTATCAATAAACCTGTCACAAAAATGACAGCTAATTGACTAATCACATTTAACAGAAAAATAATAAATGTGACTTTGCTCGTTTCTTTAGCAAGTAGCACTCGACTATTCTTAATTTTTAATAACTCTTGACTAAATGTATCCTGATAAAAATTTAATCCTCCGAATTCTTTTAGAACATCAATCCCTTTCATCATGTTATTAATTTTATTCAAGTAACTTTTGTTCGCCTCTGAAACCTGATTTCCAGCATTGGAGACCATTTTCTTTGTCAACAAAGGAATAAAATATAATATAATCGACAAAATCAGACTAACTACGAATAACAAGTAATGGATGTAAAATAAAGCAATTAAAGATAAAATGGCACGCAACATAAATCTTATCATACCAAAAATACTTCTCAACACTTTATTTTCAATCATATTTACATCATTTTGAAGAAAGGACTCGATTTCCTTTTGTTCTTGATTATCAATATAATTAGCTTTTATATTCCATGAAGCATATGACATATCACTACGCATATCATTACATATGTTTTGAATAACGATTTCTTGATAGACTGTCTGAAAGTATGAAATGATTAAACTAACAATCCATAATCCCAAAATAATGAATACTTCATTCATAAATACTGTAACATTTTGTTGGATAATATATTCAGCAACCTTCGTCATACGTAATGCAGCATATACTTGTAGCCCTGAGACAGTAAATAGTCCAGCTATATTTAATATAATTCCCAACAACTCTTTTCTTAAATATTTAATCATTTCTATCCTCCTCCAAAGAACTTCAAAACTCAATCTCAAGTGGTCTATATTTTTTGGATGTTTATCTGAAGAAAATATATATTCAGAAATAGTGTTCATCCTTCTTTAATTTCATACTAATCTTATCAGATTTTATTTTTGTAAAAATATTAATAATGATAACGCTTTAAAACATTCTAAAAAAATAACAGCTTAAAACAATTTAAGCTGAGTGAATATGTAAAAGTTGGTGTCATTACAATTATACTAACAAACACCGTAAAGAACATGAAGTTAATCATAGGCAACATCTCCAAATATTTAGAAAGTAGATTGCAAAAAACTCCAAGTGCTACATCTTGTACAAAATTGATTAGTTTATTCGTTTACATAGGGTTCGAACCTATATCAAACTTATATCATATTTAATTGAATTACACAAGGCATTTTTTAAATAAATATCCCTCAGCTGAGTAAAGTGCACCCCAAGAGTTAGACACAAAATCTAACTTTTGGGGTGCACTTCACAATCCGGAGGGTTTACTTAGACAAAAACAAGGAGGACGGAAATCCGTCCTCCTCGTTATTTACGCTTTTATTTAATTAATTCGTAAATCGCTTCTGCATAAATTGCAGCTGATCTGAATAAATCTTCTAATGCGAAGAATTCATTTGCTTGGTGCATTGTATCGATTGAATCTGGGAAGAGCGCACCATACGCTACACCACGTTCAAAGATACGTCCGTATGTTCCACCACCGATAGATTGTTCGTGAGCTGGTAATCCTGTTTGACGGTGATATACGTCTAACAATGTTGATACTAACTCATCTTCTGGAGATACATAGTGAGGAACTTGTGCTTTACCATGAGCAACCGTGAAGCCATAACCTGAAGCCACTACTTCTGTCTTAATTTCAAGACCTTCGGCAGTCACACCTAATGGGTAACGGAAGTTTACTACAGCTACCCCACCTAATTCTGGAGTATAAGTGAAGATTCCTGCATTCGCTGTTAATGGTCCCATCACTTCATGTTTGTAGTCCACTTTTAAGTTTTTACCTTCTGTGTCTTCATGTAATACTTCAGCAGCAAAGGCTAAGTATTTCTTCGCGTTTCCTTTGAAGTTGAATTGGTTTAAGAATTTCGCTAAGTGTGTACCAGCGTTGATTCCTTTATCTGGAGTAGATCCGTGTGCTGATTTACCAACAACATCTAAGATGACTTTACCGTCTAATACTTGAGCAGTACCTTCAATTGGATTTGCAGTTACGTATGCTAAGAAACGGTCAACCACTTCTTCTGCATTTGGAACAATAACTTCAGCATGGGCATCTTGAGGAACCATGTTTTCACGTAAGCCAGCATCGAAGCTTAGTAATTGGTATTCTCCTTCTGACGCTTCACCTGGAATATCATAGTGTAATGAAAGAATTCCTTTTTCACCATTGATGATTGGGAATGTTGCGTCTGGTGAGAAACCAAAGTCTGGCATTTCTTCTGTTTGGAAGTAACGGTCCATACATTTCCAACCTGATTCTTCGTCAGTTCCGATAATGAAACGAACACGTCTAGAAACTGGCAATCCTAATTCTTTGATGATTTTTAATGCGTAGTATGCTGCCATACTTGGTCCTTTGTCATCGCTTGAACCACGCGCATAAATACGGTCATTAATAATTTGTGGTTCGAATGGATCTGTATCCCATCCAGTACCCACTGGAACAACGTCCACGTGGCCTAAAACTCCAAGAGTTTCTTTATAGTCTGGATTTGGTGCAAATTCGATGTGACCTGCTAAGTTTCCAACTTGTTTTGTTGTGAAACCATCGCGTTCACCCATTGCTAAAAACGCTTCTAGCGCTTCTTTAGGTCCAGGACCTACTGGTGCATCCTCTGTTGCTTTAGAATCATCACGTACACTGTCGATACGTAATAATGTGAATAAATCTTTTAATAGATCTTCTTTACGAAGTTCTACTTCTTTTTTCCAATCAATTGTCATCCAATCGCTCCAATCTCTATCAAGTAGATTCAATAGTTTTATCTTACCATTTTTACAAAGGGATGAAAAGCGGTTAAACCCTTTCTATAACAAATAAAAGCCTAGGATTTCTCCTAAGCTTTTTGTTCGTCATTGATTTCTAATGATTGTCGTTCTTCTTCGGTGAGTGGTCTACTCTCTCCTAAAGCGAGTTCCTTATCTAAGCGTAATGGTCCCATCGTGAGTCGCTCTAAATCGACAACGGTTTTCCCACAAGCCTTTACCATCCGTTTCACTTGATGGAATTTTCCCTCTTTCAGGTGAATCTGAACAATCGATTCATCCTGCGTCGTGCTCAGAATATCCAAACGCGCTGGCATACACTCCGTTCCATCCGATAACACAATGCCTTTTTCAAAAGCAGTGACATCTTCTGCTGTCATCACACCTTCAACTCTTGCTTGATAGATTTTGGTGACATGCTTCTTCGGTGAAAGAAGACGATGCGCCAATTCTCCATCATTTGTCAAAAGTAATAATCCGTGCGTATCGATATCCAAGCGTCCAACTGGGAAGACTCCTTTTTTAAAATAAACGGGGTCTATTAAATCCAGAACCGTCTTATGAAGATTATCTTCTGTGGCACTAACGACTCCTTTTGGCTTATTCATCATAATATAGACGAACTCTTCGTATTGAATCTTTTCGCCATCGAATAGAATTTCATCCGTTTCAGGATTCACTTGAACTTTACCATTGGTTACGACTTTACCATTGACGGTAATTCTTTTGGCCTTTAATAAAGATTTGACCTCGGAACGAGTTCCAAGGCCACAATCTGCTAAACATTTATCTAATCTCATTATTTCATCCTCAATTTACGACGAATACCACCAACGCGTGCGCCGAGCATTTCATCCGCTAATCGATTCTTCAATGTAATCAACCCATAAGTTGCTGCTCCGACAAAACCTACCACAGCAACTGCAATGAGTGCACGAAGTTTACCTCCGATTGGCATTACATGTTTAATCGCGTATAAAGTGAGTGCTGAAGTAATCGCCATCGCAAGGGAGGCAAGAAGTACTTGTCCGAATTTCTTCAATACGTAATTCAAATCGAATTGTGTTAATCGAAGAACGTGACGGCACATATAAAGTGTTGCTACAAAATACGCTACTGAGCTGGCAATTAACGGACCTGCTCCACCAAGGAAGTAAATCATCATTGGTTGCCATAGCAATTTAATAAGCACTGTAAATCCTAATGCTTTAATCGCAATGATATGTTGTTCCATCGATTGCAAGATGTACGTGAACGTTACGAATAATCCTAAGAACACACACATGATACATGAAACCATTAATAAATACGTTCCTGTTGGATCTGGTGAATAGAACACATTATAAATTGGTTCTGAAACAATCGCCATCCCTACAGAAGCTGGAATCATGATGTAAGCAAATAATCCAAGGTTATTGGCAATCACGCGTTTAACTTCTTCACGGTCATTCACTGAATAATGAGCCGCAAGCAGTGGCAATGCCGCTGTTGAAATACTCATCGCTAGCGAAATAACAATCATAATCACCTTATTCGCATTAAATCCAAATAAAGTAATCAGTTCTTTCCCTTCTTCAAACGAGAAGGTCGTAAAGATTGGAACTAGACGTTGGAAGGTTTCTTGGTCAATCAAGCTGATGATTTGAATACTTGAAGTCACTAACACGAAAGGTAACGCCTCACGCATTACTTCCAAAATAATCTTCCAGAAACTTAATGGACGTTCTGGACGACCTTCTTCCATTAATTCCATCATCCCTTTATGGTCACGGAACATCTTATAAGCTAAGTATAAGAACGCGATAACAGCCCCCACAAAGGCCGCAAATGTAGAATGAGCGACAGCGATGACGAATCCGCCGTGGATGACACGCATTACAAAATACGTTAATCCTAACATATACAAGATACGAACAACTTGCTCCCATAATTGAGATTTCGCAGAAGCAGCCATTTCATTGTATCCTTGATAGTATCCACGCATTAAGCTTAGCGGTGGAATAATGAGTACCGCAGGCGTTAACGAACGGATAACCAAAATACTATCCGCAATCTCTTCAGGAGTAGCTCCCTTTGCAAAAAGTGGCGCTGCAAAATACATTCCCGCCGCAAAGACAAATCCTAGAAACGTCATAAAGAGCATCGTTCCTTTAAACAATCTCCAACTTGTCTTATAGTCTCTTCTTGCATGGTTATCCGCTACGATTTTAGAAATTGCAACCGGAATTCCTGCCGTTGATATTTGTAATACTAAAGCATAAATATTATAGGCGATAAAATATAAGTAGTTCGCATTATCCCTATCTGCACCCATCCATATTCCCCAAGGAATGATATAGAGAGCTCCAAGCAATCTTGAGACGATATTCCCAATCGTTAACCAAGATGAGCTTTCCAAGAGAATTTGTTGCGAATTTTTCTGATTTCGAATTTTATCACTCAGGCCTACATAAGGCTTTCTTTTAAACATATATTGAAAAATCCTCTTTCTTAAATTATACCAACAATAAGAGTACATTATTTTAATGTAAAATGCTAGCATTCTTATGAAACCTTAAGTAGTTGCTAAACTTTCAACAAAAAAGAACCGAGCCCTTTAGCTCGATTCTTCCTAATGATTAGTCTAATAAACTTGTTTGTCCTTCTTCTTCCACTTCGACAGGAGATGCAACTCCAATGCCATAGTGAGCACGAACTTTTTGATTCAAGTCTGCTACGACTTCTGGGTGGTCTGCTAAGAATGCTTTTGCATTTTCACGACCTTGACCAATCTTCTCGTCGTTATAAGCGTACCATGCACCACTCTTCTTCACGAAGTCGAGGTCTGCTGCCATATCGAGTAATTCCCCAAGTTGAGAAATTCCTTCTCCATACATGATATCCACAACAGCTGTTTTAAATGGTGGAGCCACTTTATTTTTAACAACTTTGATTTTAGTTTGGTTCCCTAAAATTTCAGTACCTTGTTTGATTTGATCTGCACGACGTACTTCTAAACGAACAGTCGCATAGAATTTCAACGCACGTCCACCAGGAGTTGTTTCAGGGTTCCCGAACATAACGCCCACTTTTTCACGGATTTGGTTGATAAAGATTGCGATTGTTTTTGTTTTGTTAATTGAACCTGATAATTTACGTAATGCTTGAGACATTAATCGAGCTTGAAGACCTACGTGAGATTGTCCCATGTCGCCATCGATTTCGGCACGTGGAACTAACGCAGCTACTGAGTCGACGATAACGATGTCAACTGCTCCTGATGATACTAAAGCATCTGCAATTCCTAATCCTTGTTCCCCTGTATCTGGTTGAGATAATAATAATTCATCAATGTTTACGCCTAAAGCTTTTGCGTATTCTGGATCTAGAGCGTGCTCAGCATCGATAAACGCTGCAACTCCACCACGTTTTTGAACTTCCGCAACCGCATGCAATGCAACGGTTGTTTTACCTGAAGATTCTGGTCCGTATACTTCAATGATACGTCCACGTGGGAATCCACCTACACCTAATGCGATATCTAACGCAAGAGAACCTGAAGATACTGTTTGAATTTGTGTATCTACTTTTTCTCCTAATTTCATTACGGCACCTTTACCGTAGCTTTTCTCAATTTTCTTTAGCGCATCTTCCAATGCTCTTTGACGATTTTCATTTTCTGCCATGTTTTAATTCCTCCACGAATTTTAAGTCAAACATATTGTACACTATGTTCTATTCCATGCGCAAGCAATATGCGAACATTTGTTCTTATTTTGTTCGAACTTGTTTTAATAAATACTTTCTAAGTAGATTCCATCCATATTGGACCGCGAATTCACGGTTATCGTTACGAGTACGTGCAAGGTGTAATTCTAACACTTCAACCTCTGTTTGAGAGGCTAATGCCACGAAAATCGTTCCGACTTCTTTTCCTTCCATTTCACTAGGCCCTGCGACTCCAGTGAAAGAAATTCCCAAATCACTTTGATAATGGAGTCTTGCTTGTTCGGCCATCGCTTTGGCACATTCTGCACTCACCATTCCATATTGATCTAGCAATGTACTGTCGATTCCTAGTTGCGTTTCTTTAGCCTCTCTTTGATAAGCGACTGTTCCACCTTGGAAGTAAGAGGTACTTCCTTCAAACGCCACGACACTTGCTGCAAACAATCCACCTGTTAAACTTTCAGCACAAGCGAGTGTAAGTCCTGATTCTTTTAGTAACTCTACAGTGACTCCCTGTAATGTATTATGGTCTCCATATCCATAGAAGTATTCTCCTACTTGCGATTGGATGAGTAATTCCATGCCATCAAGAAGCTCTGTACATTCTTCTTTGGTTTCTCCATTAGCTGTCAATCGAAGCATCACTTCAAATTTTCCAGCGTATGGTGCAATTGTTGGATTTGTTTGTCCCTCGATTAAATCTTCTAAGATGGTTACGAGACGAGATTCTCCAATTCCAAAGAATCGTAAATAACGAGACTCGAATAAATCTACCTTGCCCATTTTCTTTCTTAAGAAAGGCAACACTTCTTTTTGCATCATCATTTTCAATTCATTTGGTGGTCCAGGTAGAACAATGAATTGACGTCCATCTTTTTCATACCCACAACCGACCGCAAGTCCATTATGATTTTTAAAGACGGTTCCGCCCTCGAATGCGAGTGCCTGTCTACGATTATTTTCACTCATATCTCGATGAGAACGCACGTGAAAATCAATCACTTTCTGAAGAGCTGCCTCATCTTCGACAAGTTTCACTTCTAAAAAGCGCGCCAGCACTTGTTTTGTGATATCATCTGTCGTTGGTCCAAGACCCCCAGAAAAAATAATCAACTCACTTCTTGAAGCGGCTAATTCAATCGCTTCATATAATCTGTCTTCATTATCACCAACAACTTGCTGATAGTAAGTTGGAATTGAATTTTTTGCTAATTCTTGGGCTAAGTATGCACTATTCGTGTTTACAATTTGCCCCATTAGTAACTCTGTACCAACTGCAATGATTTCTGCATTCATTGTGTCTCGCCTTCCTTACACTCTTTTTCGTAAAATAAAAAGCCCAAAACAATTGTTTCAGGCTTTTGTTTGTTATTCTGTTTTAGTAAATGAATCCGCAAATACATGTCGATTCTTTACAAAATAATCCAAACCTGAATAGATTGTAAATACTAAACAACTATAAAGTAAGATTTGTCCGATTGGAATACCAATGGCCTTAAAGAACAAATCATCTGTTAATAGGAAAATAATCGCCAACATTTGAGTGGCGGTTTTTACTTTCCCTGGCCAAGCAGCAGCCATGACTTCGCCATCTGTGACTAATAATAATCGAAGCCCCGTCACTGCTAATTCACGACAAACAATGATACTCACGACCCAAGCAGGTGCTAAGTTGAATGAAACAAGCATAATGAATGCACTCATTACTAGCATTTTATCTGCTAAAGGATCAGCAAACTTCCCAAAGTTTGTCACTAATTTGTATTTGCGTGCTAAATATCCATCAAGATAATCTGTAAAACTAGCGACTGCGAAAATAATCATGGCCAAAAAGTGAACAACGCTGATTTGTGAGCCTACAAGACTCATCACACCGAACGCTTCACTTGGCAGGCACATAAGGATGATAAACACCGGAATCATGAAAATTCGCAATACGGTTAATTTATTTGGTAAATTCATCGAATTCTCCTATTGAATCGTGATATAAATTCTTGTAGCGTTTGAACCTTCAGGAATTTGCAATTCAACACCACCAACTGTAATTGTCCCTAATGGAGGATATCCAAAGTCCATACGAATCGTTGTTGTTCCTGCAGGAATCGAACCAGTCACGATTTGATTTGTTGCTGGAACGCCATCTGCCACAACTTTACCATCTGCTAAGATTTGTGCCCATAAAGCGTTTCTTGCTTCATTTAACACTTTCACATCTAATGGGAATTTACTTACGTTTGCAATATAGTACAATGCATTTCCGTTTGCATATGAATACGTAACACTCGTCACTTCTGGAGCTGCCGTTGTCGTTGTAGCAACTGTTGTTTCTGCTGCAACTGCTGTTTGCGTTGTAGCTTGAGTCGTTACAGGATTATTACGTTGCGCACGATTGCTAAATACGGCTTGTCCAATTGCAAAAATAATCGCTACGATGAACATTCCCAATAAGATTGTTGGGAAGTAATTTTTTAAAGTATCTGATACTGAAGACCATTTACTCTTGTTTTTATTTAAACGTGAACGATTACTTGTTGTTGCGTTCAAGTAAGTTGAAGAAGGAGTTGTCTTCACAGCAGCCTGCGGAATTTCTGCAGCATGCTCTTCTAATAAAGCCGCCCCGTCTAATCCAACTGTGTCAGCAATTTGTTTGATGAACGCGCGTGTATAAAACGCACCTGGCATCAAGTCGAAGTCATTATCTTCAATTGCGATTAAATAACGTTTTTGAATTTTTGTAATTTGTTGCAAGTCATCAAGAGTGTACCCTTTTAATTGTCTTGCACTTTTTAAAATTTCTCCGATTGTTTGTGTCATTATTTCACCATCTTTTCATTTTCTCATTGAAAAGTATACCATAGATTAAAAATGAAAAAAACAAAAAGAAGTCGCTATGTTGTGTTTAGTCTATTTTACAAACTGGATATATAGTGTATCTTTCTTCGAATGGCCATTTGGCAAACTGGCATTGAGCGTAAAATTTCTCTCTTTTTCGTTCCACTGTACATGTACAGTCCCATTCGAAAATTGGATGACATCTGGATACGTCATTTCATCTTTGTTAAAGGATAGCTTTTGCCTTACCGTCTGACTCGCCATCTCAAGCAATAAATCCATTCGATACCCATCTTCCAGAAGGCGATATTCAAGAGTGTTGTGGGCATGAATTTTTAGTAGTGCGATAATGAGAATACTCGCAATGCCAAGTAACGCAAGAAATTGAAATAGTAAGAACCCTTTTCTTCTATGGTTTGTCATTTTTCTTTTCCTCTTTAACTTTGACGTAAATGACACGATTCTTCGGGGCAAAATTTAAGTAAAAAGTATTTCCTTGTACCATCGTTGGTGAAATCAGTAATCGATTCCCGTTTCTTTTAATCGTAAGCGAACGAATGCCATAAAGAAAAGGTTGGTGTCCTCCACTTCCACCTGCTCCTTTAAAAATCTTTCCGCCATCTTTCCAACTAGAAACGAGCGTAATCACATCCGTCTTCTCCGATATAGTGTTTTCAAAAGTGGCAACATAAGGATCGTAGCCATTAAACGATGTCAGCTTGAAGCCCGCATAATTAAAATTAATTTGCTGAACGGCGACATGCCATTTAATATCGTCTGGAACATTGAGCCGGTCCTTGATTTTTAAAAAAGCGGTGCAAAGCCCCATAAAGGCTACTAAACTGATAGAGATAATAACCAGAGCGATTAGATGTTCAACGAGGATAAATCCGGACTTTTTTCTCGGTAATCGCATTGATTTGGAACACCTCCTCATGCTCTCCACAAGAAACCGTCACCGTCGCTTTAGAGGTCGTTGTATTTAGTTTTTCATATGTCACTTTTTTCATCTTCTTTTGCTCTTCTTTTGACAACTTCTCCACGGTTGCAGGATATGTTGCACTAGCTTGTAAGTCCATTAACTGCGTAGCTGCCGCATCCAAAAAGCATCCTTTTAGTTGTTGGCGATGATACAGCTGACCGACCATAAAACTAAGCAAAGAAACAATAACCGTTAAAATCATCAATCCAATCATTGCTTCCAGCAAAACATAGCCGCTACTTTTCGGTAATTTCAACATGATACTTAGCCTCCCCTAATTGAAAAACATAAGTGTATCTGCGATTTTGCCCATCAAACGTCACGGACGAGAACTGGCTAACATTCCCACTATAGGGCTTAAAACCATACGTTTGAACCGAATAACTTTTCATCGTATCCGGAAAGCGAATTTTCTTATCCAATTCTCTAGCTCCATGACAATTTAATTCCACAATGCCACCCGAGACCGTTACAAATGAACCTTGTCCCGTTGAAATAGCTGTAATCTGCGCTGTATCCATTACTTGCTCAAACTCTCTTAGAAATACTTCTTCCTTCCAATTTACATAGGAGCGACTAATCAAAGGCGGAGCCAATAAAAGTAAGAAGCAAGCAATGGAGAGCGCTATTAAGCATTCAACAAGCGTAAATGCTCTCTTTTTCATAATTATTGTTCAGGAGTTTTCTGACGATTTTCATATGCTTTCTTTTGATCTTCTGTAATATACTTCTTATCCATCAGAGTTTGAACATCAGGTATTTCCTTAGTTTTATTATCTAACATGTAAGCTTGTTGTTGTGTTTCTATCACTTTTACAATCGCTTCATCTGATTGTTTCTGAGCAGTCTTTCGTTGTTGCGCGATATTCGGAATAATCAGTAGCATCATCAAGCCAATAATAAAGAGGCACACGAGTAATTCGATTAACGTGAAGCCTTTTTTCTTTGTTTTCATTTTCATTTTAATTTCCTCCAATCATCGTTAGTGTCGGTAGTAATAAGATGAGATACATGGAAACGATGAGGAATCCAATCCCCATAAGTAGTAACGGTTGAATCCACTTGATTTTCTTTTCGATGCCTTGGGTAAATTCGTCGAGCATTTGGTCGGCATATACTTGCAGTTGCACGTCTAGTTGCCTTGTCTTTTCTCCTTCTAACACCAGCCAGATAAACTCCTGGCGGAACAGCTTCATCCTTTCAAGCGCCGTAGAAAAAGACTCCCCTTGAATCAGTTGTTCTTCTAGCTTCTGCGCAATCATTTTTGACAGCGCGCTCGTTCCTTCTTTCTTCAGTTCGGATACCATCGACAACAG